>OBLW0100000207.1_pt1 | contig 49712 bp, 48 predicted proteins | sample 1520161 | NCBI WGS metagenome assembly OBLW01 (sample SAMEA3539309, study PRJEB22396) | soil metagenome | biome: tundra; feature: field; material: soil | place: USA | collected 2010-05 | depth 0.15 m
TACCCAATATAAAGCCGGCAATCCTAACAGGTATTTGCCTAACCTTTGCACATACTATTGGTGAATTCGGAGTGATTTTAATGATAGGTGGAAATATTCCTGGAAAGACGAGAGTAGCCTCCCTTGCTGTTTATGATGAAGTACAGGCATTGAACTTTACCATGGCGCACAAATATTCACTCTTCTTGTTTTTATTCAGTTTTATAATCCTGGTTTTTATTTACGGTATTAATAAAGAGTTCTTCAAATGGAAAAAGTTCTGATAGATTTACATTTAATTAAAAATATTCATACCATAGAAGGAAAAATAAAATTAGATGTAAGTCTTGAAATTCCTGAGGGCGGTTTTGTCACTTTATTCGGAAAATCTGGCGTTGGAAAAACTACTATTTTAAGAATGATATCTGGATTAACGAAACCGGATTCCGGATATATTATGGTAGGAAATGAGAATTGGTTTGAATCAAGTAATGGAGTTAACGTAAAAATCCAAGAGCGGAATATCGGATTTGTATTCCAGGATTATGCGTTATTCCCTAACATGACTGTAGAAGAACATCTTTTTTATGCTCAAAAACAAAGGGAGGTAAATCATGTGAACGAACTTCTTAATATCTTTAATCTTGAAGGATTAAAGAAAAGGAAACCGGATACATTATCAGGGGGACAAAAACAAAGAGTAGCAGTAGCAAGAGCATTAGCAAGGAAACCACGAATACTTTTGCTTGATGAGCCATTGTCTGCTCTTGATGGTGAAACAAGACAGATTCTACAACAGGAAATAATAACAGCGCACAAAAGTTTTTTTGCTACTACCATTCTTGTTAGCCATGATATTGATGAAATATCCAGACTGACTGATAAAGTATATGTTATAGATAATGGGAAGATTATTAATAGCGGAAAACCTGAAATTATTTTTGACAACAATGAAACAGAAAAGGAATTATCAGTTACTGGAAAGTTAATTTCAGTAATGGGGAATGAATTAACAATAAATATAAATGAGGGACAAAATCATAATTTCAAAAACGAAGATTCAATCAAAATAATGCCATCTTAGAAATATATTGCAAAGAATCCTGAATATAATCCTATAGATATTTCACTGAATTCGCTATTCCTTCTCCCGGGTTGAAAATTATAACGTAACCGGGAATATACTGTGAAGGTATCAAATATTTTAAACAAACCCATTGAGAGTTCGGGACTGATCCCATTGAAACCCTTCAAGTTAGTAAAGCCATTAACTCCCGGGGAAACATATTCAATCCCAGGAACTTCTATTAAATGTTTGTACCCCAACCTGAGAAAATTTCTTTCCGGGTCATGAAATATATATGAATATTCCAGGGAGAAATACCCTGTGGGATAAGAAAAACCACCTGATCTTATGAATACAAGAGGAATCTCTTTATTAAGACTGAAATATGATTTCCCTTCCCAAATTACATAGACCGGGGAAGGAAGAATAAATACAGTTCCGCCTAATAAGCATAACAACAAAAAATTTGATTCTCCCTTTATTTCTACCTCTTTAGGAAGATCGACTTCATAAATTTCACTGGAATACTTTCTTCCAAGTGAGTCTTCAACCTGAACAATAAAATGAATTTGTTTTGATTTTAACTTAAGATTTGAAATGTCAATACTAACCCTATGGCTTTCAGACAGTTCTTTTGAGACCGAATATTCATTTTGATCATCAATAATAATTTTAGATTTTACAGGACGGCTTGTGAAAAACGAAACGATTAATACAGGTGGTTTATCGGGGGTTATATAATTATCAATAAGGTAGACTTCCACAGAATCCGAATCGGAATTACCCTGAGAAAAAATATCCATTGAGATTAATAGACAAAAGAATAGAAGAAAATATTTTCTCATATAATTATAAAGTGATATTAATAAGCCATTTCAGTACATTCAAAATATCGTTAATTTAATTCTCAATATCATGAAAAATTAAACCCACGTAAAAATTCAGATGAAGATAATTGCTTTCTCCCTTCCTGCTGCAGTTCTAAAACATTTAGAGCGTTTTGCCCGCACCCTACAATCAGTTCCTCTTTACTAGAGAATATTTCCCCGGGTTTCAATACCTTCTCTTTATTGATGGATGCATTATAAATTTTAATAAGCCTATCCTTAAAATAGAAATATGCTCCCGGATAAGGAGATAAACCTCTGATCAGGTTATTGATATCATTAGCCGGTTTATGCCAGTTAATTAAGCCACTTTCTTTATTGATTTTGGGAGCAGGCGAAGTCAGAGCATCATCCTGATTATGTAATGTAAATTTACCAGAATTGATAATATCAATTGTTTCTATAACAGTCTCAGCGCCAATAATGCTCAATTTATCATGAATTGAACCAAAATTATCTTTATCTAAAATCTGTATTTTCTTTTGAATAAATATATTACCTGTATCTACTTTATCTTCGAGTGCAAATGTTGTAACCCCTGTTTCCTTATCTCCGTTGATAATAGACCATTGAATAGGAGCAGCGCCACGATATTTAGGAAGTAATGAAGCATGCAGATTAAATGAACCATATTTGGGTATTGAAAAAACTTTCCTTGGCAAAATACGGAAGGCAACGACTACAAAGAGATCGGGAGCAAGTTTTTTTAAGGAATTAATAAAGCCTTCATCATTTAATTGTTCCGGTTGAAGAAGAGGGAGATTATTTTTCAAAGCGAATTTTTTAACTGGAGTAAAGGAAACTTTCTGTCCCCTTCCCCTTTCTTTATCAGGAGCAGTTACAACGGCAAGCAACTTATGTTTGGAGTTAAAAATCTTTTCAAGAGAAGGGACAGCAAAATCGGGAGTCCCCATAAATATTATATTCATTAAAGACGATAATCCGAATTGACGGTGACAGGATAATCGACTTCCAGTTGTCTGTTTTTAATCAGGTTCAAAGGTTTTTTTAACTTCTTCTTTTGAATTTGATCAATAAGGTCGGTAAATAAAATTCCATTTAGATGGTCAAATTCATGTTGGATAACACGTGCAAGTAATTCAGAAGCTTCAATTTCGTGCTCCTTCATTTCAGTATCTTTGTATTTTAATACTATTTCTCTTGGTCTCTCAATTTCGCAGCGGATATCGGGAATGCTAAGGCAACCCTCTTCCATTACAATTTTTTCTTCAGATCTATAAATTATTTCGGGGTTAATAAAAATCATTGGTTTAAGTTTCTTATACTCTTCAACAACTGAAACATCACAAACAATAATCGATTTATCAGCACCTACCTGGTTAGCTGCAAGTCCGATTCCATTAGCATTTCTCATAGTCTTAAACATATTTTTAATTAGCTCAACCGTCTCCACATCTATATCAGAAACCTTTTTAACTTTCCGTCTTAGGATTTTATCACCGATTAAAGTAATTGGCAGTAAAGCCATTATTGCTCCATTTATTTTTGATATTTATTAAATGTATGAAATTAAATATTAAAAGATGAATAAAAAATGAGCACAATCAAAGAATAAATGGCTTCTAACACTAGGTTAGTCCTTTAATTCTTTAACCACTACTTTAATGCCTTCCACTCGGATAACTTTAACTTTGTTACCTTTGGGGATATATTCCCAATCTGCAACAACATCATATTTTTGTCCATTAATCTCGGCTGAGCCGGCAGGTCTTAGAGTAGTTAAAGCAATTCCTTCCAAACCAATAAGCTCTTTTATTGAAGGGTAAGAAACGAATCCCTGATCCGCTTTCTCTTCATTTGAAAGAACCAGCCGACTGAATGCAGAACTTTTAGGAAGATATTTAGCTAGAATATAAATTAAAATAAAAGCAAAAAGTAAAGAAGCTGAGAGTTGTATAATAGCCTTTGAAACAGCCCCGGAATCCCAAAAAGGCAGATTGTTCCCGATAAGGGAAAGGAAAATAGAACCAATTATAAGAATTATACCAATCACTCCGGTGATAGCAAAACCGGGTATCACAAATATTTCGAGTAATAGGAGTATTATCCCAATAATGAATAAAACTATATTTATAATAGAAGCTAGTTGAAGTATATAGGACGATCCAAAAAAGAGCAGAAGTGAAATTACTCCAATTATTACCGGGAAACCAAATCCTGGAGATTTGATCTCAGCAAATATTCCGACGAGTCCTAACATAATTAAAATAGAGGAAATTAATGGTTGATTCAGAAAACCAACTAAATCTTCCGCCCAATTTGAATTGACTTTAAAAACCTGAGCATCTTTTAATCCGAAGGCAGAAAGGCAATCGTTAAGACTATAAACAAGAGTATCGGCAATTCCATATTTTTTTGCTTCATCCGAAGTTAAAGTAATAAGTCTGTTATTTTCATTGATCCCGGGAACAAGTATATTCTCATCAACCATCCCCTGAACTATATCAGTTCTCCTCCCATTTCTTTCTGCAGTAGAACGCATTTCAGAACGCATAAATGATTGGTATTTCTCACTCTGTTTCTGTCCACTCTGGTCAACAACTGTAGCTGCACCAATCGAGCTCCCGGGAACCATGCATATTTTTCTGCAAGATAAAGCGATTAAGGATCCGGCAGAGATAGCGCGGTTATTAATAAATGCAATAGTTAATAAACGGCTTCCGAGGATTGCATCCTTTATCTGAGTTGCGGCGTCTACCCTTCCACCAAAAGTATTGATCCTAAATATTATCGCTTCAGCACCATCGTTCTCTGCATCAGATACAACTCTGCTTATATAAGGAGCCATACGGGGGTCTATTTCACCAGTAATTTCAGCAAGGAAAACTTTTCTTTGGGAAAAAAGATTAACGGAAAGAAATATAAAGAAAGAAACTAACAATAGTTTTTTCACTATAAACTCATAATAATGTTCTGTGTAAAATTAAATAATTAAGATGAGAATGGAAACTGGCTTAAAAGACGGCCAGTTCTATCAAATTAAAAAGAATAATTAACGAAGTATCAAGTGTCCCATTTTATCTCTCTTGGTCTTAAGATATTTCTCATTGTTTACATTGGGAGAAATTTCAATCGAAATACGGTTAACTATTTCAAGACCATATCCTTTCAAACCAATAATCTTCTTAGGATTATTAGTAAGCAGATTTATTTTTTTGATACCAAGATCAAGAAGAATCTGGGCACCGATACCATAATCACGAAGATCGGCTTTAAAACCGAGAGCTTCATTGGCTTCAACAGTATCTTTCCCTTCATCCTGAAGTTTATACGCCAGGATCTTATTAGTAAGACCAATACCTCTGCCTTCCTGCCGCATATAAACAAGAACGCCTGAACCATTAGCCTCAATTTGTTCAAGGGCGGCATTTAGCTGGTCGTTGCAGTCACATCTTGATGAATGAAAAACATCTCCGGTGAGACACTCAGAATGCATCCTTACAAGAATTGGATTATCAGAATCTATTTTGCCTTTTACCAATGCAATTTGTTTCTTCCCGTCAACAAAACTCCTATATAGATGAAGATGGAACAAGCCATGTTCAGTAGGGAAATTTATATCAGTAATTTTTTCAATAAGTTTTTCATTCTGCAGACGGTACCTTATAATATCCTGAACAGTGGTTATTTTAATCCCGAATTTTTTGGCAATCTTAAAAAGATCAGGAACCCGGGCCATTTCACCATTTTCATTAAGGATTTCGCAAAGGACTCCGGCAGCTTTCAATTTAGTCAGTTTGCAGAGATCGACTGCAGCTTCAGTATGACCAGCCCTTCTGAGTACTCCTTCATCGAGGGCACGCAAAGGGAAAATATGTCCCGGCCTGGCAAAATCGGAAGTCTTCGATTTGTCATCAATTATTTTTTTAATAGTCAAAGCCCTATCGGCAGCAGAGACACCCGTAGTAGTTCCCTCAATTGCATCAATAGTAACGGTGAACTGAGTGCCATGAAGAGCGGAGTTTGAATCTACCATTAAATGAAGGCCGAGCTCATCAAGTCTTTTCCCGCTAACTGCAACGCAAAGCATGCCTCTGCCGTGTGTAACCATAAAGTTTACAATCTCGGGAGTTATGTATTCGGCAGCGCAAACAAAGTCTCCTTCATTTTCTCTGTCCTCATCATCAACAATAATTATAACCCTGCCATTTTTTATCTCTTCAATCGCTTCTTCAACCGGACTAAACATATTATAAGCCTACAATTACGCCTGTTTAATTTCTTTACTATCTCTATTTAAAATAGTTGAAATTGCTGACCGTTCTATTTTCAATTTAACATTTTCAGTTACCTGGAGCAGTATAGTTTTCTCTTCGACACCTGCTACCGTACCATGAACACCACCGCTTGTTATTACCTTATCCCCTTTCTCAATTGAAGAAAGGAGCTTTTCTCTTTCTTTAGCTCTTTTCTGCTGAGGACGGATAATCATAAAGTAAAAGATTAAGAATATAGCACCGAACATTACAAAGGTGCTTACCATACTACCGCCGCCGGCGCCACTTCCGCCCTGGGGAGCCATTGCTATTAAAAGATTCAATTATTCCTCCAAATGATTATTTATATTAAAAGATATCTGTTTAATTTTTTCTACTTTCCATTTTCTAAAATTTCCTTCAAGTATCATCTTTCTTGCTTCTCTAACAAGATCGAGATAAAAATGCAGATTATGAATACTTGCGAGTTCCAAAGCAAGTATTTCGCCGGCTATAAAAAGGTGTCGTAAGTATGCACGAGAATAATTTGTACAAGTATAACAAGTACAATTGCTGTCTATTTCCGAAAAGTCATCCTTGTATTTCGCATTCCTCATAGAAAGAACCCCGGAGGAAGTAAATAGATTTGCATTCCGGGCATTTCTGGTCGGCATAACACAATCGAACATATCAACACCACGGTCAATAGCTTCAAGAATATTTTCGGGACGTCCTACACCCATAAGATATCTTGGTCTATTCTCAGGCATAAAGTCAGTAGTAAAATCAATGAGCTCATACATGAGTTCAGTAGGTTCGCCAACCGCAAGACCTCCGATAGCATATCCATCAAAATCAAGATTGTTCAATTCAATAGCCGATTTCTCTCTGAGGTCTTTATAGACGCTTCCCTGGACTATTCCAAACAAATACTGCTTGTTCCCATACAAGGGCTGTGTAGTGTCAAAGGCTTCTTTATTCAGGGCAGCCCAATCAGAAGTCAATTGTGTTGAATTTACTGCATACTGATAATCGCACGGATAGGGAGTGCACTCATCCAACACCATCATAATGTCGGATCCGATACTTCTTTCTATCCCTATTACTTTTTCAGGAGTAAAAAAATGTTTAGAACCATCAAGATGGGAGCGAAACTCTACACCGTCTTTTTTCAATTTTCTAAGTTCAGTTAAGCTGAAAACCTGGTATCCTCCACTATCAGTCAAAATAGGTTTTGACCAGTTCATAAACTTATGCAGTCCTCCGGCTTTTTCCAGAACCTCGGTACCCGGTCTTAAATAAAGATGATAAGTATTAGAAAGAACAATCTGAGCCTTAATATCCTTTTCAAGGAAACTCTGGTTTACAGCTTTAACAGTACCCTGTGTTCCCACGGGCATAAAAATCGGTGTTTCTACAATTCCATGATCAGTTTCAACAAAACCTGTCCGAGCTTTAGAATCTTCAGCTTTTCCTTTGATATTAATCTCTAACAAATTTACCCAATGAAAATTCTCAAATCAATTCAATTATAGATAATAAATTTAAATGAAAATAAACTCATCTCCCAATATTCTTTCTTAAGAGGATTAAGAATGGAAGACTAATCGTCTTATTATAAGTAACTTAACTATATTTCATTGTTCATTAGGTTCCGGAATAAGAATTTTAATCACATCTACTTTGGTGTTATTCCCCTTAGCAATCAAAATATTAAAGTTATCAATAATAATCCTTTCTCCTTGTGCGGGTATCCGGCCAAGCCTGGAAGTAATATATCCCCCCAAAGTTTCATAATCTCCGTAAGGAATATTTAATTTATATTTTTCATTTATTAAGTCAACCTCAACCTTCCCGCTAATAAGATAGGTGTTTGGGGAAATTTTACGAAAGATTTCCTCATCGATGTCATATTCATCTTTTATTTCACCGAAAAGCTCCTCTATGATATCTTCCATTGTAACAATTCCAGCAGTACCACCAAACTCATCAATAACCACGGCAATAGATACCCTCTTACTTAAAAACTCATTAAGCATATCAAAGCTTCTTTTTGTTTCAGGGACAAAAATAATTTCCCTAATTATAGTCTCAAGGTTCTGAGGGAATTGAAAAAGATCATGAGCAAAGATAACCCCCTTAATATTATCAAGACTTCCTTCATATACAGGATGTTTGGAATATCCTGACTCAATAAAGATATCAAGTGCTTCATCCACGGTAGATTCTATATCAATCCCTACTACATCAGTCCGGGGTCTCATTGCTTCGTAGACTCGCTGATCTCCGACATCAAGGATTCTGCTGATAATATCACTCTCTTTTTTATTTACTACTCCAGCTTCATGGCTTTCTTTTACAAGTGTTTCCATATCTTCCTTGTCGAAAAGATAATTAACACTCCATCCTGATAATGATGAAGATTTTGTAAAAAAAGTTGAGATCCAGGATATGGTTTTTACAATAGGATAAAGAATAAAAGAAATAATTCTTATAGGTACTGCTGAAATAAATACAATCCTGTCTGGGATTTCACTGGAAAGATACTTCGGAAGTAACTCCCCAAAAATAAGAAGGATAAATGTTGAGATTATAAGAATAGTTATCTCATTTAAGCCAAAAATTCGGACAAGGAACAATGCAGAAAGAGAAGCAAAAGAAATGCTGACAATACTATTGCCAATTAATATAACAGAGAAAAAATTTTGCGGATTATTAGTAAAATAGAGAGCACTACGGGCAGCAAGCCCATTCTTTCTTGCTTTTATTTCAATCTTTAATTTATTTCCAGTTACATAAGCGATCTCTGAACCCGAGAAAAAAGCGCTTATAACTACCAATAAAACAAGTAACAGGATATCGTTTAGCATCAGTACGTCTTCAATACATTTATACTATCAATTCTTTGCCGGTAAACCTTATTAATTATGGACAAATAGAGATCTATCGAAATTGGTTCTTCCAAATTTAATTCTTTTTTTATAGGGGTTCCAGACGGAAGATTAACTGAAAAAAATCTTGCGGCATGGGGTATTACCAGATCCATATTATAATCATGACTCTGTAAATCAGGGTGAAGCACATACAAAAGTTTACCTTGCTGAATAACTTCACATTTTAACAAATGGACAGAGTCCAAGACAGCATTCTCATTGCTTTTTATTAATATTGAACCGCTAATAAAGAATGAAGGTTTGCTTCCCGGCATCAAATTAACCCAGGAATTAAACTGTTTTGTTATAATTTCTAATTTGAGATCATTTTCCCCAGATTGAGAAACAGAGCATCCTGTTAAAATAATTAGCAAAAGAAACCCTGAAATCAATAGTTGTTTCATCATGAGAATCTATATATGATTAATATGGTTGCAACAATATATAGAACTACATTTATGATCATCGGAATATCGGTAAGCATAATTTCGACTGTATTCTCCCCTTTCTTATTCATGTAAACCAGAAACATATAACGGAAAATGCCAAATACGACAAAAGGAGTTGTATATATCATGTGATCAGTATTAAAAAGTTTAGTTGTCCTTTCTGCAACTGTATATAGGGCATAGCAAATAATAACACCAGCTGCAGCAATAGTTGCCATCTGGTCGGTAAAATTCAAAGAATAAGATGCCAGTACTTTCCTTGTGTTTTTATTGGGTTCATCATTTATAAGAACGAGTTCAGATCTTCTTTTCATTATGCCAAGGAAGAGAGAGATAAACATAGTAGTCAGAATTAACCAACTTGAGACTTCAACGGAAATGACAAATGCTCCTGCCATTACTCTTAACATAAATCCAGCGGCGAGGCTGAATATATCAAGAAGAACAATATGTTTGAAAATAAATGTATAGAAAATATTCAGCAGGAAATAAGATAAAAGGAATATCCTGAACCTAACGTTCAAGGCTGGTAAAAATAATGCAACCAATACTGCTAAAACAATTATAGTAATCACAGCATTCTGAATTGAAATCGAACCTGATGGGAGTGGACGATCCTTTTTGGTGGGATGAGCCCTATCGGCTTCAATATCGACAATATCATTGAATACATATACAATACTTGAGACCAGGCAAAACATTAAGAATGCCGATATAGCAGGTAACAAATATGCCTTATTAAATATATGCTGAGAAAAGAGGAGCGGTACAAAAACAAATAGATTTTTAATCCACTGTGGTACTCTGGCAAGTTTTATATATTTAAGCATTTAAAATACTACTGTTTCCTGATAAATCCCCATCACTTCCTTAAGCTCACTAATTATCTCTCCTATTGTAACATAATTATGTGCAGCTTTTATAAGCGGAGGCATAATATTGTAATTATTTTCAACTGCTAATTTAATCTCTTTTAAACTATTTTTAACATCCAAAGAACTTCTATTATTTTTTATTTCAGCTAACCGCTGTTTCTGATTCTTTTCTACCTGCGGAGAAACCGTGAGAATGGGGATATCAATCTTTTCATCTTTTTCAATAAATTCGTTTACACCTACAATAAATTTATCCTTTCTTTCAACTTCCTTCTGATAGCGATATGCTGCATCTGCAATTTCTTTCTGGAAATAGCCAGCTTCAATGGCAGGAATAACACCTCCAAGAGAATCGATCTGCTCAAAGATTTCGTATACTTCTTTCTCCATCCTGCTGGTCAATGATTCGACATAATAGCTCCCACCGAGAGGATCGATAGAATTTATGACCCCAGTTTCATAAGCTATCAGCTGCTGTGTCCGCAAAGCAATTTTCACTGCTTTTTCACTTGGAAGTGCAAGAGTTTCATCCATCGAATTAGTATGTAGTGATTGAGTACCACCTAAAACTGCGGCTAAAGCCTGGAATGCAGTCCTAATTATATTATTCTCCGGCTGCTGGGCGGTTAAAGTACAGCCCGCAGTTTGTGTATGAAATCTTAGCCACCAGGAACGGGGATTTTTGGCAATATATTTCTCTTTCATTCTTTTAGCAAAAATCTTTCTGGCTGCCCTAAATTTTGCAATCTCTTCAAAGAAGTCAAGATGCGAATTAAAGAAGAAAGATATCCTAGGAGCAAATTCGTCAATATCCATTCCTCTTTCAATGCAATGCTCGATATAAGAAAATCCATCTGCCAAGGTATAGGCAAGTTCCTGCACAGCAGTTGAGCCTGCTTCACGGATATGATAGCCGCTGACAGAAACAGGATTCCATTGTGGCACTTCCCTGCTGCAGAACTCAATCATATCCACGATAATTCTAATTGAGGGTTTTGGAGGAAAGATATATTCCTTCTGAGCTATATATTCTTTAAGAATATCATTCTGCATAGTTCCCCTTAGGTTGCTGAATGCGACACCCTGTTTCTCAGCAACTGCAAGGTAATATGCAAAAATCATAGCAGCGGGGGAATTAATGGTCATGGATGTTGAAACTTTATCCAGAGGAATTTTATCAAACAGAATTTCCATATCTTTGAGAGAAGAGACAGAGACACCGCAAATACCAACCTCTCCTTCGCTTAATGGGGCATCTGCATCCCATCCCATAAGAGTAGGAAGATCGAAAGCTACCGAAAGACCGGTTTGTCCATTATTCAAGAGATAATGGAAGCGTTGGTTAGTATCTTCGGGGGAACCAAAACCGGCGAACTGACGCATAGTCCAAATTTTACCTCGGTAACCATTATTGTGGATCCCTCTTGTATATGGATACTCACCCGGAAACCCTATTTCAGCTAAATAATTAATATTCTCAATATCATCAGGACCATAAAATAGATCCACTGGTTCACCGCTTACGGTAGTAAATTTCATCCCATGATTTGAAGAATTTTTTGCGTTATCCAGATATTCTTTTTTCCGTTTCTTATAGGTATCGTTCATTATTATATCCTCAACAAAATCATTTAAGACGTCCTTCCAAATCTTCTGTCAAATTCATCCAAAGATATTTTAACTAAAATAGGTCTCCCGTGAGGACAGACATATGGCATAGTAGTACCGAAAAGCTGGTCAATCAGGAGCCTCATTTCACGGTCTGACAACCTATCGCCAGTTTTAATTGCAGTTTTGCAGGAATATGATTTTGCAATATTATCCCGTTCATTTAATTTCTTCTCACGCTGGTTAACAGCATATTCTTCAATAATTTCCTTTAATATTTTCTCTTCCGAACCATTTTTTACATCATCTGGCACGCCTTCAATAATAACAGTATTCTTACTGAAAAACTTCAAAGAAAATCCCAACTTAACCAAAAAAGGATTTATTTCTTTCAGAAGGGCAAAACTGCTAGGATCAAGCTCTACTGTTTTGGGAAACAGGAGCTGCTGGGAAAAAGGAAGATTTACTTCGAGTCTTTCCAATGCTTTTTCATACAATACTCTTTCATGAGCCGCGTGCTGGTCAATTATCATCAAGCCACTCTTAATCTGAGATAATATATATTTATCATGCAGCTGAACGATAAAAGTGGTTTCATTCGAAAGGTTAAAAGGAGGAGATATGTTTGAAGGGATGTGCATTACTTCCCTTTTCTCTTCATTATCAAAAGGAGGAACTAATTCCCTATTAGTTTTAACCTCAGATATTTCATCAGGGATCGCATTAAAGATAAGGTCAATTTCCCTATTACTAAAATTGGTTTTTGAAAAGGATTGATTTTTATTGAATACCGGGCGATCTGAGAAATCATTTTTTTCTACTTTAACAAAAGGATCGAAATGAATTTTTTCTCCTTCCAGGGCAGAACCATTGAATGCCATTGAAGGAACAAGATCATGTGTACCCAAACCTTTTCTTATTATAGTAAGAATGAAATTATAGATACTCTTTTCATTTTCAAACCTTACCTCAAGCTTGGACGGATGTATATTTACATCGAGCTTAGAAGGATCGATATCGACAAATATTATAAAGAATGGGTAATCTCCTTTTTCAAGTATACTCTCATAAGCAGTAAAGACTGCATGGTTTATTTGCCTGCTGATAACATACCTTGAATTAAGAAAAAGGTACTGTTCCCCCTTGCTTTTCTTAAGCATGGATGGCTTACCGATAAACCCTTTAATATTTATAAAATCAGTTTTCTCATCAACCTGAATAAGTGCATCAAGCATATTATCTGCGAACACCTGAGATATCCGGTCTTCAATAGTCCCAGGCTGGTAATTGAAAACAAGCTCGTTATCATTGAAAAACTTGAAATGAATGCCCGGATTACCCAGGGTTTCCTTATTAAAAGTATCAATTATATGTTTTAGTTCAGTTGAATCGGATTTAAGAAAATTTCTTCGAGCAGGAATATTATAGAAAAGATTTTTTACAGAAACTGAAGTACCTTTAGGAAATGATCCTTTTTCTTTTACGATGTTTCCATTATCATCATATCTTAAAAGAGTACCGAATTCTTCATCCCTTGTCTCTGTTTTTATTTCCAACTGACTAACGGCTGCAATGGAGCTCAACGCTTCCCCGCGAAAGCCAAGAGTGCGCAATGATTCAAGATCTTCAAATTCCTTTATTTTACTTGTTGCATGTTTTTGAATGCACAGGATTGCATCACCCTCTTCCATTCCAAACCCATCGTCAACAACCTGTATTAAAACCTTTCCTGCTCTTTTAACTATTAGTTCTATAGTTTCTGCACCAGCATCTATAGAATTCTCAAGTAACTCCTTGACAACAGATTCGGGTCTTTGTACAACTTCACCCGCAGCTATTTTATTGGAAATATTCTCAGGTAAAATTTTAATCTTGTTATTGCTCATTTTTTCTCTTTTCTTATATAGTAAATAATTTCGAATCCACTTCTCTTATCTTTTGAATTTATTTTCCAGATATTATCATCGATTTGGGGAAAGTATATATCTCCTTCCGCATTAAAATCCATAATGGAGATTATCATTTCATCTGCATCTTTCATAAATACCGGGAAAAGAGAACCTCCGCCAATAAGGAATATTTTTTCATAACTTTTATTTTCACAAAGGGAGTATGCTTCATTCAATTTATCAAAAACAATTATATCTTCAAACCTATTATTTAGTTCCTTATCTTTGGTCAATACTATATTGAGTCTTCCGTTAAGCGGACTTCCTAATGACTCGAATGTTTTTCTTCCCATTAGAATAGGTGAGCCAAATGTAGTTTTCTTGAAATGACTAAATTCCTGTTTTGAATGCCAGGGCATCTCCCCATTAGATCTGCCAATAACTCCATTCTTAGCCACTGCAGCTATAATAATTTTTTTCAAACAGCAACCTCAAATCTTATTTTATCCTGTGGGTGATAATACAAGAGCTCAAAATCATCAAATTTAAGTTCATCAATAGGTTTCCTGGCTATTTTTAATTGAGGCAGGGGTAGGGGATCTCTTTTTATTTGTTCCTGCAGTCCCTTGAGATGGTCATATTTTTCATTTGGAGTACCTTTTTCACCCACATAAATATGCGCATCTATAATAGTATGCGCAAAGAAACCAAGTTTTAAATTAACCTCCTGGGCAATTATCTGAGTTAAGATAGAATATGCAGCAAGGTTGAACGGAACACCAAGAGCAATATCCCCCGATCTTTGGGTGAGATGACAATTTAGCTTTCCATCATTAACATTAAATGCAAAGCTGTAATGACAAGGTGGAAGTTTACTTTTTGATGCATTTCCAGGTTCCCATGCGGAGACTACTAAACGTCTGCTGATAGGATTAATTTTGATTTCATCAATAACATATTTTATCTGATCAACTTCCCTAACATTCCATTTTCCATTCTCATCTTTTTCAGCACTAGGGAAATGCCGCCAGAAATAGCCATAAGCGGTTTCCAGGTTTCCATCTTCATCTGCCCAGGCATCCCATATTTTTGTATGTTTTCTAAGATTTCTAATATGATCATCACCTGAAAGATACCATAAGACTTCATATAATAAGGATTTCCATTCCATTTTTTTTGTAGTTAATAAAGGGAACCCTTTAGAAAGATCAACTTTATAGAAAGCTCCAAAATAAGAGATGGTATCAATACCAGTACGCGAAGGTTTTCGTGTTCCTTCTTTCATAACCAATTTGACAAGATCCAAATATTCTTTCATAAAATTATGGTTAATTATATATATAAAGTGAAATTACGAACTGATATTTAAATTAAGAAAAAAAGGATGATTTATCAGGACATAATTTGTTGAATTATGCTACATGCAAATTCAATTCCCTTTGGGGTATTTGTGCGGGATTCTTCTATATTCTTAAAATAATCAATGAATTGGATTGGGTATACATTTGTTGGGAAATTACAGGTTTTATTGATAATTCCGCAGCAAAGAAAGATTTTATCGATGTTTTTGAAATGATTTAATAAGATTCCGGTCCCTTTATTAAACCAGGACTGTGAATCAAACTTACCTTCACCGGTTATTAAATAATTGATATTATTATATTGATTCAGATTAAGTTCATTAAGAATAAAATCTTTGGAAGATTTCAAAGTAGTATTCGGGAAAAGAGATAAACCAGCGGGGATTCCTCCCCCTGCTCCTGACAGAAAGGTATTGTCTTTTATAAGTCCATCTTGTTTCAGGATATTAATAATGATTTGCATTCCGTTTTCAATAATGGCCAAATCGTTTTCGGAAGCTCCTTTCTGGCTGCCATAAATTCTTACACCACCATTATCACCCAATAAGGGATTATCGACATCTATTATTATTTCTATTCCAAAGGGAAAGATTTCCGGGGGAGATTTAATTACTGCCGTATTAATAAAGTTCTTTGGGAGGGGATCAAGTTCTTTTCCATATTTATCAAATAGTTTAAGACCAAGGGAAGAAAGGGCTCCAATTCCCATATCAATAGTTCCTGTTCCACCGATGCCTATTATTATTTTGGTTAAGGATTCTTTGTTAAATCTTAATTTAATTTTATTTAACAAATCACCTAATCCTGCTGAAGTCAGATTCAGGGGATGCCTTAAAGCAGAGGGGATTTTTTTAATTCCCAGCACTTCAGAGGACTCAATAAAAACAGATTTTAATTCAGAGGAATAACCTACATATACATTAAAATTATTAATTGGTACGAAAGGAGATGGGACAATAAATTCTAATAATTCCAAAGCGAAATTTTTTCTGCATACACTTAAGAAGCCATCACCACCATCTGAGATTGGTTTATTGATTATTTTGAATGAAGAAGACCTTAGATACTTTTGAAAACAGTCTGCCACTTCAACAGATGAAGCAGATTCCTTAAAGCTATTTGGGGCGATTAAGATTTTTTTCACTTCAACATTATCAAGCTATTCTAATTATTTGATTTAATTTAATTTTAGTAAAGAAATGCAGAGTAAGGAGATATAGTAGTATTAAAATAATATCAATCAAGAAACTATTTAATTCCTTTCCGACAAGAAGAAATACAAGCGCAGTAATAATTATTATTGAGAGTTCTTTCACGTGGTATTCTATTTTAATTTCCTTACGGGAAATTGTAAAGAGATAGGAGGCACCGCATAGAAATCCTAAAGCAGTAGATAATGCGGCACCAATAATACCAAAGTGAGGGATCAGAATAATATTTAATATAACATTCATTAAGAAAGCGATCAGCTCAGAGAACATGAGATGATAACTTTTATTGGATACAGAGGGATAAACAGAATAATAAGATGATATTCCATTAAACAAGTAACCTATCATTACAATTGGTATAATAACTATTCCAGGGCGGTAAACGGAGTTAAAAAAGGAGATGCCGAAGAGATGGATATCAAATAAATACCCGGCTAATAAGGAGACAACTAAAAGCAAAAGGCAGCTAACCGCGACTAATTTATTCAATACCTTACCGAAGGTAAATTTATAATCAGAGGAATAGAAGAGATTAAGAGAATACGGGCTCCATGCAGTGCTAAATGACGCAATAAGGATGCTCATTATTAATGCTATACGATAGGCAAAGCTATAAAGTCCTACTTGTTCCCTACCGGAATAAATATTAAGAATAAATCTATCGGCAACATTGCTTCCTGCCATGAATAAATTTGCCAATATAAGAGGGAGAGAAAATTTAATAACTATATTAAATATCTCTTTGTCAATTCTGAAAACATACTTATTCTTTATTAGGGGTAATAAAAGCAATAGGAGGACTAAGCCTGAAATAACTTGCGCTAATATTATACCGTAAACAGAGAGTCTAAGGTAGTAAACAAAAAAGATATTTAACAGTAAATTTAAGATTGCACCAGATGTGGAATAAATCACTACCTTTTTTGCGAGTCCCATTGTCTTTAATAATGAAAGGATATAGAAGCCTAAAGTTTCAAATAATAAAGAAACAAATGTAAGTGTTAATATGTTTTTGAAATCAGGGGAGTTAAAGACAATTACAGAAATTTGTGAAGATAAAAGCCAAAGTGTAAAAGTAAGGAATGATGCTATTATGAATATAGAGTTTATGATGGAAGAAAAGATGAGCAGTTTTTTATTTTCTGATTTCTCCTCAATATAAAATTTGTTTAGTGCGCCAAACATACCGAACTGGAAGAAAACCTGAACCACTGCATAAACCGACATTAACAAGGAATAATTACCGAATTCTGATGTGCTGATAAGATTAGAATATAATGGGAGGAGGATGAAACTTAAAGAACGGACAAATAGATTGCCCAGTCCATACCATGCAACAGAAACGGATAAACTTTTATTATTCATAGTATATTAAATACTAATAAATCCAAGAGAAGGGCAAAATAAATATTTAAGATGGGGCATTTTATATTTAGACAATTCCTTTCAAATTATATAATTCAAATAATTTTTTATTCACCTGTTCATAACCATGATATTTATTTACCCAGGATATCCCCTTATTTCCGGAATCAATTCTAAATGCAGGATTTTCTATGAGAAAATTTAATTTAGAATATAATTCATTCTGATCATTAGCAACAACAAAGGGGTTTTCGGGGAGCCAGGCGGCGTAATCCGAGGTCATATTAGTTATAGTAGGTATGCCGATTGCTAAGGTTTCAAGTCCCGCTTTACCGTATCCAGTGCCGCCCATAGTACCGCCGACCTGGTCGATAGATATATCGGCTTTTGCTTTTATTTTAAGAATTTCGCGTCTAGGAATATTTTCAAGTAATAGAAAATTAATATTCTTTTCTTTTTTAATTTTATCGATAACAGAAACTATAAGGTTTGTTCCTTTATATTTCCTGTTTGTAGGAGAATGGACAATAGTTACTGATTCATTATTTAAGTTATTTTTAGGCGAAAGCTCAGAAGGATCGAATGGATAAAAGAGATAATGCAGGTCTTTTTTTAATTTTAAGTGATCATATTCCGAAGTAATATTAAGATCTGAAATTTCATCGATGGTTTTAATAATCCCCCTAATTCTTAGGTCGCTTCCGAAATAACAACAAACAATTTTTTTTCCTTCTTTTTTCCATTTAATTGCCTGTGACGAATCTCTAAAAAAATCCAGCCCTGCATCGTAATGAATAATATCAAAGTTATCCAGATCATATTCTTTTATAATTTTCTCTATTTTATTTTTCTTTAACAGATCACTGAGGGAGAAATAATATTGTTCAAATATATTCTTTGGAACAAACACTGGGGCAACAGGGGCTGATTCCTTTTGCCTTAATTGTACTGAACGTTTCCTCCATTTTTTAGCAACGGAGAAATCAGGGAGAGGCAGATTAAGGCAGACATCTTCAGGAAAATCGAGTGAGTTCTTATGGAAAGTTATCAACCTTGATTGATCGCCACAATGCAGATGCATTTTATAAAAACTAAATGGTACGCCGGCATAATTCTGAGGTGCAAGATGAAGTATTTTAAGCATTACAGATCTTTATAAAATGTATCCCTGAAGATTCCCCTTGCGCCGAAATTTTCCTTAAATCTTGCGAGTCCCCAATTCGGATCCATATTAACAGTAAAGATTCCGAAATCCAGAAACTTATATCCTTCAGCCTTATAGCGTTTCATAATTTCAAAAAACAGAAGATTAACTGCACGGTATTCCTGAAATTCCTCGTCATGGCTAATATAGAAAGCAAGAACGACTTCAGGATTAGCGCTGAAGTTGCATACGCCCGCAATTAGTTTGTTCTTAAGGAAAGCGCCCCATAATCTTATTTTAGAAGGAAACATCGATTTCAATTTAATCAGTTCATCAAGTGTGTGCGTAGGGTTAACATTATGGCGCATTTTCAGATTCTTTTTAAGAATCTCATAGTACTCAGGGAATTTATCGCACTCAACAATTTCCACACCCTCTTTAATTGCCTTTTTTAGAGCAGTCCTTGCCTCAGGGCGGTAAGTAGTAAGAAGTTCGTCAGAAGGAGTATCCAACTGGACAACACTTGATACGTCTCTTTTAAAATAATTAAAACCATTTTTAACAAGAGCAAAATCGATATAGTTTGAATATTTCTTCTGATATATCATTGGAGGTGGAGTGAGTTGAATCCTTTGACATTTACTCTTCAATGCAAAATCTATAATACCTTCCACTAGATCGAATGCTTCACGAAAATTCAAATCAGAACGGTAAACGAAGCTTCCATATGAAGCACCGCCATGAGATGAGAGGATTTTCTTCCCTTCCCTTTCCAATAATACAGCGGGAAATAGGGAAAGAGTTTTATTATCTTTTTTAATAACAACAGAAGAATCCTTAAACCTATCCTTTGGATGGTAGGAAAGGAATTCTCTTTTATGAAACATTGTACCATTATCAGAGGCTTCTACAAATTTATCCCATTCACTATCCGAAACGAATGAATGGCTAAAGGGTAAGAATTCAATCATTTTTCTTTTACAATTAAATATTTTGAAATAAATAATGAATTAAAGATAAAGATAATAAACATATAAGGATATTTGTACCTTGGATCTCCTACTGCTATGAGTGTCATAATGATTCCAATAGTAATAAATAATAATAACATATTGAAATCGGAATTATTGAAAACTATTTTCCTAAATTTTATCAGTCCAAATATGAAAAAATAAATGATGAAATAATAAATCAAATGATGATAAAGGATGAGCAGTCCCCATAAAGCAATTTGAATAATTGAAAATCCTCCAAGAATATTGCTCAAGGGGATATGTTCTTTTAGGGCTTTTAGAAAGTTAAGCAAGGTAAAATTATTGAATACAAGTTTTGAGATAGAGATATCATCCCAGGCGAACATGTTGAATATTTTTTTGGGGAAAAGCATGATCCATTTTACTGGGTGTGCGGAGATCCATGAAACAGCCTGGTTCATCCAGAATTCCTGTTTCTGGTAAAAAGTTAAATTTTCCGGATGTTCTATATAACCGGCTTCTCCTTTTTCAAAAACCTTTTCATAATATCCACCATTTGCATGATCATTTGCCCCCATAAGAATATTAAGAGGACCGTTATCCGAGGTATAGACAAATTTACCAAATGATAAATTAGTAATCGAACCAAATAATAAAACAACGCTTAATAATCCGGTTAATAAATAAAGCAAACCAGAATATTGAACTTCTTTTTTATAAATTTTATATGCGATTATTAATAAGAAGGACATTACCAAAGCCCATCCGAGAGGTCTAATGGCAATTGATACACCGCAAAAGATACCGGAAAGGAGCCAGGACCAAGATTTTCTCTTCAGGTAGAAATATATACTGCTTGAAACTACAACTGTAAACAATAATTCAGTAAGATTTAATAAGACGAGGCCGAGATTATTTAAATAAAGGATATACATGAGAACTGAAATCCGGGCAGCTTTCTCATTTATAATTTTAGTTGTTACTTTATAAAGAAGTAAAATCTGCAGAGCATTAAGTACTATATTAAAGATTCCAATTGTAAGACTAGAATTAAAAATAGCCAAAAGGAGGGTGATGATATTTACATATAATGGAGCAACTATAAAATCTTCAAATAAATGCTGCGGGAGAGGATAGATTCCCCTTTGTGAAATACAATCCTGGGCTAGTTTAAAATAATAACCTGAATCGCTTGTATATTGAATTGGGAATCTGAATAAAAGAAGGATCTGAATAATAAAATAAAACGAAAGGAAATACTTAAAATGTGAAAGTAAGATATTTAAGACCTTCGCCATTAGTTCTCAAGTTTTATTCGTACATGTAGGTATTATGCAAATGTGCTTAATTGTGTATTAAAAGAAAAATAAATCTGCTAAAAAAACAGCTCTTATTTAGAATTTAAATTGCAGGGAGAGTATATTTCCATCACCTAACCCAAATTGGAATGGGGCTAAAGCATAATCCAGAGATAGATTTCCCCACATAAGTCCCAACCCTGCAGTTATATTTTTGGTAATATATCCCGACTGATACCCCACACGAAGAGCGATCAATTGATCATACAGGATTTCGGCACCCATATTAAAATGGATATCGGAGGTTGGGAGATATTTCTGAAATTCCACAGCAGATGTAATCTGATATTTATCCTGAAGAGTAAAGGAATAGGAAGGTCCTATTCTGAATTCACCCGGAAGCTTAGTACTTTCGCTCCTTAACTCTTTCATTGATCCTAAATTTTTTATAACAGCAGATATATTCAATCCTTTAATGGAAGTCAAATAAGAAGTCCCAAAGTCAAATCCCCAACCAGTTGATTCATCGACATAAATCCCTTCATATAGATATTTTAAAGAGGCTCCGAAATAAAAATTATCAAATATCATATGTCCGGTTGAAAGGCTCCCGAAGAAATAATTAGCATTGAATTTTGTTATGGGGTCACCGGGATTGGTCCTTACCTCGATATCATTTATTGATGTTACGTTGAAACCGACGGCAACTGGTAATCCAAAGATAAGTGTCCTTGCTCCCAATATTTCACTTCTTACATCCTGAATCCATTCATTATGCATGAGCATTACTTCAGAGGCAGGATTGAGTGCAAGAGCTGCAGGATTATAGAAAAGGGCTGTAACATCGGAAGATAATGCTGTGCCAGCATCACCGAGGGCAATATTACGAGCACCGAAGCCGAGTTTCAGAAAAGATAATCCACTATTCCCTGCGCTTTGTGCCAGTAACGAATTAAATGCCAAAAAGATAAGAAAGAGAATTTTGTTCTTCATAGTCTTTAATAATTAAAAATTAATACTTAGTCCGACAATATGTCTATCAGATGGAGAATTCTGTTCGATCATGAAAGCATAATCAACTCCAACAATAATATTGCCAAACTGTTTGAAATAAGAAAATCCCGCAGTTGGTTTAACAGGCCAATCACTATTTGAAATATTAAACTGGTCAAACCCGGCTCGAAAATACAAACTTTCTATTACATTATATTCAGCACCGGCTCTTATAATATTAGTCCCCCCATTACTACTTTCAAATTCAACCGAGAGTAATATTTTAGATTCCTTATTTGAATAACTAAGACCGATCTTTTTCATTAATGGAAATTTATTTTCGCTTGTAGTACCATCGGTACCATAAAGTGGGCTGGAATCCCAATTATATTTACTATTTAAATCGGAGACCATTAAAGATAGGTTAAAATGTTCATTTATTTTATAGAGTCCCCCGATATCGATTCCAAATGCTGTAGCAGTTATCTGCTGATATAGTTTATAATAATACAATTTAAAGGCAATTCCGACGGAAACCTTATCCGAGAACCGATTTGCCAGTCCTAAAAAGAACTGGTTTTCTGAAGTTGCGAGGTTTCCTGTTTGTACACCATCAGCATCTCTTCCATCAATATTACTGACGCCAGAATTAATTAATCCGATACTCAAACCAGCAGTGGATCTTGGTTTTGTAGAATCTTTGACGGAATAGAAATCAAACTTTCTTGTAAAGTTTACAAAATTAAGGGACCTGTCAAGTGAAAGAAACGAATAAGATGTCTGGAATGAATTCCCCTCCTGAAATACCGATAACGCAGGGTTATAATATGAAACAATATTACCTTCAGTAATAGAAGACATAGCATTTCCCATACCCATCCCTCTGGCTCCAAAACCTAATCTGCTGAATGCACCGGGCATACTTCCAAGACTTGAAAATTGGGGCTGTGCTAATAATAAAGCAGAGGAAAATATAATATATAATAATAAAGTTCTTTTCTTCAAAACCGCCTCATTGTAAAACTAATATTTTACCAAAAACAGGATTGCCGGAATCAAATTCAATCCGATAAAAATAGACACCATTAGGAACAATATTTCCATTAGCATCCCTACCGTCCCACGTATCTTCAACTCCATTAGTCTGGAGATTAAAATTATCAACTACGTGAGAATATTGTCCTCGTGTTGCATTATTAATAATTGTTCTAAGATAATTCATCCCGAAATCAAAAATCTTAATTGTAACAGAGGAACTTTTTCCCCCAGTACTATATTTAATTTTTAATATATTCTGTTTAGGCGAAAATGGGTTGGGATAAGCATAAGTTTGAGTCGATGTAGTTAAAGATGGTGAAGATCTGAAGATTTTCCATTTACCCTGCCACATTTCACCAGGAATTTCAGACAATTTTGCAAGTCCATCATCTGAACCGAGCCAGACTTCATTTGTGTCCATTGTCGAGTTAACAATTGAAGCTGCAGCATAAAATATGGAAGTAGTCAAAGTGATTTTGGTTTGATCATCATAAATAGAATTAGGCAGAATCCAGTTGATACCTAAATTAGATGATCTGAATGCACCATCATCGGAAAGGGCGATAACGTCGCCTGACTTAAATCCGAAGTTATGAACTTTTTCTCCGGCTAGAAATGTATTCCAGGATTTCCCACCATCGGATGTACTACTAACACCATTTGATTCAGTTGATCCATCAGCTTGCCATGTAGCAGCCCAGACATTATTTTTAACTGTATCAAAAGCCATTGCCACAACAAAATTTCCTGTTATGGGATTATCCTGATTAAGATGAGTAAATTTTGTCCAACTAATTCCGCCATCGATGGATTTATTTATCCCTCCGGCGGTTCCAACATACAAAGTAGTATCATTTACGGAGATAACAGAAAAGACACGGTAATTGAGGTTATTTTCACTACAAAAGTTTCCAGCGACAGGCTGGAGACAAAAGTCCAAAGTATCAGTGGGTTTTATCGAATCGAGATAATCGGGAGGAATAACCACACGCTGCCAAGAGGTTCCTATATTCGTACTTTTTCTTAATCCACCGGCAAAAGAAGCAATCCATATTGTTCCAGGAGTGAAGGCTATATCATAAATCAAATTCTGAACTTTTACAGTAACAGGCAGCGCACGCAAAGTATTGATCCCATAGGTCACAAGGCTATCGGCATTATTATCAACAGGCTGAGGAATGGAATTCCAAGTTAGTCCACTATTGGTTGTATATTTTAATCCGCTGCCTTCATCGAAAGAAGTTCCATTTATATCTGTCGAATGAGCAGTAGCTGCCCAAAAAAATCCATGATCATAACCGATAGCTGAAATACTTTCGGTCCCAAAAGCAGGATTACCATAAAAATTCTGCCAGCTAACCCCTTTATCGGTGCTAAGACTTACACCTTTACTGGAACCAATCCATACAGTATCTCCAATCGTGATAATATCACTTATGCTATTGCCAGAAGGGTTTTCGGATAATGTTTTATATAATTTCGCTTCCCCTTTTAAATAAAAAGAAGATGGAATATGCTGTGCAACTGCGATATCAATTGATAACAGAATAACAATTAAGAAATATTTTATCATTTAACTACAATATTATGAATAATTATATTACTAGTCTTTTTTCCCCTATCTCTTGCCTGAAACTCCCACCTATAAGTTCCCTTAGTTACGCCTGTAGGCGGAAGGCTGACTATCAAAGAATAGATTCCGTCGCCTGCAACAGCATCACCATGCTCGGGTTTTCCATCATCGAACATTATGAATGGATTATTAGATGAAGCATTTCCATTCGGTAAAAAAGAGTTGAAGAAAACAATATCGATATCATTGAGTCCGTTTGAATCTGCGACCTGAATAGACAAGTTAATATCTGTTGTTAACCCAGTATTTAAACTTACAGTATCAGGTGCCACAAGATTAGAAACGACAGGAGCAGCATCTGCAAGATTATTATTATAAGTGAAATTATGTTCAGCAACAAGTTCTGTATAATTATTACTATTAATTAGATAATATTGGATAGTATATTTCCCATTCAGGTAGGATTGACTAAAAGGATATTTATTCGAAAAAGTTTTATCACCTTTCGCTGTATCGCCATGTAGAGCAACATTCCCGTCATTATATAATGGAACTGGAGAAGAATTGAGAATACTTTCATCAGGAGCAATTATATTAACAAAAACCGAATTAATTCCTGCTAAAGTATCAAAGGAAATGCTTATTACTATGGATGAATCACCAGGCACAAAAAGAGAATCATTAAAAGAATTTACATTTGTCACCTGATAATTTGTAATTCCAGAGTCTAGAATTTCATTATTTTTATTGCTACATCCCCATAGAAATAAAGGAATTAGGAAGATCAGATATTTTTTCATGTATTAAATATTGGTTTATAGCTTTGGCTTCACAAGGTAAAATTATATACCCGTTCCATAAAAAGGTACGGGAGAAAAAGAAATAATTAAGATAATGTAACTTAAGTAACCTAAAGACATTCTGAAAGGATTTAATTTTTGATCATCATAGATCGGAGGGTGCTTAAGTTTAATGACAAAGAATAATATCATAGCCCAAAAGAGCCAACCGAGCCAACCTAATTCTAAAAAATGAGGGATGCTCAAAGGATCTACACCTAATAAAATCATAGAGTATTGAATTATGAAGAGGAAACCGGAAATCAATAATAAAGTAAATGCAATTAGTGCAATTTTATGACTTTTTTCCTCTCCGAACATAGTATAGCTAACATGACCGCCATCCAACTGACCCACCGGGATCATATTCATAGCAGTAATAAACATCCCAAACCAACCTACGCACAAAAGAGGATAATGGTAAATTTCGGACATTGGCGGAAAGAACTGTAATTTTGAAATAAATATGAACTTTAAGAAAGAGAACAGAATAGTATTTCCAAAAAAGAGTTCAATTCCTCCCTTTCCAAATTCAGGTGAAAAATACCCGGGATGAATAGCCAGCAGATAGTCTACTCCAGGCACAGTAAGAAAACCAGTAATAAGAACAATCAAGCAGGCAACGAAACCTGCAAGGGGACCAGCTATTCCAATATCAAACATTGCTTTTTTTGAAGTAACGGGAGAACGAGTTTTGATAACTGCTCCCATTGTCCCGAAATTCAAAAACAATGGAATCGGAGGAAATGGAATATAAAAAGGGAGTGTGGCATCAACTTTATGGTAACGTGCTGCAAAATAGTGTCCAAATTCATGGCAGGAGATTATGAAAATAATAGCGGCAGAATAAAGGAGACCACTTTTCAACATGGAAAACTCATAAGGTCCCGTCATTATTCCTGTAGTCCACTGCGCTCCGGCAAATATTGTAGTTATAATAGTAGCAAACAGAAGTCCTATATGAAGAAAGTAATTATCCTTTTTCTTTTTATAGACAATTGGGGATTGGGAATTCTGATCATCGGGTAATTCTGCCATATTAAAAATCCAGATTTATTCCTATTGTCGAATAGCTTTCCCTTCTATCATAGTATTCACCCTGAACACTCATACCAGAATAATAGGAATAAGCCAAACTAATTCCCTTGCCAAAAGTTTTACCAAATTTTATACCAGCAGTAAAAATATTATTACCAACTAAGGCATTTATTTTATTTAATTTGAAATCATCTGCAATGTAAGGAACAAATATACCTGTATTTAACCAGTTCATATAATAATCAAAACCAAGCTGATAAATTTCTTTCCCAATATTTTTAGGAGTGACATGGTACAGATAAGTCAGACCAGTATATAATCTGAATCCTTTATAACTTGAATAGGTAAGAATTTCTATAAATTCCCGGCTATAAACCCGAGGGCTATTTCCATTACTCCAATTTTGAATTTGGGAGTCATAATTCCCATCGACTAAATGAGCACTTATATGACTTAATCTGAATCTAAAACCATATTCATCATTTTTATTCAAAACCTTATAGCCGGCATTAAATCCAAATAAATAATCAATTGCCTCTACAGGAAAGTGAAAATCACTTTCAGATCTTAACCTAGTAAAGGTGAAGAGGTCCCCCCCAAAAGAAAAAATGGTATTTCCACTTTCCTTTTTATAAAAATCCTGTGAAGTTGAGATATCGAGTCTTAACTGGTGCCCAGACATAAACGAGAAACCGGCTTTCGGTTCCAACATATTTGCTTCAAAAGGTCTAATGTTCAATCCCGAAGGAAACCATTCCTCCTTAACCTGAGCCATAGTAATGCATGACAATACGAATGTAATAAAAAGCAGAGAGAAAGAACGCATTAGTTTATTTCCTTATTTGACACGAATCTTTTTTTGATCTTTTGTTTAACAAGTTTATTAAAGCCATACTTAAATTTTGAAGTAAGGCTGGTAAATGCATAATAGCTTGTAGGGAAAGCGAATGAAGGTTCGAAGTAACAATTTACGGTACACCCCTTACAGAAATCAAACCTTCCTTCCATTTTCTGAAAATATTTTAATTTTTCTGACTCCCTGATTTCTTTAATTGGTCTGTCAATAATTATTTTTTCATTGGCAAAATGATAGCATGGAAGAATAATTTCATTCATTGGCGAAATGACTACAACTCTTGAAACAGCTTTACAGAGCGGATGATTTATATTATTCCCGCCATCTCGCCTGAGCTTCATAAATCCTTTATTCAGGTATATATTCATTTTCCCGTCGCAATATTTTTCAACATAATCCACAGCTTCATTATTAAGTCCAGGATTTCCCCAATAGGAAAAGACAGGATTAACTAAGAGAACAAGATCATGCTCAGCAGCAATTTCATGCATCCGGGGGAGTTTTTTATAAGTACCATTAGTAACAGTAAAAAGAACGTCAGGAAATTCTCCTAATGATTTAGCGATCTCCAGACTTTTTAGTACAGTTTTATAACAATCAACTTTCCTTATCCTGTTATGTTCTTCCTCATCAGGAGAATCCAGTGAAAAGTGAAGCAAGTTTATTTTGCCGGCTAGTTTATCAGCAAATTTAGGATATAGGAGACCATTAGTGGTAATACTTGTCTGCATTTTCAAATTGCTGGCAAATTCTGCCATTAAATGAATATCTTTATGAAGCAGGGGCTCACCTCCTGTGAGGTCAATAAACCTAACTCCAAGCTTTGCAACCTGTTGTACATTTGATCTAAAATCTTCAAGCCTGGCAAACGGAGTTGAATTAAAATTTTCGTGAATACCAAAGTGGCAGAATTCACAATAGGCATTGCACCGATATGTAACATAATAATTACAAAGAAGGAGCATTAATAATTTCTCCCTTTCCAGCTTATTTTCCTGCTAAAGACAAGTAATAATGGTAATATGGTAGTATATAAGATAAAATAAACCTGAAAGTATACGTAATATTTAAGCTGATTCTTAATACCCAAAACTGTGTACACCGGATAAAGGAATAAATAGTCGATTATAATTTTAAAGACCGCCAAATATAACCATACATGGGAGAAAAATAAAGGAGTTAATAGAACAAGGAGGTTTGAAATAAATGCAACGCCCATTATCAGAAAACCACCTACCGGAGCTATAAATCCTCCCCTCCCCCATCTTTTTTTCTGATTTATTAACTCTTTCAAACCTGCACAGGGTTTTGAAATAACAATAGATTCTTTTAACAATGGGTAAATAATTTTATATTTTTTTAACCCAGATATCCCATGCAGAAGAATAAAATCTTCAGTAACACTGAAGGGTAATTTTTTATATCCACCGGTTTCAAAGTAAGCTTCTTTTCTGAAAGACATATTATTTCCGATGCTACTAACCGGATATTTCATATTTATTGAACCAGAGGCGACTGAGAGAAGGAAAACAAGATCAATCCCCTGAATAGCAGAAAATATATGGCCATTATTAATTATTGTAAACCCATTTACAATTCCAACATCCTTATTAAAATATGAAGCCAACGTGACTGCCCATGTAGGAGATACTTCACAATCAGCGTCAGTTAAAAGGATAATTTCCCCTAAAGCTATTTTAATTGCAGATGCTACCGCATTAACTTTTCCTTTTAATGCAGAATTATTATCGGGGGTAATTTTCTTAAACTTCGGTTTATTTTTAATAAATTCATCTATGATACTACCCGTACTATCTTCAGAGAAATCGTCAACGATTATTATTTCAAGTTTTCCATCCGGATAGGTAAGTTTATTTAGTGAAACCAAGCAATTGTATATGTTTTTTTCCTCATTCCTTGCGGCAACAATGATAGTTGCATGCGGCAAGTCTTCATAATTTATATGGGGATATTTTTTTCGCATTCCAATAGAGAAAAGAATAACTATAGAAAAATAAAGTGATACTGTAACAAGGAATATTATTTCAGGCATTCAGCCGGTTCTCCGAATCTGAATCCTTTTGCAGATACTTCGTCTGCTATAAAGGAAATTGAATCCAAAATAATATCTTTTGACTTATGGCTATCGTGCAACACTATTATAGAATTCTTTTTGAGGTACCTAACAACAGAATATTTTACCAATGAGGGGTCCCCTTTAAAATCATAAGTAAGTAATGACCACATTACATTAGTTAATTTTTTGTTCTTAAGTAGTTTCCCTGTAGAGAGGTTAAACAGTCCATGAGGAGGGCGGAAATATTTTACTTCATATCCGAGTTTATCTTTTGCAAGCTCATTAAAGCGATTAATCTCGGTATAATCATCAAATCCCGGTGATGTTAGGTTTGAATGATTGAACGTATGATTTCCGATAATGTGTCCTTCCTTTAATATTTCAGAGGCAAGTGAAGAGTTCTTCAAGATATTATTTCCCACACAAAAAAACGCCGCCTTAATATTAAATGCATTTAGTTTCTTTAAAATATTGTCTGTATTGCCAGCAACCGGACCATCATCAAATGTTAGAAGAATTTTATCTACCATCGACTCCCAACGGAAATCGGGAAAAATCTGTTTTAATATAAAAGGAGGATCATACTGAGATTTCAAATTAAAATAATCTGTTTTTAAGAAATAAAGATATTATTTTCCATACTTAATAGGAATTATTGTATTCAAGCTGATGATTCGCGGGAAAGTTGTTCAAGAATACCCCATCTTTCATAAAGATATTTAACCTTTTCTTTTGCAGATTCCAATTCTGTGTTGAGCTGGTTTACCTGGAGCGCATATTTTTTATAGAAATCAGGTAACAAGAATAATTGTTCTATCTTTTCAACTTCTTTTTCGGCTTTCAATATTTCTTCTTCAATTGATTCAAGTTCCTTTTGTTCTTTCCATGAAAGTTTTTTTATTTTAGCTTTCATCCTGGTGTCTGCTTTCTTTTCTTTTTCTTCCGGAGCAGACTGATCTTTAAATCTTAAATTCCTCTTTTCAATATAATAGTCATAATTACCCTCACTGAAATGGAGTATTCCATTTCCCTCAAAAGCCAGAATACCATTACAAATCCTGTTCAGGAAATACCGATCATGGCTTACGATAACCACGCATCCTTTAAAAGCCATGAGTGCTTCCTCAAGAATTCTAAGTGTGGGAAGATCGAGATCATTTGTCGGTTCATCGAGAAGAAGGAAGTTGCCACCGTTCTTTAATATTTTGGCAAGCGTGAGTCTACTTTTTTCACCACCTGATAATTTTCCCACTTTAGTATTCAGGCGATCATCAGTAAAGAGAAATCGTCTAAGGTAGGTCCAAATTTTCATCTGGTATTTACCGAATTTAATTGTTTCATTACCTTTCCCGATAGCCTCAATTACAGTGTCATTATCATTTAATAATAACCTTGCCTGATCGATATAATTAAACTCAGTTTTTTCTCCCGTATCAACCTTTCCCCATTTGGGAGGAATTTCACCTATGAGAATTCTGAGAAGAGTTGTTTTGCCAACGCCATTATTTCCAATAACTCCTAATTTCCGTCCTCCCAGAAATTCGAAATTAAAATTCTTAAACAGAATTTTACCACCTAATTCAGCGCCAACATTAATAAGATCCAGAACTTTCTTGCCAAGAAGATCTGCAGGAGGGATAATCAGATCGACATCAAGTTCAACTTCATCTTTCTGTTCTGATAGAACATCATTAAAATTATCAATCCGAAATTTAGCTTTAGTTCTTCGGGCTCGTGGTCCTTTGATGATCCATTGGAGTTCGCGTCTTAAGAAATTCTGTCTTTTCTGTTCCTCGGTTTCTTTTATAGCCTGACGTTGAGATTTATTTATAAGGTAATCGGTATAATTACCGGTATGAGAATAGAAAGTGCCATTTGACAATTCAACTATACGAGTAGCAATACGATCAAGGAAATAGCGGTCGTGTGTAACAAAGATGCAGGTACCTTTATAACCAGCAAGGAAATTTTCAATCCATTCAATTGAGTTAGTATCAAGATGGTTGGTTGGTTCATCAAGGATTAATAGATCAGGGTGTGAAATAAGGGCACGGCACAATGCAGTTCTCCTTTTCTCTCCTCCTGAAAGAGTTCCAACAATTCTATCCACACTAGGAGCATGAAGAGAGCTGAGCAGTATTTCGATTTTTCTTTCGAGTTCCCAACCTTCGGCATGTAATATTTTCTCCTCGAGGATATGTTTCTGCGGATGGTCAAAGGAGAGCATTTCATATTCTTTTAATAAAGATAAAGTATCTTTTGCACCATCAAGAACATTCTCGTAAACAGTTTTCCCTTCCATCAAAGTAAATTCCTGGGAAAGAAAGCTAATGACAAGATCTTTTCTTTTAGCTACATCACCAGAATCAGGAGGTAGAATTCCGGAAATAATTTTCAGAAATGTAGATTTACCAGCACCATTTCTTCCCACCAAACCAATCCTGTCTCCCTCATGAACTGAGAGGGAGGCTTTATCAAGGATTATTTGTTCGCCATAATGAACTTCGAGCTCTTTTGCGGTTAATATAACCGGAGATACTTTTTCCATAATCTCAATAATTATTGAGGGCAAATATCAACAAAAATAACTCGCTTATCAATTCCAACGTGAGGGAATTCGGTTTGATAAAATTTTGTACTATTTCAGGACAGGATATTAACCTGAAAGGCTATTTTGTACGAGTTGACATTCCAAGAACTGCATACAGAGGACAAAAACTTATCCCTGCTGTTAAAAGGGGCAATAATCCGATTAGTCCCCACCAACTTTGTAAAACAACACCTACTATAATTATTGCAATTCCGAGACCGATACGAATATTGCGATCAGCACTTCCGACATTTTTTAACATTACATGATTCCTTTAATTAAATTAATATTTTAGTCTCAACAGGTAATTATTTTTTCCCAACATATCTAATAACGCTGGCTTCTCCCTGATGCAAAATACCCTCATCCAGGATGACAGAGCATTCTTCCAAATAGGTTGTATCCAAACCTTTAATCAAGTCAGCAATTTCATCTGTGCTATATAGTAATTCTGCAACTTTAGGACCGCCTGATGTTTTACCAATCTGATTTTTCGAAAATACTTCGCATATGATAACTCCTCCCTTTTTTAGTGCTTCTATAGCTGAGGCAAAGATCTTCTCCACTTCAGGTTTTTCTAAATGGATAAAGATAATTCCTATTGCATCGTAGAGATTACTTTCAGGATTATAATCATTAAGATTACTAATAGTATAATTGATTTTAACATTATCTTTTGCGGCTAATTTTAATGCTTTTAAGCGTGCCTGATCGCTGAAATCTACAGCATCAACCTGCCAATTCATTTTAGCTGCATAAACTGCATTCCGACCTTCCCCTTCACCCAGCATTAATAATCTTCCAGGACTTAATTTAGATAACTGCTCTTTTAAGAACACATTTGGTTCAGTTCCGTAAACATATTCTTCGGAGGAAAATCGCTCATCCCAATTTTGTTTTTCAATTTTACTCATATTTTATTTAGATGTATTTATTGAGTGATTATTCAGTCAAACCCAAATATTCAATTAATCTTTGGTGGGCACCTTCCGGGAGCTCAACATTATAATTCTTATAAAACTGAATAGTATCTTCTACAGTTTTGAAATAATTATTGCAATTATCGCAGTTATTCAAATGAGCTTTTATGGCTGCACATTTGGGTGAATCAAGTTCTTCACCAAGATTCTCACAAATATGTTCCATTACATCCTTACAGATTATTTCATGTTTTTTCATAATTAAACTTCTTATTAAGTTCTTTTCTTAAAAATGCGCGAGCTCTATGGAGCCGAGATTTAACAGCGGGGATAGATAGATTACACATTTTAGCTGTTTCTTCAGTAGAAAAACCTTCAACATCTCTAAGTAAGAAAACAACCCGATAATCAGGTTGTAGCTTTTCTATTGAATCATCCAGGAGATTCTTTAATTCTTTGTCCTCAGTAACCTTATCGGGAGCAGCGTTCCAATCAGTAAATTTCTTTTCATCTATTGATGCATCCTCATCTTCGAATGAAGTATAAGCATGTTTTGATTCAGTCCGAGCTAACATTAAACAATGATTTGAAACTACAGTGTATAACCAAGTGGACAGTTTCGAATCTCCTTTGAACTGTTTAATATTCTTTATCATGCTGAGGAAAGTTTCCTGCATGGTATTTTCTGCACGGTTCTTATCCCGACAGATCTTAAAGGAAAAGTTATAGACCGTACTTTCATATTTTTTGACAAGTTCTTCGAGGGATTTCCTATTACCAAGCTTAGCTTGTTCAATCAGTTTTATTTCTTCCATCTTGTTTGATGCTACTATTTGTATAAGGTTTCAGAAATAAAATATACGAAAAATGGTAAGACTTATAATGGTGTTTCCATCAAATAAGAAGAGGAAGAAGGAATATATATATAGGTTCCTTTGCGGTTTAATTACTTCATAACGGAAGGGAGTATCCGGTCAACCAATACTTTATTGAATTCATCTTTTTCCTCGGAGTTAATCATGTGTGCTGATTTTTCAAACCAACTGAGTTCTTTAGATGGAGCCTTTAATTTAAAGCAACTTTATGATCCTGTTTTTATAAATATTCTTACCTTCGTACTGAATACAAATACCTATACCCGTCCAATAATTCTCAGAATTACTAACAATTAATTGCATATGTAAATGTGGTCGTTCAGAAAAACCTGAATTCCCAACCTGACCAAGTAAATCACTTCGCTTTACCAGTTCGCCCTCCTTAACAATTACACTCCCTTTTTTTAAATGTCCCAAAAGAAAATAATAAATGCCGTTTTGTATAACTATTGTATTGCCAGTATTATAAGGGTACTTCCCAATATAGGGTTCATTATCGTTAATACTGTTTTCAACTTTTACCACTTTCCCCTCCATTGGACTATAGATATTTTCATTATAAATCATATAGTCTTCATTTTGTTTAGGCAGGAAACGGGCGATTCTCTTACCAATCTTCACAACATCAGTGGCATATATCATTGAATTGTTAGTCTTGTTCTTTTTGTGTATCGCAGAATAATAGTGATAATTCATCAAGCGACTAATTTTTGAATTACCTCCATCAGTAATCAGGTATTTTCCATTCCTGAGAGGAAATTCAATTTCCAGCTTTGTCTTATCATTTTTATACTTTACAATAAATACTTTAATAAGGATAAATAAAAGCCAACCTTGAAGAAGAGAAAGAATCAGGAGGAATAATAAATTATTACCAGAATCTACCTGTGATGATATTTTATGAATAAAAAATATTACTAATATAATTTCAAGCGCTGCAAAAAACTTAGTCTTAAAGTTGCTGCTAAAAAATTCCCAATAGCCCGTCAAAAACAGAATAAGAAGAACAGTTTGGGTACAGGAAAAAAACAAATATGAATCTCCGGTAATAAATAAAGTGCTTATACTTATTATGATAGGAATTACTATATGAATCATAATTAGTTTTAACGCTATGTTAGTTCTTTCATTCATTTTTCAGGCAGTTCTTATACTTAGATGAATTGGGGGCTAATGATATGACTTCACATTATGAATTTTAATCAATGAAATTTTGATATACAGGTAAAACTAAATATTTCTCAATTAAATTGAAAATAATTGGTTGTAAATCAAACTATTCCTTATTTTTATGTGAGTTTATTTTCCTTAATACATTTATAATTGAAGGAATGGTGCCGGCGGGTTTTTATGTCTATTCAATTAATTAATCAATACTACAATAAACGCGACCGTATTGTTTAATCTGGCGGCTCAAAGAATGTATTAAGCAAAAGGGATCCATTTAAAGACCTCCTCAATCATAAAGAGGAGGAAATAGAATTAATTCGAAAAGTATCTACAGACAGTATGGAAACAATGGAAATAATCAATCGTATGGGGAATGAGAATGAATAGTACGGGGTAATAATGGAACTTTCGGAAAAACAATGCTTAATGGTACACGATTAGTATGGTATGAGTAAAACAAGTATTGGGACAGTTAGGAAATGCGCTGCAAATGCGCTCGAAATGCGCTCGTTTTAGTACTTAAACAAAAATATTCTGTAAAAAAAACGGAGTAACATTGGGCAGTATAATTAAGAAAAGAGGCAAAACTAATTTAAGCGGACTGGCTGGGCCAGTTGAATTTTTCGTTAAAGATGGGAAAACTTATTTCAAGGCACACGCCAAAAAACATAAAAAGAGCAGATCCAAAGCAGCAGTTAGAGGCAGAAATAATTTTGCTTCGGTAGTAAAAATGGCGAGTGAGATAAACAAAGTAAGTGTTTTAAAGGAGGTTTGGGGTCACTGCTCATTGCCAGGAAGGAATGGATACCAAAAGCTTGTCAAATATAATATGCCCTTAGCATATGACGGGAATTTAACAATAAAGAATTATTTTACGCCGAAGGGGAAGAAACTAAGTATTCAGGAGTTTCTAATTGAGGGGGATACAGTGAGTCTTGCTCTAGATGTTTATGGTTTAATAAAACCTCCAATTATTCTTCATCTTTTTTATTATTTGTATAACCGTAAAGAACGTGGCAGTTCTGAATTTGAGAGCACATATGCGCATATAAAAATATCCCAGGATAATGCAGACAAAATGAGAAAGAAGGGGGAATCAAAGTATAGCATAATGTTTAAGCTGAATGGGGCTCTTTGGGAACAATTTCTGAAATATAAGGATGTGGTTATACTTTTAGCGGTAACCGGTACTCCGGCAATCGCGTACAGAAAGTACTGGACAAATACCGTAGGGTTTGATATTCCGCTGGTATAATCATCTTTTCGTAATAATGGACCATGATAATATTTATTTATTGAATCCCTTTCCAGATAAACTTATCTAATCCAAAATAATTCAAATAATAAAAGAAGGATAATAATGGAACAAACAAATTATGGATTTACTAAGAAAGTAAATATTGGTTACGAAGAAGCAGTTGAAAAAGTAACAGAAGAATTAAAGAAAGAAGGCTTTGGAGTACTAACTGAAATTGACGTTAAAGCTACACTTAAAAAGAAGTTAGAAGTTGATTTTAAACCTTATAAAATTCTTGGGGCATGCAATCCAACGTTTGCATATAAAGCACTACAGATAGAAGAACAGATTGGACTTATGCTTCCCTGCAATGTAATTATCTATATTAATGACAATAATGAAACAGTTGTAGCCACAATAAATCCAATTGTTTCAATGCAAGCAGTAAAGAATAATAAACTTGGGAAAATTGCGGACACTATACAGATTAAATTGAAGAATGTTTTAAAAAATCTATAATAGTACTTTTTTAATTTTCCAGTGTAATAATAAATGTAGATTTATAAGATCTGATTGCGAGAAATTAGATTGGATTTAATTAAATCGAAATCTTAATTTATCAGCACATATTAAAATAATTTTGATTTAACAAACATTTAAGAATCTGATGGTCAATAATCCTACTAACCGCAGAATAATGGGACTTTCCAGCCTGATTGGCAATACTCCCCTTTTAGAAATTACTTTTTTATTCAATGGTAAAAAACGTAAGATCTATGCCAAAGCAGAGAATTTTAATATGACAGGAAGTATTAAAGACAGGATGGCTTTTCATATACTTAAATTAGCTTATGAAAGCAAGGATCTTAAACCAGGTGATTTGATAATTGAAGCAACCAGCGGCAATACAGGAATTTCTTTTTCCGCCATTGGGTGCTCATTAGGACATCCTGTTGTTATCTTCATGCCAGATTGGATGAGCAGCGAAAGGATAAATATAATAAAATGTCTGGGAGCGAAGATAATCCTTGTGAGTAAGGAAGAGGGGGGATTTCTTGGAAGCATTAAAAAAGCTGAAGAACTGGCAGCTCAAAATATAAACAGCTTTTTACCAAGGCAGTTTTCAAACAACAATAATTCAGAGGCGCATTTTAAAACAACGGGTCCGGAAATATTCTGGCAGTTGAAATCCCATTCGATTGTACCTGAAGCATTCATCGCTGGAGTTGGAACCGGCGGCACAATAATGGGCACGGGTAAATATCTTCAGAAGGAATATCCTTCCATGAAGCTATTCCCTCTTGAACCATTAGAATCCCCAACGCTTTCTACGGGACATAAAATAGGAAAACACCGAATCCAGGGAATATCTGATGAATTCATTCCTCCGATTCTGCATTTAAAATCACTCGACCATGTTGTCGGAGTACATGATGGTGATGCTATTATTATGGCACAGAAGCTTGGAGCCGAAATGGGTTTAGGAGTTGGCATTTCTTCAGGAGCAAATTTCATTGGTGCATTAAAGGTTCAGGAAGAAATGGGAGATGAAGCTAACGTTGTAACAGTATTCCCAGATGATAATAAAAAATATCTGAGTACTGATCTACTAAGAGAAGAACCCGTAAAACCTGAATACATGGCACCCTATGTTAAACTCCTGGAGGTTCGTTCATTCAAACGAGTATGTAATACATGCTGCAATATAAATGAATGTCTCAATGAAAATTTCGAATTGGAAACAGAAGGGTTTACACTACCATTAGAATGTCCGCTTAGAGCTGTACAAAACAGCCTTTAACCCATAATATTAAACTTATTTTATAGAGCGCGGAAACTTCCGGGCAAAATTGTTTAAATTGAAAAATGTATCAATATGTGAATAATCAGCTGCTACTTTTGAGTTATGGCAGTATTCATTTGTTTTGGATGAATAGGTATAATCTTTAGACCAGGAATCTGCATTGATGATTATTTCCTCGATTGCTGATAGGATAAAACCGAGCTCGTCATTTGTCATAGTGGGATGAAGTGAAAAGCGGACCCAGCCAGGTTTTAAGGAAAAATCCCCCTGATCAATTTTATCTGAAATTCTTTTAGAACGGGTGGGATCGACATGCAGAAGGTAATGCCCATAAGTTCCGGCGCATGAACAACCTCCCCGCATCTGGATACCATATCGATCATTTAATAATTTTACCATTAAATTGTAATGGATATCTTCAACATAGAAAGATATTATTCCCAACCTTTCCTCATGTTCCTGGGCAAGAATATGGAGGGAAGGAATCTTTTTTAAACGGGGGAATGCGATATTAAGGAGTTCCTTTTCCCTTGCAATTATATTCTGCACACCCATTTGTTCTTTTAATTTAATTGCGAGTCCGGTTTTAATTGCCTGCAGAAAACCGGGGGTTCCACCATCTTCTCTTGTTTCAATATCATCGATATATTTATGCTGACCCCACGGATTAGTCCAATCAACAGTTCCACCGCCGGGGTTATCGGGAACTTTTCTTTTGTATAGCGCAGAATTGAAAATCATTACTCCTGATGTACCGGGACCACCAAGGAATTTATGCGGGGAAAAGAAAATACCATCAAGTTTCTGTAAAGGATCTTCCGGATGCATGTTGATCTCCATATAAGGAGCAGCAGCTGCAAAATCGATAAGACAAATACCATCATATTTGTGCATAAGCTTTGCCATCTCGTGATATGGAGTTTCAATTCCTGTGACATTTGATGCTGCGGTGAAAGCACCGATTTTATTTTTACGATCTTTATATAATGTTAATAAAACTTCCAACCGTTCGAGGTTGACGAGTCCCTGATCATCAGTACCAATAATTACGACATCACAAATTGTTTCGAGCCAGGAAGTATGATTTGAGTGATGCTCCATGTGTGTGATAAATACAACGGGTTTCTGGCTTTCGGGGATGGAAGTAAATTTATCGAGCTGTTCGGGGATTTTGAGACCAAGGAGTCTCTGAAATTTATTTATAGCCGCTGTCATCCCAAAACCAGCAAAAATTACTACATCGTTTTCATCCGCATGGACATGGGTTTTAATTATTATTCTTGCCATTTTATAGGCATTGGTCATGGCGGAACCTGTTTCGCTTGACTCGGAGTGAGTGTTGCCGACAAAGGGATAGAATTTATTTAACAGAATGTCTTCGATGGGATGATATATTCTTCCACTGGCAATCCAATCGGCATATATAATTTTATGCTTCCCATAGGGAGATTCGAATTCCTGATCTATTCCTATAATGTCATTTCTATATTTTGAAAAATAATTTTCAAGAGTCATTTTTAACATCCTTCCTTTTTCTTTTTTGTTGTGGTAGAAGGAAGAGTTACTTTTGGTAAATTAGGAACAGCCTTGGGGGCAGAAGTTACTTCAATTTTGGAAGTTGATCCGGACATTTGAATCTGCGGAGTACCACCAAAATGCAAGCTTATTTGTTTTATTTTTTCAAATTTTATTGAATCTTCAGGAGAAAGGCTTGCGCTACATATGGGGTAAAGAATTTCATTCTTCCAGGAATTAAATCCCCCGTTTAGAATATAGACTCCTTTATAATCAGAACTTTTTAGGAGAAACCAAGCCTGGGCAGATGATATATCTTCATTTCCATAGAGTAGAATTTTCTGATTTCTTTTCAGATCTGAATTCAGAAGATCTTCCATCCGGACATTTACAGAACCAGGGATGGTATATTCTGTAAATTCTTTTTCGGGACGAAGATCGACAATAGTGAAATCCAATTTATCTTTTATAAGCCAATCGGCTAAAGTTATTACGTTTATTTTGTCCTGATCTTTAATAGTAGAAAGAGCCAGCTCTTTTGTGTTTACACTTATTTTATTTTTATTACCTGAATTACCGATAATCAGTGCAAAAACAGCAAGGAGACCTGCAAGTATGGCTAATTTTTTGGGAGTACTTAAATTTAACAGATAATTTTTCATTCTTTAATCCTTCCAGTAATTTTGAACCGAACTTTTTCACCCCATTCAGCTGCAGCAAAAGCACCGAGAGCCATTGCGACAACAAGGAATACAACCAATCCATGAGACAATCCTAAAAATTCAGGAAGAGTAACTCTTCCCACGGGGGTAGAGTTGTAAAAGTTTTCGAGCCAGGGAAACATTTCGCCAAAGACAAATATCCCAAAGAATATCCCTGCAAAGTAAATCATTCCATCATACCTTCCAGTTGCTGCGGAAACGACTGAAGTTCCAGGACAATAACCACCAATGACAAATCCGACACCAAGAATGAGACCACCAAGAATTTGAGGAACAATATAAGTATCGGTAGTATAGACGAGAGAGAGGTCGAGCCATCCGATCCATGAGAAATAGAACAAGCCAATTACTGCAGTTATTATTGCAGTGAACATGACTTTAAGAACACGCATGTTGTAGAAATAAAACTGTGCTGCTAATATACGGGCATTGCCGAAACCGCCACGTTCTAGAGCGAAGCCGAAACCAATACCGATAATGGAAGCAACAACAAGACTTGCATCTACACCGAAATAGTTAAATTTATAAAAGGGCATCATAACCATTGCCTCCTTATAAAATATGCTGCAAGATAGCCGCCTCCAAAAACTGCAAACATGAAAGCCCAGCTTCCGAGATTAAGCATTGCGCCTCCTGTTAAAGCTTGTCCACTTGTGCAGCCCCGGGCAAGTTTAGCTCCGAATCCCATCAATGATCCACCAATGAAAGCGTATGTCAATCTCATTTTAGCAGAAATGTTGGGACCTTTTTCGACCTTTCCTTTAATACGATGAGCGAGAGAACCGGAAAGGAACCCTCCGATTGCAACACCAATTACTTCGAAGATAATCCATTCTTTTAATGGGTTGGTGGTGCCGTCGCCAATATATTCTTTATAAAAATTATTATTGAGCGTATGTTCGGGAGCGACTTTATTTACTACGACTGCGACGACAGTTGACGGAGCGCTGGAAGCTCCGAGTCCCCTGCCCATAATTAAAAAGGCGGAGAGGAGAACAAGTCCCAAACCTATTCCAACAAGGTAAGGATTGGAATAAGGTTTTGGTTCGGTTAATGATGTCATTTTTAATTTACTCCGTAATTAAATTTCTTATTGAAAATGTGCGTTTATATAATGGCTAAACTGTCCCGCATAGACAATAACAAACCGCAGAATTAAACCTCCGGCGATGACCAATAAAGGTGCAACGGGCGTATGTTTTATTTTATGATTAACTGCAAGCAACTGAATAATAAGGGGGATAATAATTCCCATACCAACAACAAATACCCAGAATGTGGCGGTAAACGGTCCGCCCAATAAAAGTTGGGCACCTTGTATATGTGCCTGTGAGGAGCTCATAAGTCCAATTAACATCAAAACGATTACCATAAATTCTGATATTAAAAAAGTATTATCAGCTTTAGCAAGGAATTCCCTTTCATAAACATCTTTTGCGACCATATGTCCAAATGCGGCAGCAGTTGAAAGACCAGAGACGAGAAACAATAACCACAATACCGAACTGTTCCATAATGGTCGCGCACCCATAGTACTTAAAAGAACACCAGTATAAATACCCAATAATATGCCAAAGATAATGTTCAGGAGTCCGATATTATTCATATAGGATTCCTTTGATCTAATTATCCGGGACCATTTAGAAACCACATTAAATGTACCAGATAAAAATTTGGGTGGATCAATAAGGATATTAGCAATTAGTGCAGGATATACAAGCAATAAAATCCAGGAACCCCATGACATTGGGGATGTAATTTGGAAAGTAGTATACAGTCTCCAAACAAATAATTTATGACTCAGATCGAGAAAGAGAGTACCCATTCCAATAGTTAAAAACAGAATACTTAAAAAAGGGACATAATGGACTATACTATCAGGATTTTTATGTTTTCCTTTTAGAATAAAATATCCGGTAATGATCATTAAGCCTGCAACAAGTCCTCCCAAGAAAAGATAAACGGGGATTTCCCATCCCCACACACTAGTAAAGGGATCGATAAAAGGGTTATGCCGAGTTGTAGTTAAATCCTGCATTTTCCTCTCTTAAACTAAATAATAAATTCTTGGATTAGTTCCTGCTTCAGGCAGAAGCTGATGATTTTTTCTTGATTCTATCAATCTGGTAACCTCACTGTTTGGATCATCGAGATCGCCAAAGTACATGCAGTGAGTGGGGCAAACAGAAACGCAGGAAGGGAGCTCCCCTTTTTCAACTCTATGAATACAGAATGTACATTTATCGGCATAACCATCGGGATTAACAAAGCGGGCATCATAGGGGCAGGCAGCAAGACATGCTTTACAACCGATGCACATGTTATGCTCAACTAAAACCACCGCACCAACATTATGTATATGACTTGCGCCTGTAGGACAGCATGAAACACATGGGGTATTATCGCAATGATTACAGCGCTGAGATTGAATTTCGAGATTAAGAGTGGGATATTTTCCATTAACAATAGTAACAATCCAATCCCGACTAAATCCTATGGGGACATTATTTTCGGTTTTACAAGCTACGACGCAGTCCATACAGCCGACACATTTTCTTGTATCTATTACCATTCCAAATCTTGCCATATTATGCCTCCGTCTCGAATGTTACAAAATTAACATTCATGCCGGTTCCCCCCATCAATGGATCATTGACATATTTAGTTATAAGCTGAGCATCACTGGCGCCCTTACCAAAAGCACCTTTTAGCATCCGGGAATTATGTCCAAATCCATGTACCATATAAACGCAATCTGTCCTTATGCGTTCGGTTACTTTAACTTTTATTTTATTGCTTACTATACCGTCCTGATTCTTCAATCGAACATGCTGGGCATTTTTAAGACTGAACCTGTTTGCGATATCAGAGTTTACCCAGATTTCATTTTCGGACATCATGTCCATAAGAATTCTATTGGACTGAGTACGCGAAAAGGAATGCACAGGGGCTCTACCGAACAGAAGTCTGAAATAACCAGGAGGCGGCTGCTCCGGTTTATTGTATTTAGGAACAGGATCAAATCCAGCCTGCTGGAGCTGAGAAGAATAGAACTCAATTTTACCCGAGGGTGTATCGAATTTAGGTTCAATCCCCTCTTCAAAAAATATAGGGGCTTTGGGACCGCGAATGATACCCTTCTTTTTTAATTCACTAAGACTTGATCCTATTTTATTCAACCGGAAGTCGAGGTATTCCTCAATATTTTTCCAAGGGAAATAATGTCCTACACCTAATTTACCGGCGAGTTTTTTTGCAATCCACCAATTCGGCTTCTGGTCATTAGGAGAATCAACGACAGGCTGCCGGATTCCAAGGAATTTTTCCTTAAAGGGAGAGGCGTTAAGGTCATCGTAACGCTCGAGGTAAACAGATTCAGGGAGCACGACATCAGCCCAGCCTGCGATTTCACTTGGGATAACATCAACGACAACCATCAGGTCAAGATTCTGAATTGCCTTTATAGTTTCTGCCTCATTTGGAAGCGCATTAATAAGATTAGTTGCATAAACGAACCAGCCTTTAATGGGATAGGGTTTCCCAGTAATGGTAGCGTCACGGATTCCTGTAGAAATTTCTTCAGAGGCAAAAGGATATTTTTTATCCGGGTTATCGACCTTTGGTTTTGTTGCCTCAGGATAAGCGGGATAAGGATATCCAGGGACGGAGTAATTAACAGGAAAGAAGAATCCTCCTTTTCTTCCCCAGCTACCCATCAAAGCATTAAGCAAAGCGATGGCTCGACTCCGCTGTGCATCGTCGCCATACCATGATGTATGGCGTCCCGGATGAATAAGGGTGGCAGGTTTATTTTTAGACATTTCCCTTGCTGTGACTCTTATTACTTCGGGATCGATTCCAGTTTCAGGGTATGCCCATTCAGGAGTATATTTATTAATTTCCGCGACAAATTGTTCGAAACCATATCCATATTTAGTTACATAGTCCATATCATATAATTTTTCTTTGACAATCACATTCATCCAGGCAAGGAGCAAGGCGATATCAGTGCCGGGTTTTATCGGCAAGTAATATTTGGCTTTAGAAGCAGCTACTGAAAACCTAGGGTCAACGACAATAATTACGGCATCTTTCTGAACTGCTTCGGCGAATTCCTGGACCTGCGAGTTATGCATATTCTCACCTATGTGAGAACCGATAAGGACCAGGCATTTAGAGTTTTCTATATCTGTTCTTTCGGGGGAACCGATAGATTCACCGAAAGTAAGTTCAAATCCGACATCCCTTGGTCCACGGCACTGAGCAAATGAAGGAGCGGCAAAGTTCTGAGAACCATAAGCATTGATTGTATGTTTAATAAAATTTCCACCTATTCCATGAGCAAAAAGAGCAACACCTTCAGGTCCATACTGCGCTTTTATCTTATTCATTTTTAGGGCAATATAATCGAGAGCCTCATCCCATGTAACTTCTTTCCATTCTTCTTTTCCACGAGCTTTCGTTCTGATCAATGGAGAGCGTAAACGATCAGGATCGAAATGAGCGCCAATACCACCAGTACCCCTTGGGCACAAGCGACCTTTGCTTAAAGGATCGTCGGGGTGACCTTCTATTTTCCACAGTTTGCCATTTTTTACATAGGCAATTGCACCACATTTCCAGAAACAGATATCACAGAAGGTGGGAATCTTTTGAATCCCTTTGGCTTTTTCGGAATTTATTTTTTTTGCCCCTTTAATAACCGGTCCAAGGCTTGAAGCAGCGACTACTGCTCCCGCAGTGAATCCAGATATTTTTAAGAATTTTCTCCGAGAGATATGATTCATCTAAAGATTCTCTTTTTTAGAAGTTACTTATTTCAGAAATATTTTTTAATTTATTCAGCAGTGCTTTTCTTTCTTCAGCCATCCGCTCAAAGGATCTTGCAATCTTTAATAACCATTTAGCCATAACTTGTTTTGTCCTTTCTTCAAGGATAACTACTTCGTTTGCAGCAATTAATAATTCCTTGCTATCAAGACCAAATTGTGTGGCAAGAGATTTTATCTTTTTACTAAAGTCAGCCTTTGGTTTGGAGACAAAATACTGTCCTGTTATTAATTTTGCCACTTCGGTATTTTCAACCTTAATACTGGCACCAGAATACTTTAGTCCTGCATGGCATGTATTAAACACAGGTTTTCCATCATTTGAAAACTTCAGATTTTTCCAGGAATTCCGGCAAGCATCTTTGCCCGATTCAGTTGACATAATCATTTTACAGAAGCTGCAGGAATTACTAATTTCAGTTATGGGATTGCCTTCAGAATCAGTTGTTAATGCAGTAACTCCAATTATATCGGAGAATACCTCCTGTATCGGCTGGATACAATGAACAGGAAGAACTTCCTTTGGCGACTCAAAGGAGAGTGATATATCAGATGTTCTTCCATTCATAATTGAATTAACTTCGTTGGCAGGAAAGCGCCAGTGGCTACCCACTTTAACACCTTTTATCCTATTCTCCTTTATCATCCTATATAATGTAGTGCGATCTACATTAAGAAGTTCGATTACCTGTTTAGCTGTTAAAAAGTCAGACATACATCTCTTTGCAATAATTTACAATAGAATACTATAGTAATTTATTTAATAATCTTTTATTTTGCAAAGGAATTTTCTATATAATCATTAATATTTCCGACCAGCAATACATGAGAAATGAGATCTTATATTACATGGGTATTTTATCTGTGGTTATATTATTTATTTATGGAATTAATTCATTAATAAACATTCCTATCAAGGAAAAAGAAGAGCGGTTACGGATAAAACTAATACTTGAGCAGACCGGGATTGATGAATCCGGGTATAGTGACCTACCTTTAATTCTAGGAAGAAGAGAAGGATGTCTTTTTTGCCATAATAATGTAACGGGGATGGAAGAATCGCACAATCCCGACAAAATCGGATGTTATTCGTGTCATTTAGGAAACCGTTTGACTAAAGATAAAACGGAAGCGCATAAAAATATGGTTTTAATTCCGGGGAACAGTTCCAATGCAATAAAGACATGTGGGGCGTCAGGATGCCATCCTCAGATGATCCCAAGGATGCAGAATTCAATAATGAACACTATGAATGGAGTAGCAGCTGTTGATAAGTGGGTTTTTGGCGAATCTATTACTCCAACATTCAAGACTCCTATTGATTCGATTTCCTTCTCACCTGCCGAAACTCATTTAAGAAATTTATGCGCATCATGTCATCTTTCAAATGAAAAGGGAAAACCGGGACCTACCAACGAATTATCGCGTGGAGGAGGCTGCCTTGCATGTCATCTAAATTATTCTACCCCAGCAGTAAAAGGACTGCAGAATTATATCGGGTTAAAAAAGGAGTATAATATCCATCCTGAATTATCAATTAAAGTTACAGATGATCATTGCTTCGGCTGCCATAGCAGAAGCGGAAGGATTTCGTTGAGTTATGAGGGCTGGCATGAAACACTTTATAACCAAGAGGATATAAAAGGAAAATCCGGATTCAGAATACTTGATGATGGAAGAGTAGTTACAAAAATAAAAGCCGACATTCATTCTGAAAAGGGGATGCTCTGCATAGACTGCCACTCATCCTACGAGATAATGGGAGACGGGTCATATTCCTTACATAAAGAAGAACAAGTGAAAATCCAATGCATTGACTGTCATTTTACATCTGACCCTATTACAGAGAAATATAATTCTTTTGATTTCGAATCTAGTAAAATAGTTGAGCTTAATAAGTTAGTTGATAAAGAAAGAAATTACTTAACCATATCTAAAAACAATTATCCAATAGTGAACGGTTATTATGATAAACGGAAGGCATTTCTAATTAAAAAATCCACAGGGCAGGTTTCAGAAATGAAGCCTCCTTCGCCATATTGCGCACCAGGGACAGTTCACAAAAATCTATCGTGCAATTCCTGTCATAGCAGCTGGTCACCTCAATGTATCGGATGTCATACAGAGTATGATAAAAATGGTTCCATGGTTGATCTGTTATCCGGGAAAGAAGCAAATGGAGAATGGATTGAACATCCTAAAGATTTTCTTTCTGAGCCGGCAGTTCTTGGCGTGAGAGAAATAAATGAAAATGGAAGAATAAAGAACAGGATCGAAGAGTTCATCCCAGGGATGGTTTTAACAATTAACAAAGACAGATTATCAAAGAACGAATCAATATTCAGAAGATTATTTGCGCCAAGTTTTTCACACACGATAAGGAAGGATTCCAGATCCTGCATATCATGTCATAATAGCCCTCAAGCAATTGGTTACGGAAGAGGAAAATTAGACTACATAATTTCGAGTAAAAAAGGTAAATGGATTTTTACACCTAAATATCCCAAGAGCAAATTTGACGGGCTACCAGACGATGCCTGGATAGGGTTTTTAAAAGAGAGAGGCCACAATTCAACTACCAGGGATAATACTCGACCTTTTACAATTGAAGAACAGAAAAGAATATTAACTGCAGGGACTTGTTTAACATGTCATTCTTCGGATTCAGAAGTTATGAAAAGTGCAATAATTGATTTCAATTCAGTATTATTTAGAAGAAGTTCGCAATGTATTTCACCAGTGTGGAAATAAAACAATATTATAAAGGGGTCCTAATTGGCGGATATACAGAAAAGATTTGAGGTGTATATTATAATATTAAAACAGAAATAATAAGTGTACCAATTATTATCCACAGGGGATCTATTTTAAATTTAAGCAAAGCAATTAATGAAAGCGAAAAGATAAGCCATGTTCTCCAATCAAATAGTGATTCTATACCGAAATGGATTGTGGTTGAAATAAGAAGACCGATAAATCCTGCTAATATCCCTTTCATGATTACGTTTATAGCAGGCAGTTTTGTTAGTTTAGTATGCACATTATAGAGAAGAAAGAGCAATACAAGGGATGGGGTAAAAATGCCTACAGCTGCCGTAACAGCTCCAATAAATCCATAAACCTTATAGCCAATGAATGCAGAAGTGATTAAAACTGGACCAGGGGTGATTTGTCCCAATGCGATTCCGTCCCTGAATTCAGACAATGTAAGCCAATGATGAACGCTAATAATCTCGTGCTGAATAAGAGGTATAGAGTTAAAGCCACCCCCAAAAGCTAACAGCCCTATCTTAAAAAAGGATAAAAACAATTCCTGCAAAGCGGGGAAAAATAACACAATAAAAAGGATTACCAGATTAGCGATAATGAAAACGCTATAAGGTGCTAACCAGGCAACAGCATTAGAAATTAAACCCTTATTAAAATCAGGCAAAACAGGACTATCCGATTCTGATACCCTTTCATATTCGCCGGTAAAATAGTAAGAAAGAAAGCCCAATATTCCAGCATCAATAATCAGATAAACAAAATTTATTCTAAGCCAGAAAGAAAACATAAATATTAAGGCGGCTATCAGAAAGCCCTTATAATAACGGACAGTAAATTTTGGGAATACGGTTTTACCCAGCGTTACCACAGCATTGATTAGTAATGCAACTACCATAGCACCCAAGCCTGTAAAGAGAGATTTGACAAGAGCAAGATCCCTGAAATTAAAGTACAGATAGGAAAGGAAAGTTATCGCAAGAAATGTAGGAAGTATAAAGAAAAAAGAAACTACTAATGCACCTTTGACCTCTCTAAGTTTATATCCGATACAGGCCATTGTTAGAATACCAGTTGCACCCGGTAATATCTGAACAAAACTCAGGACATCCAGGAATTCCTTCTCATTAATCCATTTTTTTTCAGTTACAAATTTCTTTTTGATTTGCGCAAACATAGCAGGTCCACCATAGGCAGTTGCACCTGTATATAAGCTAACTTTGATAAGTTCTTTTAATGAAATCTTTTGCATTTATCGAATTACAGCGAATTTACCGATCTTTTCTTCAACTTCATTATTCGAACTATCAAGACGTACGATCCTGTAAATATAAATACCGCTATTGAGAAGGTCGTTATTTTTATCCCTGAGGTTGTAGTCAATACCGCCTGTAGTTGTGCTCTCATCTATCTCGGTTATTCTTGTTCCGTTAATATTGAAAATAATAATCTTTATTTTTTGAGGAAGATTTGCAAAAGTTAGTTTTCCTGAGCCATTATTTATTTTAACGGGGCTTGGATAAACATAAATATCAGATAGATTCTGAGTAACCCCAGTAAGCACTATATAACTTCCTGTTTCAGGAGCGATTGGAAGGCTTCCACTTTCTGTTG
>OBLW0100000208.1_pt1 | contig 49494 bp, 40 predicted proteins | sample 1520161 | NCBI WGS metagenome assembly OBLW01 (sample SAMEA3539309, study PRJEB22396) | soil metagenome | biome: tundra; feature: field; material: soil | place: USA | collected 2010-05 | depth 0.15 m
CCAGCTAGGCTGGACCTACGGAGCACCGCGCCAGTCCTCGACCCTACTTTTAGAGGGGGTCATGGAAACAACGGCATCATTCGAAGCCCGTTTAGCGCCATGGCTCCACTCGACAATTTTAGAGGGGATGGAGGAAACGGCGGCATCATTCGAAGCCCGCTCAGCGTCTCCATCCTACTCGACCATTTACGGGAGTCGCTCCCTTTTGTGTTTTTTCCATACTTCTCGCAAAAACGTTACATGCATGAGCGCCGTCCGAATGGGACTCCGGATGAATTTCTGGTTTCGCCAACCCCACGCTGAAGCGCGGGGATAACAACCACTGCGCCTACGGCGCGGGCGACGGGCTGCTGCCTGCATGGAGCGCTACTACACAGGCCCCTTTGAGGGGCCTCCAATCATAAAGCCCCCCGGCTCTGCCGGAGGATATTTATATCTATGAAGGTTTGAGTGTTGCGACTATCCCTTGCCCTTCGCGAATGGTGAGGATCTGATTCGCCTTAATCTGCTCGAATCGTTCGATTTTCTGTGTGGTCGGCCATTTGACTTCGATCGTATCCACGGTCTTGACCTTGCCCAGACCGAAGTGGAGGCGCAGGTCGTTCTGCGACATGACGCTTGTGCCGCTCTGCACTTCGTCCATCTGGGTATGTTTGCCGGTGGTGACTCGCACGCGCGCTCCAATCGCAGTGCGATTGCAGATGGTGCCCACCAACTTGATCTTTATCCAATTCTGTTTGTTGCCCCCGACATTGCGAAGGAGCGAAGGTAGATCGTTCATGTTCAAGACGAGGACATCCATGCAGCCATTGTTGTCATAGTCTCCAAAGGCCGCTCCGCGGCTGGAGAAACGCTCACTGATACCGGGACCCATCAGCGACGATACGTCCTGGAAATGGCCGTTGCCGAGGTTTCGATACACCAGTCGCGGATTCTTGAATGTTTCCCCGAAATTGTAGGCGTCAACTTGCGGGTAGACGTGTCCGTTGACCTGAATAATGTCCGGCCAGCCATCGTTGTCATAATCGATAAAGCCGCATCCCCACGCTACGTAGCCTTTGTTGATCCCAACGCCGGAACTGGAGGACAGGTCGCTGAAGGTACCGTCCCCGTTGTTGTGGTAGAGGTTGCTGGTGTCATCGACAAAGTTGGTCTTGAAAATGTCGAACCAGCCGTCGCAGTCGTAGTCGGCCACGGCGAGACCCATTCCGGCCTGTTCGTTACCGTCCTCGTTGTAAGCGCAACCGGCCATTACCGCAACATCGGTGAACGTGCCGTCATGATTATTGTGGAATAGGATGCTTGGTTCGGAGTCCACCGCGACATAAATATCCGGCCACCCGTCGTTGTCGAAGTCATAAGAAGTAGAACTAATGGAGTAGCGCGGCCCGGGTTTGAGAATTCCCGCCTTCTCTGAAACGTCAGTAAAAGTGCCGTCTCCGTTGTTGTGGTAGAGCAGGTTTGTATCCCCAGGAAGTCCGCGCGGGCCACACATTGTGGGCACGCCTTTCCACTGGCAAAAACTCATGTCGTCCGCGGATGGAACCTTGTCCGGATCCAGCTTGACGAAATTGCATACGAAAAGATCGAGGTGACCGTCGCGGTCGTAATCGAGGAAAGAACAGCCTGTGCCCCAGCGACCTTTTTTCTGCGCAAGGCCGGACTTGTGCGTAACATCGGTGAAGGTGCCGTCTCCATTGTTATGAAACAGAATGTTATGGCCCCAGAAGCAGCAAAAGAGATCATCCCATCCGTCGTTGTCGTAATCGCCTACGCAAACGCCCGTCTGCCACCCAGTACGCCCCAGTCCCGACTTATCCGTGACATCGGTAAAGGTGCCGTCGCGGTTGTTTTTGTACAAGTGAGAGATCGGCTCCTTGCCTGCCGGCCAATGAGCATCGAGGCGATTTCCATTGGTCAGATAAATGTCCAGCCATCCGTCATTGTCGTAGTCGAAAAAAGCTAGTCCACTTCCCTTGGTTTCAATGATCAGCCGCTTGTTGGTGATGCCGCCCCATACATTCGGAATTTTCAGACCGGCTTGCTGGGCAACATCCACAAACTGAACCGGAGACGAGGCGGACTCCGGTACGGCGGCTTCCACGACGACGGGATTCTTCCACTTCCAAAGTGGAGTCATTAGAGCATCGGTGAGTGTGCTGCCGAGCACGAAAAGAGATGATCCGAGGAAGCGCCGGCGGGGAAAGATCATAGATGGCGATGATTATAGCAATCGAGGCAGTGCTTGAAAGAACCGATCAGCGCAGCGTTTGCAGGGCCTGAGTCGCGGCCGGATTCCCGGGTTGCAGGCGCAACAACTGCTGCAACACTTCCCTGGCTTTTTCCATCTCGCCACGCATCACGAAGAGGCGGGCAAGATTGAGATAGGACTGATCGTAGTTCGGAGCAACGCGGATGCCTGTCCTGAATTTCTCCTCGGCCTTGGAGTAATCCTGTGCCCGGACGAAGAGAACGCCGAGGTTGTTCAAAGCTTCGGGATAATCCGGCCGCAGGTCAATCGCCTTGCTCAAATAGTCCGATGCGAGTTGCATCCGATTTTGTTGCGCATAAAGCATTCCAAGGCTGTAGTTGACTTCAGGATCGTTGGGTTGAATCTCAAGCGCATGGTTGAGGCACTCCTCTGCCTTGGGGAAATTCCGCTGTCGCCGGTAGACGTTGCCTAGATTCAGGAGTGCAACTGCGTACCTGGGCCGCAGCAACAGCGATTGCTGGAAATCCTGAATGGCCTCTTCCGCATTTCCTTTCTGCGCGGCCATCATGCCAAGATTGTTTAATGCTTCAGGGTAGTTGGGGCGCAGTTTCAAAGCACGCTCAAGGTAAGTTTGCGCCGCGGAGAAATCGTTCTTTTGCAGGCTGAGCGTACCCAGGTTGTAGTAGGCGTCTGGATCGTCCGGCTTGGCGGCGACGACCTCCAGAAAAGACTCCATAGCCTGCTGCAGATAACCTTGCTGGAACAGGGCCACTCCGTATGTAAAGTCATTGCGGTGAAATGCGCCCTGGTACAGTTCCCCTTTGAACGGAATCGCTTTCAGGATGCGAGCTGCTGAAGTAGCAGGCGCCGACTCGACATCCTCGATGAGACGCCGAGGATCGATCGGCCCCTGGTACACCTTGACGATCATGCCCTCCGTATCCAGCAGGAAAGAGGTTGGAATTCCCAGGTTCCTGCGGCGGTCGAAGAGGTGACGATAGATGATGTTATAGATTCCGGCCGTATCTTCGTTGGCAAAAAGGACCGGAAAGGAGAACGCTTGCTGCGTGGCGAACGACCGTGCCTCTTGCGTGCCGGCTACCTCGTTTACGTTGATTGCCAGGATTTGCAACTGTCTTGTGGCCAGCTCTGCCCGGTGCCGATGGAGAAGCCGCAACTGGTCGAGAGAGAGTGGCGCGGTTGTAGTCCAGAAGTTGAGAAGTAGAGAGCTTCCACGGAACGATTGCAGGTCATGGATGTTTCCGGCAAGATCGGGGAGGGAAAACGTGGGCGCCCTCAAGGGGTCGATGAGCCATGTTTCAACTTTGGACGGGAGCGGTTCCAAAGCCGCCGGCGGTCCGGCCTTAGCGTAGACCGAGGCAGCGAAGGGCTCGACCGCGAATGCTGCCGAACCTTCCTCGATCTTGATGCGATGGTTGACCGGCAGCCCTTCGAATTGCTGAGAGAGTCCGTTGGGCCAGCGGATGGTGGCACGAACCGGCCCGGTTGTTTCTCCTACGCCAAAGAAGAGCTCCTTGGAATGCTGGGCCAGAAATCCTGATCCTGCCTGAAGATACTTTGTTTGGCGAAGTTTGCCCGCTTCGACAGTGATTGCAGTTCCGATGGCGTCGCGATTGCTGGTATGCCCGCGCAGACGGAATGCCATGGAGTGGCCGATGTCTTTCATCGAATTGTGCAATACCCGCAGTTGCGGAGTGTTGCGATTTTTGAGGATTACCTCAAGCCGTCCGTCGTGATCCAGATCGGCGAGAACAAAGGTGCGGCTATCCTCAAAAAAGTCCAGACCGACTGGACCGGAAACCTCGGAAAACGTGCCGTCGCGGTTGTTGGCAAACATTACATTTCTTGCGTAGCCGTGCCAGGTCGAGTCCGATCGAACGAGTTCGTTGATGGCGTTCCACCCACGCTCGTACGCGAGCGCGCCGGTAGCGTCTTCTGAAGATTTGGCTACAACTTGCCGCCAGAAGAAGCTTGCCATGTCGGTGCGGTCCGGCCCGGAGAGATACCCGTTGGCGACATAGAGGTCCGAGTAGCCATCATGATCGAAGTCCCAGAAATCCGAGGACCAGGACCAGCGGCCCATTTCAACGTTGGCGTGATTGCCGACGTTCTGAAACGTTCCGTCTCCGCAATTTCGATAGAGGGCGTTGCCTCGCGCGTGCCTCTGGTAGAGTTCGCGAATATTCTGCGGCGCATTCTCGTGAAACTGCTTTTGTTCTGAAACCCTTTGGCCCGCGGCCTCCCACATGCTGGGGACGTAAACATCCTGGTGGCCGTCGTTGTCGTAATCGCACCAGGCGCAGCTCATGCCGGCTCCCACGCCCTCCACATTGGCCTGGTGTGAGACAACCGCGAATGTCCCATTGCCGTTATTGCGATAAAGCTGGGAACTGCCGAAATCGTTGACCACAAAAAGATCGGGCAATCCATTGCCGTTTGAGTCGCCCCACGCGCAGGCAAAACTGTAGCGGTCGTTATCCGCATTCAGTCCTGCCGCTTCGGTTCGCTCCTCAAAAACTCCGTCACCTTGATTGTGGAACAGACAATTCGGCGGACCATTGCGGGCGTCGTAATAGGGAATTGGATAGTGATACTGGTCGAGTCCCAGGTAGTACATGTACATGCAGAAGTAAATGTCGAGGCGGCCATCGCGATCGTAGTCAGCGACAGCGGCGTGCGTGAACGTTCCCTGCGGAGGACTGGCAAACTTGAAGGCCTCGCGCTTCAGGGAAAAGGTCCCGTCGCCTTGATTAAGAAAGAGCATGGGACCGGTGCCGCAAACGACAAGAAGGTCCTGAAGACCCAGATTGCGAAAGTCGGCGAACAGGGCGCAGGCGGTGTTGTCAAGCACGCCGACTCCGGCCTTTTCCGTTACGTCTTGAAAAGTCCCGTCACCGCGATTGCGGTAAAGCCGATTGGGCAGTCCGGCCGGCTGGCAGACATAGAAATCGTCGAAGCCGTCGTTGTCGAAGTCGCCCACGGCAACGCCATTGTTGGAGTAAACATCCACGCCAACTGCGCCGTCCAGGATGGTGCGCCAATAGTCGACACTGCGCATCATCTGCTTGTTATAGGAGTCGGTTGCACCTAGAGCCTGATGCGTGACGTCGATAAACACTGGCCCGTGCGCTACGCTCAGCATTTCTTCGCCGGTTTCCCATCGATGCGCTATCCAAGCTGCTGTTTCATCGCGAGACCATTCGGTGCGCCATGATCCGACGCGCTCCTCACGCGATTGATCTTTGCGAGTGGCCACGATGTCATAGCGGATTTCCAGGCGAACCGTCAGCGGAGTCGCGGCAATTTCTTCGATGCCATAAATTTCGAATTCTGCCGTCTCCACCCGCGCCAGTTGCCCCAGCCAGCCCTCGAGGCTCTGGAGAAATCGCTCTCGTCCAGGGACCGGCTGCGCAGCAAACTGCCTTCGCACCACATCGACACCGTATCCGGAACGCAGCGGAGTTTCCCCGGTTGGAGTCAGCGGGGAGGCTTCAATCATGGGGTGCAGCGACTTGGCCAGGGATGAAATGCCGCGGATGGATGCCTTGAGATTCTCGCTCCATTGCTTGAGGACCGTCTCAACCTCAACGGCATATCTCTCGGTGATGTACTCGTCCGAACCCGGAGCAACAAGGCTGAGAACATCCGCCAACGGAGATTTGGCTGGATAGTGAGGCGTCAAACGAACGTCGGAGAAAGGGAATGCGGGATTCCGATCGGAGTTGTTCTCAGGCTGGGCGAACAGCAACGGGGATATATGGAAGGGCGACGGACGCAGCAGCAACGGCGCAAGACTCAGGCATTTGAGCAATCTCCGCCTTGATAGTTTTTGATAGCCGTTGTTGGAATGCGTCATGCTTGGGGGGGTCCGTTTTGCAAGTTATGTGCCCGCAGAATAGCACCACGACCAGATGCGAACCAAGGCGCTGCGATTTGAGCGTGCATGCCGCTGTTACCGAGCTCTCGAACTTGAAGCCGCTGCTCTCAAGTGTGTTCTTGCCCGAAGAAGAATTTGCCATTCGCAGAGTTGGCAAGAGAAGGTGAATTGAAGAACCGCTCTATGCCATCCAGGCGCAGAGCGCGCTGCCAAGCCGGCCAAGCGGTACCGGTTCGGTTTCCTTCCAAAGGGCAAATTCCGGCGGAGCGACCACGTAGGCCTGGGACAGGCTCTCGGCCACGCAGACGCAAACAGAGGAGTGCTGGTATTCCTGGTACCGATAGGCAGCCAGCCACACGTAGAGCGCCAGCATTTGTGCGTCCAGGGCGCTGCCCGGTAAGTCGTCGACGGTGGGAAGGGGATTCACCTGGTCGGGGTTGTCAAAAATGGCCACGCCAGTGAAGGGCTTTGGCTTGCTGCGCACTCCGAATTGCGCAGCCAGGAAAGAAGGACGGGCGCGGCGAAACGCTTCAGAGGACGCCCACTGGACGAAGGAGTTGCCAAAGATCACCGCGCCGTTCCCACTTAGATAAAGTGCGCGCACGAACTCGCGAATTGCCGGCACCGCCGCTACTTCGGCAGGGCACCACGGGATGACGTCGACTGTCCGCAGATGATCGAGCACCTCATCCGCGCCGCCAAGGTCCTTGGGTATCGTGTTCATCTCGTGCGAGAAGTTCTGCCGGTAGCGGTCCAGTCTTGCATAGCCGAGAATGGTGGCGGTTGCAGGGGCCGTGATAGACGGGGTGCTGTTCAGAACGCTATCGACCAAGCCCTTTCCAGCGTCAATGATCCAGGTATTCGCAGGCGAGGAATCGTGACGGCTTCTGATTGCATCCAGAAGTGCTGCGCTGCGACCTCCGCTACTGTCGGTCTTGCCGGTCAAGAGACTTTCGAAGGCGGTGTTCGAATTGCCGGATTGCGAGAGGTCCAGCTTGATGGGACGGCCGATTCCCTGCCAGCGGCGCCATACAGTTTCCGCATCGACGGGAAGGTCCAGTGGAATATCGAGCAAAACAAGTTTACGTTCCGATTGAACGGCTGCACCGTTGGTCTTGAACGTACTCGCATCCGCCGCGTCGTAGACCGCCTGCACCGCCTGCCGCCAATCCTGAAAGTAGGGAGAAGCAGCCAGAAGGGAGGAGTTCTGCATGGTCTGTTCGTTGGTGGAGAAATGCCAATGGCGGACCCCCATTTTGTCTTCAACCTCAACCACATTTCGGAACAGGTCCGTCGATTGATCGGAACTGAGGCCCGCGACGAAAAGAAGTAGACGCTCAACTGACTGCCTTTCGTTAGGGAAGAGGTATTTCCATTGGTTAAGCTGCTGATTGACGTAGGGAAGAAAGGTCAGCGGTATGCGTTTGAGCAGGCCCTTGCTCAGAGCGTCTTGAAGTTCTTCCGGCAATGTTTGCTCGATCCCCATACTTCCTTCCCGACTCAAAAATCCCGCCCCACGCAGCTCAACCTGAATTGGTTAGCTGCGAATCTCCGCAATCCTTCGGCCTTGCGCATCCAACTGCGGGCAACCCAGCAGGCTCGCCAAGGTGGGACAAATATCAACGTGCCGAATGGGACGCTCGATCGTTTGAGGCTTGTCCACGCCCGCGCCCAAGGCCATCATCCAGGTGTCTCGCGTTGATTCTGAATTGGCGCGATGATTGAAGAATCCGTTCGTCGATGATCCGTCTTGATCGCGCCCGAATTCTGGCAGGACGATCATGGTGGTTTGATTCCGGTAGTCGGGATTGGCCTCGATCTCCTGCCACAGTTGGTAGATGAGGCGATCGGCAGTCTTGATGCCCGAAATGTGCATAGCATAAGAACCGAAGTGCGCTGCTTCCACGTCGGAGAATGCGACGGCCAGCACTTGAGGAGCGAATTTGCGCATGATTTCGCGCGTCATGAAGAAGGTGAGTTCGTCTCCTGAGGTCGGGCCGCCACTGTGCACAAACTCGGCGATCGCGTTCTGAATGGTGCTCCGTACGCGCGGATCGAGCTGGTTGGAGGCGTCGAACACGTTCCAGCCCAAGCCTTCGAAGTTGCTTCCTTCCAAGGCGCTTTCAAGTTCAGCCTCAACCTTATTCCTGTCCGCCATGTTTGCGGTTCGCCTATTGCGAAGAGCATCCACAACAGCCATGATCATCAGTTGCTTGGGAAACACAACGTTGGCGCCATACGCCGGTCCATAACCTGAATCCGAGCTGGCGCCGATGAGGCTGGTTAGCGCCTTATTGCTGGCTACAACCCAGGTGTCGCTGCGATCGACGCCGAGTCCTTTGCGGAATTGCTCAAATAACGTTGGAGTAGTCGGAGCAATCTTCCCCCAGTCGTCCACATGTTGCCAATTGCCGGTGAGAATGCTTGAGATCGCGTTGAAGTGCGCTGTCACACCTTCGTTGTGTGCATGGCTATAAAAGAGCGACCGGGGAAGCAGGTCTGCCGACAGGTGCGGAATGTTCACCATGCCCTCAGACGAAAAAGTCTCTTCGCGGCGCACGCCGCCAAGAACGACCACAACGACCTTGTGCCCTGACCCCGCTAATTTGCGCGCTTTCTGGTCCGCGCGTGCCCCCGGAACCAGCAGGCCGGCCATCAGCATTCCGGCCGCATGCAGGAACCTTCGCTTGGAAGGATCAACAAGTGACCCCGGATCGACAACGAACTCGGAGCCAATCTCAGCGCCCGGGCAGATTTCGTGCTCCATCAGCTAACCTCGCATGGTAGATCTCACGGCGAGTTCGGGTATGTTCCTGGATTTCAGGCCAAGCCTGCGCGAATTATAGTGGCAGCACCATGTCTTATCAATGCAAGTATTCAACCGTGTCACTGGGTGTCTGCCAGCTATTTTTGTCTAAATTGCATCGGAATTGAAGCGCCGCGATCGAGACGTGCAGCTCCGTGCGGGGTGGAATCCGCCCGGTCCGGCACCAGATTTGGAACCCCAAAGGCCTACTGATTGTTTGTCACATCGGATGGATACCGCTCCGCCTCGCATTTCCCGTCCTCCCATCAGCATTGAGGATGGAACCCTTTGATAGCCCACTGACTCCAAACGGATAAGGTCAATCACAGGCTCTCAGGGGAATCCAACAATTTTGCTTGACAAAAAAAATATGAAGCTGATAGCGTGGCTCATCTTTGAGTAGAGGCATTTGGCTGCCTCATGTTTGTAAAGGCTTTCAGTTGCCTCAAGCCGACGATGTAGTCCAGTAGGTCGCTGGACAGATATCTCACCCAAACGCAAACCGCCAGAACCGAGATTGCAAAGAATCAACGATGAAAGATCACTGTATGAACACGGAGGATATTCGGATGGGCCTTGATCGCAAAACCTTCAAATGGATGAGGCAGTTTGGCTGCCTGATCCTCGCATGTGCATGCTTCCTTTCGCTCCCAAGCCGGTATGCATTCGGTCAGGTGGACGAAGGATCAATCTCTGGAACGGTTCAAGACACCACTGGCGCGGTTGTTCCCAGCGCGAAAGTGACCCTCTTAAATACTGACCAGGGCATTACTCGTCAACTCACAACCAATGCCACTGGCGACTTTAAATTTTCGCCGGTCAGAATTGGTCACTACACCATCGTTGTGACCGCGACCGGTTTTGCAAAGACAACGCAGACAAACCTGACGGTTCAGGTTGCGCAGGCGCTGGAAGTAAACGTGGTGTTGAAACCGGGCACGGCTTCAGAGACTGTGCAAGTGACTGAGGCCCCTCCCTTGCTGCAAACCGAGGAAGCTTCGACGGGCCAGGTGATTGGGAGGCAGCAGGTAAATGACCTTCCTCTCAACGGACGCAATTTCACGTTTCTGGCGCAGCTTGGCGCAGGCATGCAGACCCCGCAGGCGGACACGCGCGGCAACGCGGCGTCCGGCGCCTTCTCTGCCAATGGCGAGCGGCCCGCGCAGAACAACTACCTGCTAGACGGCATCGACAATAACTCCGACAACGTAGACTTTCTCAACGGCACTAACTACGTGATTCTTCCGCCGCCGGATGCAATTCAGGAATTCAAGGTGCAAACCAGCGACTACAGCGCCCAGCTCGGCCGGGCAGCAGGCGCGGTTATGAATGCCACTGTCAAATCCGGCACCAATCAGTTCCATGGTGACGCGTGGGAGTTCTTCCGCAATGACAAACTGGATGCGGCCGATTGGTTTGAGGACAACTCCCCAACCCCGCACAAGGGCGAACTTCGTCTCAACCAGTTCGGAGCAACCGCCGGCGGCCCGATCTTCAGAAATAAAATCTTCTTCTTCGGCGACTATCAGGGCACGCGTCGCGTGCAGGGAACCTCGGTTTCTCCGCAAGTGCCGACGCAGAATGAGCGCAGCAGCAACTTCCAAAACCTGCAGGATGTCCTTGCGCTGAACCAGGGAACCGCCAGGAATGACATCCTGGGCCGCAGCATTCAACGAGCCACGATTCTCGACCCGGGCACGACTCGATTCGTAGCCAACGGAGCGGTCGATCCGGTATCTGGTTTGACGAACAACTCCGGATCCGACGGCTATGTGCGCGATCCATTCAGCAACGTTTGCGGACCGGGAACCAAAACCTTTACCCTCGGTGCCTGCCCTGACCTCAACATGCTTCCGGCCAGCCGCATCGATCAAAACGCCGTGAAGATGCTGAAGCTTTATCCCGCGCCGAATGCTGGCTCCACGCCACTCAACATCTACCAGGCCAGCCCGGCCCTGTTTGAGCACGCCAATCAATTCGATACGCGCGAAGACTTCAACCCAAACGATGCAAACCAGATCTTCGGGCGCTTTAGCTACTCTGACGATCCTCAATTCATTCCTGGACCGTTTACGGGCGTAGCCGATGGAGGCGCTTTCCAGCAGGGCCTCCAGACCGCAAAATCGGCTCAGATGGTGGCGGCGTATACGCACATCTTCAGCCCCAACGTCGTGAACCAGGCGCGCGCAGGCTTCGCCCATCTGCACACCACGCGCTTTGGACCGGTCGCCACTCAGATGGGCATTCCTGCGCAATACGGAATCCAGGGAATTCCCCAGTTTACCGAAAACGGCGGCCTACCCGGCATCGTCATTACCGGCTTGCAGACACTGGGCAGCAACGAGTACCTGCCCTCGGACGAAGCCACTGCCACTATCCAGGTCTCTGACGATTTCACCAGGGTTTACGGCAAGCACAGCTTCAAGATCGGCTTCGAGTTCCAGAACGCGAAGTTTCAGACTTTGCAGCCTGTGGCTTCGCATGGCTATTTCCAATACAGCGGCACGTACACTGATATTCCGAACCAGGGAGCCACGACTGGCGGCCTGGCCCAATTCCTGCTGCCTCCCGTCGCGGCTCCTGCCACCATCGGCACAAATCAGAATCCCAACGGCTACAGCTATTCCGGTGGCTCGCAGAGCGTCACAGCCTCCAACATCAATAAGACCTACGATGCGAAGAAGTATCTTGCTCTCTACTTCGAGGACGATTGGAAGATGACCTCGAAGTTGACGTTGAATCTCGGCGTCCGCTGGGATTACTTCGGCCCGATCAATGAAACAAACGGGGGGCAGGCAAACTTCGTACCCACAGCGTTGCCTGCGTATGGGCTTGGCAATCCAACGTTCATCGTTCCGGCCACCGGCAAAGACAATCGAACGCTATCGACAAACTCCACCTGTTCCGGAACCGGATGCTATGGCATGGTTGATCTACTCGCCGCGGATGGCATCACCCTGGACATGACTGACAAGTACGGACAAGGACTCCTGCAGACGCAAAAAACCAATTTTTCTCCTCGCCTTGGCTTTAGTTACCAGGTCTCTCGCAAGCTGGTAGGGCGTGGCGGCTTTGGCATGTTCTACAACTCATTTGAGAATCAGGGATACGGACCGAACATCGGCGAGAACTATCCTTTCGTGTTCAACTTCGGATACGGCGTGAATTCGAATCCCTCCGACCCGCATGCGGGTATTGTTTCGCAGGTTGCGCCGGTGAGTTACAACACAGCATTTTCCGGCTGTTCCACCGCTGGTCCAGGCGGAACCGCGGTGATCGAGTCCGGCTTCTCCTGCATCCAGTTCGACCCCAAGGTGGTCAATGCCAAGGGCGTCGGGTTGCAGGGTCTGCAGTTCAACTTCCAGACGCCGGCCGCCTACGGTGTAAACCTTTCCTTCCAATACTCCGTCACGCCTACGTTGGCGTTGACGGCAGCGTATGTGTACTCACATGACACCAACCTGCAGCACGGCATGGGCTACCACAACGTGACCCAACTTCTGCCTGCCGGTATCACTACCGGCGCCGGATGCACTTACGGAACCTTCTCTGGAGGAATTACTCCTGGGAAGCAAAGCTGTTACCCATTCCCGGATTTCGGCGGCGGAAGCTACCATGCGAACATCGGCACCAGTTCGTATCACGGCTTGCAAACCACCCTTCAGCAACAATATGCGAATGGCCTGACCTTCCTGCTCACCTACACCTGGTCAAAGGCGATGTCGAATGCCGGCGACCTGCTGAACGGTACCAACGCCGACGCGCTCCGGGCTGTTGCTATCCCGGGTCTGGGTCCAAAGTTTGACTACTCTTTGTCCGACTTCGATCTTCGCCAGGTCGTTCACTTCAGCGGGGGATACCAATTGCCTTTCGGGAAAGATAAGATGTTCATGAACCACGGTGGATTCAGCAACGTTATCCTGGGCGGCTGGTCTACCAACTGGATCCTGACGTTGCAAGGCGGACAGCCGCTCGGCTTTGCCTGCCATACCGGCGTTGCGTCGGGCCCGGGCTGCAACGACATGCTTGTCCCCGGCCAGAACCCGCAGCTCGGCATCAAAATCAAGAGCGCCGGCGGCGTTCATGATCCCTTCTGGATCGGAAACCCCGCTGCCTTTACGCAAGCCTGCCTCCTGGGCGGAACGCCAAGTGCTCCCACCTCGATTGCAGGCTCGTCGCCCAATTGCGTTCAGGTCACCGGTGCCGCGGCGCTGGGCTTCAAGCGCGATCAGATTCCGGGACCCGGATTCCATCGCCTTGATTTCTCGGTGTTCAAGAATTTCAGGTTGAACGAGAGGTACATGATTTCGTTCCGCTCGGAGTTCTACAACATCACCAACCATCCGAACTTCAATCAACCGAATTTCGGCGGGAACGGCGTCGTGGCAGTCTCCAATTCGGGCGACTACACAAGTCCTACCTTCGGCGCAATCGGGTCGACCCGAGGCGCTCCCTACAGTCCCCGTCAGGTTCAGTTCTCGGGAAAGATGTATTTCTAATGTCCTGTGACCCGCAAATGGAAAGAGGATTTGCGGTTCACAGTTCACAAATGATCAGCTAAAGGGATGAATGCTCCGGCACGGCACGTTTAGCGCGTGCCGTGCCGGAGTCTTTTGAAGGGTGCCTTGTTCAAGCGTGGAACTGAGAGGCAAGATGTGAACAGGTCTCTGAGTCCTGGTGATGTCTCGCAGCACCTTAGTTTCAGCAGGCGCGAGTTTCTGCGCGGGGCAAAGTGTCGATCCTGGCTCGGCCCTCACTAGCGCGAGTCCTATCTCTACGGCGAAAAAGCGCGGCAGAAGCGCAAAGTCATCGCGATCACCTTTGGTGGTGGTACGCGAGACCAGGAGACATTTGCGCCCGAAGGTCAGGAGAATATTCCTCACCTTCTGGCGGCACGGTCTTAGATCCTGTCACCACGCGGTACGTTGCGGCAGGTGCAGTTGATCCAGTCTCCAGTTTGACAAATAACGCTGCAAGCGCCGGCAATGTGCGCGATCCTTTCGGCGCCTGCGAACCCGGTACGCCGACCTTCACAGCTGCCGCCTGCGGTCAGAACATGCTTATGCACTCCCGTTCGGCCAGGACATGGACATTCACCTCCGTTACGCCTTACGACAGAGTCGTCGGCTCTTCCTCAATTCCAAGTTCCGCCGGAGAATAGGCGTCCGATTCTCTCTGGCGCTGGAACTCTCGGGCGGCAGTGATATTCACCTGTTCGTAGATTTTGGTTGCACGCGCCCTGGCCCCCGAGATGAGCGAAGTTGGAACCTCGGGGAGACACTGGTCTGAGCCGCTTTTAAGGCGAGGTTCCTTCGCTTTTGTGCGCTCTCAGCATTTCCGGTAGCGATTCCAATCCTTTTCGACGACTCGCGCCATTCGCGCGGCCGCCTCCCGCAGCCAATTCGATTTCCTCTTTTGCAGGTCGTTCAGAATCTTGGGCGCCTGACCTTTCGTGCCCAGATGGACGTTCGCAGCTTCAGAGCCCATCGCATGCAGAAGCTTGGGCACATCTCGATGCTTAGGCAGGCTTTGAATATCGATTGGGTTTGAGTCCGGAGAAAGGCGCCGGATCAACCATGATCCATCGATAACTTGAAACGGGTCAGGAGAGCGTATCGCAGAGCTAATCGCTTCCTCGTAGTAGGACTGACGATGCCCAATTTGGTCATTCAACCAGGAGCAGGCAGAAGGGAGCATCGACTTTGCTTCTCGGGCAATAAAGCCACCCTGCCATCTGGCGATTGCTACGAATCGTTTCTGTCCAAGACTCCCCAACCCAGCTTGACGTCGGACGACTTTGTATTCCATCTTCGGGTCAGGCAGCGTCTTCTCCAGTGCATGCTTCAGGTCGTTGGCAAGCGAGTGCCTGACAGTTGGCAAGCGGTTTAGCTTCCCCCAAAAGTCAGAAGGCGGCTTGAAGCTGTCCACTCCGAGTTTGTCCAGCTTTTGCTCTCGTTCGGCGAGGACGATCGGACAACCGCCCTCGCGCAGTGATTGCAGATATCCGTCCAGGATGGCACCGCATCCGTCCTTAAACCTGATGGACAGGCTACCGGCATCGATCACGATCTTCAGACTTGCGGCCAAACGGACGATGTCGTTTGTGTAGGCCAGGGGGTAAGACTCATCGAAATCGTCGACACCCCAACAGAGTCGCCCCTCAGCATCCCGCCAGGTTCCAAAACTATTGACATGCAGATCCCCTACCGCGAGAACCTTCGGTGCGTCACACAACTCAGCGCAGATAGACGGCCAGAGTTGAGCCCATCTGTAAAAGGTACCCCTCAAGAACTGGAATGGGCTCTCTTTCATTTGCTCGTGTTTCGATCGAAGATCGGACGAGACGATTGCAGTACAACTGCGCATCCATCCCTCGTAACTTGCGGTCGCGCTTTCGATGTTTAGTTCTCTGCCTTCGGACGATTGCTCGAGGGTGGATCTTTTGCGGTGGTGTTCAGTCTTCATGACCGGCCTGACATTGCAAATCGCTTATTCATTCTTAGTGAATGGGATGCAATTCGATCCGCCCAAGTTGTTTATTCTGCGCCGATCATACGAGGTGCTGAGGCCTGGCTTTACGCAGCTTTGGCAACTGCCCCGAGACGGTCGGAATCACGCCAGGAACCTCGCAGAAACTATAGAGCATTTTGAAGCTGCAGGTGACTCACGTTGGTGAGTTCAGCTGAGCTTGGTTCCGCTCTGGGCGGTCCAATGTGAGCAGACAACCGTTTGGACCACTCTTAGGATCATGTGTAGGGAAGAAGTGGGACAGTCGTTACAAAGGCGGGTCACGGTAATCTGTCCCCTTTGCGATGAGCAGCGCAGATATTTGCCCTCAGATCTCTGCCTGGGAAGAGCAAATGAGCTTGCAGGCAAACAGCCATCGATGAGCGAGCTGGACTTTGAGCCCAACCTCAAGGCGTGCCTGCTCCTTAAGCATTGGTGCTGCGCCTTTCTGTTTTCTAACCGCCGCATGTCGCCGAGCTGATCGTTGCCTGAGTCCCAAAGCTAATTCGGCCCTTTTCGCTGTTGATCGCTCAAACCTGCCCTCTCCGCGATCTACCTTGTCTTCGCGATGATCCAAATTGGACAGACGGTCATCTGCTGCGATCTTAGGATGATCAGCATTGAAGTCGTATGACGCTATCCCAGTTCTATCGATAGTGAATAGCCAAGATGCCCTTTCTTTCACCTGCAGGGTGAAGGAACCGGCGCAGACGCTCCATTCCGGACGTCCCAATGCCTTTCGCTGCAAAGGAGCTTCTCTGTGTCCAAACAAATCCATGAAAAAGAATCGCAAGGTGCCAGGCTTCTAGTTCCCGACGGCTTCTCGCTTGAAGATGTAAAGAATCTTTCCAGCGTGCTAAACGCGCTTGTTGCCGACGCCTTTGCCCTCTATCTCAAGACCAAAAACTTCCACTGGCACATGAACGGGCAACATTTCCGCGACTACCACCTGCTTCTCGACGAACATGCAACACAGATATTCGGCATCACCGACGCCATAGCCGAGCGTGTTCGCAAGGTCGGGGGCACAACCATCCACTCCATAGGACACATTGCCCGGCTGCAACGGATTGCGGACAACGACGAGGAGTTTGTGGGCCCAACCGAGATGCTGAGGGAACTCCACGCCGACAACAAGGCCTTTGTAGAGAGCTTGCGCGCGGCGCATGTGGTCGTCAGCAAAGCCAATGATTACGCAACCACCAGCTTGATCGAGATCTGGATTGACGAGGCGGAGCGACGCGCGTGGTTCCTCTTCGAGGCCACCCGGTAAGCAATCTTCAGCCTGACGGCGCCACCGGCGCTCTCCTTGTGCCCGGTCCAAGGCGCCGCCTCTGATCCCAACGCCCATCAGTTCCAGCAGACCGTTGGCGTGGCGCCTCAGCGGACTCCCCCCCTCCCTCTACTCGGAACCGTTCTGCATCCTCTTGCGAACCGCTCGTAACTCCCCGCAAAGCTGTAGACCAACCGACAACAGATCGCATGGCCTTTCAATCAAACAAAGGCCATGCATCGCCAATCTCGCGGGGCCACAGCATTCCCTGAAAGCGAGCTAACCGATTCGTAGATCGCTCAGGAAAAAATCTCATGATGAAGAAGAAGAGCCGCATTCAAATCGCCAGCCAGATTATTGCCCAACTCAAAAGAGAGATGCAGCAGCCACGATGGACGGAGTCGGTCCGCAACGGCATATCGCTCCAAACCGGGTCGGGCAAGGAAGAGCAGACTGTCCGACTCGCGACAGCATCACACTTGGATAACTATCCCCGGCTGGCCCCTTCGCGCCAACCGATAACATAGTCACCCGCATCTACTTGCAAGCCCGGGCGATCAGCCTCAGCTGCAATGAGTGCGAAGAATAAGGAGAATCTCTGATGCCCACAATCACAACCAAAGACGGAACCACCATCTACTACAAAGACTGGGGCACCGGTCAGCCCGTCGTCTTCAGTCACGGCTGGCCCCTCAGCGCAGACGCGTGGGAAGACCAGATGGTCTTTCTTGCCTCGCATGGATTCCGCACCATCGGCCATGACCGCCGCGGGCACGGCCGATCCAGCCAGCCATGGAATGGCAACGACATGAATACCTATGCCGACGATCTTGCCGCCCTCACCCAAGCCCTGGATCTGAAGGATGCGGTCCACGTCGGACACTCCGCCGGCGGTGGAGAGCTGGCTCGCTACATCGGGCGCCACGGCACCACACGCGTTGCCAAAGCGGTTCTGGTTGCTGCCGTGCCCCCGCTCATGCTCAAGACAGATGCCAATCCGGGCGGGTTGCCCATCCAAGTCTTCGATGGAATCCGCGCCGGCGTCCGCGCTGACCGTTCGCAGTTCTTCAAGGACCTCACCGCGACGTTCTATGGTGCCAATCGGTCTGGATCAGCCGTCTCCCAGGGCCTGCGTGACTCCTTCTGGATACAAGCCATGCAATCCGGACTTAAGGGAATTCTCGACTGCATCCAAGCCTTCTCTGAAACCGACTTTACCGAAGACTTGAAAAGGATCGACGTGCCCACCCTGATCATCCACGGAGACGACGATCAGATTGTGCCCATCGCTGACTCGGCGATCTTGGCCGCCAAACTGGTGAAGGGAGCAACCCTGAAGGTCTACCCCGGCGCCTCGCACGGGCTCTGCTCCACTCACAAAGACCAGTTGAATGCCGATCTGCTGGCATTCCTTCGGAAATAAATCGCGCCCAGGCGGTGCTTGCAGTGCAACAGCGCAAGCATCCGCAGGCCGCCTCAAAAGGCGTTCGCTTTTGATCATTCCAGACACGGCGAGCGCTGTAGTATGGGTTTCATACTGGCGGTCGCGTCTTTAACAGAGTGACTGCACACGGTAGCCCGATCGGGCCTTTGCAGTTTGACCGATTGGAAGCTGCCCCGGCCGCCAGGTTACCATTCGCTCTGAGTTAGCTCTGTCGGCCGAAACCGTTGCGCATCTTTCTATCTGAAAAGCCCCAGCAGATAGCACACCAGCAAGATCATGAGCACCGTGCCTAGCCCGATGCCTGCGCCTCCGCCTGTGCCCCACCGACCGTAGCCATAGTATCCTCCGCCCAAGCCGAAAACCAACACAAGAACAATGATGAGGATGAGCATTTCAGTTCTCCTTTGATCCGGGATTACTACCCCAAGGTGATGCCGCCGATTTGACTGGGACGAACATGTTTCCTCCCGGCGATGTTACTCCAGAGACGCTGAGATGGATGTGCATTGTTGCACATTGCCAGAAGACCCGTGTGGGCCAAGTAATAGACGAAAACATTGTCGGAGGCACCGTAGCAAAGGCTTGTCTTCAGAACGAAGCAGACGCGTGGGTTCAGCGGTTCATCGTTTCTTCAAGAAACCGAGCACCTCATCAGGAAGTTTTTAGAGAGGACTGCGATTGTGAGCAAAACTGCTCAATACATGGAGCGGATGCTGCTGTAGCCTTCAACCAAAGAGGCATCTTCAATCCCCCCGCGCAGTAACCACTTTGCCGCAGCTCTCCCAACCCTCCGCACAATTTCTGCTCTCTCAGCTTTGTCCCTCCAAAATGCCTCATGAGCGGGTTCGCTGGAAAGCGAACCCATTTCTCTATCTGCCAGCTCCAATGACTTAGCCGTCATCAGACAAGAGCGCCGCGATTACGTCGATTTCTGAGTTGACCGCATTTTGCTCAAATCAAATGTGGGCCATTTTGCTCAGACGATGACGACCCAGGTCAATACGGTGGATAGCCGAGGGACTTCATTGAAGGCCCCAGAATGGCGAGGAGAGCTTATGACAGGACTTAAGGTTGTTCTACTAGCGGCTGTTGCTGGATGTTTTATGATGGCAACCGCTCCAAAAGCGGCGGCTCAGGTTGCCGTGGAGATTGGAGTTGCGCCTGATTGTCCCTATGGCTACTATGACGTCGCTCCATATGACTGCGCTCCCTACGGCTACTACGGCCCGGAATGGTTCACAGGTGGCGTTTTCATCGGCGCTGGGCAATGGTTTCATGGCCCGGACAACTTCCAGGGCAACGTAAATAACAGTCTTCATCCCGAACACGGCTATACCGGCCCAAAGCCACAACGTGGCGAGAAACCCGAGGCGTCAAAGCGTCCCGATAAGAATGACAGTTTCAAAGGAAATGAAGTTCGGGACGGGCGCGGCCACGTAAGCGGAAGTAAACGCTAAGAAACCCCTGGGCTGGCACCTGACACACGCAGCATCCCCGGCGACCAGACTGGATCTACGAGTGAGAAGGGACTTCCGCAGCCAGTTGAAGGAGCATTTTGATTTCCTTCCTGCTGAGCCCGCAGAAGAGTCGAGCAAATTGGCAGCGGGTACTTTCAGGAGACCCATCCCGAGCGGTCGTCGGTGGAATTGCATTGAGAGAAACAGCAGTTGCGCCTTCGATCAAGTTGAATAGGGCTCACCAAGTGCGACGTCTACTTCCGAAGAGCGTCGAGCACTGCAGTGCCGCGATTCACTTCGATTTGATGCACTTCTCCACAACCGGCTCAAAGGCCCAAAAGAAGGCTAAGGCTGCACATTTTTCTACGTGGCAATTGGAAGAATAATGAGACAGTGCAAGAAAAGGGGTCCGGCGCACCGGACCCCTTTCTCGCATTTTCGCCCTGGTGTTAGCCCTGTCTTCGCCTAATCGCCCAGCCGATCACTGCTCCAGTCGTAACGCCTGCGGCGAATGTCACCAAAACTGATTGGATTGGATGTTGCTTTACTCGCCGCTTTGTATCATCAAGAAATTCCGTGGCGGCATGACCGCCTTGTTTTGCAGCACGCCGCGCCGATGCAACGCCATCCTCAATTGCATCCGCAACGACAAATGCAGCGCGAGAAGCCTTGTGCGCCGTATCGGCAATCTGCTCGCCCGCCTGGTCAAACATTGACTGCGCCATATTTCACTTACCTTTCTCGTCTCAGAGTTCGATATTGGTTCGCTTATTCTCCAACGGCCTTTTCAATCTTGCCGGCAATGTTTTGGACTTTTCCGGCATTCTTTTCCGCTGCGCCTTTCACTTCCAGGTTGGGGTTATTCGTAAGCTCGCCCGCCTTCTGCTTGATTGCGCCCTTGAATTCGTGAAGCTTGCCTGCTGTTTTATCTTCTGTGCTGGGTTTCATCATGATTCTCTCCTCGGTTTGGTGGTGAATTTCAACTCGTCGAGACCCATTGAGATCTCCCTGCGCTTTGAGTGTCTACAACCAGGCAAGTTCCTCGCGGGGAAGTCTCCCCGGCTGATGTAGAGTCATCTATCGACCAGTATCCAACGATCAGTTTGTTGAAAGCTGATCGCAATTGCTCATCTGATCTCGCGAAGGCTGAGCGACCGGGCGAGTCCGGAATCTGCCCGCAAAAATTGGGTGGATACGTAACCTGCCGGCGTTCATCCATAAATGGATCGCAAGCGCGCGGAGACACGCTGCAGAACAACACAGGCAGCAGAGGGTGAACTCATGAGGAATGAGGATTCTAGCGATCTGTGTTGAAGAGACGGTCTATTTTGACCTTCCCGCGCAGCAGACGCTATATACGATTAGTTTCATACTGGCGGTCGCGTCCATAGTGGAGTGACTGCACACAGTAGCCCGATCGGGCCTTTGCAGTTTGACCGATTGGAAGCTGCTCCGGCCGCCAGGTTTCCACGCTTGCTGCGGTAACTCTGCCGGCCGAAGTTGCGGCAAACTGTTCTTTCAAACAACTCCCAGCAGATAGCAAACCAGCACGATAAGCAGAATCGTACCGAGCCCTATGCCGGCACCTCCGCCAGCGCCCCAGCGGCCGTAACCGTAATACCCTCCACCCAGGCCGAAGACCAGGGCAAGAACAATAATCAGTATCAGCATTTGATGTCTCCATCTCTCGGGGTTGCAAACCCTGGGTTATGTCGCCGATTTGATTGCGCCGGGGGACGCTTCAAACCCTCAGAGGCTCTGGTGTTCGCCTCGCAATCTCTTCCGTTCTCTCGGCGGCTTTCATTGAGAATTCCTGAGCCTTTACGCTAAGCTCTTCCGCTGTCTCGTGGTCGCCCCTGTGATGCGCTGCAGCGGCGGCTGTGTGGGCGTGGGCTGCGTATATGTGCAAGTCCGCAGCATAGTCCTGATTGTTTTGAAGCATTGTGCCCTCCATCTTCCGGCTAGCGTTCTCACTCGTACACCCGCAGTCTCCCACCTTGCAATCGCAGGCGCTGATCAATCCAATACATTGCAGACGGCTCCCCGATTCGCCTCCACCTCGGCGGGGCAGGGCGCCCGGTACACCAATCGATCGAGGCCGTTCTTGCAGGGCAATCGCATGAACAAAAAAGGCGGAGCGACAATTGGGGTTTGCATCGCCCCTGATGGGGCTGAATGGCTATTGTTGACCGCATTCCCCACGCTAAAGCGCGGGGCTAACGACCGCTGCGCCTCCGGCGCGATAGAAATCGTAATCAGCCTGGTTAACAAAATGGATTCATGCGATTGCCATGGCCGTTCTTATCCATCGATGCCTTGAGCCGCATGACTGACGTAAAATGGCACCGCCTCCGGAATACGTTTTCCGGCGCTCGGAAAAGGATCAAAATGAAAACTCTTGTTCGAACATCTGCATTGCTGACCGCTGCCCTGCCGTTTCTCGTGGCGGGCTCGCTTGTTTCAACCGGCCGCGCCCAGGCTGTCACCGAGATCGGCGGACAGAAGATTGTTACGCTCAAGCGCGCCGCAGTCAGCACCACCACGCCCGAGTTCACCAGCGTTACACTCGCGCCCGGCCGCGGGATGGAGCTTTTGCAGGTCACCGCAAATTTCCCCGGCAAAGGTGAAGTAAACGTGCTGGCTTCGCCCAGCCTGGCCGGCGCCAAAAAGATGCTGGACGCCGACGACGATGCATTTGGCAACCTGGGCTACCGTCTCGGCGCGGCCTTCCTGGTTCCGTACCCGAACCGAATTCGCGGTAAGCTCTCGGCGGATGGTAAGACGCTCAGTACGGACTGGGATGGCCACACGCTTACCCTGCCCGCCAACAACATCGGTAAGTTGCCCACTGCAGAGCGGCACGCCATGCATGGCCTGATTCTGAAATCGAACACCGACGACATTCGCGTAACCAAGACGCCCGGTGGCGAGCAAGTGACCGGCGTCATTCATGCTGGCGATTTCGCCGGGCACTGGTTTTCAAAGACCGATCTGGTGGTGACGATCACGCTGACCGCGGGCGCCGTGGATGCCTCAATTACTGCACATAACGTGGGCAGTGAAGCCGAGCCCATCGCCATCGGTTGGCACCCGTACTTCAATCTGCCCTCCGGCGACCGGACGCAGGCAAAGATTCTAATTCCCGGCTCTCAGTTGGCCACGGTGGACGGATACGACAACGTCTTCCCCACTGGGAAGCTCGTGCCTGTGGAGGGAACCCGGTATGACCTGCGCGCTCCCGGCGGCGTGGCGCTGGCAAAGGAGTTCTTCGACGACAACTGGAGTCATCTCAATTGGCAGAGTGGCGCCGTCACCGTGAAGGTGATCGATCCAGTGGCGAAATATGGAGTCGGTATCGAAGGGCTATCGCCGGAGATCAAGACCATTCAGTTGTATGCGCCACCCGACAAGCAGTTCGTCGCCATCGAGCACCAGTTCAACTTCGCCGATCCCTTCGGCAAGGAGTGGGGCAAGATGGATACCGGCATGGTGACGCTGAAGCCGGGCCAGAGCACCAGGTGGCATGTGCGCCTGCGCGTGTTTGTTCCGTAGAGGATTCCTGAATCGGTTTGGAACTTACATTGGCCGCCACGTCATATCGACGCGCACAGGAATCTCATTCTTGATCGGAATCGTCAGGAACGATGGCGGGTCGATCTTGAAGTCCACGCACGTTGCCGGAACCGTTCCGGTAATGCGAACCTCGTTGCCGCTGGTCGTCTTTTCAAAAGCAACGTGGTTGTACTTCATTGTCTGGCCAGCAAACTGCACTTCGAGATCCGCATAAATGGTTCCAGATGCCGGCGATTGTTCTGCGATCCGCGTGCGCACCACCACCATGGGGAATTGCGCGCCGCGCGTTACCTGGACCATGTGCAGATCGCGATTGCTGTCTCCGGTGTCGAAGCTGTTCACTGGCGCTGCGATGAGGAAGTCGCATGTCCCGGCATGGCACGCGCCCTTGCCCTTGGCCGCGCGACTAACTCCGTCCACCTGGTGCATTGGGTGCGACATGTGATAGCTCAGCGTCGAGCTCACCAGCATCCACTGTCCATCGGCTCGGCAGAGCGCCGGGAGCGCAAAAATAAGGCAGGCCAGCAGGATTCTCCGGGGCACATTTCCTCCAGTATTTTGGAACGAGATTCAGAACTTCAGCTTGATAGGCCAGGAAACGGAGATGATTGCGGCTCCATAGGCGGCAACCGTCACCCACGCTACCGTGCCGTGAGCCGACGCAATCCCGTGCACCTTTTCGCCCGCCTGCTCCTGCTTGAAGGCCATTGCCCCCAGGATCGGAGTCGCGATCATTCCCGGCCCATGAATAAACTCAAGCGCCCTGTGCAGGCGAATGGCGCCGCGCCGCTTCTCCCCCGGCACCTTGGGCGCAAAGATGGAGTAGTAAGCGGTGGCGACGTAAAGGCCTGTCGTTACGCCTCCCAATGCAGCGTGAAAATCCAGATTGGCCTGGGTGGGCTCCGTGATGGTTTGCCCGTTCTTGCCCTTTGCCTTCGCCATGGGTCCGGTGATCAACGTTGCGGCCATTGGAATTGCAGTAATCAACCCGAGCCGCTGATGGACCTTCAGCATGTGCGTGCGCTTATCGAGCATCGCCTGCAATTGAGCATTGGCCTGCGTCTGCTGCGGAGTGAATCCCAAATCTCCCAGCGATGGCTCGTTGCCTGAGCCGGGCTGGCCTTGCTGAGTCGGATTCTGCTGAGTCTGGTTCTCTTGAGGCTGGCCTTGTGCCTGTTGGATATTCGGCTCAGGAGCAGAAGGCAGATCGGCATCATCCGGAGCCGCGGCGTGTGCAACGCCCGGAGCGTCAGGCAAGGTCAGAGAGGCATTCTGCGCCGTTTGCGCAAAGCACAGCCACGGCGCAAACGCCAGGCCGCAGCAAACAACCAATCGCCGCAGCCACATTTTTCTGTAAGGGAAGATTTTCAAAGGCCGGGACTCCCTCCGTGTGCGACACGCGCCGGTGTACCCTCGTGCCCGGGCAATTCCATTTCAGTTTAGACGACCGCAATTCCGATTCGGTCTTTCCGCGTCATTACATTTCGTTCATCTGCGCTATTGTCCCGAATGCACAGCGAAGGATGGAGACAGACAAGACCGCTATTCCCCCACCCTCGACGGCGGGACCGTTCCACTCAAGCGCGCCGATTCGCGGATTAGGTTTGAAACGCAGCTGGAAATCGGCCCATTAATTGGCGCATGTCTGATCGCCGCAATTGAGCGCTGTCGTCAGCAGGTTGGCCAGCCGCGCTCCAGCCAATGCGATTCTTTGCTTCGCAATTGTTTGAGTGTTCGCAGTATAGGCGGCGTCAAGCGTATAGGGTCCCAGCCCTGGACCAACAGGCGCGCTATACACACTGCTCTTCGCAAGGACAAAGCTCTCTGCGGCCCAGTCGTCTTCTTTGTTATCGCCGGCTAGCGCTGGGTCCGGCGTGGGCAGCGCCTGGCCAACGGTGACGGCGGTCATGAAGTTCTGGGTCTCGCCCAGCCCGACAGCATCGTCCCAGAAGGCGTGCAGTTCTTTGGCTGGCCCATTGATAACCACCAGGTTCCCACCCAGGTCTCCGAGGGGCTTGGCCTTGGTTACGCGCGTAGCGCAATGCAGAGGCTGATGGATGTCGCCAACCAGATGAAGGAGCCACACCAAGTCGTAGGACTTGAGCAAGTCCGGCTCGCTGGTAGCAAGAGCCTGGCGGAACACCGCGATCTTCTGCGCAGAATTCAACAGGCTCACCTGCGGCAACGCAGTGCCGTCGGTGCTGAAGGGGGTGTCAATAAAGTGCCAATACTTGTACGCGTGCTTGTCGCTGTATCCCACATTCAATGAGGGCAGTTCGCCTTTTGAAGGGGTATCAGTGCCGGTGTATCCGCTGCCCATGGCCTTGATTTCATCCGGCCAGGTTGCCGCCGTCATGAACACATACATGTCCCGGTCAGAATTGGACGTACCGGCAGGAATGTAGGTCAGCCATTTGGAATAGTAGGGATTGAGTTTCAGTATCACCGCGACTCTGGCTTTTTCCGCCGGACTAAGTTGCTGGTAGGCCGCATAGGCCACCGCCATATGCCCCACGCTGTTCCAGGCCAGCGCGCGCACGCAGGTCATCAGCAGCAAGAGAACCACAACAACAGAAAAGTTTCTTGTGCGGTGCATTCCACACCTCGCTTCAGGAGCAGTTCCTGCGCACGGTGCGCAGCGATAGCGTCTTGCACGGGGGCCGGGCCGAGAGCAGACCGCAAGGGGTCTGCCGGCAATTTGGCACAAGCATAGACCATCCCGGACGCGGAATGCTATGCAATTCGTTCTTGCAGGTTGGCTGGGAAACAGGGTGCGGATCGAGCCTATTCCCCCAGCCCCTAGTCCCCCAGCTTAGACAGCCGAACTGTTCTGCCGGTCCGTGCCGATTCGCGCGCAGCATCAAGAATCTGCATCACCACAACATTCGTATCGAGCGCCGAGAGGTCACCCTTCGACGGGATCTTGCCGGAAAGCACAGCAGCCAGATAGGTGAGCGAATCGTTTTCGGGCGAGCTGAGCCCAGTAGCGGAAACAAGCCGCTCGTCGTTGTCGTGTTCGTGGCGCAAGCGTACCTTGTCCGCCCCCACAGTGATCGCGTAGCCCGTCGAGCCGTACACTTCCATATCTTTGCGGCTGAACGGCCAGTTCCACGAACCCTGAATGACCGCCTGCGCATGCGGATAAGCCAACACAATCGTGGCATCGTCATCGACGTTGCGATAAATCTCCGGCTTGTCGTGATTCACCACCGCGGTCACGGTGAGCGGAGCCTCTCCGTGCATCATCCATGTCATCAGATCAACGCCGTAGCAGCCAAAGTCGTACAGAGCGCCGGCGCCGTTCTGTGCCGGGTCGGTGAGCCAGCTTAAAAACTCCGGCGGCACGCCGATCTCCTTGGGCCCCTGGTGGCCGTCGTGGACCACGACCCGCCGCAGCGCGCCCAGGCTACCATGAGCCAGCTCATCGTAAGCAGCGCGGTTGCTCGAGTACCAGGTAGTCTCGTAGTTCACCAGGACATGAATGTGGTAGTGCTGGGCGGTGCGGCGGATAGCAAGAGCGTCCGCCAGCGAGATGGTGAGCGGCTTCTCGACCATGACCGACACGCCGTACTGTGCCGCGATTTCGATCGCATGGCGGTGTTCGCCCACCGATGTGTAGACCAGCACTGCCTGTGGGTGGCGCACCTCGATCATGTTGGCCATGCTCTTGAAGAACAGCGTTTCGCTCAGCCCGTACTTGCTGCGATATTTTGCGAACAGCGCCGGATCCGCATCCGCAATTCCAACCAGCTGCACGTTGCTGTGCGAGGGCAGCGAGCGGAGAAATCCTTCCACGTGCCCGTGCTCCAGCCCGATGATCGCGACCCGCACCGGAGCTTGCGCCGCGAGTCCCCCAGGCAAACCAACCATCAACGCAACCCACAGAATGCGCGGCAGCACCCGCGCCAGAATACGGCTCGATTGGCGAGTGAAACAGGAAAGAGAAATACGCATGGACCGAAGTTGCCTCCTGGTGCCCGATTCTACTCTGCGACGGAAGAGATGTTGGCGAAGGTTCCTCGTATGCCAGATGATCAGGACAACCAAGCCGCTCGTGCCACCATCAGTTATCGATACGTGGGAGGCCTCAAGGGTTGGGAAGGCGCGCTGCACGTCAAATTGCGCAAGCCTTTCCTTGGAGTGGAGGGCGATGTGCCCCATTATGGGCTTGGTGCCAATTCGACCATTCCAAGGTCCGCATTTGTCATGTTCGGACCGAGATTCGCGCTGGGTGTACTCGGCCCCAAGGTTTTTGCCCACACCCTTATCGGCGGGGAACACTCGGCTAACAGCGGCGGACCAACCCGATCTCCGGCGCCGCTCTCACTGGGCATTGGGAGGCGGCCTGGATGTACGCATCGCGCCGTTCTTCGCCTGGCGCGTAGCGGGCGATTACCTTAAAGCCCCCACGCTTTCTCCCCTGGGCGTCTCCCCCAGCACCCCCGCGCGTTTCAGTGCCGGTCTGGTTTTCAGGTTCTAAAAGCAGCTTCCAGCTTTTAGCATTTAGCTTCCGCCATAGCCCCGTGTGCCGGAATGCCACCACATTGATCCAGCGGGAGTTAACCCCAAGGCCCCCGGCAGTTGGGCTCTTATGGCTAGAAGCTAGGAGCTAGAAGCTGTTTCCCCGTAAACCCGGCCTGATCTTTGTCGTCCATTTAATTATGGAGACTGTTGCAACCCGCTTTCGCTGCCCTTGCTGCGGATCCAAGACCCTGGACGCTCCGGAAGCAATGAAGCTTTGCCCGGTGTGCTGGTGGGAGGACGACGGCCAGGAAGACGCTGACGCCTTCGATGTGCGCCTGACCGTCAACGGCCAGTTGAGCCTCAACGAAGCGCGCACGCACTACGCGCAGTGCGGCGCAGCCCATCCGCGGTTCCTCCGTTACGTTCGTAAGCCCAGTATTACTGAGCAGTAACGTGCCTTTCGCGGTCCATTTACTGCCCCATTCGCCCTGGCCGGTTTGACCCTGCCAGCAAACCCTCTTACCATGAGATGAGATATTCCCCGGCCACACGGAGCTGTATCCGCACTGAGCGGCAGCCCAGGGCGGCGGTCTGAGAACGTGAATAATGACGGCCCGCACGCTCTGTTAGATAGCTTGCGGCAGGGAAACCGCGAAAGTGGCAGTTCTGATCGGCGCCAGGCGCGCCTGGAAGGCAAAACGTTGAGTTCTACTGAAATCCTCGAAGGCGACCTTCAACCCGATGCGGCCGAGGCTGTGACCGGCCACGAAGGCCACGACCACGAAGGTCATGATCACGAAGGCCATAACCATGAGGGCCACGTGCATGGCCCTGTCCTGAACCCGGACTGTACCCGCGAACTGGTGCTGGATATTCCCGCTGAAGAGGTCGCGAAGGCCTACAAGAGCGTGGCTGGCAACTACCGCAAATATGCCAAGATTCCTGGCTTCCGCGCCGGCAAGGTGCCGGAGACGGTGATTCGCCGCCGCTTTGCCGGCGAGATTCGCAAGGAAGTAATAGACGGCTTGTTGCCGGAGCGGTTCAACCAGGCGGTGCGCGACCTGGGCGTCAAGCCCGTCGGGCAGCCCCAGGTGATTGAACTGACCGTGGAAGACGGCCAGCCGCTGCACGTAAAGGCGGTTTTCGAGCACCTTCCCGATTTCTCCATTGAGGGCTACCAGTCGGTTACTGTCGACAAGCCTTCCGTAGAGGTTACGGAAGAGGAGTTCAAGCAGGAGATCGATCAACTCCGCGAGTCGCGCGCCACAATCGAGCCGGTAGAAGAAGATCGGCCCCTCGTGGATGGCGACTGGGCGCAGATTACCTACAAGGGCCAAGTCCAGGAAACGGCCGAAGGCGACGGCGAAGCTGCGGCTCCAATTGCCGGCGAAGACTCGCTGGTGGAGATCGGCGGCAAAGACACGGTGGAGGCTTTTACAACCGCTCTGCGCGGCGCCAAGCCCGGCCAGGAGTTGAAGGCGGAAGTCATCTATCCGGCCGATTATGCCGAGCCCAAGCTGGCCGGCAAGACCGTGGCCTACGACGTGGAAGTAAAGGCCATCAAGAAGCGCACCCTGCCCGAGCTGAATGACGAATTTGCCAAAGAGATTGGCGCTTACGAGAGCTTTGCCGATCTTGAAGCGCGCGTGCGCGAGCACATGGTAACCCGCAAGCGCCGCAGCGTGGAAGGCGAAACCAAAGACCGGCTGTTCGCGTCGCTCACCGAGCGCTACACGTTCCCGGTTCCCGAGTCCCTGGTGCAGGAGCAAATTGACGCGCGGCTTGAACGTGGCTTGCGCGCGCTGGCTGCGCAAGGCATGGACTCCGAGCAGATGCGTAAGCTGGACTTTGCCCGCTTGCGTACGGCCCAGCGAGACAGCGCCATCGCCGAAGTCAAAGCGACTGTGCTGCTTGACCGCATTGCGCAAGAGGAAAACATCAACGTCAGCGACGAGGAAATGGACAACGAACTGCAAATGGCAGCTCTCCAGTCCCGCGAGCCGCTCGATACCCTGAAGGTGCGATTGACTCAGGACGGCGGACTGGCTAGAATCCGTGAACAATTGCGCCGCGAGAAAGTGGCGTCCGTGCTTTACGAAAGGCTGCCCGCATAGGGCAGCAGGACGGCTGAAAGTCGAGTGCGGTCCGGCACATGCATCGCCGGATCGTGCGGTTACAAAGGAAATGGGCGCAGGCGGCCCCCTAACCGGAGAAACGGGAAGAATACTCAATGGCATTGGTACCCATGGTGGTAGAGCAGACGAGTCGGGGCGAGCGCGCCTACGATATCTATTCGCGTCTGCTACGCGACAACATCATCTTTCTTGGCACGCCCATTGACGACCAGGTTGCCAATCTCATCGTGGCCCAAATGCTGTTTCTGCAGGGCGAGGATCCGGAAAAGGACGTCTCGCTCTACATCAACTCTCCTGGCGGCTCCATCACCGCGGGTTTGGCCATCTACGACACTATGCAGTTCATCAAGAACAACGTGGTTACCTACTGCATTGGGCAGGCGGCCAGCATGGGCGCGTTTCTGCTTCTGGCCGGCACCAAGGGGAAGCGTTTTGCGCTGCCTAACTCAAGGATCCTGATTCATCAGCCTTCCATGGGCGGCCTCAGCGGCCAGGCCACCGACATCGATATTCATGCGCGCGAGATCCTGCGCATCCGCGAAATCACAAATACTCTTATGGCCAAGCATACCGGCCAGCCGCTCGACCGCATCGAACGGGATGTAGAGCGGGATTTCATCATGAACGCGCAGCAGTCAAAGGAATACGGCATCGTAGACGAGATTATCGACCGGCCGCGCACCTAGGCGAACGGAACCGCAGGGGCGGAGAACGACGGGCAAGACCAAAGAGGGAGCAACACATGAAACCGCGCACGGGACCCGAAGAAGCACTACGCTGCTCGTTTTGCCACAAATCGCAGGATGCCGTCGCTAAACTGATCTCGTCGCCCAGCGACTACCCTCGCGCCTATATCTGCGATGAGTGCGTAGCTGTCTGCAATTCCATCCTCGAGGACGATCGCGGTGAGGCCACTCCGGCTGCCGCCGCAGGCCACCTGCCCAAGCCGCAGGAAGTGAAGAGCTTCCTCGACGACTTCGTGATCGGCCAGGACCAGACCAAGAAGAAGCTCGCTGTTGCTGTTTACAACCACTACAAGCGCATCCAGATGAACCGTATGCGCAACAATGAAGTGGAACTCACCAAGAGCAATATCCTGCTCATCGGCCCCACTGGGTCGGGCAAAACACTGCTGGCGCATACGCTGGCCAAGATGCTCGATGTGCCCTTCGCAATTGTGGACGCAACCACGCTGACCGAGGCCGGCTATGTGGGCGAAGATGTCGAGAACATCATCCTCAAGCTGCTGCAGGCCGCCGACGGCGATGTGACCCGCGCCCAGCAAGGCATCATCTACATCGACGAAATTGACAAGATCGGCCGCAAGGACGAGAACCCCTCCATCACCCGCGACGTTTCGGGCGAAGGCGTGCAGCAGGCCCTGCTCAAGATTCTTGAAGGCACAGTGGCCAACGTTCCGCCACAGGGCGGACGAAAGCACCCGCACCAGGAGTTCACCGCAGTCGACACCACCAACATTCTCTTTATCTGTGGTGGAGCGTTTGTGGGCTTGGAGCGTGTCGTAGGGCGCCGCGTCGGCAAGAAGGCATTGGGCTTCAAAGCTACGGAAACTGAGGCCGATAGCGCAACCACGCGGTCGCATCGCGACACAGAGTTGCTGCGCCGCACCGAGCCTCAGGATCTGATCAAGTACGGATTGATTCCAGAGTTTGTCGGCCGCCTCCCCGTCATGGGCATTCTGGATGAGCTGGACGAAGCGGCTCTGATTGAAATTCTCACCAAGCCGAAGAATGCCATCCTCAAGCAGTATCAGCGGCTCTTCGAGTTTGAAAATGTGCGCCTGCACTTTACGCATGAAGCCACCTGCGCCGTTGCCCGCGAAGCTCTGGCCCGCAAGGTTGGTGCCCGCGGTCTGCGCATGATTCTCGAAGAGTTGATGCTCGACCTCATGTATCACCTGCCCAACAACAAGCGGGTGCGTGACCTCGAAATCACGCGCGAAATGGTAGAGCGCCGCGATCTGTCGCTATGCCTGCTTGAAAAAGCCGGTTAAAGCTTCTGCAAGTTGTTTCCACAAGAAGCCCCTTCCGCTGCCGGCGGAAGGGGCTTCTTTTACTGCCCAGACACTTGCCTTGTCATCCTTCTATGAAAAAGCCCGCACCTGTCCAGTGATATTTGCCGGGTGCCCCAGGTCTTGCCTTTGAGACCTGGGATAACGCGCCCACCAACACCCAATCCGCGCAGGGGCATACAGTCAGGAAAGACCCAGAAAAACATCGCAATTGCCTGCCAATTTACGTTTATTTGCCTGAATTAGGCTCAATTTGGCATGTTTTCGAGAACTTCCCTTCAACCCTTTGTCTAAATCCGACACCTTCCCGGCAGCCAATTAGTCAATCTGGGCTGCAAAAAGGGTTAACCCCTCAAGTTTCTGTAACCACCTAAGCGAACATTTGCCACCAAAACGTAACCATTTAGGCAAACCTTTAGCACTAATGACGCACCAATTAAGCGACCATTTCAAGGCTCGAGATACCGAGATTCCGCAGGCGTGCGGTGTGTCAACAAGTCCTCGTTCCCACGTGCGAGACTTGAGGCGGCATCCTGTTCACATCCCATCCGAAACCCGATTTGGCTGTACAATCCCAACATGAGCTCTGCGAAAACCCATGAAGCCAGAGCTGATTCAGCGCGTCTAATACCTAAGGTGCCCCTATGACTCAACAACGCGAAAAGAGCGAGACGCGCAAACTGCCCATGATGCCCATCCGGGACATGGTGATCTTCCCCTACATGATGACGCCTTTCGTCGTGGGCCGCGAGTCCAGCGTGCGCGCCCTCGAAGAAGCTCTCAGCGGCGACCGCAAGATATTTCTCGCCACGCAGCACGACGCCTCAATCGACGAACCCAAGGCCAAGGATATTTTTCAAGTCGGGGCCATCTGCAACATCGTGCAGAGCGTCAAGATGCCCGACGGGAACATCAAGGTGCTCGTCGAAGGCGTTGAGCGTGCCAAGTCAATTGAAGTGAACGACCGCGACGGATTCTTTGTGGCCACCGTGCGCACCGGCAAAAGCCAGTTCGAAATGACGCCGGCCGCCGAGCAATTGATGCAGCGCGTGACCGGCCTCTTTGAGCAGTACGTCAAGCTGCAACAGTCGCTGAACTACGAGACCATCATCGCCACCGTCAAGATGGATGAGCCGGCCAAGCTGAGCGACACCATCGCCGCCAACCTGCAACTCGGCATCGACGAAAAGCAGGAACTGCTGGCCATCTTCGATCCTGCCGCGCGTCTGGCCCGCATCGCCGATGTGCTCGACATTGAAATTGAAAAGCTCGATCTCGACCGCAACATCCAGTCGCGCGTGAAGCGGCAGATGGAGCGCGCGCAGAAAGAGTACTACCTCAACGAAAAGATCAAGGCCATACAAAAAGAATTGGGCCGCGGCGAAAAGAGCGAGTTCGATGAACTGCGGAAAAAGATTGAAGCCGCAGGCATGTCGAAAGAAGTGCTCGACAAGGCAATCCAGGAGTTGAAGAAACTGGAAGCCATGCCCCCCATGTCGGCCGAGTCCACCGTGAGCCGCAACTACATTGACTGGCTGCTGGCCGTGCCGTGGAAGAAAAAGTCGAAGGAGACGCGCTCCATCGATTATGCAGAGAAGGTTCTGAACACCGACCACTACGGTCTCGAGAAAATAAAAGAACGCATTCTAGAGTTTCTGGCAGTGCGCCAGTTGGTGAAAAATCCCAAGGGCTCGATTCTGTGTTTCGCCGGGCCGCCGGGCGTGGGCAAGACTTCGCTCGGCATGTCGATTGCGAAGGCCACAGGCCGCAAGTTTGTGCGGCTCTCGCTGGGTGGTGTGCGGGACGAGGCCGAGATTCGCGGTCACCGCCGCACGTACATCGGGGCGTTGCCAGGACAGATCATTCAGCACATGAAGCGCGCGGGTACCAAGAACCCCGTCTTCCTGCTCGACGAAGTGGACAAGATTTCTTCCGACTTCCGCGGCGACCCGGCCTCTGCGCTGCTTGAAGTGCTGGACCCGGAACAGAACACCACCTTCCAGGATCACTACCTCGATGTGGACTACGACCTGTCGCAAGTGCTGTTTGTGGCCACGGCTAACGTGATGCACACGATTCCCGCTGCGCTGCAGGACCGCATGGAAGTTCTTCGCCTGCAGGGGTACACGGAGCAGGAGAAGCTGGAGATTGCGCGCCAGTACCTGGTGAAAAAGCAGCGCCAGCAGACCGGCCTGAGCGAGAAGAACATAATCTTCAAGGATGATGCGATTCTCGAGATCATCCGCAATTACACTCGCGAAGCCGGCGTGAGAAATTTGGAGCGCGAGATTGGCAACGTCTGCCGCAAGGTAGCGCGCAAAGTGGTGAAGGCCGGCGCCAAGCACAAGGACGAGATCAGCGCCGAGAACATTCACGAGTATCTGGGCGTGGCCAAATATCGCGACTCCGAGGTGCACGAAAAGAGCGAAGTGGGCCTGGTGACCGGCCTAGCGTGGACCGAAGTGGGCGGCAGCATTTTGACTACCGAAGTGCAGGTGCTGGACGGCAAGGGCAAGCTCACCATTACCGGGCAGTTGGGCGACGTGATGCAGGAGTCGGCCCAGGCTGCGTTGAGCTACATCCGCGGCAAGGCGCAGGCGCTGGGACTGAGCCGTGAATTTTATCGCAACGTGGACCTGCATCTTCACGTGCCCGAGGGCGCGATTCCCAAGGACGGCCCTTCGGCCGGAATCACCATGGCGACGGCGCTCGCGAGTGCGCTGGCCAAGATTCCTGTGCGGCGCGACATTGCCATGACGGGCGAGATCACGCTGCGGGGCAAGGTGCTTGCGATCGGCGGATTGAAAGAGAAGCTGCTGGCAGCGTTGCGCGCAGGAATCTTTGAAACCATTCTTCCGCGAGCCAACGAGAAGGATGTGGCCGAGCTTCCTGACAACATCAAGAACTCGATGAAGCTGCACTTTGTGGACTCGATGGACGAAGTACTGGCGCTAGCGCTTGAGAGCCCGTTGCCAGGCATCGCAAACCCGGAGACCGAAGTGCTGGCCGCAGTGCCAGCGGCGGATATTTCGACGAACGTGCCGGCGCGGCAGTAATGCAATATACAACTCAGTTTCTACTTTCCGCTCTTTCGGCTTCACAGTTTCCTGCGCCGGATGTACCCGAGATTGCGTTTCTCGGGCGGTCGAACGTGGGCAAGTCGAGCCTGCTGAATGAGCTGGTTGGCGAGAAGGCGGCCAAGGTTTCGTCTACGCCAGGGCGGACGCGGGCAATCAATTTTTTCGCTCTTCTGGATCAGAGTCAGCGGCGGAAACTGGTGTTTGCCGATCTGCCGGGCTACGGCTACGCGAAGATTTCTAAGTCGATTTCGGCGGGGTGGTCAGAGTTCGTCGATCCGTATCTGGCGATCCGCTCGACGCTGAAATTGTGCGTGTGCCTGGTGGACTCGAATGTGCCTGCGCAGAACAGCGACGCTCAGTTGTTCGATTGGCTGAGGGGTGCGGAGCGGGAGTTTGTGGTGGTGGCTACCAAGATTGACCGGCTGAGCGGGAATGAGCGGACGCGGAATCTGCTGGCCCTGAAGAAGGGGCTGGAACTGGACGAGGTGCTGCCGGTTTCGGCGAAGACGGGATACGGGATCAAGGAACTGTGGGCTCGAATTGAGACTGCTGGCAGAAGCTGAGGAGCCGAGTTCTTAGCTCTCCCACCCTTTCCGCAAAAAGAAACGGAAAGGATGGGGCACGGCGTATCCGTGGAGGCGCTGGCTGCGCGCGGGATCAGGACTGGATCGGCGGTCCCAAAACATCAAATAATCTGGAGGCGATTTCCTGATCGCATGCGAGCGAGCGGAGGCGGCGGCCCTGCGGGCCAAGGAAGCGTGGCGACAGCCGCAGCCAGCGGCGTGTTGCGAGGTCATCGGCCGGAAGATGTCTCGTTAGCAGCTCATCGAACTCAGCAGGGTGCTGCGCAAACTCGGCGGGAATTGGCCAGATCAGGAATCTGCTGCCCGCTGCCAAAGGCTGAGGCGCAATCGGCTTTGCTCCTTGCGCGATGAATGTAGCGAACTCGAGTGGAGCCGAAGGTGATTGGAGCGGCGGTAGTAGGTCGGGGAGAACGCCGCGGTCGAGCATTTCTTTCACAATTGCCTGTGGAGCAACAGAGACGGCGACGGCTACAGGTTGGCATTTGCGGATTTCATTTTTGAGGATGCGCAGGGCTTCATCCAGCGAGGTCACCAGGAAATCGATGATGCCGTCGCGCATAGCCTGGCGGAGTACGGCGGCGTCCCTCGAAGCCACCAGAGAAGCTGCGCCGGCAATGTTGCTTGCGCCTGCAAGCTTGCGCCCCGGCTCATCAAGTTCGCCGACGTAGAGGAGATCGCCGCCGAGACTCTCCTTATTCCGGGCGGCCGCAGATTGCATCAGGCTCACGTAGGCTTGGTGGGCCTGGGCGATGAAGCGGATCGTGGCCGGGGATGGGGATTCGAGTGGCAAGGCTTTAGTTTGCCGATTCGCGCCAGTTGGTTTCGCGCACGAAGAAGATGAACTCTCCGGGCTTGGCGGTGACGTGCGTTGCTTCTGCGTACTTGCCCTTGAAGCACTCGTTGGCCGCGGCCACTCCCGAATTCAGGATTTCGGAGATCGGGTACCAGTGCAGCGTGCTCGTGTTTTTCTCCATGCCGGCATCGCAGTTGATGTAGATGTCGAGCGAGTTGTGAAACGTACCCTGGACGGAAATAAAGGTGGCGTTGGCGGGCACAACAACCTTGCCCAATCCATCGTCGTTGAGCTGTAACGCTTCGTTGTGGAAGGCGTCGAGGTGATTAAAGCGAACGATGTAGTTATTCGGCACGAGGGGCTTCCCGGTCTTGCCGTCGAGCATGAGGATGGAGATGGTTTGGCCGGATTGCGCGTGGAGGAGTCCCAGGAGCCCTGCCGCAAGTGCGAGTGCAAGAAAGGCACGAATCATCGTCGGGCGAATTTCAAATCGATGAATCACAGACGGGCGAATCATAAGAGGGCGGGCTTTCGGTCGAATCATATTCTTACTTTGCCACGTTTTGCCGTGTGTCTACCAGGAAGAATACGGCTGGCCGTCGGAGCCGGTATCTTCGGAGCCGGAGCGGACGTCGTCGATGCCAGGCTCGGTTTGGTCGAGGGAGTACATGGAGTCGCTGGTGTTGGTGACCCAGGTGTCTTTGCTGTGGGTCATCGGGTCATCTGGAATCACCTTCAGGTAGCCGTCCTGGACGAGGTCGTCCAGCGCCTGCGGCGCCTTCTGCTTGTCCATGGTGTAGGAGTCAATGGCGGAGCGCATGACGTGGAGGTCTTCCTTGAGAACAGCCTCGCGGGCATGCTTGATGGCGCTCACATAGCTGGGGATCGCCAGCGTTGCGAGTATCCCAATGATGGCCATGACGATCATCAGCTCGATGAGCGTGAAGCCTTCGTCTTGTTTCCGAATACCGCGCACAGATTCCTCTTGAGGCCAAACCGCCTGGCTTACCAGGTGGAGTATTTGGTGCCGTCCAGGGCCGACCCCTGAGACTTTGAATACACGTCAAAAACGCTCTGACCGCCGTAGGAATCAGAGGTCGGATCGTCCTGCATGGAACGCAATCCCCACTCGGCCTTGCCGGTTATCGGATCAACCGGAATGTGGCGGAGAAACTTCAGCTTCTTGCCTTGCACGTCCACGCCAGTGACCAGCGTATCGAGATCGGGCGGATAGTTCTGGCTGTCCACCTTTGTCCGGAAGGCGCCCTTGTCAGCCGCGTCCTTGTAGTGGTCGATGGCGTCGCGCATCATCCACAGGTCGCGGCGCAACTCGCGCTCATTTTGGCGCTTGACCTGAAAGCGCGCGATCGGCACAGCCGCCGAAGCGAGAATTGATAAAATCGCCACGGTCACAATCAACTCGACAAACGTCAGGCCCTGTTCCCGGGGTCGCATCCGGACTGACGGGGCGAAAATCGTAGGCGTGGGACTCATCCGCACTGCTCCTACTTGACCGTAAGATTGACTTGCGTGGTCTGGGCCGGCACTTGCTGCTGGGCGCTGTTGACCGCTCCAGCCCGCGTCATGCTCAGAGTGGTGTCACCGGCAGCCTTGGCCTGGAAGGTGAGGACGCAGACTACGCCATTGCCGCTGATCCCGACTGCCCCTGGCGGACGAGCTGCAACGACTGTGATGTTGCCTGGTCCGTCATCACGATGAATCAAAGCCACGGCCTGTCCGTCGCGATTCAGCAGGTCTCCTGCAGCCACGTTGACTAGCGAAAGTTTGGCTGGATCGTAGTGAAGCTGGATAGGAACCGAAGCGATATCGGTGCCTCCACTGAGCACCACCGGAACCTGGAAGCTGGCTCCCGTTGCCAGCGGGCCTGCTGGTGGATTGAGCGTGAAGCTGGTTCCAGCCACGGGTGTTGGGGCAGGCGCTGGGGTGGGTATTGACGCGGGTTTTGAAGCGGGAGGGGGCGTCGGGGGCAGGGCAGCAGCGGCAGGAATTGCAGTGTTTTGGGCGGCTGCGCTCATCTGCGCCATCAATGCGGGAGCCGCGGCCTCAGCGGTGGAGCCGGGTGCCGTGCCCAGGTGGGGGCGCTCAAGCGCGGTCGGTTGCACAACGGGGGGGGCGCCGGGTGCAGGATTGGTACCAGAACCATCCTGACTGGTGTGGCGCAAATCGATCGACTGGCCAGCGCCAGTGTCGATGGCACGCAGGTTGGCCTGATCCAGCACTTGAGAGCGAACGACGTGCGGGAGTACCACAAATACGATTTCGTCGTTCTTAACAGTGTTGTCCTTGGAGCCAAAAAGGTATTTGATGATCGGAATTGAGCTCAAACCGGGAATCCCGTTCCAGTTCTGCTGTTCCTCATTGTCCTGGATGCCTCCCAGGATGCTGGCCTCGCCTTCTCGGAGGCGGATCACCTGGTCCACTACGCGCTGGCTCAGGATGGGCTCGGTGACGCCGCTGATAGTTACGGAGCCGCTCTGCGAGGTGACCTCAATCTTGACCTTCAGCGTGACATCGCGGTCAAAGTGAACAGTCGGCGTCATCTCTATATTCACGCCTACGTCCTGGTACTGGAATTGCGTGTTGACCAGCGAACTGACCACCGCGGTCGCCGCTCCGGTCTGGTACGAGCCAGTGGCGATGGGGATTCGCGAACCGATTTTCATGGTTGCTTTCTGGTCGTCGGTGGCGCGGATTCGAGGGCTCTGCAAAACCTTGGTATTGGAGTCGGTCAGCAATAGATTCAAGGTGGCCGAGCCGACGGTCACTGCAAAATTGGTGGCCTTGAGATGGGCCAGATCGTAGAGAGTCGGGCTTACACCGGTGGTAGGGGTACAGTTGGTGCTGCCGGTTGGGCAGGTTGTGCTGCTTGATGATGTGGACGGCTGCAGGGCAACTCCCACACTGCTGGGCCAGGAGATACCGAGGGTCCGCTCCCAGTTCTTGCTGACCTCGAGGACAGCGATGTCTACCACCACTTCGGCGCGGGCTTTGTCCAGATCATTGATGAGCTTTTGTGCCAGCAGCAGCTCATCGGGCGTTCCGCGCATGACGATGGCGTTTTGGCTGGCGACGCCGTAAATTTTGGCGCTGGTAAGCACGTTGCGCAGGGCCGTTTGCACGTCGTTCAGGTCGTTCTGCTGCCAGGCGTTCGACAAATAGAAGGTCTGAACGGCCTGCTCATCCAGTTCGGTGCGCTTGATTCGGGTATTCTGCGCGACAAAGAGCGTGTTGGCGGTGACCGGGCGCCAGAAGGTGCCGGACATGGTGCCGACGATGCGCAGTGCGTCCATGAGCGACACGTTGTTCAGGTCAACCTGGATGCGCTTGGAGTTGTAGTCGGGATCGAACAGCACGTTCACGCCGGCGGCCTTGCCGATGGCCTGGTAGACAACCTTGGCGTCTTCAGTCATGTGCAGGGTGAGCGGCTCATTCGAGAGCGGCCTGAGGTCGATCGGGGCGCTCATTGAATTGATACTCTGCTGCTCGCCGGTCGGCTCTGGCAGAGCGGTATCAGCCTGCGGCGCCACCTGACCGTTCCCTTGACGTATCCGGGAGATCTCCTGTTGCGCAGCCTCATTACCAGGGTCGATTGCGGAGGCATGAAGGAATTCTGCCAGCGCACTTTGCTCGTCACCGGACTGGAGCAGCTTTCGCCCCCTGGTGAGGTGCATGGCGGAGGCAGAGACCCGCACCCGGTAGAGGGAAGCCCGGTAGCTGAGATCTTTTGGATTTTTTGCGTTGGCCTTCTGGAAGAAGTCAAAGGCGGCGTCGTAGTCTTCGCGGGCCTCCGCGCTTTGGCCGCTCTTGAAGAGGGAACTGGCCGACTGGGCACGGAGCTGAACACCGGCGAGGCCGGAAAAGGCCAGTATGGCAATGAGAGCAATCCGGAAGGCGGTTTTTGAAAGAACGGATCCGGGTACAGCCGGAGCTTGAGCGCGGCGGTTCATCGAACTCCCAGGCGTCTTAACCGGCCCTGCAGAGAGCACGGGCTTTTGCGGGCTGCCTTGGCTGCCCCGGACGCAAATCCTGACGCATTTCCTAACTGCGGTTTTCTTTAACCTGCGACGCCTCATTTTAGCAAAGCCCCACAGCAATGCGGGCAAAACCATCGCCAATGCTAGGATGAAGACTCGAGGATGCTTTCCGATGGCGCGCCAAACCAGCCATGAGATTGTTCCCAAGGACACGTCCGGCCCCAAAAAGCCAGTGCGGCCGCGCGACCCCGTAGCCAGTGGCGAGCGGGACGCCGCGCACAATCGCGTCGCCAGCCACAATTACTTTCTCCTTGAGAAATTTGAGGCTGGAGTGGCGCTGCGCGGGACCGAGGTTAAGTCCATCCGCGAGGGCCAGGCCAATCTGAAAGATTCCTACGGCCTCATCCAGAACGGCGAAGCGTTTTTGCTCAACGTGCATATAGGTCCTTATTCTCACGGGAACATTGCCAATCACGACGCCACCCGAACCCGCAAGCTGCTGCTGCACCGGGATGAAGTTCGCAAGCTACTCTCCAAGACGCAGATTAAAGGTCACACGCTCATACCGACGCGGCTTTATTTCCGTAACGGGCGGGTGAAGTGCGAGTTGGCAGTGGCCAAAGGCAAGCAGGATTGGGACAAGCGGGAGACGGAAAAGCGGCGCGAGGCCGACCGCGAGGCACGCGCAGCCGTGAATGCCAGCAAGCACAAGATGGGGCGGTAGGGACGGCAGTTTCCAGCTTCCAGCTTTTTGGTGGTCGGTAGGTGACCTCGCAGGACTGCGGCTTCAGACGCGGATGCCCGGTCAGGCGATTACGACTACTTCCAGGCCCACACCCAGATCGACGAGGTTCTTCCAGGCAGGGTTGGTGGTGTAGACGGTGGCTTGGCGCTCAATGGCGAGCGCGAGACAGCAGCGATCGCCGAGCGAGAGACCCAGTGGGCGCCCGATCCTGGCCAGTCCGCCTGCGATTCGGGCCTGCCCTTCATCAAAGGGAACGGACTCGCATTTGACCTCGGCAATGTGCCACCAGGCAGTCTGCTCGTCCATGCCAGCTCCAACGAGGCTAGCCTGCACCTCGGCCTGATTGACCGCGCTGATGACGGCCCAAGGCAGGCAGGCGGCCACTGTGTCGGCTCCGGGTTCGCCGCGTAAAAGGGCCATAAAGGCGGAGGCGTCGAGAACGGCGACCTTATCCAAGCCACTCCTCCATCTCCTGTTGGGCGTCATCGCGGCGATCGGCGACCAATTCCTTAGCCAGACTGCGGCTCGGAGGAATGAACTGCCGCATACTCTCCTGCACTTTGCGAATCCTGTTCCGATGGGATTCGACCTTCAACACATGACCCTCGACACTCAAGAGCACGGTGTCTCCGGGTTCCAGGCCCAACTGGCGGCGAATCTCGGCAGGGATCACGATGCGGCCGTTGATATTCAGGCGCGCTTTGACATATCTCGATTTTGTGACATAATCTTCCATAGTGACACCAATATATTAATGACATAGCTTTTGAATTTGTCAAATATATAAATACTGACAAGTGGGCCAAATGGGACAAGGATTGCCCTTTATCCAGCAATCCTTGTCCTGAGGCTCCGGCGTTTGCCACAAGCCCTGGATTGGATGAAAGAATAGGTTCTATGCGTACCGAACTGACTTTTGCGAATCTCTCTGGAATCAAGACTGAACTGCTGGCTGTTTTGGCCGCCGACATACAAACCGGCAAAGGACCGGATGCGAAGCCGGAGCCGGTGCTGCTGACCTCGGACCCGGCGGTGAAGGCTGCCGCGGCTGGGGTGCTTTCGACCGGGGAGTACAAGGCCGGCGCCAACGAGACCTTACTGTTGCACGCGCCTGCCGGGTTGGCGGCCAAGCGGCTTCTGATTGTCGGGGTCGGCAAGCAGGCCAAGGCCACGGTTCACGGCGTCCGCAATGCCGCCGGAACTGCGGTGAGGTTCACAAAGCCGCGCGGCATTCGAGAAATGGCGTTCGCGCTGCCTGAGCGACTCGACGATTCTGCACTGTTGCCGCCGGATCTCGCTGCTCGTGCGGCGGTAGAGGGTGCATTTGTCGGGGACTTCGACCCCGATACCTATCGCAGCGACCGCAAGGATCAGAGTGTGCAGTCATTCACCCTTGCAGGCCCGGCAAAGGCGGACAAGAAAGCGCTGGAAGCGGCGTTTGCCGAGGGCGTTGTTGTGGGCGAGAGCCAGAACTTTACCCGTTCGCTGGTGAATGAACCGGGCAACAAGCTGACTCCGACGATTATGGGGCAGCGTGCCGCGGCGATGGCCGCCGAGGTGGGTCTCAAGGCGGAGGTGTACTCCACCGAGAAGCTGCATGAGTTGAAGATGGGCGCATTTTGGAGCGTCTCGCAGGGCTCGGAAGAACCGCCTGCGCTGATTGTGCTTCGCTACGAGCCGGAAGGCATTAAGGACGGGCCGGTGCTTGGGTTGGTGGGCAAGGGCATTACCTTCGATACCGGCGGCATCTCGATCAAGCCATCCGACAACATGGAGAAGATGAAGTACGACATGGCTGGGGGTGCGGCCATGCTCGGCGCGATGCGTGCGATTGCGTTGCTGAAGCCGAAGGTGCGGGTGATCGGCATTGTGTGCGCTTCGGAAAACATGCCCGACGGCAAAGCGCAAAAACCGGGCGACGTGCAGACGGCAATGTCAGGCAAGACCATCGAGATTATTAATACAGATGCGGAGGGCAGGCTTGTGCTGGCCGATGGGCTCGCATATGCTCGCCAACTGGGCGCGACTCACCTGATCGATGCCGCAACGCTGACCGGAGCGTGCGTCGTGGCGCTGGGCATGGTGAATGCGGGCGCCTTCTCGAACGACGAGGAGACTTACGAGAAATTCCAATCGGCGCTGGATGTCTCGGGCGAGAAGTTCTGGCGGCTGCCGCTGGGCGAAGAGTACGCCGATATGATCAAGAGCGATATTGGCGATATCAAGAACACCGGCGGGCGTTACGGCGGTGCGATCACGGCTGCCGAGTTTCTGAAAGTCTTTGCCGAAGAAACGCCGTGGATCCATCTCGACATCGCGGGCATGGCCTGGGTGGAGGATTCACGGCCGTACATCGCCAAGGGACCGAGCGGGATTGCGGTACGGTCGATTCTGGAATGGGTGAGGAGCTACTAGGGCCGATTTATGAAAAGTCCCGGAAGAGGCGGCTTGGCGGCGTTGCGGTCGGGCAACTGATCGAGCAGGACGACGTTGAGCAGGGACTTGTGGACCTGGATGCGGCCCTTGTAGCTGATGAAGCCGAGTTTGCGAAAGCGATTCATGAAGAAGCTGACGCGTGAGCGGGTGGTGCCGATCATCTCAGCAAGCGTCTCCTGGGTAACGGGTGGGATGAATGTTTCAGGTTCGCCGGGCTTGCCAAACTCTGCCATCAGCAGGAGGATCCGCGCCAGGCGTTTTTCGCTTGAGTTGAAGAGCTGATCGACGAGATCGGCTTGGGTGCGCATGCTGCGGGCGAGCAGGAACTTCATGAAGATGTCGGCAAATGATGGCTCCGCATGGATCGCGCGGACCATTTCATCCCTTGCAATTTTGAGTGCAGAGCAGTTGTTGATGGCGGTGGCCGTGGACAAGCGAAGTCCCGGCACTGCCGCAAGAGCTCCCTCCCCAACAAAATCACCTGCGGAGAGGAGCGTTATGGTGGCCTCCTTGCCGCTCTTGGAAACGACGGTGAGCCTTGCCCGGCCCTTCTGCAAGTAGAAGATGGAGTCGGTTGGATCCCCCTGGGTGAAGAAGGTCTCCCTTTCCTTCAATTCGATGATTTTTCGGCCGAGGCCGGCCTTGGCCAGGAAAGTGGCAAGATCAAATACCGGGTTTGTGCTATCGCTCTTCAAGACACCCTCTCGTTGCGGACGGCTGGTTTGCAGTGGCCTGTCAATGACCAGGAAATACCCACGTTGGAGTTGCTTTCATGCGATTCTGGCTGATCAATCAACAACCATCGAGTGATCGCATCGCAATATATATATATATCGCGATCTGGCGACTGCAACGCAGTGCCGACGAGCGTATAGGGGGCAGGCGCGATGTGGGAACGCACTTCCCCCTGGAATAGCCATTAGTCTCTGTCTATTATCGGCCGGATTCAGGCCGGCAGTCTGAGCCATATTGCTCACATGAGTTAATGCCCCGGCGAATGTGCGCGACGATTCGATGGCGCATTCCTTTACGGAGGCACGGATTCCCGCGGCAGCGCGTATTTTATGAGTGAATTCCAACTCTCGCAGTGTGGCACAGGGTAATGAAGTTGAAGTGTCTTATGCCGATGAATGGAGTACATGATGTTTCCGGTCTAATGAGTCCGAAAGGCGGTGCGGCTTGGTCAGGCTGGCGGGATGGAGCATATGGTCAGCCGCGCTTAAGGAGCATGGATGAGGGATCGCACGGAGTTGCTCGAATCCGCGCTGGACGGTCTGCCGGACGGCATTGCGCTGTTCGGGGCGGAAGGGGAAGTAGTGTTCTGGAACCATGCTGCAGAGGACATCACTGGCTATGCAAGCGCCGAGCTCTTGGCACGCACAGTTCCCGAAGCACTTGAGACGCTGGCGCCAGGAAGCGCATGTCACAGAGTCATGCAGGCAAGTGCTGAACCGCAAACGGGCCGTGGTGCACTGGTCAGGGTGCGGCACAAGCTGGGCCACGAGACGCAGGTAATCACGCGAGTTGCAGTGTTGCGCGACGGCATGGGGGAATGCATTGGCACTGTCGCCGTGTTTCATCCGGCGGAGAGCCTGGATGCGCTGCCGCATGGGGTCACAGGTGGAAGCGAGGCCGTGGGTGCAAGCCAGGCGGACCTCGAAGACCGATTGCAGATTGAGTTTGAGGATTTTGCGCGCGGGAGACTGCCTTTTGGCGTGTTGTGGATCAGCGTTGACCAAGCGCAGGGATTGAGCAAGACCCATGGTTCCAGCGCATGCGAGGCGATGCTGGAAAAGGTGCAGCGAGCGCTGGCACAGGGATTGCGTCCCGGCGAGGAGGTGGGGCGCTGGGGCGACGATGAGTTTTTGATCATTTCCCACGAACGCACGCCAGAGATGCTGGCCGCCCACGCACAGGTGCTAGCGGGGCTGGCGAGGACGGCGGATTTCAGGTGGTGGGGCGACAGGATTTCGCTGACCGTAAGCGTTGGAGCGGCCCAGGCTCGCAACGACCAGGACGAGGGGCTTCCGCAACTGCTTGAGCGCGCGCGGGGAGCCATGGAATCCAGCATTCACGCGGGCGGCAACTGCATTACATCGGCGTCGGGGAGGCAAGAATGTTTGCCATCATAGGTATTGTCCTGGTGTTTGCAGCGGTTATTGGCGGCTTCCTTATGGAGAAGGGGCACATGGCGGTGCTCGTGCAGCCAGCCGAGCTGTTGATCATCGCCGGCGCGGCCACGGGCACGCTGCTGGTGGCCAACCCGATGCACATTATCAAGGGTGTGGCCGCCGGACTAGCGGGCGTGATGAAGGGTTCGCCATTCACCAAGGAGCGCTATCTGAGCACGCTCAAGATGATGTACCAGTTTCTAAATAAGGTACGCAAAGAGGGACTGCTGTGCGTGGAGATGGATGTTGAGAAGCCCAAGGAGAGTTCGATTTTCAAGAACTATCCTGAGTTCCTCAAGGACCATCACGCGGTAGATTTTCTGTGCGACACGCTTCGTACGGCCATCACTGGAGGCGTGGAGCCGTTCGATATGGACCAGATGATGGAACTGGACATGGAGGTGCATCACAACGCGGCCATGCAGCCCATAGATGCGCTTTCAACGGTGGCTGACGCGCTGCCGGGCCTGGGGATTGTGGCAGCGGTGCTGGGCGTGGTGATTACGATGGGCGCGTTGGGCGGTCCGCCGGAGGCGATCGGCGAAAAGGTGGCAGCAGCGCTGGTAGGCACATTCCTTGGCATCCTGCTGTGTTACGGCGTGGTGGGCCCTCTCAGCTCAAATATGCGCAAGACCGCAGACGAGCACAACGAATACCTGCACGTGCTGCGGGTGCTGGTGTTGTCGTTTCTGAAGGGCTCGGCACCGATGATTGCGATCGAGATGGGGCGGCGCGCGGTTCCCGCGCATGTGCGGCCAAGTTTCGACGAGATGGAGAAGAGCTGCAAGAACAAGGTAGATGCCATAGAACCGGCTGCGGCGGCATAGGGTCGGCGAGCACACGGGTGGGAGCGGGGCGCCATGACAGCGAAGAGTCAACCGATCATCGTCATCAAGAAGAAGGGCGGTCACGGCGGCCACCACGGTGGCGCGTGGAAGGTTGCTTATGCGGACTTTGTCACCGCCATGATGTCGCTGTTCATTGTGCTGTGGCTGATGGGCTCCAGTTCAAAGGTGAAGCAAGCCGTGGCCGGGTACTTCAATGACCCCAAGGGAACCGGGAACCTGCTGGGTACTACTATGTCCGGTACCGGGGAGACCATTACAGCGGCCACGAATGATAAGCTGCAGAACTTGAAGGAAAAACTCGAAGCGGAGATCAAGGCAAAGAAGGAGCTGGAAAAGCTCTCCAAGCAGATTGAGATCACGATCACGCCCGAGGGGTTGCGCATTGAGTTGCTGGAGGACAAGAACGGCACCTTTTACCAGAGCGGCAGTGCGCGGCTGAGCGAGAGCGGACAGGAGTTGCTAAATCTGCTGGCAGGCGAACTGAAGACGTTGCCTAATTCGCTTCTGATTGAGGGCCATACCGACGCCACGCAATACTCCACCGACACGAATTACAGCAACTGGGAACTCTCTGCCGATCGCGCCAACTCTGCGCGACGGCTGCTGCAGCAGGGCGGCGTGCGCTCTGACCAAGTGACCCAGGTGCGCGGGTATGCTGACCAGTTTCTTCGTGTAAAGAGCAACCCTTACGATCCATCGAATCGCAGGATTTCGATCCTGGTGAAGAACGGAAGCGAGGGTGCGGCGCCGTCGAGCATTCCGCATGCCAAGGCGGTGGATGGAGAGCCGGCAGTGGCGAATGGAAAGGGCGGACAAGGAGGAGCAATACCGCAAGGCTCTCCTCAACCAACAGCGCAGGGGGAGAAGCCAGCAGCTGGCACTCCGGCTCCGATCAAGAATTCAGCGGCAAGTCCGGCGGTAAAGCCGGGCTTGATGGGCAAGCTTAATGACATGCTTCCGGGCCGAAAGAAATAGCCATGCAGAATGCGGGCGAAGCGAGAGGGATCGGGGTCGCAGCGAACATCCGCGCCTGCTGAGTCAGTCCGGAATCGGATAGATTCGGGGTGAAATCTTCGCTGCAGGGCAATCGCATGAACAGCGGTTGAGATCATGGATGGGGTTCGCTCCGCCCCGACGGGGCGGATTACTGCTTTTTGGACGCCTTCCCCGGATTGCGTCCGCTGCGGCGGACTTCATCCGGGGCTATTTTCGATCCCTCCCTATGGGAGGAAGGGCCGATTTCGACCCGTCGATGCGTCAAGCCAAATCAAGCGTGCCAATGAAGTACGTTCATGCGATTGCCCAGGGATGAGTGGCCAGTTGCGAGACGCGCGGGTCAGGAATGGTGTACTCTGATGTGCGAGCCAGAAAGCGTTTACCAGAGGTGGAATTTCCATGACGATCGTTGCCGGGGTTGACTTTGGCACACTCAGTGTCCGCGTAACTCTTGTGGACAGCAAGAAAGGCCCGATCGGCACAGCGTCGGCCTCTTACCCTCTGCACCGCCGCCGCGAAGACCCGAACTTTGCCACTCAGTCTCATCAAGATCAGATGGCAGCGTTGACAACGGCAACCCGTGACGTGCTGAAGAGCACGGGTATCGATGGTGAGTCTGTTGCCGCCATCGCTTTGGACACGACCGGCTCAAGCATCGTTCCAGTGAATGAAGCTTTTGAGCCGCTGGACGATTATTACCTTTGGTGCGATCACCGTGCATTTGCCGAGGCTGAGGAGATTACAAAGAAGGCGCACGAGTTGGGCTTCGAAGGCATTGAGTGGTGCGGCGGCGTCTATTCTCACGAGTGGGGCTTCTCAAAGCTGTTGCACTGGCTGCGCCACAACCCTGACAAGCGCGCGCTCATGACTACGGTTCTGGAACATTGCGACATGGTGGCTGCTACGCTGAGCGGCATCACGAAAGTGAGTGACGTGAAGCGCAGCGTCTGCGCCATGGGCCACAAATGGATGTGGAATCCCAAGTGGGGCGGACTGCCGCCGGAAGAGTTTCTAGTGGCAGTTGACCCGCTGTTTGCTGGGGTGCGCGCGAAACTTGGCGGGGAGTACCTGACGAGCGATCACCTGGCCGGAAAGCTTTCGCCAAAGTGGGCGGAGGCGCTAGGTCTGCGTGCTGGAATTCCAATTCCAGTTGGCGCATTCGATGCGCACTGGGACGCGATCGGATCGAATATCCGTGAGGGCGACGCAGTGAATGTCGTCGGCACTTCCACGTGCATCATGGCCATGGCCCACGAGGCTCAACTTGTTCCAGGAGTTTGCGGCGTTGTGCCGGGTAGCATTCATCCGGGCTTTATTGGGATCGAGGCGGGGCTCTCGGCCACGGGCGATATCTTCGAGGCCATCGCGAAACGCGCAGGGACTACTGTAGCCGCGTTGTCTGAAGGGATGGAGGCATACAAGGCCGGGCAGACTGGCCTGCTGCGGTTGAGCTGGGACAACGGTGACCGCACGGTGCTGGTAAACCCCGAACTGGGCGGGGTGACGCTGGGATGGAACCTGGTGCACACGGCGCAGGATGAACTGTTCGCGGCGATCGAAGGGACGGCGTTCCATACGCGCATCATTCTGGAGCGGATGGCCGAGCACGGCGTGCGCATCGATCGTGTGATCAATGCTGGCGGGATTCCGCAAAAAAGCGAAGTGCTGAACCATGTCTACGCGAACGTGCTGAACAAGCCGGTGCTGGTGCCGAAGGGGATTCCGACGAGCCTGGGCTCGGGAATTTTTGCGCTGATGTCGGCAGGGGCTTACAAGACCATTGAAGAGGCGCAGGCCGCGGTGTGCTTGCCGCTGAGGACGGTGGAGCCAGATGCGAAGGCTGCCGCAGTCTACGAGCAGCTGTACCGGCACTATCGCGATGTGTACTTTGCGCTTGGATCGCGCGATGCAAAACCGGTGGCGTTGGGCAAGGTGTTGCCGGAGTTACGGAAGATTGCGGCAGCTGTGCAGAAAGCTGATTGAGCAGTCGTTATAGATCCGGCAAATAAATACTGTCTTCGTGCTACCCCACCCTAGCCACAAAA
>OBLW0100000212.1_pt1 | contig 49302 bp, 37 predicted proteins | sample 1520161 | NCBI WGS metagenome assembly OBLW01 (sample SAMEA3539309, study PRJEB22396) | soil metagenome | biome: tundra; feature: field; material: soil | place: USA | collected 2010-05 | depth 0.15 m
CGGAAGCAGCATCTCCAGCACGGTCCAGCAGATGTCGATGAGCTTCGGGGTCGCCGTCTCCTCGCTTCTCGCCGGCCTGTACCTGGGCGGCGACCACCGCCCCGGACCGGAAGGAATGATCTCCGGAATCCATTGGACCTTGCTGACGCTCGGATTCATGACCATCGCCGCGTCGTTCATCTTCCGCCTGCTCAGGCCGGGAGACGGCGCGTCAGTCAGCCAACACACGGACTAGTGCAGCACCCCCCCCCAACTCCGTCGCTTTTTGCCTCCGCGGGCGCTCGCAGGATGGCGTGGCTCTGCGGTTCGGCGCTCGCGCTCGCGTGCCTTGCCCTCAACCGCAGGGTCCTCGACTTCGGCTTCCTCTACCTGCGCGACGACGATGTGAACGTGACCCTGAACCCCCACATGGGGGGCATCGATCTCGCCCGGCTGAAATGGATGTTCACCGATTGGAGCTATGTCCGCCGCTACATCCCGCTCGGATGGCTCAATTTCTCGGCCACCTATGAATTCGCGGGCCTCGATCCGCGGCCGTACCATGCGGTCGCGCTCGGCCTGTACGTCCTGAACACGGGCCTCGTGTTCGCGCTCGTCCTGCACGCCCTGCGCCTGTTCGTCCCCGGGGGCCGGGCGGGCGGCCTGACGGTCTGGGACGCCGGCGCGGCCGCCCTGGCGGCGGGTTGGTGGGCGCTGCATCCGTTCCGGGTCGAGACGACGGCCTGGATCTCGGGCAACCTGTACGGCCAGGCCGTGGCCCTGCTCCTGGCATCGCTGGTCGCGTACCTGCGGACCTACCTCACGGCCGGCCGCCGGCGCTCGGCCTGGCTGTGCCTCGCGGCGGCCGGGTATTCGGCCTCGCTGCTCACCTACCCGGTCGCCCTCGGGGCCCCGTTCCTCCTGGTCGGGCTCGACTGGCTGCATGCGCGCACCCCCGCCGGCACTCCGTTCCGGCGGCTCCTCGCCGAGAAGGTGGTCTTCTTCGCCCCGCTCGCGGCCGTCCTCGCGGTAACGCTCGCCGCGCGCTTCGGCAACACCGAGGTTTTCGGGGCGGTGCCCGGCATGCGCGAGCTTCCCCTCGCCAGTCGCATCGCGCAGTCGGCGTACGTCGCGGCCTACTACGTGTGGAAACCCTGGTGGCCCGTCGGCCTTTCCCCGCTCTACGACACGCTCGTGGACTTCAGCCCGCTGGACCCCGCGTTCGTCCTCAGCACGGCCGCTGTCGCGGCCGTCTGTGCGCTTGCCCTGCTGTCCTTCCGCAGGCGGCCGGCCCTCGCGGCCGTCTGGTTCGGGTACCTCGCGCTGGCGGCGCCGTTCTTCGGGCTGACCGAGAAGCCGCACATGGCGAGCGACCGCTATGGCTGCTTCCTTAACGTCATCATGGCCGCGGTCATCGCGGCCGGCCTCGCGCGCATAGCCGCGCCCCGGGCGCGCGCGTGGGCCTCGGCCCTGTCGCTCGCGGTCGTCGGCGTCCTCGCCTTCCTGAGCTGGCGTCAGCTCGCCGTCTGGTCGGACGACCGCGCGCAGCACGCCTACGTCGCCGCCGGGATCAGGAACGCCGAGCTCCTGGATGATTTCACCAGCCGGCAGCTGATCCTCGAGTTCCTCCGCGGCGACGAGAAGGCCGCCTCGGAGGCGGTCGCTGCGCGGCTCAGGATTAGGCCCGCGGCCCAGGGATTCCTGAAGGCCGCAAGGATCATAGCGGACAAGCAGCGCATCAGCGCCTACTACGGGCCCGTCTCCTACCTGGCGATCCTTCAGGAGCGGGCCGGCCTCGCGTTCGCGAGGGCGGGCGAAACCCGGGAGGCGGATGATCACCTCGAGGACGCCTTGCGCCTGGACAGCCGCTTCTACCAGGCGGCCTACGACCGATCCATCGTCCTCCTTCGTCTCGGGAGGTGCGAAGACGCCCTCCACAGCTTCCTCCTTTCGGAAAGATGGGCCCCCTCCGGGCTGACGGCGGAGCAGAGAAGGGCTTTCCTCGGCCTGCTGGAGAAGGTCTCCCTGGCGGCCGGCAGGCCCCTTCTTGCCAGCGCAGCCCGGACCGCGATGGCGCGCTGACTTTTGGGATTTGCCCCGGGGTCGACCCCCGCCACTATCGGGCCCAATGGAAGGAGACACAGTCCCAATGGGCGCGCCGGCGCCGGATTCCGCGGGGATTGTGGAAATTCGATGATACGCGCGTGGTTCCCCACCCTAATCTACTGCGAGCCCCTGATGGGGAACGGGCTCGACAGGCTCAACGCCGACCTGGCCGCGGAATGCCGCTCGCTCCGGGATTTCGACCGGGCGGGCCGGGAATGGTCCCGGCGCAACTACCCGGGGGGCTACACGAGCTACGCGTCGCTCAACGAGCTCCACCACTTCTCGAGCACGTTCACGCGCCTCGAGCGCAGGATCACCCGGCATGTGCGGTCGTTCGCGCGCGCGCTCGACATGGACCTGCGCGGCTGCGGGATCCGGATGACCGACTGCTGGGTCAACATCATGCCGCCCTCCTCGGCGCATTCCCTGCACCTGCACCCGCTCTCGTTCATAAGCGGGACCTATTACGTGGCGGCCCACCGGAGATGCCCCGGCCTTAAGTTCGAGGATCCCCGCCTCGACCGCTTCATGGCCGCGCCTCCCCGGCTCGCCGGGGCGCGTCGAGCCAACCTGAGCCATGTCACCTATCCCGCGCGCGCGGGAAACCTGATCCTTTTTGAGAGCTGGCTCAGGCACGAGGTCCCCCAAAACCGGGTCGGCGCCGAGCGGATCAGCATCAGCTTCAACTACAACTGGGCGTAGGCGCCGCCCGGAATCCGGAATCTTACGACCATCGGCATGACCAAGGGGAAAAACCGACCCACCGCTCTCGTGACCGGCGCATCCCGCGGCATCGGCCGCGAAATCGCGCTCCAGCTGGCGGCACGCGGCGTGCGCGTCGGCGTCCATTTCCGAACGAACAGGGGCGCCGCCATGTCGCTCCTTGCGCGGCTGCCCGGAAAGGGCCACGCCGCCTTTTCCGCGGACATGTCCGACGGCGCCGCGGTGGGGCGTCTCTGGAGAAAGGCCACCCGCCGATTCGGCAGGATAGGAATCGTGATCAACAACGCCGCGGCGCATGAGGAGCACCCTCCCCTGACCACCGGCTATGCTGCCTGGCAAAGGGTGTGGGGGCGCATCATCGCCACCAACCTGCACGGGCCCGCCAACCTCTCGCTCCTCGCGGCGCAGGCCATGGCCAGGTCTGGAGGCGGAAGGATCGTCAACATCTCTTCGCGGGGGGCGTTCCGGGGAGAGCCCGAGGCGCCCGCCTACGGCGCCAGCAAGGCGGGCCTCAATTCGCTCAGCCAGTCGCTCGCGAAGGCCCTGGCCCCAAGCGGCGTGCTGGTCTACTGCCTCGCCCCAGGCTGGGTCGAGACCGAGATGGCGGCCGAGTTCCTCGCCGGTCCGCGGGGCGGCGAGATCCGGGGCCAGCACCCGCTCGGGCGCGTGACGCTTGCCGACGAGATAGCCAGGGTCGCGGTCTTCTGCGCCCTGGATGCGCCTGCGGCCATGACGGGCGCCGTGATCGACGTAAACGGCGCCTCGTACCTGCGCACGTGACCGTCCGCCGGGGCACTAGCGCAGCCGGAAGAACAGGACGACCGCAAGGCAGGCCATCCCGATGTCTGGCAGCCACGCGGCCAGCGCGGCGTCGATCAGCTGCTTGGTCGCAAGCGACTCCGCGAGATGGTTCAGCACGTAGTAGAGGAAGAACAGCCCGATCGATTTTGAGACGCCGACGGCCGGGTTCACGCGCACGCCGGACACGGCGAAGGGGATCGCTATCGCTATCACGATCAGCGGCCCGAGGATGTCCGCGATGAGCCCGTAGTACCTCACGGCGTACGGGACGCCCTTGGGGTTGTTCTCGCGGGAATAGTAGTCGGTCAGCTGCCTCAGCTCGGTGAAGGAGAGGTCGATCGGCCTTCGGTCGATGAGCAGCATGAGCCGGGGGTTCTCCTGGAACCGCGGGAAGAACCGTTCGGAAAACGGGTCTGACGACGTGTTGACCCCGGCATCGGGGTTGAAGCCCATCTCGCGCCCGTTCTCGAAAACCCAGCCATGCCGGTCCCCGTCGTACCACGCCTGCGCGGCGACCACGCGGTTCGTCTCTCGGCGGCGCACGTCCATCTCCGTGACGGAGACCCCGTACGCCCTGTTGGTGAACTTGCTGTACCGGTTGAAGAACCACATCCGGCGGCGTTCGGGATCGTCGAATCCCACGCTGTAGACCGCCCCGATCCTGTCCTCCGGGATCGACTGGGCCTGCTTCCTGAACTGGAAGCCCTCCTTCATCAGGCGGGTTTCCTCCACGGACCAGGGGACGACCGAGGCGTTGAGCCACCACGAGACGGCGCAGCACAGGGCCCCCACGAGCCAGATCGGGGCCATGAGCCGCCCGAAGCCGACCCCGGCGGCGCGCATCGCCGTCAGCTCGTTCGACTTGTGAAGCTTGCCGAGGACGAACAGGGTCGAGGTCAGGAGCACGATCGGCAGCGTCACCGCGAGGAAGCCCGGGATGGCGACGAGGACATAACGGAACAGGTCGAGCCCGCGCGCCCCCGCCTCGCGCAGGTCCCTGAAGTCGTCGTACATCACCTGCACGAGGAGCAGGCCGCACGTGAGCAGGAGCACGAGGCTGAGGATCTCGAGCCATTCCCGCAGCAGGTGCCGGTCGAACGTGTTCACCGGGGGAATCGGAGCACGCCCGCCCCTCTTAATCAAATAGTAAGGCAATTCGGTTGTCACCGGTCCGGCCGTTCCCTTTTCTCCCGGACATCCATTTCATGCTTCGCCTATCGCGGACCCTTACCTCAATCGCGGCCGCCGCTGCGCTGTCGGCCTCGGCCGAGGACTCGATTCGAATCGGCGAGTACGCCTGCCTCACCGGGAAGGAGGCGAGCCTGGGCATGTCCTCGCACCAGGGCACCGTCCTCGCCGTCGACCACGTGAACGAGGCCGGGGGGGTGCTCGGCCGCAGGCTCGAGCTCATCACCGAGGACACCCAGTCAAAGCCCGGGGAAAGCAGCACCTCGGTCCGCAAGCTGATCGCGCGCGACCACGTCGTCGCGGTCCTGGGCGAGGTCGCGTCGAGCCGCTCTCTTGAGGCCGCCCCCATCTGCCAGGCCGCCGAGATCCCCATGATCTCGCCCGGCTCGACCAATCCGAAGGTCACGGAGACCGGCGACTACATCTTCCGCGTGTGCTTCATCGATCCCTTCCAGGGGCCCGTCATGGCGAGATTCGCGCTGAACAGGCTCAAGGCCAGGCGGATCGCCATATTCTCGAGCTCCACGTCCGCGTACAGCGTCGGCCTAGCCAAGTTCTTCAAGCAGGCGTTCATCGACGGCGGCGGCGAGGTGGTCGCCGAGCCCAGGTACGCCGAGGGCGACAAGGACTTCAAGGGGCAGCTGACCGCCATCAGGGCGGCCGGCGTGGACGCCGTATTCTCGCCGGGCTACTACAATGAGGGCGCCCTCATCGTGAAGCAGGCCCGCGAGCTCGGGATCACCGTCCCCGTGTTCGGCGGCGACAGCTGGGAGGCCCAGTCCCTCATCGACCTGGGCGGCGCCGCCGTCGAGGGCGCCTACCTCTGCTCCCATTACTCTCCCGACGACCCGTCGGCGCGCGTGCAGGACTTTGTCGCGGCCTACCGGAGGCGCTACGGGGGCGACACGCCGGACTCCAACGCGTCGCTCGGCTACGATTCTGTTCTCGTCCTCGCCGACGCGATCCGGCGGGCCGGCTCGACCGAGCACAGGGCGCTGCGCGACGCCATAGCGTCCACCAGGGATTTCGACGCGGTCACCGGCCGCATCACGATCAACGAGAAGCGCGACGCGTCAAAGAACGCCGTCATCATCCAGGTGAGGAACGGCCGCTTTCAGTTCGTGGAAAGCGTCTCGCCCTGATGTAGTCCAACGCGAATGCCCGCCGCAGCCCCGTTCCCGGCCCGTGCCGCGCGCCCCCTCCTTGCCCTGGCCTCGGGACTCGCCGCGTTCGCGTTGCGCGCCGACGACCCGGTCAGGGTCGGCGAATACGCCTCGCTGACCGGCAAGGAAGCCAGCTGGGGCCAGTCCTCGCACAAGGGGATCACGATGGCGGTCGAGGAGATAAACGCCGCCGGCGGCGTGCTCGGCCGCAGGATCGAGCTGATCACCGAGGACAACCAGAGCGTGCCCGGCCAGTCCGCCACCGCCGCGAAGAAGCTGATCGCCCGCGACAAGGTGGTCGCCCTCCTTGGCGAGGTCTCCTCCGGGCGCTCGCTCGAGGCCGCCCCCGTCGCGCAGGGGGCGAGGATCCCGATGATCGCGCCGGCGTCGACCAACCCGAAGGTGACCCAGGTCGGCAGCTACATCTTCCGCGTCTGCTTCATCGATTCGTTTCAGGCCTCGGTGATCGCGAAGTTCGTGGGAGGCGAGCTCAAGGCCCGGAGGGTCGCGATCCTCTCGAGCGTGTCCAACGCGTACAGCGTCGGGCTCGCGAGGATCTTCCGGGAGAGGTTCGCCGCCGCCGGCGGGGTCATTTCCGGCGAGCAGAAGTACTCCGAGGGCGACAAGGACTTCCGCGCCCAGCTGACCGCGATCGGGGCGGCGGGCTGCGACGCTGTATTCGTGCCCGGCTACTACGAGGAGGCCGCCCTCATCGTGCGCCAGGCCCGGGACCTCGGGCTTGCCATGCCGTTTGTGGGCGGCGACGGCTGGGTGTCCGACCAGCTGCTCCTGATTGGCGGCGACGCGCTAAACGGCTGCTACTACTCGACGCACTTCTCGCCGGAGAACGACAGCCCCGTGGTGCGCAGGTTCGTCTCGGGCTACCGGGCCCGGTGGGAGAACGAGACCCCCGACGCGTTCGCCGCCCTCGGGTACGACGCGGTCGGCGTGCTCGCCGACGCGATCCGGCGCGCCGGATCGACCGAGGGCCCCAGGCTGCGTGACGCGATCGCCGGCACAAGGAACTTCATGGGCGCCACCGGCGAGACCACGATCGACGCGAACCGCGACGCCTCGAAGCCCGCCACGATCATCGCGATCAGGGGCGGAAGGCTCAACTACCTGGAGGCCGTGGCCCCCTGATGTCCGAGTTCCTCCAGCAGCTGATCAACGGGCTCTCGCTCGGGGCCATCTACGCCCTGATCGCGCTCGGCTACACGATGGTCTACGGCGTCCTTCGGTTCATTAATTTCGCGCACTCGGACGTGTTCATGGTGGGAGCGTTCATCGGCTACTACGTGGGCCGCCACCTCCCCGAGGGCACCGTCTGGGGCGGCCTGATCGCGATGGCCGCGGCGATGGCGGGCTGCGCGGTCCTGGGCATCGGCATCGAGCGGCTGGTGTACCGCCCGCTCCGGTCGGGGCCTACGCTCAACGTCCTCATCACGGCGATCGGGATGTCGCTGTTCCTGGAGTATTCCGGGCAGCTCGTCTTCGGCGCGACGCCCAGGGCGTTCCCGTCCATCTTTCCCGCCAAGCTGATCGAGGTCCACGGGCTCATCGTCTCGATGAACCAGGTCATCGTCATCGTCGTGGCCGCCGTCCTCATGGTCGCCCTGGAGTTTGCCGTCTTCAAGACCAAGATCGGAACTGCGATGAGGGCCGTCGCCCTCAACCCCAAGGCAGCGCAGCTGGTGGGGATCAACATCGACGTCGTGATCTCCTTCACGTTCGGGCTCGGGTCGGCGCTCGCCGGGGCGGGCGGCGTCCTCTACGCCCTCAACTACCCGTCGATCGACCCCCTCATGGGGCTTGTGCCTGGCCTGAAGGCATTTGTCGCGGCGGTCCTCGGCGGGGTCGGCAATATCCCCGGAGCGGCCCTGGGCGCGCTCATCCTCGGCATGGTCGAGACATTCGTGGACGGCTCGCGCTGGTCCACGTACAAGGATGCGATCGCGTTCGCGACGCTCATAGGGATCCTGCTGTTCCGGCCGGCCGGGCTCCTCGGCCGGTTCACCGCGGAGAAGGTCTGACGCCAATGCCCAAGCCGCTCATCGCCCTGATCGCGACGGTGCTGGTGGCCTTTGGCCTCTCGCACTACTCGGACCGCTTCGACCCCTATTATCTCGACGTGATGACGGGAGTCGGGATCAACATCATCCTCGCCGTATCCCTCAATCTCGTGAACGGCTACACGGGCCAGTTCTCGCTGGGCCACGCCGGGTTCATGTCGGTGGGGGCCTACCTCTCCGCGGGGATCACGCTTCTATTGGGCCCGAGGCTGTTCGGCAGCGGGGGCGGATCGGCCCTGCAGCAGGGCATGCTGTTCCTGGCGGCCCTGGTCGCGGGCGGCCTGGGCGCGGCCGTGGCGGGGCTCGCCGTCGGCATCCCCTCCCTCAGGCTCAAGGGCGACTACCTGGCCCTGGTCACGCTGGGCTTCGGCGAGATCATCCGTGTCACGTTTCAGAACGTAGACGCGCTCGGGGGCGCCCTCGGGCTAAACGGGATTCCAAACTACACCACGGTCTTCTGGGTGTACTCCTTCGCCGCGCTGGCCGTGTTCACCGTGATCTGCCTTGTCCGCTCGACCTACGGCCGCGGCTTCATCGCGACCCGCGACGACGAGGTCGCGTCCGAGGCGATCGGGCTCAACACGACCCGGTACAAGATCGTCGCCTTTGTAGTGGGCGCGTTCTTCGCCGGCGTCGCCGGCGGGCTCTACGGGCACTTCAAGTTGACGATCACCCCGACCGGCTTCGACTTCACGAAGAGCATCGAAATCGTGGTCATGGTGATCCTCGGCGGGATGGGAAACACGACCGGGGTGATCTTCGCGGCCATCCTGCTGACGATCCTGCCCGAGGCGCTGCGCTCGGTGGAGCAGTACAGGATGGTCCTGTACTCGGTGCTGCTGATCTTCCTCATGCTCGTCCGGCCCAACGGCCTCTTCAACTTCGACTACATGGCGATCTCGGCCAGGCTCTGGCGAAGGATCACGCAGGCCCGAGGTTGAGGATCCCCGCACGCCCATGCCCGAACCGATACTCCAGCTGGACAAGGCGACGATCCGATTCGGCGGCCTGACGGCCGTGAACGGCCTGGACCTCCTCATAAACGACGGCGACCTGGTGGGGCTGATCGGGCCCAACGGCGCGGGAAAGACGACGGTCTTCAACCTTGTCACCAGCGTGTACCGGCCCACGAGCGGAACCGTCCGCTCCCACGGCGTCGACCTGGCTCCCCTGAGCGTCAACGAGGTCGCGGAGACGGGAATCGCGCGGACCTTCCAGAATGTCCGGCTCTTCAAGAGCCTGTCGGTCTTCGACAACGTACGAGTGGCGTGCAACCTTTACAGGGGTTGCGCACCGATCCAGACGCTCGTCCGGATGAACGCGTTCCGAAGGGACGAGGCGCAGATCGCGCAGCGCGTGGAGGAGCTTCTCGACCTCTTCAACCTGCTCCGGTTCCGCGACGCGCCGGCGCTGAGCCTGCCCTACGGCGAGCAGCGCCGCCTGGAAATCGTGCGGTGCCTTGCGACCCGGCCCAAGCTCCTGCTCCTCGACGAGCCGGCTGCGGGGATGAACCCCGCGGAGAAGGTGGAACTGATGGCTCTGATCCAGAGGATCCAGCAGGAGTTCGGCCTCTCGATCCTGCTCGTCGAGCACTCCATGAAGGTTGTCATGGGCGTCTGCCGGCGGATCGCCGTCCTTGACTACGGCATCAAGATCGCCGAGGGCACGCCCGCCGAGATCCAGAGCGATCCCAAGGTGATCGAGGCCTACCTCGGGGAGCCCCACGAGACGGGCTTCGCGCACCACTGACGGCCATGCTCGAGGTCTCCGAGCTCTTCGTTTCCTACGGCGCCATCTCCGCGCTGCGCGGCATCTCGCTCAAGGTGGACCATGGCTCCATCGTTACGCTCATCGGGGGCAACGGCGCCGGCAAGACGACCACGCTCCGGACCATCTCTGGGCTGCTCAGGCCGAGGAGCGGCACCGTCACCTTTCTCGGGGAGAACATCACCCAGCTGCCCGCCCACAAGATCGTGGCCCGCGGGATCGGGCACGTCCCCGAGGGAAGGATGGTGTTCTCAAACCTGACCGTGAACGAGAACCTGGCGATGGGGGCGTACCTGTGCAAAGACAAGGCCTCCATCGCGAGGGACCGCGATTACGTCTTCGGGATCTTCCCGCGCCTGAGGGAGCGCCTCAAGCAGTCGGCGGGAACGCTTTCAGGGGGCGAACAGCAGATGCTGGCGATCGGGCGCGCGCTCATGGGCGAGCCCAAGCTCCTGATGCTCGACGAGCCGTCCCTCGGGATAGCGCCGAGGCTGATCAGCACCATCTTCGAGAAGATCGTCGAGATCAACCGGGACCGGAAGATCTCCATCCTCCTGGTCGAGCAGAACGCCAACCTCGCGCTAGAGATCAGCAGCCACGCGTACGTCCTGGAGACGGGCAGCCTCTCGATGGACGGGGCGAGCGCGGACTTGCGGATGAACCCCCAGCTTAAGGCGGCATACCTGGGCGGCTACAAGCAGCCCAAGTAGCGCCAGGGCGCCGCCGCGCCGCGTGGGGCCAATCAGGCCGGCTTGGGCTCGGCAAGCAGCCCGCCCAGATCCAGCCGCCGGGTGAACATCGCCAGGCCCCCGTCGGCGTCGCGGGGCCACGTGTCGCGCGGACGGTCCCAATAGAGCTCGACGCCGTTCCCATCAGGGTCGCGCAGGTACAGGGCCTCGCTCACCCCGTGGTCCGAGGCCCCCTCGAGAGGCACCCGGGCATCGAGAAGGCGCCGGAGCGCGTCGGCGAGCTCCGCCCTGGTCGGATAGAGGATCGCAACGTGATACAGTCCCGTCGACCCGGAAGGGGGCGGCGATCCCCCCAGACTCTCCCAGGTGTTGAGGCCGATGTGGTGGTGATAGCCGCCGGCGGAAATGAAGGCCGCGCTGGGGTCGAATCGCTGCGTGAGCTCAAAGCCAAGGATGCCGCAATAGAAGCCAAGCGATCGATCGAGGTCGGCAACCTTGAGATGCACATGGCCGATCCTTACTTCCGGATTGAGGGGACGGGGCGAGGGTTGGCGCGTCATAGGTTCTTGGCACCACCATGCAGATTCGCGCGCTTTCTTCAAACCGTGCCGGAAGGAACACGCCACATTCCCGGGGAAGCGCTCCAAGGCGCCGCCGGGAAAAGATCAAACTGGCCCGGCGCCGCCGTCGCTGCCATGCTAGGTCGAAAATGCACCAGCTCCTTCTGCGCACCCTCACGTGGGTGCCTCTCGCCGTATTCATGTTCCTGGCTGCTCCCCTCCTGCAGGCCGCCGGCCCCGGGCTGACAATTGTCTAGGAGGGAAAGACAACCGCCTTCTCGGCAGCGGAGCTGTCCATGCTGGCGCACCAGGAGGTGACCGCCTTCGATTTTCACGAGAAGCAGAGCCACGTCTATTCGGGGGTGCCTGTGCGGGACCTGTTGGCCAAGGCGGGAGTCCAGTCGGCGATAAGCTGCGGGGCAGGAGCCTCCGGCTCGCGGTATTCGCCCACTGCAGCAACCACTGTGATGTCGTCTACGCCCTGGCGGAGTTTGACGACGCATTCGACAGCCGCACCATCCTCCTTGCCGACCGCCAGGACGGCCAGCCGCTGCCCGATGCCCTCGGGCCCCTCCGCCTGGCCGTTCCCGGAGACAGGCGCTCCGCCCGCTGGGCCCACATGGTCACTTCGCTCGAGGTGGTTTCGGTCGGATCCAGCGCTGCCGACTGATCCTCCGCGGACACATTCCTCTCACGGGTATCTTCCAGGGTCGCCCCCGCTTCAATGGCGTCTTGTTGTCACGCAAGTATCGTGTGGGAACAACACCCCATATTGTCCTTCCGGGCTAGAGTGCACAATGACCTGAATTGAAACCAGCGTTTCCTGGCGAATTCGGCTTTAACGTCCCTCGGACGCCTCTTTCGGACGCAGGTATCGAATGCCCCTGTGGCGACTCGCACGTGTCGAGCCCGGGCCCGTTGGCTTCGAGATCGAGCGGAGCCGGTGGTTACCCAGCCGGATGAATGTCCCTCTGGGTAGGCCAGGGGCAGGGCTCGCGGTAGGAACGTAAGATCAAAATGCAGACTCTCTCGCCACGCTGGAAAAACTGGATAGCCAGGCGAACGCGCCCGCGCGCGAGCGAGCCGCCTTTGCGGGCCGAGTTGTTCACCGCCGAACAACTCGCGCGCCATGCCCGGACCCTTGCGGCGGACCACAAGGTCGTGACTCGACGCAGCTTCAGCCGCCTGTTGGATCGATTGGACGAGAACGAGGAGAGCCTCCGAGTCTTCAATCGTGCGACCGTCGCCGTCTATCCAAGCCGGCGCATCACCCCGGCCGCCGAGTGGCTTCTCGACAACTTTTACCTGATCGAAGAACAGATCCAGATGGCCAGGAGGCACCTGCCCCGAAGCTACAGCCGGGAGCTGCCTCGCCTCTTGAGCGGCTCTTCCGCAGGACTTCCGCGCGTCTACGACATTGTGCTCGAATTGATCTCGCACGTGGATGCACAGATTGATGTCGCATCGCTCGGCGCATTCATCTCGGCTTACCAGAAGGTGAGTCCGCTGAAACTGGGCGAGCTGTGGGCCACGCCAATAATGCTGCGCCTTGGGTTGATTGAGAACCTCAATCGCATCGCCGCCCGTTTGACGTTCTCCCGGTTCGACCGAGATCTCGCGGATTCATGGGGAGATCGTTTGCAGGAGATGGCGGAGAAGGACCCGTCACATCTTGTCATCGTGGTGGCGGACATGGCGAAGTCCGATATTCCATTGTCCAGTGCCTTCGTGGCGGAGTTTTGCCATCATTTGTCGCGACAGAGTCCGGTGATGCATCTGGCCCGCAGTTGGCTAGAGCAGCGGCTCGTGGAGCAGGGGCTGTCCGTTGAGCAGCTCGTCCGTCTGGATAGTCAGAACCAGGCGGCCGACCAGGTTTCCGTCAGCCACAGCATCGCCAGTCTTCGCCTCTTGAGCTCCATGGACTGGAAGGAGTTCGTGGAAACTTTGAGCCTGGTCGAGGAGACTTTGCGCTCCGACCCGGCCGGTGTTTACGGCAAAATGGATTTTTCGACCCGCGACCGCTATCGGCATTCCGTCGAGTCGTATTCCCGGCACAGCAAGCTCCCGGAGGCGGACGTCGCGCGAAGCGCGATTCATCTGGCTGAGGAAAGCGCTCGGCAAAAGGGCAGCGAAGAGCGGGCCTCCCATGTCGGCTATTACTTGATCGACAAAGGCCAGTCCATGCTGGGCCGGGCGGCGAATGTCCGGTGGCCCTGGCGCACGATCATCGAACGAAGCATCCACCGCTTTCCGCTGACGTACTATGCGGGTGGAATCGGGGCGCTCACCTTGCTCGCCATGTTCGGGTTCATGCAGCAGGCCCTGAGGCTCGAAGTGCAGGGATGGAAGCTCGTCCTCTTCACCCTTGTTTTCCTGCCTTGTGCCAGCCAACTCGCCGTGGCGCTGATGAACTGGCTGTCCACGCTGCTGGTGAGCCCCCGCCTTCTCCCGCGCCTGGATTTTTCCTCAGGCATCGCCTCGGATTGCTGCACGATGGTGGTCGTCCCCACCATGCTCACGAGCTTGGAGGGCGTTGATCGTCTCATCGAAACATTGGAGATTCACCACCTCTCGAATCGGGACCAGCATCTTTACTTCGCATTGTTGACCGACTTCCGCGATGCGCGGGAGGAGGTATTGGCCGGAGACCAAGTGTTGCTGGAGCGTGCGCGGACCGGCGTCGAGATGCTGAATCAGAAGTATCCCTCCGGGAACCAAACTCGCTTCTTCTTGTTCCATCGACCGCGCCGCTGGAACGCAGGGGAAGCCTTGTGGATGGGCTACGAGCGCAAGCGGGGAAAGCTGACGGAGTTCACCGCCCTTCTACGCGGTGGTTCTCGCAAGTGCTTTTCCGAGATTGTCGGAGAGACGGCCGTTCTTCCGGCCGTCAAGTATGTCATCACGCTCGACACCGACACGCAGCTTCCGCGCGATGCCGCCCGCCAGCTCGCCGGAACAATGGCCCATCCGTTGAACCGTCCGGTGTTCGATGGCGACCGCGGGATCGTGACCGAGGGCTACGGCATTCTGCAGCCGCGGGTGGGTGTGAGTCTGCCGAGCGCCAGCCGATCCTGGTTCGTCCGTCTCTTTGCCGGAGATGCGGGCATCGATCCCTACACGCGCGCGGTATCCGACGTGTACCAGGATCTCTTCCGGGAAGGGTCATTCATCGGGAAGGGAATCTACGATGTAGATGCCTTCGAGCGAGCCATGGCCGGGCGCTTCCCAGAGAATACCATTCTAAGCCACGACTTGCTGGAGTCGGGCCACGCGCGCTCCGCCCTTGTCAGCGACGTGGAGCTCTATGAGGAACATCCCTCCCGCTACAACGTGGACATCAGTCGGCGCCACCGCTGGATTCGGGGCGATTGGCAGATCATGCAATGGCTCCTGCCCAGGGTCCCTGGAGGGGATGTCCGGCAGATCGCCAATCCGCTTTCCGCCCTGTCCAGGTGGAAGATTTTCGACAACCTGAGGCGCAGCCTCGTCCCCGTTGCCCTGGTGCTCCTGGTGCTGGGCGCCTGGCTTCTCCTTCCCAAACTCGGCGGTCTTGGATCGCTGCTGGTGATTTCGATCATCATGCTCCCCGGATTGTTGTCGGCGTTGGTAAGCCTGTTGCGCAAGCCGGCTGATATGCTTTGGGCGATGCATCTGCGTGGGGTGGCCGGGTCGTGCGGCCGCCAGATTGGCCAGATCCTTCTCACGTTGGCATTTCTACCCTACGACGCCCTCATCAGCCTGGACGCCATTGGAAGGACACTGCTGCGATTGCTGGTGACGCACCGGCGACTCCTCGAATGGCAGACGGCGAGTGATTCTGAGCGGACATCGAGCACGGGGCTCGCCGGCTTTTATGCCACCATGTGGATCGCGCCGATTCTCGCGCTCACAATCGGATTCTTGCTGCTATTGTCGCATCCGGCTCAGTTGTTCCCGGCCTTTCCGACCATCGGACTCTGGCTGACGGCCCCATTGATCGCCTGGTGGATCAGCCAGCCTATTGAATCCGAGCCTCCGGGTTTTACGGCGGGGCAATTGACCTTTCTGAGGCACACGGCCCGCAAGACGTGGTATTTCTTCGAGACCTTTGTCACCGCCCAGGAGAACTGGCTGCCGCCGGACAATTTCCAGGATGTCTTTGCCCCGACGATTGCTTCGAGGACCTCGCCAACGAACATGGGCCTGGCGATGCTCGCCAATCTGGGCGCCCGGGATCTTGGGTATCTTTCCGTGGGCGGCTTAATCCGCCGCACGCAGGATGCCCTCGACACGATGCAGCGGCTCGAACGGTATCGCGGGCACTTCTACAATTGGTATGACACCCGTACTCTCCGGCCGCTCCTGCCGCCCTACGTTTCCAGCGTCGACAGCGGCAATCTCGCGGGGCACCTGCTCACACACAGTTCCGGGCTGCGAGAACTGCCGGACGAGCGGATCTTCACTCCGCAGGTCATTGCCGGTCTGCGCGACACGGTTAGGGTTCTCGGCGACTTGACCCGCAAGAATGCCGCCCTGGCAAGGCTCGAAGCGGATCTGCTGATAGTTCCTGCAAGTCTGCGCGAGGCGTTCACCATGCTGAACGAGGCGACGGGCCAGGCGACCACGATCGCCGCGTCGCTGGCAAACGAAGCGGAGGAGATCAAAGGGTGGGCCAATATTCTTAGGCGGAATTGCGAGGACCATTTGGAGGACATGCTTCTTCTCGCGCCGTGGCTGGCGTTGCCGGTCCCAAGCCGTGGCGATCGGAGTGACGGGGTTCCGGAGCCACTCGCCCCCGCGGCGAAGGAAGCCGGGCGTCTCGCCAAGGTGGCCGCGGCAAGGATCGAGGAGGCGCTCGCTCAGCTTGACCAAGTACCTACCTTGCGCGACGCGGCGAGGATAATGCAATCGCTCGACCCGCTGATCGAAACGGGACTGCACGAACTCCCAACTGATGCCGACGCATCCCGGCACGATGAAGAAAAACGCCTCACGGACCTCACACGCTGCCTTCGTGAAGCCGGCGACCACATTCGTCGGCGCTTGCTCACATTGGAAGCCCTGGCCACGCAAAGCGAGGAGTTGGCCGCGATGGATTTTGCCTTTCTATTCGACCCAGCGAGGAATCTGTTTTCCACTGGGTTTAACGTCCCCGAGCGACGGCGTGACAACAGCTTCTATGACCTCCTGGCCTCGGAGGCGCGCCTGTGCAGCTACGTCGCCATCGCCCTAGGGCAGGTTCCCCAGGACCACTGGTTCTCGATGGGCCGCCTGCTCATCGCTTCGCGTGGAGGACCGATCCTCGTTTCGTGGAGCGGCTCGATGTTCGAGTACCTGATGCCGCTGCTTGTCATGCCCAACTATGGGAACACTCTGCTCGATCACACCTGCAAGGCGGCGGTGCGACGGCAAATCGAGTACGGGCGGTCGCGCGGCGTTCCATGGGGAATCTCCGAATCGGGCTACAACCGGACTGACGTCAACCTCAACTACCAATACCGCGCCTTCGGCGTGCCGGGCCTGGGCCTGAAACGAGGATTGGCCGAGGACCTGGTGATCGCTCCTTACGCCACAGCAATGGCGCTGATGGTTGCGCCCGTTGAAGCTTGTGAAAACCTGCGACGGTTGGCCGCCGAGGGGCGCGCAGGAGCGTATGGCTTCTATGAAGCTGTGGATTACACGCCAACGCGCCTGCCGCCGGACGAAACTAGCGCCACCATCCGATCCTTCATGGTGCACCATCAGGGGATGATCCTGCTGGCTCTGGTCAACCAATTGACCGGATACTCCATGCAGCGGCGCTTCATGGCCTGTCCGTTGCTCAAGGCTACGGATCTGCTTCTGCAGGAGCGCGTGCCCAGGACAACTGTCAGCGTGTTCGCAGAGGACTTGGTCCTGGAGACGGCGCGGACGCTTTATAGCGAAGCGGAAGGAGTGATGCGCGTATTCACGGATCCCGCGCCACCGGTACCGGAGGTTCATCTCCTGTCCAACGGCCGCTATCATGTCGTCGTCAGCAGCGCCGGCGGCGGCTACAGTCGCTGGCGCGATCTGGCGGTCACCCGATGGCGTGAAGATGCCACGCGCGATTGCTGGGGAACGTTTGTTTATCTGCGCGATCTCGTGTCGGGAGATTTTTGGTCCGCCGCATATCAACCAACCCTTCGCGAGACCCAGGGCTACGAGGCGATCTTCACTCAGGCGCGCGCGGAATTCCGGCAGCACCATGCGGACTTAGAGATCCACACCGAGATCAGCGTGTCGTCGGAAGACGACGTGGAGTTGCGGCGCATCACGATCACCAACCGCTCGGCCGAACCGCGCGCCATTGAATTGACCAGTTACGCAGAAGTGGTGCTCGCGCCTCAGGCCGCGGACGAAGCTCATCCCGCTTTCAGCAATCTCTTCGTGCAGACGGAATTTGCGCCAGAATCCTCCGCCATTCTCTGCAGCCGGCGCGCCCGCTACCCGGACGAGAGGCCGCCGTGGCTGCTGCACCTCATGGTGGTCCAGGGCGGTGAAAAGGGTGAAATCTCCTGCGAAACCGATCGATACAGGTTTGTCGGGCGTGGCGGAACCCTGGCCAACCCTGCCGCAATGCAGAGCATTTCGCCATTGTCCAATACGGTCGGTTCTGTGCTCGATCCCATCATTTCGCTGCGACGCACGGTTTCTTTGCCGCCCAATGAAACTGCCATCGTCGACCTGATCTTTGGCGTGACGGAAAGTCGGGAAGCCGCCCTGGCGCACGTGGAAAAATATCAAAGCCCCCGAATGGCTGACCGCGCCTTCGACTTGGCATGGACCCACAACCAGGTGACCTTGCGCCATCTCAATGCCACAGAGGGCGAAGCCCAACTCTACGGCCGGCTGGCCGGCGCATTGATTTACGCCGACCCAGCTCGCCGGGCCACCCCCGGCGTGCTGCGCGGCAACCGGCGCGGCCAGAAGGGCCTCTGGAGTTATGGCATCTCTGGCGACGCCCCGTTGGTCCTGCTCCGCATTGGCGACCCGGAGAGGATCGAGATCGTTCAACAGCTGATCCGGGCCCACTCCTACTGGCGGATGAAGGGACTCACCGTCGAACTCGTCATCTTGAATGAGGATGTCTCGGTCTATCGCCAGTCGATGCACGATCAGATCACACGGCTGATTTCTTCGAGCATCGAGGAACAAGTGCTGGACAAGCCCGGCGGCATCTTTGTCCGACGCCTCGAACAAGTCCCCAGCGACGATCGCGTGCTGCTTCAATCCGTTGCGCGGATTGTCCTCGACGACGAGAGTGGGACCCTGGCGCAGCAACTGCAGCGGCGGGGCGTGATGGAGGTGTCCGTCCCGGCGCTGGCGCCCACCCGCTCTGCGCGGCCCGATTCCGCCAGGCCGCTCCCGCCGCGGGAACTCATTTTCGAGAACGGCCTTGGTGGCTTTACTCGAGACGGCCACGAGTACGTCATCACTCTCGGGGCCGGCCAGATGACTCCGACCCCGTGGGTCAACGTGCTCGCCAACCCGTCCTTTGGCACGGTCGTCTCTGAGAGCGGCAGCGCGTACACCTGGGTGGAGAACGCCCATGAATTTCGATTGACGCCCTGGAACAACGATCCCGTCCAGGACACAACCGGCGAAGCTCTCTTTATTCGCGATGAGCAGACGGGTCAGTTCTGGTCGCCGACGCCTTTGCCCGCGCGCGGCGCGACGCCCTATGTCGTCCGCCATGGCTTCGGCTACACAGTGTTCGAGCACGCGGAACACGGCATCTCCACCGAGCTGTGGGTCTATGTTGCGACGGATGCGCCGGTGAAGTTCACCGTCTTGAAATTGCGAAATGCCTCGGGGCGTCCGCGCCGCGTGTCGGTAACCGGCTACTGCGAATGGGTGCTGGGCGATCTGCGGCAGAAAAGCCTTCTGCACGTGCAAACCGAGGTGGACCTCGACACGGGCGCGCTTCTGGCTCGCAATCATTACAATACCGAGTTTCCCGATCGCATCGCGTTCATTGATGTCAATGACGTTTCGCGCACCGTCACCGGGGACAGAAAGGAATTCTTGGGGAGGAACGGCAGCCTGTCGCAGCCGGCAGCGCTTAAGCGCGCCCGCCTTTCCGGCAGAGTCGGGGCGGGCTTGGACCCTTGCGGCGCGGTGCAGGTCGCCTTCGACCTGGCGGACGGGCAGGAGCGCGAGACGTGCCTTCGCCTCGGGGTCGGTCGCGACCCGGCCGACGTGCAGAATCTCATCCAGCGCTTCCGGCGCGCCGGCGCCAGCCGCGCCGCGCTCGAGGCTGTCTGGGCCTATTGGAACAAAACCCTCGGCGCGGTGAACGTGGATACGCCCGACCCAGCCGTGAACGTGATGGCGAACGGTTGGCTCTTGTACCAGACCTTGGGCAGCCGATTCTGGGGCCGAACGGGGTTTTACCAATCCAGCGGAGCCTACGGGTTCCGCGACCAGCTTCAGGACGTGATGGCGCTCGTGCATGCCGAACCTGCGCTCACCCGCGAGCATCTGCTCCGCGCCGCCGCCCATCAATTCCGCGAAGGCGATGTCCAGCATTGGTGGCATCCGCCCTCCGGGCGCGGCGTGCGGACGCATTCTTCCGATGACTACCTCTGGCTGCCCTATGCGACCTGCCGCTATATCGCGTGCGTCGCGGACACCGGTGTGCTCGACGAAACGATCCATTTCCTCGAAGGCCGTCCGGTCAAGCCGGAGGAGGAGGCTTACTATGATCAGCCGAATCGCTCCGAGGAGTCGGCCACGCTCTACGAACATGGGGTTCGCGCCATCGAGCACGGCCTGAGATTCGGCGAGCACGGTCTGCCGCTGATCGGTGGCGGCGACTGGAACGATGGCATGAATCGGGTCGGCAACCAGGGGCGCGGTGAAAGTGTCTGGCTGGCTTTCTTCCTTTACGACGTGCTCACCCAGTTCGCCCCGCTGGCGCGCGCCCACAACGATCCCGCCTTTGCCGAACGCTGTCTCGCCCAAGCGCGGCAACTGCAAGCGAACATCGAGCAACACGCCTGGGACGGCCGATGGTATCGCCGCGCCTACTTCGACAACGGCGAGCCGCTCGGGTCCCAGGCAAATCCGGAATGTCAGATCGACTCCTTGCCGCAAAGCTGGTCGGTGATCAGCGGCGCTGGCGATCGAATCCGCTCGCGCCAGGCGATGCAATCCGTGGATGAGCGCCTGGTCCGTCGCGAAGCTGGACTGATCCAGTTGTTTGACCCTCCCTTTGACAAATCTCCCCTAAGCCCCGGTTATATCAAGGGTTACATTCCTGGCGTGCGCGAGAATGGCGGCCAGTACACCCATGGTGCGATTTGGAGCGCCCTTGCATTCGCTCTGTTGGGAGAAAGCGAGCGGGCGTGGGAACTTTTCGCACTGCTCAATCCCGTCAATCACGGCGGGACATCCCGGCAAGTTGCCACCTACAAAGTTGAACCATACGTCGTCGCCGCGGACGTTTATGCGGTCGCGCCGCTACTGGGCAGGGGCGGTTGGACCTGGTACACGGGTTCCGCCGGCTGGATGTACCGGCTGCTGATCGAAGCCCTGCTGGGCGCGAACCTGGAGGGCGCTCAATTGCGCCTGACCCCCCGCATGCCGAAGGCTTGGACAAGTTTCAAGATCCACTACCGCTACCGGCAAACGGTCTATCACATCACCGTCACCCGCCTCGCCGCTGATTCGGCCGGCGAAGATCTGCTCTCTGTTGACGGGCAGGCAATATCCGGGGAGACAATTCCCCTCCTGGATGATCGCCATGAGCACGCCGTCGAAATGAGGGTCCGCTGACAGGGGCATCCCCTTGGTGCAGCAGCCCAAGCACAAACTGACCGAGCACAGGGAACCCATCGGCAAACACGACTAGAACCTGCCGGAAACCCGCCGTTTGAAATGGAAAGCAAGCCGAGCAGGCAACCCGGCGCAGACGGCGCAGGATCCGGAATCACTCAGCATTGATTTTTCCATCGACCGGCTTACGTTCAGCGACCCATTTCCACAAACTAATGCCCAACGCCGCACCCCAGACCTTTCAATTCCAGGCCGAGATCAAGCAGCTGCTCGATATCGTCGTCCATTCGCTGTACACGGAGAAGGAGATCTTCGTCCGCGAGCTGGTCTCCAACGCGTCGGACGCGCTCGAGAAGCTGCGGCACCTCCGACTGACGGAGAAGGCCGTCTACGACGACAGGCTTGACCTGGAGATCAACATAACGACCGACGACAAGGCGAAGACGTTCACGATCCAGGACTTCGGGCTTGGCATGACGCAGGCCGAGCTGGTCGAGAATCTGGGGACGATCGCCCATTCGGGGTCCCAGGCCTTCCTCAAGGCCCTGGGCGAGGGCGACCAGAAGGCCGCCGGGCTGATCGGGCAGTTCGGCGTCGGATTCTACTCGGCGTTCATGGTGGCCAAGACCGTCCGGGTGTACACGCACTCGTGGCGGGAGTCCGAGCAGGGCCTTCTCTGGAGCAGCGACGGCACGGGAAGCTTTGCGATCGAGGAGAGCTCGGGAGAGCGCAGGGGGTGCAAGGTGGTCCTCGACCTGAAGGACGAATGCTCCGAGTTCAGCCAGGAATGGAGGATCCGCGAGGTCCTCGAGCGCTACAGCGCATTTGTCTCGTTCCCGGTCAACCTGAACGGAAAGCGGATCAACACGGTCCAGGCCCTTTGGCTCCGCGGAAAGAACGAGATCAAGGAGGAGGAGTACGACGAGTTCTACAAGTACCAGGCCCACGACTCGGAGAAGCCGCGCATGCGGCTCCATTTCAGCGCGGACGCCCCGATCTCGATCAACGCCCTTGTCTTCGTGCCGAAGGAGAACACGGAGAAGATGGGGCTCGCGCGCCTGGAGCCGTCCGTCGCTCTCTACTGCCGGAAGGTCATGATCGACGCCCGGCCGAAGGACCTACTGCCGGAATGGCTGCGGTTCCTGAAGGGCGTCGTGGACAGCGAGGACCTGCCGCTCAACATCTCCCGCGAGACGATGCAAGACCGCTCGCTCGTCGAGAAGCTGAACCGGGTCATCACAAAGAGGTTCCTGAAATTCCTAGACGAGGAGGCAAAGAACAGGGCCGAGGCGTACGCGGAGTTCTACAGGGAGTTCGGCGTGTACCTGAAAGAGGGCGCGGCCCTCGACTTCGCCCACAAGGAGCAGCTGACAAAGCTCCTCAGGTTCGAGTCCTCCCTCACGGACAAGGGCAAGACGACGTCCTTCCCCGACTACGCCTCGCGGATGGGACCCGACCAGAAGGAGATCTATTACCTCGTCGGCCCGAACCGCGAGGCGATCGAGGCCGGCCCCTACCTGGAGGGATTCAGGGCGCGGAACCTCGAGGTGCTCTTCTGCTACGAGACGGTCGACGAGTACGTGATGAACAGCGTCCGCGAGTTCGACGGGAAGAAGATCACCGCCGCCGACCACGCCGACGTGAAGCTCTCGGAGCAGCCCAGGGCCGAGGGAGCCCTTGGGGAGGCCGAGACCAAGGCGCTCGTCGGGTGGCTCAAGGACTGCCTCGGCGAGCGCGTGGCCGACGTGAAGGCGAGCGCCCGGCTGGTCGACTCCCCCGCCCTGGCGCTCAATGCGGACAAGATCATGTCGCCCCACATGCGCAGGCTAATGAGGGCGATGAACAAGGACGGCGCCCCATCGCCGTTGCGCGTCAACCTCGAGGTCAACCCGTGCCACGCCGTCATCAAGCGGCTCTCGGAGCTCCGTTCCTCGGCTCCCGACAAGGCCAAGCTGGTGGCTGAGCAGATCCTCGACAACGCGCTGATTTCCGCAGGCCTCCTGGACGACGCGTCCGGCATGGTCAAGCGCCTCTACAAGATCCTCGAATCGGTCTGACGGGGCCGCGCTCACGCCGGCAGGGGCCAGGGCCATCCTGCGCAACCCATCGGGTCGCAGGCCCCGATGAACACTCGGGCATTGGCTTTGGCCACCCGCCCCGCATAGGCTGGGGTATCCTCCACTCCCACCCCGCCGTGAAAAGAATCCTCCTGTCTATCGCGGGCGCCGCAGCGCTTGCCGGAGCGCTTCGCTCGGAAAGCCCCCCTCCAGCCGATGATACCCGCCTCCTGCGCTTTCCCGCGACAAACGGCAGGCAGATCGCGTTCTCCTATGCCGACCAGCTCTACACGGTCGGCATGGACGGCGGCCTGGCCCGCAGGCTGACCAACGGGCCGGGCTACGCGGTCTTCCCGCGGTATTCACCGGACGGCAACGAGCTCGCATTCACCGCCCAGTACGACGGGAATACCGAGGTCTACCTGATGCCCGCGGAGGGAGGTACCCCGCGCCGGCTCACGTACACGGCGACACTGGCCCGGGACGACCTCAGCGACCGGATGGGCCCGAACAACATCGTGATGGCGTGGAAGAACACGACCCATGAGATCGTCTTCCGCTCGCGAATGCGCTCGTTCAATCCGTTCAACGGCCAGCTGTACTCGGTCGGGACCGACGGGGACCTGCCGAAGCCGCTGCCGGTGCCGAGGGGAGGATTCGTCTCCCTAGCCCCCGACGACACCAAGATGGCCTACAACCGGGTATTCCGGGAATTCCGAACATGGAAGGACTACCGGGGGGGGATGGCCGACGACATCTGGATCTACGACCTCAAGACCGGCGCCATCGAGAACATCACGAACAATCCCGCCCAGGACATCATCCCGATGTGGGCGCCGAACAACCGGATCTACTTCCTTTCGGATCGCGATAAGAGGCTGAACCTCTACAGCTACGACCTGGCGAGCAAGGAGACAGCGCAGCACACCCACTTCACGGACTTTGACATCAAGTTCCCCTCGCTCGGAGGCGGGGTGGTCGTGTTCGAGGAAGCCGGCTACATCTGGTCGTTCGACATCAGGGCCGGCTCGGCGCGGCGCGTCCCGATCGCCGTGAGGGATGATTTCGTCACGTCGCGCGACGCGCTCGTCAACGTGGCGAAATTTGTCGAGACCGCCGCCCCCTCGCCCGACGGCAGGAGGGTGGTCGTGACCGCCCGCGGGAACACGTTCACCGTCCCCGCAAAGGACGGCGCCACCCGGAACCTGAGCCGCAAGGCAGGCGTCCACGAGCGCGACGCGGTCTGGTCGCCCGACGGAAAATGGATCGCCTACGACTCCGACGAGTCCGGGGAAAACGAGCTGTACGTCCGCGCCCAGGACGGAGCCGGCGACCCCGTCCAGGTGATCCACGGCGCCGACACCTACTATTACAACCCTCTGTGGTCGCCCGACAGCAAGAAGCTCCTCTGGGCGGACCGGCTCCAGCGCCTCCGCTACGTGACGGTCGAGACGAAGGCGGTCACCCTGGTCGACACAGCCACCGCGTATGAGATCCGCCAATATGCCTGGTCGCCCGACAGCCTGTGGATAGCGTGGTCCCGCCCCGAGGACCAGTCGCTCGCCAAGGTGTGGCTCTTCTCGCTCGCCACCGGGAGGAAGTTCGAGGCCACGGACGGCTGGTACGCGGCGACGGCGCCCGCGTTCAGCGACGACGGGAAATTCCTGCTTTTCGCGTCCAAGCGCGACTTCAACCCCCTGCTGAGCGACATCGAGTTCGACCACGTCTACAAGAACCTCGAGCGCGTCTACCTCGTCGCGCTTTCGAAGGAAACCGACTCGCCCTTCAAGCCGGCGAGCGACGAGGTAGAGATCGCGCCCGCGCCCAAACCCGAGGAAAAGGCCGCCGACGGCAAGGAAGCAAAGAAGGACGCCGCGCCCAAGGCGCTCGTCGTCACGGTGGACGAAGACGGGATCAGGGAGCGGCTGATCGGGTTGCCCGTGAAGCCGGCGACCTATACCTCGATCCGCGCCGTCGGCGGCAAGGTCTACTATCTGCGCGAGGACGGCGCCGCCCTTGTCGAAGGGGTCCCACCCCCCCCGCCGAGGGAGAAAACGCTCCTCGTCTACAACCTGAAGGACAGGAAGGAGACTGAGTTGGGGGAGGTCACGGCCTACGAGATCACCGCCGACGGAAAGAAGATGCTCGTCAAGGTCGACAAGGAATACGCCCTCATCGACCTTCCCGGCGCCAAGTTCGAAGTGAAGGACAAGCTCTCCCTCGACGGGCTCGAGATGCGCATCGACCGCCATGCCGAGTGGGGGCAGATCTACAACGAATGCTGGCGCCAGATGCGCGACTTCTTCTTCTCACCCACGATGAACGGCGTGGACTGGCCCGCTATGCGCGCCAAGTACGCCCCCCTCGTGCCGTGCGCGCAGACAAGGTACGACCTCACGTATCTGGTGGGCGAGCTGATCGGCGAGGCCCACAACAGCCATACCTACCTCGGTGACGGCGACCGCCCGCTGGCCCCCCGCATCGTTACGGGGCTCCTGGGCGCGGAGCTGTCGCGCGATCCCGCGAGCCGCGCCTACCGGATCGACCGCATAATCCACGGCGAGAACTGGCGGGATTCCACACGATCGCCGCTCACCGAAATCGGGATCAACGTGGCGGAGGGCGACTACATCCTGGCGGTGGACGGCACGTCCGTCCGCGATCTTTCCAACATCTATTCGGCACTGGTCGGCCGCGCCGGCAAGCAGGTTGTCCTCAAGGTCAATTCCAGGCCGGTAGAGGACGGGGCGCGAAGCGTGACGGTCGTCCCGGTCGCCGACGAGGCGCCGCTCTATTACGAGAGCTGGGTGCGGCGCAACGCCGACCGCGTCTCGCAGATGACGAACGGGCGGGTGGGATACATCCACATACCCGATATGAGCGTCGAGGGCCTGGGCGAGTTCGCGAAGCACTTCTATCCGCAGCTGACGAAGAAGGCGCTCATCATAGACGAACGCAGCAACGGGGGCGGCAACGTCTCTCCGATGATCATCGAGCGGCTGGCGCGCGAGCTGGTGTTGGTCGAGAAGGCGCGCAACGGGACCCCGAGAACCAACCCCGGCGAAATGGTGCTTGGGCCCAAGGTGGTCCTGATGGACGAATTCTCGGCCTCGGACGGCGACCTCTTCGCCTACCGGTTCAAGATGGCCGGCCTAGGCAAGCTGATCGGCAAGCGCAGCTGGGGCGGGGTTGTCGGCTTCCGCGAAGGCCTGCCGATCGTCGACGGCGGCTACCTCTACAAGCCGGAATTTGCGCCGTATTCGAAGGAAGGCAGGGATTGGCCGATCGAGGGCCACGGGGTCGATCCCGACATCGTAGTGGACAACGACCCGGCGAAGGAATTCGCGGGCGTCGACCAGCAGCTCGACCGGGCGATCGAGGAAGTGCTCCTGGAGCTGAAGACCGAGGGCAAGTCGCTCCCGACGCCACCCCCCTGGCCCGACCGGAGCTGAGGAGCGCAGCGGGGCTGCCCGCCCCGCGGCAGGCTCGATCGAACCCGCCGGTTCACAGGACGACGGGAGCCCGCGCCAACGCGACGCGAATGCCGTCGCGCCCGTCGGCGAGGAGGACCGACTCGCGAACGCCGGGCCCCAGGGCTCCCCGCAGCTGCGAGTCCACCAGGGCCGCCCGAACACGTCGCTCGACGACGTTGCGCATCGGCCGCGCGCCGAGCCTGCGGTGCCAGCCCTCGCTCACGAGCCGCCTGCACGCCTCCGCACCCGCGCGAAGGCGGTGCGGATGGCCAAACTTGCGCGAAAGCACCCCGGACTGGAATCCAATCTCCTGCTCCAGCATCCGCCGGCAAATCTCCAGCTGGATCTCGCGCGTCAGGTGCCCGAATAGAAGGACCGAGGTGAACCTCGCGAGCACCTCCGGCCTGAAATGGGCCGCAGCCTCCTGTTCCACGTAGCGGCGCACCGATGATCGGGCGACGTTGTCCATCTCGACGACGCCGGCCGAGCCGACGTTGGAGGTCGCGATGACGTGGAGGTCCGAAAGGTCGAGGGTCTTGCCGCTCGCGAGCGTGACCGCGGCCTCCTCGATTCCTAAGAGGTAGTCCGACACCCTGGGGCTCGCCTTCTCAATCTCGTCCAGGAGGAGGATGCGGCCCCCGGCCGATCTCAGGCGCTCGATCTGAGCTCCCAAGAGACCGCGCGCCCCCTCCGCGCTTCCGAGAAGCAGCGGCACCCGCTCCTCGGACGAGAACTCCGCACAGTTGATCCGAGCGATCGCCTCGGTCCCGTAAAGGTGCCTGCTCGCCTCGGTGACGGCCTTCGTCTTGCCCGTGCCGGTCGGGCCGAGGATCAGCAGCATGCTCCTCGGCCTGCCACGGGGAGTGTGCCCCATCTCTCCGGCAAGGAGGGCGTCGGAAAGGCCGGCGACCGCCTCGTCCTGGCCCAGGATCGCGCCCCGCAGGTGTTCGCGGAGTCCGCGCAACACCGCAAGGCCGCCGCTGTCGTCTCGAGGTCCCGCCATGGCCCGCTTGTTGGACCACGCGGGTCCGCGCGTCAAGCGGCGGGCGTCCTTTTCTTTTCGCGCTCCAAGTACGCTGCCCGAATCTCCGGAGTCACGGACACGATGAATCCGCCGTCGCGCCCGGGGCTCACGACAACCGCATTGCGCTGGCGCCGCCCGGCGATGCCGTTCTCGCGGATGAACTCGCGCAGCGAGCGGTGAAGCGCGACGGCCGCCCCGCGCCCCGTGATCGGGAGCGATCCGCGATGGAGAACGAGGAGCCCCAGCGCCCTGTAGCGCCCCCGGTCCGAGGCCGTGGGATCCGCGGCGTCGATTTCCGCAGCGCCCCGGCTTCCGGCCTCCCGGATGCGCACGAGCCAGCTCGGGGCCTCGCCCGGGGCTCCGGAGCACCGGCGGCTCGTGACCTTGACGCCGACGCGCGACGCCGCCTTGAAAAGGCCGCCCCGGTCGCTCTCCCGGTGGACCCTCACCACGACGCCCTTGCGCTTCATCCCCTGAACAATCTTCTGCCACCTGACGCAGTGGACCTGGACGCCGAGCAGCGGGTACACCGGCAGCGGCAGGAAGTCGACGACATCGGGATCCGCCATGCCCCGCGATGCGGCGACCGTGGCCGATAGGCCGTTCGGGGGCGAGTCCATCATTTTGGTCTTGTCACTCATGATGTTTTGCTGGGATAAATAAGTTGATAAGCTGGTTGAAAACGGGTGAAAATTTAGCTACCTTGTTTAGACACGTTTAGCAACCGCTTTTTCTTCGGGTTTTCCCCCATCATGACCCAAGCCCAACGACAGGCTGTGTTCGATCGGCTCTTCGCATCGCTCGCCCGGTCGAGATCGCAAAGGCTCGGCCTCGGCTACGCAGGCACGATCCGGAAGCTGCCCCCCCCGCCCCTGCCCGGGGAGGCCCCCGGGGCGACCCGCTACTACCTCAACGCCGTCGCCGCGGACGGCTCGGGGTCCGGGCTTGTCGAATTGGGCGGCCCGGCGGACGCCGCGCTGCGCAGGGCCGAGAGATGGGTCGAGACGGCAAAGGGCCCGGCGCCCGTCCCGGCCCGCAGGGAATCCGGGTCCAATAAATTAACGCGTAAAGTTTGACTTGTCTAATGTTTCCGGGCGTGCTGCTATGCGCGCCCGATGAGCGCAGCCGAACCAGACGATCCGGAGCTCCCGCGCACGCACTCCCCGAGGGGCCCGCGCGGCGCGCCCGCCTCGGCGCCATTCACGCCGGCCGCCCGCTGGGTCGCGGAACACCAGATCAAGGTGCTGTGCATGGTTGTCGCAACGGCCTCGCCGATCCTCTCCCTCTGGATGCTCGCGCGGGGCACCGCGAATCTCCGGCAGGGGATATGGGCGTATTCCGTCGACGGGGCCGGAACGATCCATTACGGGCCCGTCGGGCCTGCCGATGCGCGAAGCGCGCTCTTTCGTGAGATCCTGCTCCAGGCCGCCCAGGCCTGCTTCACCCGCAATCCGTCGGGACTTTCGTACCCCGAGGTCGCGGGCAGGATCTTCGTGGGGGACAGCTGGAGGACGCTCGAGGGCGACGTGCGCTCGGAACTCCCGGAGCGCAAGCGGCGCAACCTGTACGACCACCCCGAGGTCGAGGGGATCGAGGTCCTCGACGACGGCAGCCCGCCGCGATACCGGGTTCGCGGCTTCATTGTGCGCTCCGGCGCCGTGGAGGGGCTCCCCTACCAGCCGCCCGCGGGCGAATTCCACCTGATCGTCGAGCTGGCCCCCCAGGAGGAGGCGATGCAGCAGGGGCGCTACCCCTTCGTCGTCGTGCGCCACAGGGCCGTGGTGCGGTGGCCGAAGGGGCAGGACGCGCCATGAACCGCAGGGGCCTCCTTTTCCTCCTGCCCGTCGCCGCTGGCGTCCTCTGCGCGCTCTCCGCGGGGCCCGTCGCCGACCCCGCGCCGCCCCCGAGCATCGTGCGGATCGAGCTGCCCGCCGAGGGCGACGAGCGGCGCCCGCTCGCGCTGCCCACCGAGCCGGGCAGCACGACCGAGATCGACTTCCCCTGGCCGGTCGAGGATTGGGCCGGCCGCGGCTTCACACCGGACCCAGAGAAGTTCGCGGGCGATTTCGTCATCCAGGCGGCGCGGGGAAGCCCGCGCGTCTTCGTCACACCGGTGGCAGCGGAGGCCCACCGCGTGCTGCACGTGGTGCTCGCTCCGGCCGCCGGACTCACGCGCGGCGTGCCCATCGAGTTCATCCCGGCGCCGGCCGGCCTCGCCTGGCGCAAGGTTGTGTTTGCCGCCGAAGCGCCCCGCGCCGAGGCGCGCCCGGCCATCGCCCTTTCCGCAAGGCCCCCGAGGACAAGGCTGCGCGAGCCGAGCCCTGAGTCGGAGATCGGGCTCCTCAGGACCCTGCGCCTCATGCTCAACGCCACCGCAGCCGGTGCGCGCGACATCGCGGCGGCAAATCCCTCGCTCGCATTCACAAGCTTCGACGGCCAGCGGCGAAGCTTCGGTGACTTCACGATCCTCACCCGGTTCGCCGTTCTGGATTCGACGACTGGCGCGCTGGGCCTGTGCGCCAGCGTCGAGAACCATACCGAGCGGCGCCTCCTGTTTGACCCCGACAGCTGGGTGGTCCGCGCAGGCGACAGGGTCTATCCCATCCGGACAGCCGACTTTGCGAACGAGCTCGAGTCGGGGGCCACGGGGACCGCGTTTCTCGTGCTGGCCCGCGGTCCGGACGGACAAGCCGCGCGGCTGCTCCCCGGCAACGACTTCGAGATCAGCGTCGTCCTTGGCGGATCCGTCAATCCGCGCCCCGTGAGGCGCATGCCCCTCGAGGGATTCGGCCCGCGATGAACGACACGGCCGGCAATTCCCCGCGCTGGGCCGGAGTCACTCTCAGGGTGCGCGTGCTGCTGGTCGGCGCAATCGCAGCCTCGGCTGCAGTCTGGGTTTGGACGGGCCGGAACAGGCCCCCCCCGGCCGTCCTCGCTCCGGCGTCTCCGCCGATGCCCACGCGACTGCAGCCCGAGGCTCTGGGCCAGGCGGAGGCCGATCGCGAGGCACCCTCCGTCTCCGGCGGGTACCGCCGCGAGGTCGTCCGGCCGAAGCCGGTTCAGGGGATCGCGGAGGCCGCGCCATCGCGGGACGACTCGCCACCCCCCCAGCCGCCCGGAAGCCCCGCCAGCAGGCGCAGGGACGAGAAGAAGACGCTTCCGGAGATCTTCCGGATGCCGCCCGATCCCGGGCCCGCCGTCGCGGCGGCCCCACCGGAACCCCCAGGAAACGCTGCCGGGAAGGCCGGCGTGGCGCCAATCGGCGATGAATTCGCGCCCTTCGGCCGCCTCGTGAAGTGCCAGCTTGTGGACACCCTGGACAGCATCACGGCCAGGTCCGAGCCCATCGTGGCCCTGGTGACGGAGGACCTCGACTGGAACGGCGATGTGATCATCCCGGCGGGAACCGAGGCGTTCAGCTATGCCCGGCCGGAGCCGATCATCGACGCCGTCGGCGTGGGACGACTTGTCGACAGCGGCGAATGGACGCTGGTGCTCCCGGGCGGGCCCCAAGGCGCCAACGGGCGGGAGCTAATCCTGAAGGCGCGGGCCGTGGACCGCCGCGAGCTCGTCGTGTCCGACAGGGGCCGCGTCCGCTCGTGGGGCCTGGACGACGGCGCGGACGGCCTGGTGGGCTACACGCTGTCGACTCTGGACAACACGGAGATCAGGCTGTTCGCCGCAGCCGCGGTCGGCGGCATGGCCCAGGGATTCTCCGCGATCGCCGAACGCCAGCAGCCCGCGTCGGGTCTGCCGGGCGCGCTCGGCGCGACCCAGCCGGCCCCGACACTCGGCAACGCGCTGACGGGCTCCCTCGGTTCGGGAGCCGTGGACTACATGAATCAGCTGGCCGCCCGGATACGGGAGGAGATATCGAAGCGCGGCGTCTACGTCAGGATCCCAGCCGGTAAGCCTTTCTACCTCTTCGTCGAGCAGACGATCGATCCGCGCGCCGCGGCGGTCGGGCTGAGGCTCCCAGGGAAGGCGGCCGTTCCGTGAAGGCGGCCCTCGCAACACTCCCCGCCGGCCTCCTCCTGCTCTGCGGCTGCGCCGCGCAGAGCCGCCCCCAGCGCGAACCCGGGGCGGCGCATGTGGGAGCGCCCATCCCGGCCGCCGACCAGGCGGTCCTCGACTGGGTCGTCCCTGCCGGCGCCAATGCTGCGGATCGGGGTCCCATCCGCATGCCCGACAGGATCACGCTGCCCGCCACATACAGGCTCATCCTCGTCGACGGGCACCTGGCGCTCGTCCGCGAGACCGGCCCGCAGGCATTCGAGCCAGCGCCCACGTCGATGCGCATTGTCATGGGAGAGATCGCCCGCGGCGAACTCGCCTACCAGCCCGGCCTCCTTCCCCAGGAACTCGCGGCGGAGGTCGCGTCCAATCGCGAAAGCTCCGCCAGGATGGACAACGCCCTCGACACCGTGATGCAGCGCAGCCGGGAGCTGTCCGCGCAGGCGCTCGAACTCGAGGCGCAGGGCAGGAAGCTCGCCGAGCTACTCGCGGCCTCTCAGGAGCGCGTGCGCGCGCTCGAGTCCGGGCAGCCGCCGGCGCCGGAGAAACCCCCTGCGGAGGAGCCCGGCCCAAGGGGGCCCAGGGAGTGAATTATTATGCTATTAAGTTTGACTTGTCCCATATTGGCCGCAGAAGGAGGCCCGCCATGCCCTACCTCAATCGATGCTCGTTTATCGGAAACCTGACGAAGGCACCCGAATTGCGCTTCCAGCCCGCAGGGGAAAAACAGGCCCTCTGTCTTCTTAATGTCGCCATCAACCGCGACTCTAGGGACGAGAGCGGGGAGAAGAAGACCCAGACCACCTTCGTCAACGACATCGAGGTGTGGGGGCCGTCCGGCGAGGCGTGCGCCCATTTCCTCACCCTTGGATCGCTTGTCCTCGTGGAGGGCCGCATGGACCTCGACAAATGGCAGGACAGGCAGACCGGAGCAAAGCGGTCCCGCATGAAGATTGTCGCCGAGAACGTCCAGTTCCTGCGGATCAGGCGGCCCGGCGACGAACCCGTCCCGGATCCGCCCCCTGCCCCGGCTGCGGAACCCCCGCCGGAGCAGACCGGCCGCAGGCCGGCGCGGCGGGCGCCGCGCGGCGCCAGGACCGAGGCGTGATCAGCCCGTCCATCCGCGCGGGGCTCATCCGCGCGGGCCTCGCCGCGGGCGGGATCGCCCTGGCCGCCTCCGCCGTCGGGCGCCTGCCCGTGCCCGGGGCGGTCCGTGCGGCGGGCATGCTCGCCCTTCCCTGCGTCCTCCTCGCCTTCCTCAGGAGGGAGGAGCGGCGCCTCGCGGATGCCGCCGGCCGGGTCCGGGCGCGGCCCGTCAGACCGCCGGCTCCAGCTGCTCCTGCTCGGCGGCGGCGGTGAGCTGCACGAGGCTTTTCATCGACGAGAAGTGCTGGCTCAGGTCAAAGTCGCCGCCCAGTCCGCCGACCAGCCGGTCAAACAGGTCCTTTTTGGAGGCCTTGAGGGCCTGGATCCGCTCCTCGACCGTCCCCGCAGTCACCATCCGGTAGACGAACACGGTGTTGGTCTGCCCGATCCGGTGGACGCGGTCCACCGCCTGCGCCTCCACGGCGGGGTTCCACCAGGGATCGAGCAGGAAGACGTAGTCGGCCGCGTGCAGAGTGATGCCTGTGCCCGCCGCCTTGAGCGAAACGAGCATGGCCGCCGCCCCGGGCGCGCCCTGGAACGCCTGCACGGGCTTCTGCCTGTCGAGCGTCATCCCCGTCAGCTCAAAGCGCGGCAGGTCGGGGAAATTCTGGATGAGCGCGGCCCGAACGCGGTCGAGCAGCATCACGAACTGGGAGAATATGACGACCTTGTGGCCGCTGCCCACGGTCTCCGCCAGTTTCTCCATGAGCAGGTTGATCTTCCCCGAATCCGAAAGCGGCGCCTTAAGCCAGGGCAGCATGTCGGGATCGCAACACGTCTGGCGAAGCCTCGTCAGGAGCGCCAGGAAGCCGAACGACTTCTCCCTCATCGCGGCGCCCACGTCGTCGCCCAGCCGCTCGAGCCCCTCGGAGCAGATCCGGGCGTATTCAACGCGCTGGACGTCAGTGAGCGGGCAGATGAGGTCCATCTCGACCTTCGGCGGCAGCTCCTGCGCGACCTCGCTCTTCGTCCTGCGCAGGATGAACGGAGCCAGCTGCGCCCTGAGCCTGGCGAGGGTCCCCTCGCGGTCGGAGCTGAGAGCCGCCTCGAATGACGAGCGCGAGCCGAGGAGTCCGGGAAGCAGGAACCGGAAGATGCTCCAAAGGTCGAGCTGGCGGTTCTCGAGCGGCGTGCCGGTCAATACCATCCTGTGGCGCGCGCGAACCGCAAAGCAGGTCTGGGTCACCTTCGCATCCGGGTTCTTGATGAACTGGCCCTCGTCGAGGACGGCATAGCCGAACTCGATGCTGTCGAGCAGCATGCGGTGCTTTCTCAATTGGGTGTAGCTGCACAGCCAGATCACCGGATCCTTGCGGGACGTGAAATCGTTGCCTGTCTTGAGGATGTCCACGGCCATCCCGGGAAAGAATTTGGCCATCTCCTCCCGCCAGACCGGGACAACGCTCGCCGGGCAGACGACCAGGCTGGGGTGGTCCGGCAGCGGCCTCGCCGCCAGCAGGGAAAGGACCTGGAGGGTCTTGCCGAGGCCCATTTCATCGGCGAGGAGCCCATGGCAGTCCACCTCGCACAGGTGGTGCATCCATTCGACGCCGCGCCGCTGGTAGGGGCGCAGCACCGCGGCCAGCTCCGGCGGGGAGTCCGGCGAGGCCAGCACCTTCTGGCGCCAGGCCTCCATCTCGGGAGACAGCGTGAGCTTGAGGCGTGCGTCATTGAAAAGGGAGAACACGAGGTACTGGAACTGGGCCGTCCCCCCCTGCTGCGTCTCCTCGATATTCTTGCGCCAGGAGGTGTACGATTCCCACTTCTCCGTTGAGAGTGCGACGATCCCGAGGTTGGGAAGGATGACGGGCTGGCCGCCGCGCTTCAGGAGCGCCGAGACCTCCCCGTCCGTCAGCATCCGCTCCCCCGCCCTGAAGATCCAGCGCAGGTTCAGTCCGGCGTCACTCGAGGCGCGCTCGGCAACGGCCTCTATCTCGATGCTCCGGGTTCCCTTGAGCAGGTTGGCCGTCTTGTCGTCGAGCTCGATCGCGAACAGCCGCTTCCAAAGAGGCAGCGTCACCTTGAGGAAATTCGGTATCTCGACCAGGGATTCCATCAGGTATACGCCCGTGTCCTGGCTGTACTGGAAGTGCGCCTTGCGCGCGTAGGCGGCCAGGCCGATCAGCTTGGCGCGCTCGCCTGACGAGACATGTCCGTTGCCGTTGTTGCTCGAGTGGGCGTCGGGCCCGAGCGCGGGTTGGCGCGTCTTCTTGTCCGGTTCGATCCAGAAGGCCTGGAAAGCGAGCCCCGAGGACTTGATCTTGAAGACGAGCGCGAGCGGACGGGAGGGGCCGTTGAGGCGCGGCACGGGCGAACTGCGCACGCCGCCCTCGCCCGCCTCCCCCTTGCCGTTGCCCCCGGCGGAGGCGCCGTTCGGGGCGGCCCCCCCCGTGGAGTCGGCCTCGGCCGGAAGCGGCGAGATCTCGTCGGCCACAAGCTCCTCTATTTCGTGAAGTCCGGCCACTGCAAGCGCATGGGCGATCTCGCGGTCCGTGGTCGACGACCGGACCGCAAGGCTCCCGGCGCTCCATTCAATCACGGCGTACTCGTCCTTCTTCTCGATCCGGCGGTGGATGATGGCGACCCGGTCCGTCAGCTCCAACTCCCTCACCTCCCCGTTCCTGTAGATCTTACGGCCCTCGTCCAACTGGCTCGCCGAAAACGTCTCCGACCAATCGTCCGCAAGCATGTCGAACCAGTATTCCAGCGAATGTGGCGTGTAGACCCGTTTCGGACCGTGGGTTTGCATTGGCCTAAAAGGTTGAAAGTAGAGAGCCGCCACCCCGCGGCGCAACTGTTATTTCAATTCGTGAAATAATGCTGAAAAAGGGTTTCTGAGCCATGCGCATGCCCCGTGAACGAGATAGGCCTTCTGGCCCAAGCAGTGCCTCGTCCGCGCCCATCCGCGCCCGCGCGCAGCCGGCCCGAGCTTCCGCATGGACCCCTCACCCCGGGAATCCCGAGCCCGGGCCCATCCCCGGGCCCGCCGCCACCGCTCTGCAAAGCAACACGGGCCTCGGGTCCGCCCCCTTTTCTTCGAGCGCACCGGGCGGGTGTGGAACAGCGGCCCCATCGTCCCGCAACCTAATTCGCCACTGCCCCGCCATGTAAATTCTTCCGGAACCACCACATTCCGGCTTGCTCCGCCCGCGGGATGAGGCTCCTCAATGTTGGATGGCTACTAAAGCCAAGTCCGCGGCCGAGCAACAGCCTTCGCTCGACACGGCCCTTTACACCCTGCCCGAGGCCGAGCTCCTGGCAAAGCTCGGCGCCGCGGGGGGCGGCCTCACGTCGGAACAGGCCGCGAACAGGCTCAGCGAGTTCGGGCCGAACCTGGTGGCCAGCGGCGGCCGCCGCTCGGCTGTCCTCGACCTGCTGCACCGCTGCCGCAATCCGCTCGTCATCCAGCTGCTGATCATCGCGACCGCGTGCTACCTGACCGGCGACCCGGTTTCCGCCGGCGTGGTCGGAGGCATGGTGTTTCTCAGCGTTTTCCTCTCCTACTTCCAGGAGTCGCGGTCCTCGCGGGCCGTCGAGAAGCTGCAGAAGATGGTGAAGACGACCGTCACCGTGCTGCGCGACGGCAAGGAGGCGGAGGTCCTCCTCGAGGACATAGTCCCGGGCGACATCGTCGTGCTTGCCGCCGGCAGCCTGATTCCCGCTGACGTGCGCGTCATCGCGGCGAAGGACTTCTTCGTGACCCAGTCGGCCCTGACCGGCGAATCGATGCCGGTCGAGAAGGGCACCGACCCGAACCAGCCGGCGGGCCGCGCCCCGTTCGATTTCACCAACGCCTGCTTCATGGGCAGCAACGTGCTGAGCGGCTCGGCACGCGCCGTCGTGCTGGCAACGGGCGGCCGCACCTATTTCGGCTCCCTGGCGGAGAAGATGCTGTCCAAGCGCGACCCGACGAGCTTCGACAGCGGCGTGCGCAGCTTCACCTGGCTGATGGTCCGGTTCATGGTCATCATGGTGTCGATCGTGTTCCTGATCTATGGCCTGCGGGACCACAACTGGGTCGAGGCGCTGCTCTTCGGGCTCTCGGTGGCGGTGGGCCTCACCCCGGAGATGCTGCCGATGATCATGACCGTCTGCCTCTCGAAGGGCGCCCTCATGATGTCCCGCAAGAAGGTCATCGTGAAGCACCTCCACGCCATCCAGAACTTCGGAGCGATGGACGTACTGTGCACCGACAAGACCGGGACGTTGACCCAGGACCACGTGGTGCTGGAGCGCTATGTGGACGTGACCAACCGGGTCAGCGAGGACGTGCTGCGCTATGCGTACATGAACAGCTTCTATCAGACCGGGCTGCGCAACCTCCTGGACCGGGCGGTCCTCGCGCACACCGACCTCGACGTGGAGCGCAACTGCCGGAAGGTCGACGAGATCCCCTTTGATTTCAAGAGGCGGCGCATGTCGGTGGTGATCGATTACGAGGACCGCCACGTGCTCATCTGCAAGGGCGCGGTCGAGGAGGTGATCGGGGCCTGTGTCAACTACCAGGTCGACGAGGACATCAACCCGCTCATCCAGCTCATCCGCGACGACCTGCTGGATGAATACCGCACGCTGAGCGCTCAGGGCTACCGGGTCCTGGCCATCGCGTACCGCGAATTCGACCGGTCCAAGTCGGTGTTCTCGGTCGGTGACGAGGCGGACCTAATCCTTCTGGGCTACATCGCATTCTTCGACCCGCCCAAGGACACTTCCGCCCGGGCGATCGAGGCGCTCGGCCGCTCCGGCGTCGCGGTCAAGATCCTGACCGGCGACAACGAGCTCGTCACACGGAAAGTCTGCAACGACGTGGCCATGCCGATCACGAAGATCGTCACAGGCCCGCAGCTGGCCGCGCTCGACGAGGCCGCCTTCGCCCGGGAGGTCGGCGAGGCCAACGTGCTCGCCCGGCTGACCCCCGATCAAAAGGAGAAGGTGATCAAGACCCTGCGCGCGCAGGGGCACGTCGTCGGCTTCATGGGCGACGGCATCAACGACGTGCTGGCGATGAAGGCCGCCGACGTCGGCATCTCGGTGGACACCGCGGTGGACGTTGCGAAGGAATCGGCCGACCTGATCCTCCTGGAGAAGAGCCTTCTCGTCCTTGAGGACGGGATACTGGAAGGCCGGAAGGTTTTCGGGAACATCATCAAGTACATCAAGATGGGGGCCAGCTCGAACTTCGGAAACATGTTCAGCATGCTTGGCTCGGCGTTCGTTCTGCCGGTCAATCTCCTGCCGATGACGCCCCTCCAGATCCTGGTCAACAACCTGCTCTACGATTTTTCCCAGGTGGGCATTCCGCTCGACAACGTGGACCACGAATACCTGGAAAGGCCGCGCCGCTGGAACATCCGCAGCATACAGAACTTCATGATGTACATAGGCCCCATCAGCTCGATCTTCGATTACGCGACCTGGTTCCTCATGCTGTACGGCTTCAAGTGCGTGGCCTTCGGGCGCCCCGGAACCCCCGACGCCAGCAACACGCACCTGGAGCAGCTCTTTCACAGCGCCTGGTTCGTCGAGTCGATTATCACGCAGACCCTGATCGTGCACATCATCCGCACGCGGCGCATTCCCTTCATACAGAGCCGTGCCAGCCCGGCAATGCTCTTCACAACGATGACCATCATGGCCATCGGGATCTGGCTGCCGTTCTCATCGGTTGGCCATTTCATCGGCCTGACTCCGCTGCCGTGGGCCTTCTTTTTCTGGCTGGCGCTCTTCGCACTGGCCTATTGCGTGCTCACGCACGCCGTGAAAACATGGTTCTACAAACGCTTCGGAGTAGACTGAACCGATCGACCCATGCGCAGCATATTAACCGCACTCCAGGAAGGGCGCCTGTTTGAACTGCCCGAGGGGGCCTCCAAGGAGCGCGTCCTCGGGTTTCTCGCCCGGATCCTCGACGCCAACCCGAGCATCGAAGCCGGAATGGATGCCGTCGACGAGATCACCCGCCGGGAAAAGGAGTGCAACACCGGCATCGGGCTCGGCGTCGCTGTGCCGCACGTTCGCGGTCTGCGAGAGGAGGGCGAGCTGTTCTGCGCCATAGGGTGGTCCTCGCAGGGAGTAGCCTGGGACGCCTCCGACGGCACTCCGGTCCACCTCGTGGTGATGTACTACATCCCGGGCGCGCAGAAGAACGTTTACCTCAAGGAAGTCTCCAGCCTGGTCAAAGCGATCCGCAAGAGCGGCAGCATCGAGCCGATCGCGCGGGCCCCCGATCTGAACGCCGTCCGCAATCTCCTTCTCGACTGGGTCGGTTCGGTCCTGGGCGACGCGGGGCCCGAAGCCGTCGCGCGGATGATCAAGCTCGAGGTGAGGCATGCCCAGGCGCCCGAAGGTCCGGTCCAGCCTCCGCCGGCCGAGGCGCTCGCGGTTGCGGGTGCGGTCCCAACCGCGCCGGCATTCGTCCCTGCGGGTGGCCGGGCGGTCGCCTTTTCCGTTCTGGTTGCCCCGCCCGGCGGCCCTTTCGTGCTCGCCTCGGACGCCGAATGGGTCTCATCGATCGAGAAGGAGACCGGCCTTGCGCAGAGGCTCGCCGCCGGAGCCCCGTTCCTTGCCGGAGGGCGCGCGATTTTTGCCACCGGATCGACGGAGTATTCGGGAGGGCGTGTGCTTTATACTTGCGTGACCATGCTGAACCACACGCCTGGTTCCGACTTGGCCAAGACGTAACCCGTCCGACACAAGACTGGCACGCGCGGCGTGCACACTGGAATGCGTAAACCACGCTTCCCGTGAAACTCGCGCTTGTTACCGAGACATTCCCCCCGGAGATAAACGGGGTGGCCATGACGTTCGGCGTCATCGCCAGCGAGCTCGGGCTCCGCGGGCATTCAGTTGCGGTTTACCGGCCCAGGCGTCCCGACGTCCCGGATCACGACGTCCCGCGCGAGTACCGCCAGATACCGATGGCCGGCGTCCCGATCCCGGGTTATCCCCTGCTTCGAATGGGCCTTCCGGCCCGCCGCAAGCTCAGGCGGCTGTGGTCCGAGGATCGCCCGGATCTCGTGCACGTCGCGACCGAGGGGCCCCTCGGGATCTCCGCGATCAGGGCCGCGCTATCGCTGGCCATTCCAGTGACGTCCAGTTTCCACACGAATTTCCACGCGTACACGAGCCATTACGGGATCCCGCTTTTCCGGCGGACAGCGCTCGCGTGGCTGCGCCACGTGCACAACCTTACGCACACGACATTTGTCCCGACGGCCGAACTATGCGCCGAACTGTCGGTCCTCGGGTTCAGGAACCTCTCGGTCATGTCGCGGGGAGTCGACACCCGCCAGTTCCGGCCCGAGCGGCGTTCGTCCGCGCTCCGCAGCGAATGGGGCGCGGCGCCCGCGGATCCCGTGGTGATCCACGTGGGGAGGATGGCTCCGGAAAAGAACTATCCCCTGCTCTTCCGGGTCTACGCCGAGATGAGGAAGGCCAATCCCGCGTGCCGCTTTGTGTTGGCCGGCGAGGGCCCGCTCAAGCGCGCGCTCATGCGCGACCACCCAGGATGCATCTTTGCGGGTTTCTTCTCGCGCGACGAGATCGGGCGCTACTACGCCTCCGCCGACATCTACGTCCACGCGAGCCTGACCGAGACCTTCGGCAACGTTCTCACCGAGGCCATGTCGAGCGGCCTGGCTGCGGCCGGGTTCGACTACGCCGCCGCCCGAATTTTCATGAGGGCCGGCGAGACCGGGCTCACCTGCCCCTGCGACAGGCCCGATCTGCTCATGGCGGCCGGAGTCAGGCTCGCGACCGACTCGGCGCTCAGGAACAGGCTTCGTGCTGCCGGCCGGGCGGCCGTCGAGGAGCAATCGTGGGAGAAGGTCATCGCCCGGTTTGAAAACGGCCTCGAGAGCGCGGCGCGAGTGGAGCGCGTCCCGGCGGGACCGGCGCCCGTGCTCGCCTGACGATGGAGCCGCGCATCCTCATCATGACCGCCGGATACGGCGAGGGCCACAATGCAGCGGCCCGGGCCCTAGTGGCCGCCTTCAACGAGGAAGCCCCTGGCACCGCACTGGCCGTCGACATCTTCGCCTTGTCGTGCCCGAGGCTGAATTCAATCGTCCGAAGGGCCTACCTCGCCGCCATCAACGGCACTCCCCGGCTCTGGAAGCACGTCTATGCCTGGATGGACCGTCCCGCGTTCATGACGCGCGGGGTCAGGATGCTCGGCGCCCAGTCGAGGATGCTAGCGGCCGTGATCGAGCGCGAGCGCCCGGCCGCCATATGCAGCACGTTCCCGGCATACGCCGCGCTCCTGCAGAAGCTTTCCCGCGAGGGCCGCCTCCGCGCGCCCCACTTCAACATCGTCACCGATTCGATCAGCATCAACTCGATCTGGTGGCGCCCGGGATGTGACGGCTGGTTTGTGCCCAATGAGGACTCCGCCCAGGTCATGCGCGCGGCTGGCGTCGACGCCTCCCGCCTCCACGTCACAGGCTTTCCTGTCACTTCATTTTTCAGAAGGAACGAGGGAATCGTCTCCCGCCCGCGGCTCGCGGACGGGGCTGCGCCGAGGGTGCTCTACATCGTCAACTCGGGAACGCAGCATGCAGAGGCAACGGCCCGCCTGCTGCTCGCCGAGGAGGACTGGGAAATCACATGCACGGTCGGTCGCGACAAGTCGCTGCACCGCGCGCTTTTGGCCTCCGCGGTAAAGAGGCGCCGGCAGGCTGGCATACTCGGGTGGACGGACCAGATTCCGCGCCTGCTCATGACCCACCACGTGGTCGTGAGCAAGGCGGGCGGCGCGACCACCCAGGAGGCAATCGCGGCGCGCTGCCCAATGATCGTCAACCAGGTGGTCCCCGGGCAGGAGGAGGGCAACTGCGAGCTGCTCCTGCGCCACCGAGCCGGGGCTCTGGCGACCACTCCCAAGTCCGTCCTTGAGACGCTCCGGGCTGCATTCTCCGACCGCGGCAGGGCCTGGGAAGGCTGGCGTTCGGCCCTTGAGCCGCTGTGCCGGCCGGACGCAGCCCGGGTCATCGCCGCGCATGTCCTTGCGCACGTGAGCCGGGGAGCCGGCGAGCCGTTCGCGGGCCTGTCCGCGGCAGCGCGATGAAGCTGCGCTTTGTCGTCAATCCGCGTTCGGGAAGGCCCCGCAGCATTGCGGAGATCCTCAGCCTGCTGCGGGGATTCCTTTCGGAGAGGGCCCTCGACGCGGACATGGTTATGACGGAGGGACCCGGCCATGCGACCGAAATCGCCAGGGACGCCGTCTCGGCGGGGTGCCTGCGGATTGTGGCCGTCGGCGGCGACGGCACGGTCAACGAGGTGGCCCAGGCGCTCATTCACACTCCGGCCGCGCTCGGCCTGGTCCCCTGCGGGTCCGGCAACGGCCTCGCCCTCCACCTAGGGCTCCCGAGGTTCCTTGCCGACGCCCTCGAACTCGCGACCGGAACCTCCGGGCGCATCGCGGAGCTGGACACCGGGACGGCGAACGGCCTCCCGTTCGTCAACGTGATGGGGATAGGCCTCGACGCCGAAGTGAGCCGGCGGTTCAACCGCCTGCAGCGCCGGGGCCTCCCGGCCTACGCGCGCGCGGCCCTCGCCGCATTCCTGGGCCGCAAGACGGAGCGTTGCCGCATCTCCGTCGGCGGGCGCCGCGAAACGCTCGACGCGCTCCTGATCTCGGTGGCCAATTCCGACCAATACGGCAACCAGGCCAAAATCGCCCCCCACGCCCGCGTAGACGACGGCGTGCTCGACCTGGTCGCGGTGCGCCCGACCGGAGTCGCCGGGGCCGCCATTCTGGGCGCCCAGCTCTTCCTGGGGTCGATCGACCGCAACCCGCGGGTCCGCCGGCTGAGGGGGGCGCGCTTCCTGATTGAAAGGCCCTCCGCGGGACTCATTCACACCGACGGCGAGACCCACATGGCAAGCGCGAGCGTGGAGGTACTAGTGCGGCCCCGCAGCCTCAGGTTAATCGTGCCGGCGGACTGCGCGGCAATCGTCCCCGCCGAAGACCGTTCCGCTGCGGGATTCGCCCTGCAGTTCCCGTGAAAAGACTCCGCGTAAGGACCGTCATCATATCCGACATCCACCTGGGAACCGTTGATTCCAAGGTCGCCGAGGTGAACCACTTTCTCCGGCACGTCCGCTGCGAGAAACTCGTCTTGAACGGCGACATCATCGACGGCTGGCAACTGAGGCGACACGGGCAGTGGACGAAGGCGCACACCCACTTCATCCGAATCGTGCTGAAGATGCTCGAGAAGCGGGACACGCAGATCGTGTACCTCCGGGGAAACCACGACGACATCCTCTCCAAGTTCCTCCCGCTTGAATTCGAGAACCTGCTGATCGCCGACGAGTACGTGCACGAGGGCGTCAGGGGCCGCTATCTCGTGCTCCACGGCGACGTGTTCGACACGGTGACGAAGAACCTCGTCTTCCTCGCTCACCTGGGCGACTGGGGATACCGAACGCTTCTCGGGATCAACCGCGCCTACAATGTCTGGCGGTCCTGGCGCCGCCTGGAGTACTGGTCTCTGAGCAGGGCGATCAAGGCCCGCGTCAAGTCCGCGGTCAGCCATGTTTCAAACTTCGAGGGCCATATCGCCGAGCTCGCCCGTTCCCGCGGCTGCGCGGGCGTCATGTGCGGCCACATCCACACGCCCGCCGACAAGATGCTCGGCGAGATCCACTACCTCAACTCCGGCGACTGGATCGAGTCGCTGACCGCGATCGTTGAGCACTGGGACGGCCGTTACGAGCTCGTCGAGTACTCGAGCTTCCTGCGGGAGTTTCCGGTCGAGGACGACGAGTTCTCCCAAGGGCGGGGCGCGCTGGACGCCGACTCTCACGAGGAAGCCCTCACGCCGAGGCTTGAGCACGCCCCCAGCGAATCGCCAGCCGCCTGACGTTGGGTTGACAGGGGCCGTGTAGCGGCCCGTCGTTGGGATGCCGTGCAAGCGCCTGAACGAATCCTCGTCGCCATGTCCGGCGGCGTCGACAGTTCGGTCGCCGCGCTCCTTCTCAAGAGGCAGGGGTGCGACGTTGCCGGGGCGTACATGAAGAACTGGATCAACGAGGACGGCGCGGTTGGCCATTGCCCCTGGATGGAGGACATCGAGGACGCCAGGCGCGTCGCCGGGCAGATCGGGATCGGGTTCCAGGTCGTCAACCTCATGCGGGACTACCGCGAGAAGGTCGTCCAGTACCTCCTCGACGGCTACGGGCGCGGCCTCACCCCGAATCCCGACATCATGTGCAACCGCGAGATCAAGTTCGGTGTGTTCCGCACATGGGCGCTGGAGAACGGGTTTTCGGCCGTGGCAACGGGGCATTATGCGCGGCGCCGCATCGCCGACTCAGGCTCCGTTGAGGTATTCGAGGGCGCGGACCGCAACAAGGACCAGACGTATTTCCTCTCGCTCCTCGGGCAGGACCAGCTCCGCGACGCGCGCTTTCCCGTCGGCGACCTCGAGAAGCCGGAGCTTCGGCGGATCGCAAGGGACGCGGGCCTCGCGACGGCCGACAAGAGGGACAGCCAGGGCATCTGCTTCATCGGCGAAGTGCGGATGGGCGATTTCCTGCGGGCCCACGTTCCGGAAAGGCCGGGCCCCATCGTCCGCGCCTCGGACGGCCGCGAGCTCGGCCGCCATCGCGGGCTGCACTATTACACTCTCGGCCAGCGAAGGGGCATCGGCGTCCCGTCCAACGCCAACCACGAGCGCTATGTCGTCGTCGGTAAGCGCATGGCCGACAATGCCCTGCTTGTCGGATTCGACCATCCCGACGCGCCCGGCCTCTTCCAGTCCCAGGTTCGCGTCCATTCGCTCAGTTGGACGGGCGGGCCGGTCCCGGGGGCGCGCGCCCTCGAGGGCCGCGTACGCTACCGCGATCCCCGCGTCCCGATCCGCTTCGTCCCCGAAGGCGACGGGACGGCGCTCGTCCATTTCGAGAGGCCGCAGCGCGCCCTGGCGGCAGGACAGGTGCTGGCGCTCTACGAGGGCGACCGTCTTCTCGGCGGCGGCGTCTACGCCTAGCGCCGCAGCCGGCCCGGCCCCCCCGCCCGGGTCAGCGCGCGGTCGCGAGCGCGAGCGCGGCGGCCAGGCCTATGAGCACGGCGCCCATGGCCCTGTCAATCCAGTGGCCGCCCCTCAGGAAGGCGCGCCTCACCTGCTCTCGCGTGAAGAGCACCGAAACCATGGAGAACCAGGCCATCGTGGCGGCCGACATCCACAGCCCGTAGGCCCCCTGGATCACTTTGGGGGTCGCCGGGTCGATCACAGTCGCGAAAACGGCGACGAAGAACAGCGTGGCCTTGGGGTTGAGGGCGTTCGTCAGGAAACCGGTCGCCCATGCCTCGCGAGGCGCGGGTTGCGCGGGCCGCGAAAGCACCGCCTCGGCCCCCGCCGGCGCCGCGGACAATTCGCGCCCGGGGCGGCTTGCGAGCGCCTTGAAGCCGATCCACGCGAGGTAGCCGGCGCCGGCGAACTTCACAACCGTGAACGCGGCACGGGAGCTCATCAGGAGTATCCCGATTCCCAGGAGCGAGTAGGCGACGTGCAGGAGGATGGCGCTCCCGATGCCAATGCTGGTCCACACCGCGGCGCGCCGCCCGTGCGCAATGCTCTGGCGCACCACCATCGCAAAATCGGGCCCCGGGCTAGCGACGGCCAGCAGGTGAGCGACCGCGACCTTGAGGAACTGTGCCCAGTAGCCGTGCACGGTCCCTGCTTAGGGCGTGATTTCTTTCAACCCGGGATCCAGGAGAAGCCCGTCCACCCCGTGATTCTCGACAAAGCTGCGCAAGCGCCAGTCCTCGGGGCGCCTCGAGCGCGCCTTCTCCACGGCGGCCCGGGCCTCCTCTGTGCGTCCCAGGATGACCAGGACATAGGCCCGGCGAACCATGGCCTGGGAGTTCGCCGGATCCCGGTCGTAATCGGCCTTGTAGGCGGAAAGCGCGGACTTGTAGGCGGACCGGGCGCCATTGCGGTCGTCGAGATGCATCCGGACCATGCCCAGGTTCAGCCAGGAGTCGCCGGCGTCGGGGCACAGGTCCGCGGCCTTGGCGTACAGTCCCTCCGCCCTCTTCCAGTCACGCATCATCACCGCAAACTTAGCCTCGCTCAGCACGTTGGCCGCCTCCATGCGCTGCAGGGACGTAATCTCCCTCGCGCGGCAGCCCGCGAGGGCGAGCGCCGCCGCCGAAAACAGGGCCACGCGGGATATCATCACAGATCCGGCGGGACCGTGGCAATCGCCTCCTCGATCGTCGAGACGCCTTCCTTCACCTTGATCAGGCTGTCCTGGTGCAGGGTCTTCATGTCGTGGCGCACAGCGATCTTCTTCAATTCGGACGTCTCCACCTTCCTGTTGATGCCATCGATCAGTTCCTCGCTCACGGTCATCAGCTCATGGATGCCGACGCGCCCGCGATAGCCGCTCCCGGAGCACTTCGGGCAGCCCCGGGCGTTGTGCTTGAAGATCGGCCCGCTCCACCCGATCGCCTTTTCCAGGATCTCCTTCTCCCGCCCCTTCGGATCGTACTGGATCTTGCACTGCTTGCACACGCGACGCATCAGGCGCTGGGCGCAGATGCACAGGACTGACGAGGAGATCATGAACGGCTCGATGTCCATGTCCGTCAGACGCGCGATGGCGGAGGGCGCGTCATTGGTGTGAAGGGTCGAGAGGAGCAAGTGGCCCGTGAGCGCCGCCTCGACCGCGATTTCCGCGGTCTCGACGTCGCGGATTTCACCCACGAGTATAATGTCGGGATCCTGGCGCAGGAACGACCTGAGCGCCGTCGCGAAGGTGAGCCCGATCTGCCGGTGCATCTGCATCTGGTTGATTCCGGCGAGCGTGTACTCGATCGGGTCCTCGGCCGTGCGGATGACGAGCTCGGGGCTGTTGATCTCGTTGAGCGCCGAGTAGAGCGTCATCGACTTGCCTGATCCCGTGGGCCCGCAGTGCAGGATCATGCCGTAGGGCTGGCGGATGCACTCGCGGTATTTCGCCAGGTTCGCCTCGGTGAAACCGAGCGCCGTCAGCGGCAGCGTGCTCTTCTGCTTGTCCAGGATGCGCATGACCACCCCTTCGCCGTGGTTCAGGGGGGCGGTCGAGACGCGCAAGTCCAGATCGAGGTTCTTCTTGGTGTACTGCTTGAAGACGATACGGCCGTCCTGGGGGAGCCTCCGCTCCGAGATGTCCAGGTTGCACATGATCTTGAGCCGGGCGACAAGAGCCGGGCCCACCTTGACCGGCAGCCGGAGCTTTTCCTGGCACAACCCATCGATCCGGTACCGCACGATGACATCCTTCTCCTGCGGCTCTATATGGATGTCGCTCGCCCCCCCGAAATAGGCGTCCTCGATGATGCGGTTGCCGAGCTGGATGATCGGGCCCGACTCCTCGTTGACGTCGGTGTCCGAGATGGCCTCTGTGTCCGCCGTCGTGCCATACTCGACGCCGATCTTCTGGACGACGTCGTCAAATCCACCGGACTCGTCGCTCCCCTTGCTGAACTTGTCCTTGATTTCCTTCTCCCGGGCGAGCATCCGGACGACGTGCATGCCGGTCATCTCCTGGATCTTTGCCGGAAGGGTGACCTCGAACGGGTTTGCGAAGGCCACCAAGAGGAGGTCTCCCACCTGGCCGACTGGAATGACGAGGTTCTCCTTGCAGAAATCCAGGGGGATCCGTTCAAACGTCGAGTTCGAGACCTTGTAGTGGGAGACGTTGAAGGGGGCCAGGCCGAGCGCCCTTCCCTTCGCGACGAGGCACTGGAAGGGGGTTATCTTGTAGTCCTCCTGCAGCAGCCGGTCGAGCGCGTCGCCGTTCAGGTCCTGCGGGCGCGCCGCGATCTGGTCGCGCTGCTCCGCCGTGAGCTTGCCCATTGAGATGAGCTTTGCGACGATGAGCGACTGGACTTTGCCTAGCGGCATGGGACGTTCGGGTGGGTCAGATGGTGGGCTTCGCCGCGAATGGGGGCCTCGACCCCGGCTGGAGAACGGGGGCGATCGGGGCCGCCGAGGGATCGCGCACCGTCGGGTCTGACGCCTTGTAGCCCGTGGAGTCGCCGATGCGGTCCAGGTGCTCGGCGATGCATTCGAGGGTCGTCCCGAACCAGAGCAGGGGGCTGTTGAAGCGCTTTTCCCAGTAGGTGCGCACCGCCGGGCTCAGGTAATACGCCGTGGCGATGAACATGAAGTCCTCCTCCTGGTCGAACGGAACCGACCAGGTCGCCCAGCAGGCGTCCATATCCAGCCCCTTCTTGATATCGTCCGGAGGATCGTAGCTGCGTAGGTCGACCAGGCCGAGTCCCTCGGTCTCCGTCATGTGCTGGAGGACATCCTCCTCCCGCAGGACCTTGAGCTCGTAGGCAAGCACGCCGAGGACCGTCGCCTGCCGCGGCAGGTTCGCGGCGATGAGCTCCAGGAGCCGCTCGTTGGCCTTTTCCAAGTCGTCTATCTTCACGAGGTTGTGCTCGACAAGCGCCGCGCCGTACAGGCGGTTCGCCCGCATCAGGAGCGAGCGGTTCTCGGGGGACATTGTCGACGCTACAGTGGGCACGGCGATTGAAGTTTGCCCTATGCGGCAGCCGCTGGCGACTCCTTTTCCTTTCGCCGGAACGCGGCGACCCGCTTGAGCAGCTCCTTCTTGAGGCGCTCGAGGCCTGCTCCCTCAAGGCACGATATCTCTATGGCGTCGACCTTGTTGCGGCGCTTGAACCTCGCCAGGTTCGCCGCGGCCGCCGGCAGATCCATCTTGTTGGCGGCAACCAGTCTCGGCTTGGCGAGCAGCGCCGGATCGTAGAGCCGAAGCTCGTGAAGAAGGTGCGTGTAGTCCTCCCTCGGGTCGCGCCCGTCGGCGCCCGCCATGTCGATGATGATGAGCAGCAGCGCGCATCGCTCGACGTGGCGCAGGAACCGGTGCCCGAGGCCCCGGTTCTCGCTGGCCCCCTCGATGAGCCCGGGGATGTCGGCGAGAAGGAGCCGCGGGTTGCCCCGGACCACGTCCTTGAACTCGATGACCCCGATCTGGGGATGCAGGGTGGTGAAGGGGTACGCGGCGGTCTTGGGATGGGCCTTCGTGATGGCGTTCGTGAGCGACGACTTTCCGGCGTTGGGAAAGCCCACGAGGCCGACGTCGGCAATCGACTTGAGGACGAGGCGGAACACCCCCTGCTCGCCGGCTTGGCCCGGGTTGGCGCGGTTGGGGGCGCGGTTTGTGGATGTCTTGAAATGGGTGTTGCCCCAGCCTCCGTTGCCCCCCTTGCACAGGACGATCTGCTGCGCGTCCGCGACCACCTCGGCGACGACCCGGTGGGTCTCCTCGTCGGTCACGACCGTCCCAAGCGGCAGCCTGAGGACGGAATCCGAACCCTCCTTGCCGTTGCAGTCCTTGCCCTGGCCGTGCTCGCCCCGGCCGGCCTTCCAGTGCGGCTTGAACTTGAAGTCGACCAGGTTGTTGGTGTCGTGGTCCCCGACGAGGACGACGTCCCCGCCCCTGCCGCCGTCGCCCCCGTTGGGCCCCCCCCAGGGCTCGTATTTCTCGCGGCGGAACGAGATGCAGCCGCGCCCGCCGTCCCCGGCGGAGACCTTTATCACGCATTCATCGACAAACATGGACGGAGGCTACCGGGATTGCCGCGGGGATCAAATCGCTATCTTGATTCCCCTGCGCAGGTAGGTCGGAACGTCGAGGTCCTGCCCGTCAAAGAGATTGCGGTCGGTGCGCTCGAACTGCCCGCGGCTTTCCACCTCAGATCGGAAGAGCGTCGTGTAGGGAAAGAGTGTAGATCTCGGTGG
>OBLW0100000214.1_pt1 | contig 48916 bp, 51 predicted proteins | sample 1520161 | NCBI WGS metagenome assembly OBLW01 (sample SAMEA3539309, study PRJEB22396) | soil metagenome | biome: tundra; feature: field; material: soil | place: USA | collected 2010-05 | depth 0.15 m
GCGACGAAAAGAGAGCTCATCGTGGTAGCAACAGGATCTCATGAATGCTCGGAACTTCTGCGTTTTAGCTCGGACGGAGTTTTCGGTAACCACGCGTAACTTTATGAATTTCTTGCTGGCTTACCACCATTGTTCGCGTCCACTGATTTTCAGCCTGGTCACCTGAGTAGGAGCTTACAGCCGTCACTGAATCATGTTCCGGTTCTAGCTGCTGCGGCAACTGACTTTTATATGCCATGGTCCGTCGATGGACTACGCTGCGCAACGCGGCGCGACTTCGGTGTAAGATCGCTGGAGATCTTCCATGCGGAGAGGTTATGAAACGAATTGCGGCTTTAATGTTGCTGCTCGCCTCGAGCGTTGCGTGGGCGATGCCCGGCAAGACTGAACGAACCAACATCGGCGAGAACGGGCGCGAAGCGCGAAAGGCGGCGAAGCAGCAGCGAAAAGCTACAAAGAAAGCAGCCAAGAAACAGCGGAAAGCAATGAAGAGATCTCAAAGAACGCAGCGGAAGGCCGGCAAGAAAACGCGACGTCATGCCTAGTGGCTGAACGCTGTCTAGCTATTCATAAGCCGGGTGACCCGCCTTTGCCAGTTGCAAAGTCCGGACGGCGGCGGCGACAATCGTTGCATGCACGGAAACTCTCAGCGGGACGATAACAACGCTGGCGCACAAACGCCCGCTCGCTATCCTTTCGTTCCTGGGGCGATGGTCGTCGTGACACTTGGCAATCCCCGAGACAAATTCTGGGGCATGATTCTTTCGTTGGCGCCGGAAGGGGTCAGCTTGAGTGGTATTGAGTTGGCTTCTTTTGAAGACCTTGTGGTGATGGTGAAAGATGGTGAACCCTTCACGCCGGCTGTGGTTTTTTTCCCAATGCATCGCATTGAACGCGTCGAACTTGATCTGCCCGACGGGAGTTTACCTTCACTTTCGCAGCGCTTTTCGACCAAGACCGGTCTTCGTCCAGCTGAAACGCTGGGATCTCGGTTGCCAGGCAGCACGAGCACGATCGATCGTGAGGAGAGTGCGGCGCGCGCAGCCCTTCCGAAGAAAGAATCCGCATGAGGCTCTCTCAGGTCTTCACCGCGCCCAACCAGCTCACAATGCTGCGCATGATTTTCGTTCCCTTCATCGTGATCGAACTGGTCGACGGGCGCTATCACTGGGCTTTAGTTCTCTTCGTGATTGCAGGCTTCAGCGATGGCCTGGATGGCTTGCTGGCCCGCAAGTTGCACCAGCAGACCTTGCTCGGCCAGTATCTCGATCCTATTGCGGATAAACTCTTATTGAGTACTCTGTTTCTGGTGCTCTCCATCTTGCATAAGATTCCGTGGAAGTTCTTTGTGCTGGTTTTCAGCCGTGATATTTCCATCCTGGCGGCCAGTGCCGTGCTGTTTGCCATCGCGGGACTGCGCAACTTCCAGCCTAGTATTTTTGGCAAAGCAAACACCTTTTCTCAGATCGCCGCGGTTTTCTTTGTGATGCTGCTTAGTCTGCGGCCGCAACGGTGGGTATGGATTACACGCACCGTTTTCTTGCGCGCCACATTTGCGTTCACGATCATTTCGGCTCTGCACTACGTCTTTCTCGTACAACAAAGGCTGCGCTCTCACACACAGACTCATGCGTTGGCGCCAAATTCTTCGGCCGATATCCCTGCCAGTTGACCCTCTTTCTCGCATCCCCCTAGAATTGGAGGTTCGTCTTCAGAGCGCACACCATCCTATGGCCCTACGCCTTTACAACACCATGTCGTCGCAGATCGAGGAATTCCTTCCGTTTCGCGACGGTGAAGTCCGCATGTATGCCTGCGGCCCAACCGTTTACGGCTATGGCCACATCGGCAACTTCCGTACATTCATTGCCGTAGATATACTGCAGCGATTCCTGCGCCAGCGCGGCTACAGAGTGCGCTACGTCATGAACATCACAGACGTTGACGACAAAATTATCCGCAACGCTGCCAGCGACGGAGTGAGCGTTCAGCAATATACCGCGAAGTTCGAGAAAGCATTTCTGGAAGACTCTACTTTGGTCGGCATTGAACAACCCACTCTGGTGCGAGCTACCGAGCACATTGTGCCGATGGCGGATTTCGTGGCAAAACTTGTCGGGAAAAACAACGCCTACCGCACCGACGATGGATCCTACTACTTTCGAATTGCCAGTTTTCCGCAGTACGGCAAACTTTCCAAGAAAGATTTCGGCGGGATGATCGACGGGGCCCGCGTCGATGTGGACGAATACGAAAAAGACAGCGCGCGCGACTTTGCTATCTGGAAAGCGCCCAAGCCAGGCGAGGCTTTCTGGGATACTTCGATTGGGCCGGGACGGCCGGGTTGGCACCTGGAGTGCTCGGTGATGTCCATGGAAGAATTGGGTGACACGTTCGATCTGCATGCTGGCGGAGAAGACTTGGTTTTCCCGCATCACGAAAACGAGATCGCGCAATCGGAATCACTCACAGGAAAGACGTTCGCCCGTTTCTGGTTTCATGTCCGCTTCCTGCTGGTTGAGGGCGAGAAAATGTCCAAGAGTCTGGGAAATTTCTATACCTTGCGAGACCTGGTGCTGAAGGGACATAAACCCTCGTCGATCCGCTATCTTCTTGCCTCGGTGCCTTATCGTAATCAGTTGAATTTTACGTTTGACGGGCTGAAGCAAGCGGCTGTGTCGGTAGAACGACTCCGCAATTTTCGCCAGCGGTTAACCTCTGGGAATTTTGAGTCGGGCAGCAATCCGGGAATGAAATCGCTCGCGAGCGAGACACTTGACCGGATGACGGCTTCGTTGGACGACGACCTGAACACGGCGCAAGCGCAGGCTGCCATCTTTGAAATGGTGCGCCGCGCCAATGCCGCCTTCGATGCGCGTGAAATCAGGCAGGATGATGTTGCAGCGTTGCTTACCGCGCTGGAAAAGTTTGATGAGATTTTCGCCGTGCTCCAGGATGATGATGGGTCGAAGATGAAGCAGGTTTTAGATTGGGCGTCGACCGAAGGCCGAGAACAAGACATCAGCGCGGAGTTACGGCAGGCGGTACAGTCCGATCAACTTTCCGACGCCGATATCGAACGGAAAATCGCTGAGATGGGGACGGCCCGGAATGCCCGCAATTTCAAGGTTTCCGACGCTCTGCGCGCGGAACTCACCGGCGCAGGCATCATCATCGAGAATACAAAGGACGGTGTACGCTGGAGAAGGAAGTGATCCTGCCGGTGGTAAGCTGAAAGCTGATGGCTAAACGCTGTCAGCTCTCTATGAAATCCCTCGACGAATATCTCCGCGATGCCGAGCAGGCTCACGGGCATCTCTGCGCTGGACAAGTTCTTGGTGTGCGGTTGGCGATGCTGGGCCTGATCAAGCTCGGGATCGATGATCCGCACGGCAACGACCGCAAGCGGCTCGTCACCTTTGTCGAAATCGACCGCTGCGCCACCGATGCTGTTGCTGTAGTCACGGGTTGCCGTCTGGGTAAACGTGCACTGAAGTTCCGCGACTGGGGGAAAGTTGCGGCGACGTTCGTGGATGTAAGCAGTGGCAAAGCAATTCGTATCGCGGCCAGGGAATCTTCGAAGAATCTTGCCCGCCAGATGCATCCCGAAATCGCAGACAAGAATCAGCAGCAGATGCTGGCCTACCGTGAGATCACGGACGACGATCTCTTCACGATGCAATGGGTGAAGGTCGAACTGCCGCCTGAAGAATTTCCAGGATATAAAGGAGAACGCATAGTGTGCGAACTATGTGGCGAAGGCATCAACTTCCGCAGAGAAGTTCGTACCGCAGAGAAGGTGCTTTGCCGGGCCTGCGCGGGAGAGCGCTATTACGATCCAATCTGAGCCTCTTTTTCATAGGCATGCGCGATCCGAAGAATGGTCGCCTCGTCAAAATGCTTACCCAGAATCTGCAGTCCGATCGGAAGCTTATCTTTCGTCAAGCCGCACGGAATTGAAGTCCCCGGAATGCCAGCAAGATCGGCCGTCACCGTGTAGATATCAGCCAGATACATGGCGAGCGGATCGTTAGACTTCTCACCCAATCGAAACGCGGCCGTCGGACTGGTCGGCGTGATGATTGCATCCACTTGGCGGAAGGCGTCCTCGAAATCGCGCGCGAGCAGCGTGCGCACTTTCTGCGCTTTCAAATAATACGCATCGTAGTAACCTGCACTCAGCGCGTAAGTGCCGAGCATGATGCGACGCTTTACTTCGGCGCCGAAGCCCTCGTCGCGAGTGCGACGATACATCTCCGAGATCGACTTCACTCCCGACGCCCGATAGCTGTAGCGAACACCGTCGTAGCGGGCCAGGTTGGAGGATGCTTCCGCAGTTGCGATCAGGTAGTAGGTGGGAATTGCGTAGGGGGTGTGCGGTAACGAGACAGGAACCACTTCACATCCCAAGATTTTCAACTTGTCGATCGCCGATTCCACGGCGTGGCGGACTTCGTCGTCCAATCCGTCGCCGAAATATTCCTTCGCCACGCCCAGCTTCAAGCCGCGCACTGGTTTGTCGAGAGCGGCGACATAATCCGGTACGGGCACATTCGCTGATGTCGAATCCATGGGATCGCGACCGGCGAGTGTACGCAGCACCAGAGCCGCGTCCTTCACTGTCTTGGCTAGCGGTCCGATGTGATCGAGCGAAGACGCAAAGGCGATCAGGCCGTAGCGGGAAACGCGTCCGTAGGTGGGCATCAGTCCCACTACGCCGCAGAAGGACGCCGGCTGCCGGATCGAGCCGCCGGTGTCGGAACCGAGGGCGACGACCGCCATATCTGCAGCAACTGCGGCCGCCGAACCGCCTGAAGATCCTCCGGGCACGCGTGTCAAATCGCGAGGATTGCGTACGGGATGGAATGCAGAGTTCTCGTTCGAAGAACCCATGGCAAACTCGTCGCAGTTGGTTTTGCCGAGAATCACCGCGCCTGCGGCTTCCATGCGCGCGACGGCTGTGCAGTCGTAGGGTGGAATGTATTTGCCGAGAATTTTCGATCCTGCCGTGGTGCGCACTCCCCGAGTCGACATCACATCCTTGATACCGACTGGAACACCGCCCAGCGGCGGCAGGGGCTTACCTTCGGCGGCCATGCGGTCGATGCGATCCGCTTGTTCGAGAGCGCGCTCTTTGCAGAGGGTGAGATACGCGCCGATTTGGCCGTCCTCTTTTTGGATGCGCGCGTAGTGCGCCTCGGCGAGCGCGAGCGCAGTGGTCTTGCGCTCCTGTATTGCGGAGCGAGCAGAGTCAACCGTGTGTTGAGTCAGTTCCATGGAAGACTTAAGGTGGTCAGTAAACGCCGCACATCGCAGACTAACTGCTGGCCACTACCTCTCAATCACCTTCGGCACCCGGAAGAAAGTTCCATCCGCATCGGGCGCGTTTGCCAGGGCCGACTCCTGGGACAGGGATTTCCGCAGTCCCTCCGGGACATCTTCGCGATTCGCATAGGCAAATCGGTCACTACCCTGCTTCGATTCGTCCACGCCATAGCGGTCTGATACTTGCGCCATCGACTGGACCTTCGACGTATCCAGTTCGCTGAGCATCTCGATGTAATCGAGAATCGAGTTCAGATCGCGCACCATGCCGGTTCGCTCGTCCGTGGAAAGTTCCAGGTTGGCGAGATCAGCTACGTAGGTCACGTCCTTTTCCGTAACTTTCATTTTCCCTCGACTCATTCCTGCTTTCCTTGTGAAATCACAAACTCGATCCTCTCCACTTTTTCGTTACCGTAACGATTCAGGGTGGCAAGATAACGGAAAGCGATGCTATGCATTTCACGTTGCCATCCCGCGTCAGGAACTTCAACGCGGAGAACTGCATCGGCAAACTGAACAGCACGTGTGCGCTCGGCCACTACGGAGCCGCAAACCAAGGGCCACGCAAGCAGAGGCGCTTCGCCCTTCGGAACGCGACGCAGCGAGGCCACCACGATCTTTTCTAATCCCACGCCAACCTGCTCCAAATGCACTCCTAGTGAAGCATGGTGTTTCAGTTTCTTAAACACAGTTGGAGGTTCGATTCTAGCACTCTGATTAATCCGACGTGACCTTCCTCGAGACTGCACTATCAAAGAGGGAACTCGTTCTTGACGAACTCGAGAGCGTCCTCGCGCGAAAGCAGTCGCCCTTCCAGTTGAGCATCTTCCACAGCTTCAAGAATTTCTCGGAACCTGGGGCCCGGAACATATCCGGCCGCGATCAAATCGTCTCCTGTCATCAACGCAGCGGGGCGAATGTTTTCCGGAGGAATCTCCGCGAGCTTCTTTTGAAGAAAGTCGTACGTGCTGAGATTGCCATGGCTGGCGAGACTATCGGCGCGGTGTAAGGCGAGATGTTCGTCGAAGCCGGGGAGTCGCATGAATTTCTTCAAGGTCGATTCCTTCATGCGCGTGACGTGACCGAAGCGCATGTGATTGTCGACCAGAGAGAGCACCTGGTCTGTGTCGTGATTTGAAAAACGCAGACGTGTGCAAATCTCCTCCGCAATTTTAACGCCGACCTCCACGTGACCATCGAAACGGATGCGGTCGGGAGCGACGCGGAATGTCGCTGGTTTGCCTACGTCGTGCAGCACGGCTCCCCAAGCCAACGTGGGTGGGCAAGGAAGCGGCAGGTTTTCGAGCAGGAGCAGCGTATGCACGAAGACGTCGCCTTCGGGATGGAACTCCGGCGGTTGCTTAACTCCCTTCATCACTGAAATCTCCGGCAAGACTTCTTTAAGCAAACCGGTTTGATCGAGCAGAAGGAAAGCGCGTCGAGCGTGGCCTTCGGTGAGCATCTTGGTAAGTTCATCGCGAACCCGCTCTCGCGAGACTAGCTGAACGTCTCTGGCCAGCCGCTGGATAGCCGCCAAAGTGTCGGCTTCGATTTCGTATTCAAAGCGTGCCGCAAAACGGACGGCGCGTAACATCCGCAATTTGTCTTCCCCGAAGCGACGATTGGGATCGCCGATGGCGCGGATTAGTTTCGCCTCCAGATCTTTTCGCCCTCCGACAAAGTCAAGCACCTCGCCAGTCACCGGATCGAGCATCATGCCATTGATCGTAAAGTCGCGGCGGGCGACGTCTTCGCGGGTGTCCTGGGTGAATCGAACTTCGTCGGGATGGCGCCCGTCGGAGTATCCCAAATCGCTGCGGAAGGTCGCCACTTCCACAACGTACGACTTCGACGTCCCCTCCTCACCGTCCGCACATTCGCCGCCTGGCGACGGCACCAGCACAACACCAAATTGCGCTCCGACGGCATAGGTTTCGGGGAAAGTTTCCATGACTTGCGTGGGCTTTGCACTGGTTGCAACATCGAAGTCCGCCGGTTCGCGTCCGAGCAGGAGATCGCGCACACACCCGCCCACCAGGTAGGCTTGAAAGCCATGCTGGCGCAGGGTTTCGATCGTCGAGATGGCGAACTTCTTGGACATGCGCCGCCGGGCGGCTTAAAGCCGCTGTAGGTTTTTATGGGATGTTTGCGGCGCGGCTGAAGTCGCGCCCTTGCAAAGCGAAATCGCAAATCGCGGCTCTCGGCAGCGGGTCAAACAGTTGACTTGCACATGGCAGCGCACGATCACATTGCGCCGCGTTCGATGCCGGCTTCTTCCTCTTTCGCCGTCTTACACGCCCAGGCCATGCGCGGGGTGTTGTGCGCGATGCCGAACTGTCCCTGCGCGTTCAGCACGATAATTCCACCGTGCCCATTCAATCGCTGTTTCAAGTAGTTCATGGCCTCCTGTGCCGCCCACTCGGGCAGATTTCCTGCTGACACGCGGTCTGCCGTCCACTTGGCCAACACCAACTTCATAATTGGTTCGCCCCAACCTGTGGTCGAAGCCGCCGCGCTCAGATTATCAGCGTAGCAACCGCACCCGATCAGCGACGAATCGCCCAGACGTCCGGGAGCCTTGTTCAGAGTTCCCCCAGTCGACGTCGCCGCCGCGATATTGCCGCCGCGATCCAGTGCCACCGCTCCTACGGTATCGTGTGAAATCGAAGGCGCGAATAGATCTTCTCCATCATTCGCGGATCCGCGGGCCGCCAACTCCTGATATTCGCGCAGGCGCTCCACTTCGCGGGCAACTACTAAGTCTTCGTTCCGGCAGAGGGCAACGCCATGCTCCGCGGCGAACTGTTCCGCGCCTTCCGCTACAAAATACACGTGGGGGCTCTCACTCAGAATCTTGCGCGCCGCTCGTATTGGATTTTTCAATCGTTCCACGCATCCCACGCCCCCTGCCCGCAGCGTAGAACCGTCCATGATCAGCGCATCCAACTGCACCTTGCCGTCGCGATTCAGAAAGCTTCCCCGGCCTGCGTCGAAGGTTGCGTCGTCCTCCATGATGACGACGGCTTCCTCGACTGCATCCAGTGCTGGGCCGCCGCGCTCCAGCACGCGCCAGCCTGCGACCAGCGCGTTGCGCACGCCATGCAGGTGCGCCTGCACCATGTCATCAGGCATGGCCCAAGCGCCGCCGTGAACAACCAAAACAGGATCACTCGGCAAGAAAAATCCTCAGAAGAATTGAAACGACTGATTAGTCTAGCATCGCACTGCCGGGAAACTGGGAATCCCCCCTACGCCGCGTGGCCTGCTTTGGCCGCAACAATTGGCGGGGCGTCCTGGGTGCGAGTCCAGGTATAACGCATGCGGTGGATCACAGTAAGAGTGGAGAGGACCGCGATTATCCACAATACGGGCGCCATGCGGTTGAAGAGCGCGCCGATGATTACCAGCACTAACCGCTCCGGACGTTCCATGAAGCCGACGCGGCAGGATCCAATAAGCGATTCGGCGCGGGCGCGTGTGTAGCTCACCATGATGGCGCTGACCATTACGAAGGCGGTGAGCACGACGTAGAAGAAGCGGTCACCCCGCGCATAGAAAACCAGGAGGCCGAGGAATTGGGAAGCGTCGCTGTAGCGATCGACCACCGAATCGAAAAATGCTCCGAAGCGGGTGACGCGGTTGGTGGCGCGAGCCACCTGGCCGTCCACCAGATCGAAGAAGCCGGAGAAAATGATCACCAGGCCGGCCAGAAAAAACATGCGCTTCTGGGTTGCCGCCGTGGCGGACCCGAACAGAATCGCTGCCCAGGTATTCACCACCAATCCCATGAACGTCAGCACGTTGGGGTTGATGCGTGAGAGCGCAAGCCAGCGGACGATAGTATCCAGCAGCACGCCGCAAGCGCGACCAAAGGCGCTGGTCCAGCTTCGGTTGGGCGAAGCTGACATCAGGCACCGGCCTTTTCACGGGCAGTCTCGTCGTGGACCGTGATCAGACTCAAAATCTCCAGCTCGCGCTTGCCGTTGGGGGTGATAACGGTGGCTTCGTCGCCGACTTTCTTGTTGAGCAGGGCGCGGCCAATGGGCGAAGTGGTCGAAATCTTGCCTGCGCCTACGTCGGACTCCTCGCTGGTCACGAGCTTGTACTCGATTTCTTCATTCTTGGTGCTGTCATATACCTTGACTGTGGAACCGAGCCCCACCTTGTCCCTGGGGATATTGTTCATGTTGGTCAGGGAAAGATCCGCGAGACGCTTGCCGAGCTGGCGAAAGCGCGCCTTGACGAATTCCTGACGCTGCTTGGCCATGTGATATTCGGCGTTCTCGCTGAGGTCGCCGAGAGCTGCGGCGCGCTTGATTTCTTTGGGCAGCTCGTGAACCAGTTCGTGCTCCAGCGCGTCGACTTCTTCCTGCAATTTTCTTCTAAGTTGATCAGTCATGCGTGCAGTACAGCTTTCGAGATTATAAACCTGTTGCGAGGCTGCGGGTACGGGATGGGGAGGAATGCAGATGAGGCTTGACTGAGAGTCGAGTTTCCCGGATTGGTTTTCCGCGCCGGATTTGTGACATCTATCACACCCAGTCTGGGGCGGGGTAAATAGCATAAAAGCCGGGGGGCTCTGTGCTTTCGGGACGGGCGACGCAGGCGGCGATTAAGGTTCTCGACTGGCTGGCGGAGCGCACCCTGCCACCTGACGATTCTCCTGCTCAGCTGCGTACCGGGTGCGGGGGCGAGGAAGCGGCTTACTTTCATCTCAGAAAGCAGGGCTATACCATGGTGGCGCGGAATTTCCGGTCGCCGCGGTGCCGCGGCGAGATCGATCTGATCGGATGGGAGAAGGATGTGCTTTCGAAGTTAAGACTCGAAGCACCCGCGACGTGAAGACCGGAGTAGCGGCAGTGGATCGCCACAAGCGACGCGAAATAGCGGCCGTGGTGCGCGAGTATCTGCGCCGGCTTCCACCTTCGTGCCAGTGGCGTTTCGATGTGGTCAGCGTATACTATCACCGTTTGCCAGCCAGCCGGCCGCGGATTGAGCTGTTTCGTAATTCTTCTCTGACGACTTAGAATAAAATTCGCCTGTTCTGATAAAGAGGTTCTTGAGTGCCTGAGTTGAGAAAAGATCCGATTGTTGGCCGCTGGGTGATTATTTCCACGGATCGAGCCAAGCGCCCAACCGATTTTGCCCGAGAGAATGTGAAGTTGAAGGGCGGATTCTGCCCCTTTTGCTATGGCAACGAAGGTAAGACACCTCCTGAGATTCAAGCCTACCGTCCAGGATCGAGTGGAGGACCAGCATCCCAGCGGGACACACCAGGGTGGACGGTGCGTGTGGTAGCTAACAAGTTTCCCGCCCTCGGCATTGAAGGCACGCTGAACCGCCAGGCCGAAGGAATGTTCGACCGGATGAACGGTATCGGGGCGCATGAAGTGATTATCGAAACTCCCGACCACGCCGCCAGTCTCGCAACCTTGCCCCCTAAGCGGATTGAAGACGTGCTGTGGACATTTCGCGACCGCATTCTCGATCTTAAGAAGGACCGCCGGTTTAAGTACATCCTGCTGTTTAAGAATCACGGTGAGGCCGCCGGAGCGTCGCTGGAGCATGCGCACTCGCAACTCATCGCGCTGCCGATTCTACCCATCAACGTCACTCAGGAACTGGAAGGCGCGAAGCAGTACTTCCTATACAAGGAGCGCTGCGTATTCTGCGACATTATCCAGCAGGAAATAGAAAACGGGAGCCGCGTGGTGGCCGAGAACGAGAACTTTCTGACTATCGCGCCATACGCGCCGCGCTTCCCGTTCGAGACCTGGATTCTGCCGAAGCAGCATGAATCGGCGTTCGAGAACTCGTCCTCGCACATGTTTGAGAACTTGGCCAAGGCGCTGAAGACGTTGCTGATTAAGGCCGATCGAGTGCTCGACAATCCGCCCTACAATCTGGTGATCCACACATCTCCGGCGCAGGATCCGACCAACGATCACTATCACTGGCACATGGAATTCATGCCGAAACTCACCAAGACTGCCGGATTCGAGTGGGGCACGGGCTTTTACATTAATCCAACGCCGCCAGAGGAAGCGGCTAAGTTTTTGCGGGAGGCGAGTGTGGAAGAGCCAGTTCCGGCAGCCGTGGGGTAATTTCGCATCAAGGTCAGTTATTTGGAGGGAAGAAAAAAGAGGGTCCGGTTTGAGCGCCGGGCCCTAATGCAGTTGAACAGAGAGAGATGCCGATGCCCGCGAGAGGAACCTTGTGTGGAAAGTTCCGAGCAAACAGCAGCAATGCAACGTTACACATGATCGGGCCGCGAATTGTCACCAAGATGTAAAACTATGCGCGGCGATGGAAGCCCTTGCTCGGATAGAAAAGCAGCAGGGAAGCCCCCTGCCTAGCTTTGCGTGCGGTCCTGAAATTCTTCATGCCAAGCCATCTGGATGGCTTCAAGCTTTCCCTCGTTGGAAGTTTTCGGATCTCCCTTGAAATCAGGCAGTTCTGTTACATAACGATGTAAGTCGGTGAAGCGGACGGTGAGCGGATCAAGCTCGGGATGAACTTCGGAAAGCAGGATGCCCAAGTCTTCGGCGTTGTCCCAGGTAAGAGATTTTGGCATAGATTCCTCAGAGCTAGATGATCGATTTAGTGATGTTCTTCCGAAATGTAATTGCGGTTCCAGGCGGGGATCTCGACCACTACCTTACCCGGCTTCGTGATCTGCACCTGGCAACCGAGACGCGAGTTTAACTGCAAGTCGGCGGCCATGTCCAGACGGTCAGCCTCATCGTCTTCCATCGGAGAAAGATTCTCAGCACCTTCTTTAATCCAGACGTGGCAGGTGGTGCAGGCGCAATTGCCGCCGCAGGCGTGGTCGAGCGGGATTCCATAGTTCAGCGCGATATCGAGAATCGACTCTTCCTTGCCATGATCTTCGTATGGCAGCTTGCCGTGCTCAAACTGGACCGTCTTGCCCTCGGGCAGGAATGTAATCTGGACGGTGTTTTCGCCGGGGGCTTCTTCAGTGACTGTGCCGGCGCCTTGCGATTTTTCTTCTGGCATTGCTGCTCCTCTAAAATCCTTGACTGCTTCGTTGCTCACGCTGCGAGGGCGAGACCCCCTCGCGACAGCCGGCGAGACGCCGGCCCTACTTATTCAAATTCCGCTTTCGCCATGGGGTGCGGTGCTGTGGGGCCTTCGCCCATGTCAGCCTCGTCCATGGTTTTGCCTTTCAGCGCGGTCGAGACGGCGCTGTCCATCATTAACTCGGCCAGCCGCGTCGTGCCCTGATTGAGCGTATCGATGGCTTTGCGGATGGCTTGATAGTCGTCTTCATTCTTCACAGCGATCAAAGCCTTCTCTATCTTGGCAATCTTTTTCTTTTCGTCGGTAGAGAGATGACCCCAGGCTGGGCTCTTCTTGCCTTTGTCAAGCGCGTCGAGAATGGTCGCGGCTTCGTTGCGCGCTTCAATGACCTGGCGCTGCCGAAAGTCTTCTTCCGCGCTGTCGAACGAGTCCAGGATCATGCCTTCGACTTGTTCGTCGGTGAGGCCATAGCTAGGCTGGACTTGGATTTCAGCTTCCTTGCCGCTGCGCTGCTCTCGGGCCGAGACATGCAGGATGCCGTTAGCGTCGATAAGGAATTTGACCTCGATGCGCGCCATTCCTGCCGCCATTGGCGGGACGCCCTTGAGATCGAAGCGCGCTAAGGACCGGCAATCCTTCGCCAGTTCGCGCTCGCCTTGCAATACGTGTATCGCGACGTTGGCTTGGCCGTCGACTTGCGTCGTGTAGAACTGCGTCGCCGAAGCGGGAACGGTCGAGTTGCGCAAAATGATTTTGTCAGTGACCCCACCCGCAACTTCTATACCGAGCGACAGCGGCGTGACATCGAGCAAGAGCATGTTCTCGGTGGCTTCGGATCCCCCGCCCAGAATGTTTGCCTGTACGGCCGCACCGAGGGCAACAACTTCGTCCGGATTAAGTTCCGTGTGAGGCTCACGGTGAAACAGTTCATTTACCAGAGCGCGAACCTTAGGGATGCGCGTGGAACCGCCAACCAGGACAACTTCGTCAATTTGCTCGGGCTTGAGGCTTGCGTCTTTCAGGGCTTGCTTGCAGGGACCGACAGTGCGGTCGATGATGGGCTGAATCAGCTGTTCGAATTGTTCACGCGTGATCTCGCGCAAGTAATGACTGCCGCCAGGCAATTCAACATCAAGTTTGACCGAAGGCTGCGATGAGAGAGCAATCTTAGCTTCGATCACCGCTTTGCGAATCGCTTGCACCGCCTCGGCATTGCGGCGTAGATCGAGGCCAAGATCGCCGAAAGTATCGTCCAGCGCAATCGTGATCAGAAGATTATCGATATCATCACCACCGAGATGAGTGTCGCCGTTGGTAGCGATAACCTCGAAGATGCCGTCATGCAGCTTGAGAATCGAGACGTCGAATGTGCCGCCGCCGAGATCGTAGACGGCAACGATGCCGTTCTGCTTTTTGTCCAAGCCGTAAGCCAGTGACGCGGCGGTGGGCTCGTTCACCAGGCGCATAACTTCGAGGCCTGCGATGCGGCCTGCATCTTTCGTTGCCTGGCGCTGCGCATCGTTGAAGTAGGCGGGGACCGTGATGACCGCCTTGGTGACGGGAGCTCCGAAGAAGCGCTCGGCGTTACGCTTGAGCTGACGAAGAATGAGAGCCGAAATTTCCGGCGGCGTGAAAGTTTTGTTTCCAAGCCTGATGCGGAGTACTTCGCCAGCCTGGAGATCTTCCGCAAGGCGGAAGGGAAAGAACTTCAATTCTTCCTGAACATCGTCAACCCCGCGCCCCATCAAGCGTTTGATAGAGTAGACGGCGCGCTCCGGAGTCTCGGTCAAATACTTACGAGCGGCGTTGCCGATGACAGGCTGGTTCTTCTCGTCAAGTGCGACCACGGAAGGCACCAGGTTCAAACCGTCATCCCCGGGAATCACGACAGGGCTCTCCCCTTGCATGAAGGCCACGAGAGAGTTCGTGGTACCAAGGTCGATGCCGACGATGCGATCAGTTGCCATAAACCAATTGCTACCGCTCCAATACTTCGTTTACATCCCGCACCAAATTGCGGATGTAGTTGCGGCGGTTCAGCAAGTCCACCATCCGGTTGCGCGCCTGCCTGCGCTCTTCTTCTGACACCGGCTGACCATTCTGCTCGCGCTGGATCATTCCATCCCACATCTTCCAGTGACCCTGCAACTCGCGTAACAGCGCTTCGTGCTTCTCCTCAAGTTCGAGTTTCTGCCGGCCGACTTCCTCGATCAGGGCGGGATCGTCCTCGCCCATCTTTTTCTGCATGCGAAGCTCTTCGAGCTGAATGTTCAACTCAAAAACTTCTTCCAGCAAATCCGGCGGGACAATCTGCTTCTTCATTTCCCCCGTAGAGCGTGCCTGCTCCGTCGCAGACTTCGATTGCTCTTCCAATTCCACGCCTTCCAGCTTCAAAAGATACTGGGTGCGCTTGATGGGATCTTTCAGGGTTCGATAAGCGTCATTGAGCAGGGAACTTTGCTGCAGGCTCCACTCTTGCTCCTGGCTGCCGGCCCGGGCATTGAGATCGGGATGCAGCTTGCGGCTCAGCTCGTAAAAATCTTTCTCGACAGCAGAAACGTCGAGATTCAACTTGCGAGGCAAACCAAAGAAGGTAAAATAATCCACCGGCGTCGGCGGCTGAACCTTGCCACACGACTCGCAGAAGTGTACGGCGCGCATGGTGCCGCATGACCAACAGGACTGAGTCTCCTCCGGTGCAGCCTTCGCGGTAATTGTAGTCAACGACGAATCGGTCATTTCAGCCTACGCTTCGGGCAAACACAACTACACCCTCATAGCTTGAACCGGTGCAAGCCCAGGGCGCTGGGTGCTGGGCGAGGACGGTCGCGCCTTGCGAACCCTCGCGGGCAAGAGTGCCCGCGCCACAGATTCCGAGTCACACAATCCAAGTCAAAGCACGCTCACGCCGAGAACGAAGTCCCGCAGCCGCACGATTTCGTCGCTTGCGGATTCACGAAAACGAATCCCTGTTGCAGCAAGGTTTCCTGGTAATCGAGAATCATGCCGTGCAAATAGATAAACGACTTCGGATCCACGAACACGCGCACATCGCCAAACTGGAAGATGCGGTCGCGTTCGCGTGGCTGCGTATCGAAACGAACGTTATAGCTAAGGCCGGAACAACCCCCGCCCTGGACGCCGAGGCGCAGTCCACCCTGTTCGGGTGAAATGCCTTCCTTGGCCATCGCGCTTTTCACCCTGCCCAGGGCTTTGTCAGTCACCTGAATGCCCTTGGCCAGGGGGGGTTGGGATGGCTTCGCGCTTTGTTCCGTTACCGTTGTCATAAAAATTCCCGGTCCGCGCCCGCCCGCCTCGGCACGGCCTGGGGCCGTACTGCCAGCGCGCGCGGCAACCAGCCTACTGCGCTACGGAGGCGGTAACTGGCTTAGAACTTTCCTGCTTTTTCTTCCAGTCACCAATCGCGGCGCGAATGGCATCTTCAGCCAACACCGAGCAATGGATCTTTACCGGAGGAAGCGACAGCTCCTTCACGATGTCCATGTTCTTAATGGCGAGAGCTTCGTCCACGGTCTTGCCCTTGACCCACTCTGTGGCCAAAGAGGAAGAGGCGATCGCGGAGCCGCAGCCGAACGTCTTGAACTTGGCTTCTTCAATGACGTTAGTCTCGCGGTTGACTTTGATCTGCAGCTTCATGACGTCACCACACTCCGGTGCGCCGACCAAACCCGTGCCTACGTCCGCGCTGCTCTTATCCATTGAGCCGACGTTGCGTGGATTGTTGTAATGATCGATTACCTTATCGCTATATGACATTTGCTCTCCTAAATTCTCTGAATTCGTCTCTTGCTAGGCACTAAGTACTTAGGTACTGCTTACTCCCCAGCCCACTTCACATCCTTCAGATTGATGCCTTCCTTCGCCATTTCGTAAAGCGGAGAAAGTTCGCGCAGCCGTTCGACGGTTTCGATCACGCGGTCGGCCACGTAATCGACTTCGGCAGCGGTATTGAAGCGTCCAATGCCGAAGCGTATCGAACTATGCGCCAAGTCGTCGCCGGTACCCAGAGCCTTCAATACATAAGATGGCTCAAGCGTCGCGGAGGTGCATGCCGAACCGCTGGAAACTGCAATATCGTTGATTCCCATGAGCAAGGATTCACCTTCCACATAGGCAAAGCTGATATTCAGGTTGCCGGGCAAGCGGTGCTCCATCGAACCGTTGATGTAGGTTTCGTCCAGACGTTTCATGATGCGGTCGCGGAGACGATCGCGCAAACCGCCCAACTGCGCGGCTTCGCGAGACATTTCCTCCGCCGCAAGGGCGCAAGCCTTGCCCAAGCCAACGATGCCGGGGACATTCAATGTACCGGAGCGCATGCCGCGCTCGTGGCCGCCGCCGTCAATGCCCGCGGAAATCTGCACGCGCGGATTTTTCCGGCGCACGTACAAAGCCCCCACACCCTTAGGACCGTAAATCTTGTGTCCAGTAATGGACATCAGGTCGATATTCTGCTTGATTACGTCCACCGGAACCTTGCCAATGGCCTGCACGGCGTCGGTGTGGAAGATCACGCCGCGTTCGTGGCACAGCTTTCCGATCTCGGTAACTGGCTGCAGCACGCCGATTTCGTTGTTGGCTGCCATGATGGTGACCAGGATGGTTTTGTCATCCATGGCGCGCTTGAGGTCGTCGAGGTCGATCAGGCCATCCTTCTGCACAGGCAGATAGGTGACGCGATAACCATATTTCTCCAGGCGCTTACAGGTATCGAGCACTGCCTTGTGCTCGGTAACCGCGGTGATGATGTGATTGCCCTTCTCGCGGTACATCTCGGCCACACCCTTGATGGCAAGGTTGTCGCTTTCGGTGGCGCCCGAAGTAAAAATAATTTCCTTGGTGGTGGCGCCAATCAGCTTGGCGATGCGTTCGCGAGCCGTTTCCACGCCGTCCTCGGCTGCCCAGCCGAATGAGTGATTGCGGCTGGCCGAGTTTCCGAACTTCTCCATGAAGTAGGGCAGCATTTCCTCCAACACCCGCGGATCCATGCGGGTGGTGGCATGATTGTCCATATAAATGGGAAGCTTCACTCCTTGAGGAGTGGCGTGCTTTGTGACTCCAAGTTCCTGGGGGATCTTTACATCCGTGCTCATAAAATGCGTCTCCTACCTGGTTGATTGCTTAAAAACCAACATTCACTTCTCAAACAATTGTCACTAGCTCAGCCGGCTTGGTTGCTGCGCTTTCGGCCACTTCCGGCTCTTCCCTCATATGTGAGATCTTAATGCGCTTCAGCACCGCTTCGATGCTATCGTTCACCTTGCGGAGAGGTTCACGGATGTTGCAACGGTCGCTCTGGCCGCATTCCCCGCGAACCGTAACGCAAGAGGTAATAAACAGGGGTCCGTCGATAGCCTGGATCACATCAAACGCCGAAATCGTATGCGCGGCCCGCGCCAGCTTGTAACCGCCGTGGGTGCCGTGCTGTGACTGCAACAAACCAGCCTTGGCCAACCGCTGCAGTATCTTCGCCAAAGCCTCCGGAGGAATACCGAAGGAGTCGGCAACGTCCTTCGCACTGGCGCTGCCGGTACCCTGCTGAGCATGCTCAGCCAAGTGCCTCATCGCCATTAGCGCGTAATCCGCTTTCTTGGTTAGCTTCAGCATCTGGTTTGCGCCGCCGGTGCGACCATTTCCGACTTTTTCAGTCGGATTTAATTGCGACCTTTTCTGTCGTAATTCATTTTACGTCCAAACGCCAGATTCGCGCAAGGCCTAGCAGGCATCGGCGATAACCTGGGATCGGACAGTAAGCAATCGCGATTGAATGGTTTAAGCCGCGGCGGGGATGATGGGCGAACTTCAAGTACCGGAGGTGAAGCCGAATGATGGCCAGCACGATCAAGGAAGGAAATTAATCCACAGGGGCTTGACAACTGGCCTAGCAGGGCTAAAATACCCGGAAATTCCCGATCGATCCCTCCCGCTACTCCGAAAGGGCGACGTTTCCGGATTATGACCTCAAAGCCGTTCTCCCAGCCGAAAGACACGAAAAAACCGCCCTGCAAACACCCACGCGTGCAAATCGTCGCCCGCGACGAAGACGCCGAGTTCGTGGAATGCCTCGAGTGCCGCGAAGTCTTCGAGTCCAGCGAACTGAAGGACATGAGTATCGAAGAGAGCGTCGAGGGTGAAGCCCAGGAACCGTAAGCCGTCAAGCGCCGCACAATGGTAACCGCGTTGGCTCGCTTCTTCCTTGTTAGGCGGACACACACACTGCTAATCTCCGGACCGGGGGCGTGCATACGCACGTTACACACTGATGCCTGCCGTAGCGCTGGTGGTCGATGACTCGATGCTCATCCGCTACACCGTTTGCCGCTCTCTGGAAGAGCGCGGCTTTACAGTGGAGTCCGCCACCAACGGCTTGGAGGCCCTGCTCATCCTTGAACGTGTGCTGCCTGATGTGATTGTCACGGACATGCACATGCCAAAGATGTCAGGCCGGGAACTGATCTCGGCATTAAAGAACAATCCGAAGACCGCCAACATTCCCATCATTATTGTAGCGGGACGCGGCAGTGGCTTCGACGAAAGCGAAAGGCGCGCCGATTTTGCCATTTACAAAGATATTGATATCCAAAGCCAACTCGAAAAGGCGCTGGATGCGGTCATGGGAAATAAAGGCGCGAGCAAGTAGATCTCCCTCGTAACTTCTGCTTAACGCAAGACGAGGTTCGCCTCGGCGGAAAAATCCATGGCAGCAAAATCCTTGGCTAGGTATTTGGGATAGGCGGCCGCGGCAATCATTGCGGCGTTGTCGGTGGAAAGCGCACGCGAAGGAAAATAAACCGGCACCCCCGCCTGAGCGCCCTGCTGCTCGAAGGTCTTTCGCAGTTCGCTATTTGCCGCCACTCCGCCCGTCACAAAGAGTGTAGCCACGTCATACGCCTGGGCCGCAGCCAGAGTCTTGCTCACCAGATCCTCAACGATCGCACGCTGAAACGAGGCGACTAAGTCGAGCGTCTGGCGGTCACAAGTCGCCAAATAATCTTCCAGCTTGGGCTTCGAAATCTTCGCCAGCGCTTGGCGTCGGAGCTCGATGGAATCCCGCATGCCGTGAACCTCAACGTAGCGCAGGACTGCTGTCTTGATACCGCTGTAGGAAAAGTCAAAGCGCGGACGATCGTTTTCTATCTCTTCTTTTTGTCCGCGATGATGCCGGCGATCAGGATGCTTGATTTGTGCGGGAAGGAACTTCACCGCGCTGGGATCGCCATGTGGAGCGAGCCGGTCGACGATGGGGCCTCCGGGATAACCCAGGCCAATCAGTTTTGCAACTTTGTCGAAAGCCTCTCCGGCTGCGTCGTCGCGGGTATGGCCGATATTTTCATAGGTCCAACCTTCGTTCTTTCGGGCCGCGAGATACAGGTGGGTGTGCCCTCCTGACACAACCAGAGCCAGAACCGGGAATTGCGGTTCGTGATTACCCTTCTGCCGCTCTTCCAGCAGCACCGCATGGACGTGGCCTTCGAGGTGATTGACGGCAATCAGCGGCTTGTCGAGAGCGAAGGCCAGCGCCTTCGCGTAGCTGATGCCCACCAGCAGCGCTCCAGCAAGACCCGGACCCTGGGTGACAGCGATTGCGTCTAAGGAGTGATAAGTCTGCTTGGCGTCAGCCAATGCTTGCCGGACGACGGGAACAATCGCTCGCAGATGCTCGCGCGATGCGAGTTCCGGAACTACGCCCCCATAAGGCTGATGCGTGGCAATCTGCGACGCCACCACGTTCGAGATAAGCTTCTCTCCCGAGCGCACCACAGCCGCAGCAGTTTCGTCACAGGAACTTTCAATGCCGAGAATGTAAGCGTCGGCCATGAGACTATCGGATTAGATCTTTGTCAATATGTGCATCTTTCATCTTTCAGGTAGTGGGTCAGTTTGCAAGCAGGGTGCAATGCCGAATGCTTGGACTATACTATCCCGGAAGAAATGAGGTTAACACTCTTCATGAGCTATACGCCGGTCATCCTTGTGATCCTTTTCATCGCTATAGCGTGTCCAATTGCTGCCACGCGCGGTCTGCGACGTGGTCGAAGCAAACAGAAGATTTCAAACTGACCCACCACCATCTTTCACTTTCGCAGCCGATTTCGAACGGACCTTGGAACGTGACAATTGGCGCTGCGAGCAAGCGGGCAAGCGGGCGGGAGTGCCCGCTCCACACAGCCTAGAGCCAGCCCTTTGTTCGGGCGATTCGCGAGGCTTCTACCCGGTTGCTGGCGCCCATCTTGCTGATGGCTTCGGAAAGATAATTCCTTACAGTGCCTTCGGAGAGTCGAAGCTCGGCGGCTATATCTCCACTTTGCATGCCTTCGCCGGCCAAGCGTAAGACTTGGCGTTCGCGATCGGTGAGCGGATCCATTTCGGACCAGGCTTCCGTGGCGAGATCGGGATGAATGACGCGCAAGCCCTGCTGCACGCGGCGCACGGCGTCGGCAAGTTCCTCGGCACGCATGTCTTTCAGCAAGTATCCCAAGGCTCCCGCTTCCATGGCGCGACGTAAATATCCAGCACGGGCGAAGGTGGTGAGGATGATGACGCGGGTGCTGGAGCGGCGGCGTTTCAGCTCGGCTGCGGCATCGAGTCCGGTCATGAACGGCATCTCAATGTCGGTGATGAGAACGTCCGGCTTTTCTGCGAAAACAGCCTCCAGCGCTTCTTTGCCATTGCGCACTTGGGCGACGACTGAGATGTCGCCTTCGATCTCAAGCAGCGCGGCCAGAGCTCCAAGGACCATGCCCTGATCTTCAGCGATAACCACGCGCGTGGTTTTACGATTTTCTTTCGCGATCGGATTCAATTGGGGCGGCCCTCGGTTCTGGGCGCGACTTCTTTCAGTGGTAGTGTGATGGTGAGTCTCGTACCTGACTGAGCGTCACGGTTCAGTGTGCCGCCTAACATCTCGACGCGCTCGCGCATGCCCCGGAGTCCGTTGCCTTCATCATGGACGCCACCGCGGCCGTCGTCTTCGATCTCAAGACGGCAGGAACCATTTTGTTGCGCCAGGCGCAGGCTGCAAGTGCGAGCCTGCGCGTGCCGTACAACGTTCGTGACGGCTTCCCTGACTGCCATCGCCAGCACGCCCTCGTGCATAGGAGGAAGTTTAACCATGGTCGATGCATCGCATCGAACCGCGACGCCGGCGGTTTCCAGCGTGCATTTGGCCTGCGCCAGCTCCGCCACCAGCCCCTTTGAGCGGTAACCGCGGATGGCATCGCGCACGTCCGACAACGCCTGTCGGGAAATTTGCTCCACTTCGCGGATCTCCTGTCCCGCGCGAGCCGGATCGCGATCCATCAGCTTGCCCGCCAACTCCGACTTCAGCGTGATCACTGACAGTGTGTGCCCCAGCACATCGTGGAGATCGCGCGCGATCCTTTCGCGCTCCGCGACTTTCGCCAGATGCTCGATCTCTTCGTCGGCTTTGCGCAACTTGCGGTTCATGCGATTGCGCTCGGCAAAAAACAAGTTGCCACCACCGACCACGAGAGGAAACACCGCGGAATAAAAAAGCGCCCATCCCGACAAGTGCAACAGCCAGCCTTCAGTACCGGCGATGGCTACAATGGTGAGCATTCCCGCGATGGCCTTGGTCTGGGTTTCCATGACGAAGGGTGTAAACGCGGCGGCGAAGATAAAAAAAGTCGAAGCGCCCCCGTTCCATGGGATGAAGATCATCCCCAGTGCCACCAAACCGGCGATATGTAAAAGACCTCGGGGGTGTTGCAGCAGAAACAAGCCGGCGTACAGAAGAAGAAACACAGAAAATCCGAGCAGGTCCAACAGCCACTGTTTCCGACCAACGTGGTCCATGATTGGCTGCACGAAGAAGAAGCCGGAATATACAAGCCAGACGAAGGGCGCCCATCCGTGCTCGCGATTCCTCGAGAATCTGTCGAAAAATCCAATCATCGATTCAACCGGCTGACTTCAAAATTATTGCCGACATCTTAATGTCCCACTCTTCTATTTTCGCCCCGCAGTCAATTCCGATCACCATGCAGCATCGGCTGAGCGATTTCATACCAAATCAACAAGGCCGCCGGAATCAGAACGATCAGAACTTTCATCCCTACGAACAGTGCTGTCAAGCCAAACACTATCAATACCGTTGTCCATACTAGAGACTTTTTCGTTTGTGCACTCATGTCCAACTCCCTTACGATTCGTGACGCTGTTGCCATTTCCGGTAGCCTTCCATTTCTAAACAGATCGGCATATCCAACTTCTGAGCCTTGCTAGCCGTAGAGTTTCCCCTGATCGCGCTGGAAACCGATGCGCGCGACGCCCAAACATATCAAGGTGAAGGCGAGCAGTACCTCCCAGTGTGTTGTGGCCGGCTCGTGGCGCCCCGCGCCGACAATTCCTAGCGCGAGTTGCGATAAGTGATAAGGCGGAAGCGCCAGCGCGATCTGCCGGACCAGTTTCGGCAGAAACGTATAAGGCACCCACAAACCGCTGCAAAACGAGAGTGGCAGATAAATCAGGTTGATGGCAGCGGGCGCGGAATTCGGGCCGGCGAAGTATCCGATGGCCAATCCCATGGCGGAAAAGGGCAACGATCCCGCGACCAGAGTTCCGAGTAGCTTTGCCATTTCCGCGAGCGGCATTCGCACTCCGCCGAAACTGATGCCCAGCACCAGCAGCAGAGCAACCACGATCGCGCTGAAAGTCATGCTTAGAATCACTTTAGCCATGAAGTAAGCGAATGGGGGCATAGGGCTGGCCCGCTTTACTTGGAGCCACCCCAAGCCGCGATCTGAGGCCAGACCCGACGCAGTCCCGAACAGCGAGGCTCCCATCACGCCGAAAGTTCCGTAAGTTGCGATCAAATAGGTGGAAACGCCGGTACCACCAATCGCTTCTTTCGCGTTCAGCACTAAACCGAAGAGCACATAAAACATCAACGGAAAAGTAATCACCGAAACGGTGTACACGCGCAAGCGCAGGTTCTTCAGAAACTCGTATTTGGCTTCCTTCAGATAAATCTTGGTCGTGTGTTTTGTGGAGCGCTCGATCGGAGTATTGGGGAATGCCGCTGCAGTGGTGCTCATCGTCGTCTCCTCGGTATCTTTCTGAATCTGGGTGCAGGGAAATAGGGGTTCAGTCTGGATGATTTCCGTTTTCGCCATTGTCGCGAGTAAGGGAAAGAAACGCTTCTTCCAATCCCGCGCTGCTAATCTCCAATCCGGAAAGCGAGGGATCGCGAGCCAGCAAAAGGCGAACCACCGACTCACCTTCACCGGTATGGATCTCGACGGCTTCGCGGTCTCTTTTCACATCGGTCACACCTGGAATTTGGAGCAAAGCCGCCACGTTGAGCGCGGTAATGCAACGAATCCGCTTTCCACTGGTTTGCGCCTTGATCTCTGCCGGTGTGCCTTCCGCGATGATTTCGCCCTGATTAATAAAGGCGATGCGGTCGGCGAGAGCGTCGGCCTCCTCCAGATAGTGCGTGGTGAGAAGAACCGTTTTTCCACACTCGACCAGGCGCCGAATTTCTTCCCAGAGGGCGCGACGGGCTTCGACGTCGAGTCCCACTGTAGGCTCATCCAGAAACAGCAGATCGGGATTGCCGCAGATGGCAAGGGCAAACAGCGTGCGCTGCCGCTGGCCGCCCGAGAGATCGCCGAACTTGCGATCGCGCAATTTTTCCAGGCCCGCAGCGGCCAGCACTCCCTGGAGAGACATCGGGTTCTGGTAATAACTGGAAAACAAATCGATGTGCTCGCCTACCTTCAGAGTCTCCGGCACCTTGCCCACCTGCAGCATAGCCCCGGTGCGCATACGATTCGCGGGATTGGTGGGATCTCCGCCGAAGACCCGGACTCTGCCGGTGTTCGGCTGAATGAGACCGAGCAGGAGCTTCACGGCTGTTGTCTTGCCTGCCCCATTAGGCCCAAGAAGCGCGACCACCTGACCTGCATTTACTGTGAAGTTCACACTGCGCAGGGCGCGAATTTCTCCATAGTTTTTGCTGACACCTGCCAGACTTGCGACAACCGCGCCTGATTTTGCCCGCTGCCCGGTTTGCATTTCTTCAAGAGTTGCGATCATGTTGGCCCTCTCCACCCTTACCAATCCTCGCCGAGGTAAGTTCTGTCCCGGTGCTTGTATGATTGCGGAGGTGCGGATAAAGCACCAGTGCTGTTCATCACTGAGTTGGCGTGACAAATGTCATGGCGAACTGCCAAAAGCGCAGGGTCCCAAAATGGGACAGAAGGGCCGAATCAGGATTTCTGCCATTGTGAGCAATGCCTGTTACGAAAAACGAACAAGGCCGAGATCCTAGAACATTCGCTCCCTACCGACAACAGCGGTGGAACTCGTAGCAAGATAGGCGATTCGTTAGACAGGGCGCGGATCAGACCCTGTTCGGAAATCGTAACAAGCTTGCCCGCCGGCAAATTTTCTTTGCGAGATCATGACACGAACGCCGCTCCCTGCTATGATGGCGGGCACTCTAGGAATCTCCCTAACTTCCAATGGAGGCGTTCTATGCTCCCGGCCGGTAAGAGTCTTCGTACCCTTCGCGAAAAGCTCGGCTTGACGATGCGCGACATCGAGATTGCCAGTGCTCGCATGGCTGAGAAGTATCGCAACGAAGAATTTTCGATTCCCCCTAGCCGTTTATCCGACATAGAGACCAAGAGTGTTTTGCCCAGTATTTTTCGCCTTTACACGCTGGCCGTCATCTACCGCCGCGATATGCGGGAATTGCTGGCCTGGTACGGCGTTGACATGAATAACGTGGCCGCAGACCTCGGCATGATCGCTCCCCCGCGTTCCCATGTCTCCGAGGCGCTGTCGGCTTTATCGTCTGTGCAAATTCCGATCCGCATGGATCCGGCCTTTGACGAGCATCGCACCAGCAACCTGGGACGCATGGTCGAGCAGTGGGGATTGGTGCCGCTGTCCTATCTCGCTCAATTCGCACACAGCGATTTCACTTACGGCTATATCGGCAATCAGGATTTCACCATGTACCCGATTCTTCCGCCCGGCAGCTTCGTTCAGGTCGATGAAGAAAAAAATACGGTAGTGGAGGGAACATGGCGGTCGGAGTATGAACGCCCTATCTACTTTGTAGAAACTCGCGAGGGGCACACCTGCTGCTGGTGCAGTATGCGGCGCGATGACGTGATCTTGCAGCCCCATCCTCTGTCGCCGGTGCACGTGCGAGTCCTGCGCCATCCGCAGGAAGCCGAGATCATCGGGCAGGTTGTAGGGGTTGCTATGAAACTGACGGAGTGGCAGACTCTCGGTTCTTCTCCAGCTTCGAAAGCGCAATCAGTACTGAATTAAGATGGCGCTCGGAAACAGCGTCATGCGGTGAGGGGAGCAGTTGTTTAAATTGTTCGCGCATACCTGCGATGTAAGTTCCCGCGTTCTGCTGGTCGGCTTGGCTCGACTGCTGCAAATCTTCCTGTAAATCCGAAATCGGTGTCCGCAACACCCTGGACAATACCTCTGTGTGGGCCGCCTTCAAAGCGCGGTCCGACGATTCTTCTCCATGAATCAGCGAGAGGCCCCAATGTTTGTACCCACCCTCCCGGCGGCGCAAAGAGCCCAGGTATGCCAATTTGGCGAGCAATCCCGCGACCGCGGCCAATGTGGTTTCTCGCAGGTCTTGCAGAGCTGATTTGAGAGTCATTTCAGACCGACTTCTTGTTACGAATTCCGAACAACTAAGGGCCTAAAGGTACTCTTCCCAGGCAAGCATGAAGCATGAAAGTATCACGACTCGGTTTTCTAATTCAAGGAGAAAACAATCATGAAACGCACCCTACTTGTGGTCGCCGTAGCCCTGATGTTTCTTAATACAATAGTAGTTCCGACGGTGGCGCATGCCGATGGTGGAAGCGGCGGCGCCAACTGTTCCGGCAGCACTGGGCAATGCAGGCCGTAGTCGTCAAGTGGAGGTTACGAAAAACGGACAGGGCTCACAGCGGCATTGCTGACAAGCGCTCGTAGCGGTATAGTACGCCGCTAGGATTATGTTGGAGCCTCATTCATTTCTGTGGCACTACTTGTGGGTGGCGCCCTGTATCCTCCTCGCTCTTCTTGCTCTCTTAATGTGGAAGCGAGGACTGCACAGGGAGTTTCCTGCTTTCTTTTGCTACGCTCTTTTTGAGGCCGCGGGAGGGGGCATTATCTATGTAATGGATGTTACCCCGGCGGTCTTCTCCGACGGAGTCTATTGGCGGAGCTATTTCCTTTTCTTGATCGTGGAAGTGTTCATAAAATTTCTGGTTATCGGCGAGGTTTTTACTCACCTGTTACGTCATTACCCGCCGCTCGCCAGATTAGCGAAAGTACTCATCAGCGGCCTCGGCGTCGTTCTCGTATTTACCGCGACCATTCTCGCAGCCTATGCCAATCCCACGGCCTTCTGGCTCATTTCTGCGACGCGCATCCTGGGGCGCAGCGTGAGTGTGGTTCAATGCGGCCTGATTCTTTTTCTTTTTCTTTTCGCTGCCCACTTCCACCTGCGCTGGCGAAGTCCCGTTTTCGGGATTACGCTTGGTTTCGGTATCGTGGCCTCGGTCTATCTGGCCTATTGGGCTCTCGTGGCTGGTTGGCTGTTAGGGCAAAAGGGCTATCTTCTGGATTTTCTGAACATGGCCACTTACCACGTTTGTGTCTTGATCTGGTCTTACTACCTCCTCGTTCCTCAGAAGAGCGTCGCTGTATCGGCGGTTGCTTTACCCGAGCACAATCTAGACATCTGGAACCGCGAACTGGAGCGCTTACTCCAACGATGAATCTGGCCATCATTCTCGTCGTCGCCGCCGCCGTTGCCTTGGGCGTGATTCTGCGCCTGACAGTAACCCGAAGCCTGCAGGCCAGTGGGACCGCCAATCCCGCTGCAACGATTTGTCCCATTGATGTGGAAGCCTTCCGTAATCTCATCGACCCCGCTGAGGACCAGTACTTGCGGGGGCTTTTGCCACCGACCCAGTTTCGCCAGGTCCGTCGCGCGCGCTTGCTCGCCATGGCCGCCTACGTACAGGTTGCGGGAGGCAATGCCGCAGTGCTGGTGCGCGTGGGCGAATCCGTTTTGGCCAGGGGCGACCCGCGATTTGCCGAAGCTGCACGGCAATTGGTGGATGACGCTCTCCTCCTGCGTCGTAATACCACCGTTGCGCTGCTGCGGATTTACATGGCATTGGCATGGCCGAATTCCCCGTTTGCCGCTGGACGCGTAATCGATCGGTATGAGCAAGTGAGTGGCTCGGCCATGTTATTAGGGCGGTTGCAGAACCCTGCAGCGGCGGTTCGTCTGTCTTCCCGAAGTTGATATAGGACAGCTGGATCGCGACCTGGGCGACCATGCGGCACAGGCCTCTGGCAACTTTCGTGCTGCCCATCCTGCTCTTGGCGAAACTATGGGGTTACTGGCACACTACCTCTAAGCATTCCTACCTTGTTTTCGCTACCTGTTCTGGTGTAAAAACCAGCGGGACCCATCACCTGAAAATCTTGGACGCACTTCGGCCATCTGCCATTTCAGCTGTCGCCGAGAGGACTCACGTGTCGGAGTCAAGGGAGCATCGATGACCTCCATGATCACCCTCCGCATGATCGCAAACCGACACAACGTAAGAATTTCCTCTGTGTCACTGCTCGTCGTGTTATTTTCCGCCATCGCCTTCAGTCAGGGGGGCGTGGCTACCGGTGACTTGCATATAAGCGTGAAGGATCCTAAAGGCAGCGTTGTGACCAATGCCGCGGTCACAGTAAGCGATGTTGCCAAAGGCCTTGTACGCAGCGCCACCGGCGACGGCGAGGGAGGCTACAGCGTTCGACAGTTAGCTCCAGGCACCTACGCCGTAACCGTGGATGCAGCTGGCTTCGGAAAAGCCGAAGCCAAGGATGTCAGCATCACCGTTGGCGGCCTGGTAGAGCTTCCAGTGACACTCGCTGTGGCGAGCGGCAAGGAAGTGGTGGAGGTTAGTTCGCAAGCAGACTTGGTTGAGACCTCGCGCACTTCGACTACCGACACGATTGGACAGCGGCGCATCGACAATCTCCCCATCAACGGCCGCAACTACATCAATTTCACGCTCACGGATTCTCAGGTGGTCCGTGACAACGCTCCGAACACTGGTGCGGCTCCCACCTCGGGCCTCAATATCAGCGGCCAACGCGCACGGTCCAACCTGGTAAATGTAGACGGCGCCGATGCCACCGACAATGGCGTGAACGGAGTTCGCTCAACCGTCTCACAGGAGGCTGTGCAGGAGTTTCAGATCATCACGAACAATTATGCCCCTGAGTATGGCCGTGCTGCTGGGGGAGTAGTAAACATCATTACCCGCTCGGGATCGAATGAGTTCCATGGCGACGTTTACGGCTACCTGCGTAATCGCAACTTCCAGGCAGTGAATCCCTTCAGCACAGTTTCCAATCCCGCTTACACGCGGGTGCAGGCAGGCACAGCTTTTGGCGGGCCCATCAAGAAAGACAAAACCTATTTTTATTTTTCCTACGAAGTTACCCGGCGCCATGAGACAGGTTTCTCCGACATCGGCGCAAACAACTTCGGATTCGTGCCTTTTGATACAACCCAAGTCGGACTACCCTTCGGAACGTTACAGCTGACTCCGGACCAGGTCGGCTTCCTAACGAACCCAACAACGCTCGCGGCGGAGGCTAATCCTCTTTTTGCGCAAGCGGTTGGTCAATACGCAGGCTTAGTTGGCGCTTCGTCTGGTATGGCGGTGAATGGAGCCTGGCCAACAGGGCTGACCGGCGGCTTCCCGGGAGTCGGGGGTTTTCCGACGAGTTGCAGCGCGCCGCCATGCTTTGTGCCAGCCTCGTACCAAACGCTGGCGTCGCAGCGGGGAAATTTTCCCGTATTCGAGGGGACAAGTCTGTACTCGTTGCGCATCGACCACAATGTCAGCAGCAACAATCGGCTTACGTTGCGCGCTAACGTGAGTCCCAGCACGGTCACGGGGATCGAGGTCAGCGGCCAGGACCAGCCTTTCGGGCAGAACGCTTATTCCCGCACGTCCGAGCAGACTTATCGCGATGTTGCCGGCGTCGTTCAGGACACTTGGACGATCGGCAACAATAAAGTGAATGAGTTGCGCTTCCAATATGCACGTCGCGGTTTGTCGTACTTTTACAACACGGCGATACCGGGAGGCTCTGATCCGGCGGTCAACATCCCCGGATTTGCCTATTTTGGGCGCGAGCCTTACTCCTACATTCAGCGCATTGAACAGCGCTACCAAATCACCGATAACTTTTCGTTGACCGCGGGACGTCATAACACCAAGTTCGGAGTGGACTTCAATTACATTCCGACGACCGCGACCTTTACCGTGAACTACGGAGGCGTGTACGATTTCGGAACTTTCAGCTCCGCCAGCCTGGGCTTCGTCTCGCCAATCGCCGGCGATCCTTTCCCCAACCTGTCGCCGGTTCAGGCATACGGTGCCGGCCTGCCTGGGGATTTCATTCAGGGATTCGGCAATCCTCATGACTCATTTCCTAACAAGCCACTGGGAGTTTTCTGGCAAGATTCCTGGCGCATTCGTCCGAATCTCACTTTGAACTACGGAGTGCGCTACGACGTCGAGTTCCCGCCGCAATTCAGATCGCCTACGCCGCTGGCTTTGGCTGGATATAAGTATTTGGGATTGCAAAAAGGAATCCAGACGGACACCAACAATATTCAGCCTCGCATCGGCGTAGCATGGGATCCCAAGGGCGATGGCAAGACCGTAGTCCGCGCCTCTTACGGACTCTTCTATGACCACCCTCTGCTCGGCCTTTATTTCCTGGGCGATGCGTCCGACGGCTCGACCAGCGGGCAGTTGGCGTTTGCGGGCACGGGAACCTGTAGCAATTCCTCGGGTCTCGGCAATTTCGGAAATCTCAACGCAATCCCGATTTTTCAGGGATTACCAATTAATTCGACCACCGGACCGTGTGCCGTCTCGAATAACGGCGGTGTTGTCTCTGCGTTGGGATATGAGCCAAACCAGCAACAATTCAACGCATTTCAGCCCAACTCGATTTTCCTGAACCAGAACTACCTTAATCCTTCCACTTTGCTGCCACTCGCCTTCCAGCCTTTCGGCTATCCTCAATCAAAGAACTTCGTCTACGCGTATTCGCAGCAGGCGAATTTCAGCATCGAGAAGGATCTAGGAGGCGGCTTCGCCCTTAATCTGGCTTACAACTTCAACGGTGGACGTCACCTCAACCGCCCGATTAACGCCAACACAATTCGCGGTGACTTGATGGTGAACAACCTGCTGGTTGCCCAGGCCGCGGCCAACGCCGCAGGAATCGCTCCTTCAAACCCGAATTATCCGACTAGTCCCTTTACTGTAGGAACATCTACGGCATTCGCTCCGTGTGGTGTTCTTCCGACCGGACAAGCCTATGTGCCAGCCGCTTTAATGAATTTCTTCCGGCCGAGCGGGTTGAATGCCTCTATTGCCGACGCCCTCATCGCGGGTGGCGCTGGCGCCTGCGTGACTCTGGGGCAAACCATTTTGCAGGGTCTTGCGAGCCAGGGTTTCAATGCCAACTGCAACCCTGCGACTCTCGCCAGCTGCATCCCTTTCGGTGACATGGATGCCAATTTTTCGAACGGCAGCTCCGTCTATCACGGCCTAAGCGCAAATCTGCGCAAACGTTTCAACCGGCACTACGAATTTCTCGCCTCCTACACCTGGTCGCACGCCATCGATGACTCGACCGATCTGCAGTCCACTCTCACTCCCCAGGACAGCTACTTCCCGAGTGCGGACCGCTCCACGTCTCTGTTCGACCAGCGTCACCGCTTTGTGTTCAGTGGCGTTTATCAGTCGGGCAAACTCGGCGGTACTGGATTTGCCAGCAAATTATTCAATAATTGGACCCTCGCTCCTTTGATCGAGTTTGGCTCCGGACGTCCCTTCAACATCATTACGAGCGGGGACGACAATCTCCAGTTGTCCTCTCTCACCGGCCGTCCCAACACTTTCGTCAACCCTGCGTGCACAGCGCTCGGATATCCTGGGGTTAGTTCCAAATACTCTCCCACCGGAGTTTTCCAGGAACCCTGCATCGCGGACTTCAACGGAAGCCTTCAGTCTCTCGACGGCAATCTCGGCCGCAACGCCGGCGTTACGCCGTGGACCGTATTTAACGATATGCGAGTCGCGAAACGCATCTACTTTACCGAGCGCTTCAACATGGAATTGATCGCCGACATGTTCAACATCGCCAACCGGTATAACGTAGCTGCAGTCAGTCCGCTATTTACCAATGCCGGCCAGGCGACGGCCGCTTATGATCCGCGTCAGTTCCAGTTCGCAATGAAACTGTATTGGTAAGTTTCTGTCACTCAAGCCTGGATTCCGTGACCCTCATCGGATCCAGACTCGCGGCCCTTATTGGCTGAGCCTAGAAAGTCGCGTCTCTAAGCCAGTGTTACACTTTCCCTTCAACCATCCTTGGCGCTTGCCCGGAGTTCGTTGCCCAATGTCGCAACCTTACACGCCCACGCTGCGGACCCGGCTGGTCCGCGAAGCGGATCGTGCTGTTTATGATCGTGAAGCCGCGTATCGCATTCTGGACGAAGGTTTTCTGTGCCACGTCGGCTTTGTCATCGACGGTCAACCTTTTGTGATTCCGACGTCTTACGGGCGCAAGGACGACAGCCTTTATATTCACGGCTCCGCTGCCAGCCGCATGTTGCGGCAGATGAAAGAAAGCGTGCCGGTTTGCGTGACTGTCACCTTGCTCGATGGGCTCGTGCTCGCGCGTTCCATCTTCAATCACTCCATGAATTATCGATCGGTAGTGGTTCTCGGGAAGGCGACGCTGGTCGATGATCCAGACGAAAAGATCGAAGCCTTGCGTTTGCTTTCCGAACACATCATTCCCGGTCGATGGGCCGACGCGCGCCAACCCAACGAGCGCGAACTGAAAGCGACATCGGTGCTGCGGGTGCCGATTGAAGAGTTTTCGGCCAAGGTCCGCCAAGGGCCCGTTGTGGACGATGAAGAAGATTATTCCTTCCCGACTTGGGCGGGAGTGGTGCCGCTGGAGATGGTGGCGGGCGCTCCGATTGACGATGCGAGGCTCCCATCCAGCCGTGAAGTTCCGGCTTACGCGAAGAACTACTCACGCAGAACCTAGCTTTTTCCTCTTGCACCTTCGGCGGCCACGATTGCCGCTCAACTGTCGAGGGCTCGTGCCGAAGGTGCGCTGGCGGTCAACGCGCCCGTCTTCGCCGAGCTTACGACCATCCCCGCAGTCAAGGGATAGCTTATTGCGAAGCTTCTTGAGGAAATGTCTGTCGCTATTGATTTCGACCTCGGCGAAGATGTCTGGCGGCGGGCGGCAACCAGCTTTGCCGCTTATTCCCTTCGTCGCCGGCGCTCGGGTGGAGGGGCGCCAAAGCGTTTGCTGGCCGACTTCCTGATCGCTTCCCATTTCCTTCTGCGAGCCGATAAGCTGATGACCCGCGATGCGAATCGGTATGTCCAAGACCTTCCCAGCCTCCGACTCATTTAACAGCGGCGTCTGCTCTAGGGGATCAGCAGCAGCTTGCCCGCAACCGTTCGGGCTTCCATGTCCCGATGCGCCTGCGGCGCGTCCGCCAGCGGATAGGTCTTCGCGATTCGTAGTTTGAGATTGCCGTCCGCGATCATGCCAAATAGCGCTGTCGTGCGCGCCAGGAGTTCATCGCGAGTAGCGGTGAAGTGCGCCAGCGTGGTGCGTGCCATGTAGAGTGAGCCTTTCTCCGACAGCTTTGCCGGATCCACCGGCAACACCGGCCCGCTCGACATGCCGTAAAGCACGAGCATGCCGCGCAGACGCATGACATTCAGGTTTTTCTCAAAAGTCGCTTTGCCCACTCCGTCGTACACCACTTCGACGCCTTTGCCGTCCGTCAGACCTTTCACCTCGGCTTCAAAATCGTGCTTGGTGAAGACGATTACTTCATCCGCCCCTGCCTCGCGCGCAAGCCGGGCCTTCTCCTCGCTCGAAGCCGTGCCAATCACCCGCGCCCCGACTGCGCGCGCCATCTGGACCAGCAACAGCCCGACTCCGCCCGCCGCTGCGTGTACCAGCGCCGTCTCGCCTGCTTTCAGCTTATGTGCGTCGTTCACCAGATAGTGCGCTGTCAGGCCGTGCACCATCGCCGCCGCCGCTTGCTGATCGGTCAAAGTTTCCGGCACGGGCACCAGATGCTCTTCGGGCGATACCACGAAGTCGGCGTACGACCCCAACACTCCGCTCCACGCAACCCGGTCGCCCACTTTCACCGTTCTAGCTTGCGCACCCACCGCGGTCACCACTCCCGCGCCTTCCTGCCCGGGGATGAACGGCAGCGGCGTACGGAACCGGCCATCACGGAAGTAGCCATCAATCGCGTTCACCCCCGCAACCGATACCTTCACTAGCGCTTCGGCAGGCTTCGGCTGCGGAACCGGAACATCCGCTAACTCCATCACCTCCGGCCCGCCCGTTTGTTGCACGTGGATTGCTTTCATGATTGTTCCTTAGCGGTTGCGCCTGCTCACGTTCGTCATCCCGAGACTCGGGTCTTTTGCGGGGCGAAAGAGCTTACGTTAAGTGGAGTCGAGAGCACTTATGATGCGTCGGCAGCGCCAATGCGCGACGGAATGCATAGGTTTCTCAGTCCACTCACGATGGAATCAGTTTTGATCGGAGACCTGACGCTTACGGCATCAGCAGCAGCTTCCCTGTCGTCTTCCGTCCTTCCAAGTCGCGATGGGCGCGCTGGACCTCAGCCAACGGGTAAGTGTGCTCGATGCGCAACTTGAGCTTTCCTGTGGCGATCATGCTAAAAACCGCTCCCGACCGCGCCACCAACTCCTCTCGAGTCGCGATGTAATTTACCAGCGTGGGCCGCGTCAAGTAAAGGGACCCCTTCTGCGACAACAGCACCGGATCGAACGGCGGCACCGCTCCGCTCGACCCACCGAACAGCACCATCATCCCCCGCGGACGCAGGACGTTCAGTCCCTTCTCGAACGTGGTTTTGCCCACGGAATCGTAAACTACATTTACTCCTTTGCCGTCAGTCAACCGTTTGGTCTCCGCTTCAAAGTCGGCATGGGTGTAGAGGATCACCTCATGCGCGCCCGCAGCCCGCGCCAGCTTAGCCTTCTCTTCGGTCGAAACCGTGGCGATCACCCGCGCGCCGATATTGTGCGCCATCTGCACTAATAGAAGGCCCACGCCCCCGGCCGCCGCGTGGACCAACGCCGTTTCACCTTGCTTAAGCTGATACGTATCATGCGATACGTAGTGTGCCGTCATTCCCTGGAGCATGGCGGCCGCAGCTTGCTGATCACTCACGGCCTGCGGAATTGGCACCAACCGGTCCGCCGGGACTGCGGCATATTCCGCATACGCGCCCTGCACGCCAGTCCAGGCCACGCGATCTCCAACTTTGACCGACTTCGCCTCCGCGCCAACGTCGGTGATCACGCCGGCGCCCTCCTGGCCCAGGACGAAGGGCAGCACCGCCGCCTTGTACCTGCCTTCACGGAAGTAAACGTCGACAAAATTAACGCCCGAAGCAGCCAGCTTGACCACTGCCTCGTTCGCCGTCGGTTGCGGGACGGGCATTTCTACCACCTCCATCGCTTCCGGTCCGCCAACTTGTTTCACCTGAATGGCTTTCATCGTCGGTTCGATGTCCCACGACGGTCTCTCGATTCGTCATTTGGGGGTTCGGCGCCGGCATTTTTCACGCTCAATCCCTGCAGAACCTGATCACGAATTCGTTAAAATATGGAGGCGATCAACAATGGGTCGCGGTCCGGGCTTTTCTTGCGGAAAACGGCGGCAAGAGGGAAGTCTGCGTCAGCGTTGAGGATCGTGGGATAGGAATAGGGAGCGGCGAGCTTAAACACATTTTCGAACCCTTTTACCGCAGCCCAGAAGAGGTATCTGGAAGTTTTCAACACTCTGCTACTCTCCCAATCAATCCATGCCGCGCCTCCCCCAACCACTCCGCGTCGCCATCGACACCGGCGGCACCTTCACCGACTGCGTTTGGACAGATTTCACCGGCCTCCTGCGGATGTTGAAAATCTTCTCGACTCCCGCAGATCCCTCGCAAGCAATCGTTGAAGCACTCAGCAAAATCGATCACCAAGGCGAATTCGTTCTGTTGCACGGCACCACTGTTGGTACTAATGCGCTGCTCGAACGTAAAGGCGCGCGCACAGCTTTAGTCACCACCGCGGGATTCGAAGACGTCATCGAGATCGGGCGTCAATCCCGCCCCAAGCTTTATGATTTCTTCTTCGACCGTGTCGAGCCGTTAGTCCCGAAAGATCTCCGCTTCGGCATCGAAGAGCGCACTGCCAGCGATGGCGAGATCCTATCCGAACCTTCGCCAGCAGATCTGAAATCGCTGGTGTCCCGCGTCGCCGCGCAGCATCCCGACTCCATTGCCATCTCGCTGCTCTTCTCGTTCGCGAATCCAAAAAACGAATTAGCGATGGCGGAAGCACTCAAGCCCCTTGGCATTTCGCTTTCCATCTCTCACCAGATTCTCCCGGAATTCCGCGAATACGAGCGCACCTCAACCGTGGTGATCAATGCCTACCTTCAACCGTTAATGCAGCGATATCTGGAAAATGTTGCGCGACGTGCTGCGGGGCTTATGTCCGCAACAGAAATCTCGAAGATAAGCGCCAACGGTCCCAAGAAAGACAAGGGCGCAGTGGCAATCAAGGGCTTTGGGGAGGCGCAGCGCTTCAGCGCTGCGAAAAACAATCCAAAATCCGCGAGAACTTTAGCTCCTGAGGTACCTCAGCGCAATCGAATTTTCGTTATGCAATCGAGCGGCGGCATCACGGCACTCGCTGCCGCCGCGCGCGAGCCCGTCCGCACCGTTCTCTCCGGCCCCGCTGGTGGCCTCGTCGGCGCTGCTGCCAGCGCCCGTCGCAGCGGATTCTCACGCATCATTGCCTTTGACATGGGAGGCACTTCCACAGACGTCTCCCTGGTCGACGGTGCCATCACCACGGCCAGCCACGCTGAAGTCGCCTGGCTCCCGATAGGCGTCCCCATGCTCGACATCCATACCGTAGGCGCGGGCGGAGGCTCGCTTGCCCGCTTCGACGCCGCTGGAGTTCTACGCGTCGGCCCCGAATCGGCGAGCGCGGATCCCGGCCCCATCTGCTATGGCCGCGGCACGCAACCCACCGTCACCGACGCTAACCTTTTACTAGGTCGCCTGCAGCCCAACCGCTTTCTTGGGGGCGCCTTCACTCTCGATCTCGACCGCACCCGCCGCATCACGAACGAATGGCTGAAGCAGCAGGGAAGTGCTCTGCCTCTCAAACGCTTCGCCGCCGGCGTCGTCCGCGTCGTGAACGCCACCATGGAAAAAGCCATCCGCGTAGTCTCCATCGAGCGTGGCCGTGATCCCCGTGACTTTGCCTTGGTGGCCTTCGGCGGCGCCGGTGGCCTCCACGCCTGCGCCCTGGCCGAATCCCTCAGCATCCCGCACGTGATCGTTCCAGTGCTTCCCGGCGCGCTCTCCGCTCTCGGCATTCTGGTCAGTGACGTCGTGAAAGATTATTCCCGCACAGTGCTATTGCGCGTGGCCAATAACATTCCGCACGCCCGTATGGCGCAAGAATTCACAGCTCTGCAAGAACAAGCAGCAAAAGATTTTCGTCAGGAAGCCTGGCAGGGAAGAGTGCATTATGAGCGGAGCGTGGACATCCGCTACCGCGGCCAGGGATACGAACTCAACCTGGCGTTCACCCGAAACCTGCTGGCCGATTTCGAGAAGGAACACGCACGCCGCTACGGCTATGCCCATCCCGACCGCGAAGTAGAGTTAGTGACCCTGCGCCTCCGCGCTACGTTGCCAACAGTCGACGTGGGGACGGGCACTCCTGCCCGTCGAAGCCGAGCAAAGCTCGGCTCGCTCTCCACGCCCAAAGCCCCAGTCTCATTCGACGGCAAGAAACTCGCGACCGCAATCTACTCCCGCGACACCCTGAAGCCTGGCAAGAAATATTCCGGTCCCGCCATCATCACCGAATACAGCGCCACCACAGTGATCCCACCCGGCAGGCGCTTTCACCTCGACCCCGCTGGTAACCTGATTGTTACAATCCGATGAAAACCCGCACGCACAACCGAAACCAGGTACTCGGTACTAGGTACTCGCAACTCCCTTCGTTACAATGAACCCGTGAAACCAAGCATCTTCGTCGTCGAAGACGATCCCGATATTTCTCGCCTCGTTCGCCACCACCTGGAGAACGAAGGTTTTGCTGTGCGCGTCTATCCCACTGGTTCTACAGTAATCGCCGACGCGGAGCGCCAACGTCCGGCGCTCTTCGTGCTCGATATCATGGTCCCCGGCAAGGACGGTCTCGAGCTATGCCGCACCGTCCGCCAGAGTCATGGACTCGCGGCCGTGCCGGTTATTTTCCTGACCGCCAAAAGCAGCGAGGCTGACCGCGTCCTCGGCCTCGAGATTGGAGCCGATGATTACATCGCCAAGCCCTTCAGTCCTCGCGAACTCGTGGCTCGCGTTAAGGCTGTGCTGCGCCGCTTTGAACGTCCGCTTCCGCCCAGCCCGCTCAAAGTCGGCGACATTGAGATCGATCCTTCCGCCATGGTCCTGATGGTTCGCGGACAAACCGTTCCCACGACGGCTACGGAGTTTCGCCTGCTCGATTACTTCGCGCGTCATCTCGGCCGCGTCTTTTCCCGCGACCATTTGCTGGATTCCGTTTGGCGGGACACCTCTTACGTCACCCCGCGCTCGGTGGACGTGTATGTTCGCCGCATCCGGGAAAAAATCGAACCAGACCCGGAAAACCCGCGCTATCTGAAGACTGTACGCGGCGCGGGCTACCGCTTCGAGGCGCCCAAGTGAGAAAGCCGTGAGGAGCGGGATTTTCCTTAAGCTGATGACCTCCTTTCTGGTCGTCATCCTGGCCGCCGCCGTAATGTTCGACCTCCTCCTCGGGAGCGCGTGGGAAACCTCCCTGCGCTCCGAAATTGAGCGCAATCTCATCCAAAAGACCCAACTCCTCGCTCACCGGGTCGAGACCGACCGCACTCATTCGCTCGCTGACATCGCTGCTCAGGAAGGCCAAGCCGCTGGCGCTCGGGTCACCATCATCGGTCCTGCAGGGAACGTGTTGGCCGATTCGGAGGCGAGTCCCGCTACCCTGGAGAACCGTGCCTCTGCTCCAGAGTTTGCGGCGGCTCTCGCGGGCAGGGTCGGCAGCGATCAGCGCCGTAGCGCCACCATTGGCACTCCGTTTCTTTATGTCGCCGTTCCTGTTTCCGGTGGCGCTGTGCGTCTGGCGTACCCGCTTTCCGATGTCGAGGCCGTTTCCCAGCAAGTCCGGCGCCGGCTTGAACTCGGTTCCGCGCTGGCGTTTCTTTTTGCCCTGGTGGTGGCTGCCGTGGCCTCTGTCTGGAGCGCTCGCCGCCTCGAGCGCATCGTCGATGTCGCCGCCCGTATCGCCGAAGGCGACCTTCAGGCGCGCATCCTGGAAACTTCGCCGGATGAAATCGGCCGCGTCGCGGGCGCCATTGATAAGACTGCCCGTCGGGTTGAACAAAGTTTCGCGGAGGTGCGCTCCAGCCAGCACCAGCTCGAAACCCTACTCAACAGCATGCAGGACGCCGTCATCGCCGTCAGCGCCGACGGTCTCGTCCAGTGGGCCAATCAACCGATGAACCGGATGGTTCCGCAAGGCACTCGCCTGCAGCAGCCGGTCGTCGAAACCATCCGTGACCCCGACTTTCTCGCCACCGTGAAGGACGCCACGGTCAGCCGCGAAGTCAAAACCGCTCGGGCCACCTCTATCGTTCCCGGCCGGGCGTTCGATGTAACGGCTGCACCCTTACCCGACGGAGGCGCGGTCGCCGTCCTCCGCGACCTCACGGAAACTGAGCGCGTCGAAAAAACTCGACGCGACTTCATCGCTAATGTTTCGCATGAGCTGCGCACGCCGCTTACCTCGATTCAGGGCTACGCGGAAACTTTGCTCGACACTACTCCTGAGAACGGCGCGCCTACACGCGAGTTTCTGGAAATCATCCGCAAGAATTCCTCCCGCATGTCCCGCCTCACCGAAGACCTGCTCACCCTGGCGCGCGTCGAATCTGGGGAAACCCGTTTCGATGTGGAGCGCGTACCCCCTGCCGAACTTCTTCGCGACGCCGAAGAGAGTTTCCGCGAGATAGCCCGTACTCATGGCATCGATCTCCGCATTCAGGACCACCCAATTCCCGAAAGTCTCGCCGCAGTTCTCGCCGACCGCGAAGCCATCCATCAGGTATTCTCCAACCTGATCGACAATGCCCTGAAGTATGGTGCTTCCGGCGGACGCATCGTCCTCGGAGCCCGCACAGTTCCGCACGCGGTCGAATTCAGTGTGCGGGATTTCGGCGCCGGCATTGCCTCGGAGCACCTTCCTCGCCTCTTCGAGCGCTTCTATCGCGTCGACAAAGCTCGCTCCCGCGAATCCGGCGGCACGGGCCTCGGCCTCGCCATCGCCAAACACATCATGCTGGCCCACGGTGGCTCCATCCGTGCCGAAAGTGAACTCGCCCACGGCGCGATTTTCCTGTTTACCCTCCCCTCGGCTTAAACCTATCGCCGCTCATGGAGAGACAGCCGCCTCGGTCGAACACGTCCGCCGAAAAATGACCAAAAATTCACAGCGCCTTAACCCACCCCCGAAAAAGAAAAACTATGCTTAGCCGTTGACCATCCAGTTATGCGTACGGCAAAATCAGAGTCAATAGCATTGCGCACTCCCCAGTCAGCGCCACAGGGAGATCTCATGAGTACCGCACGCGTCGAAAGCCTGCTTCCCGAACCCGCCCATCATCACATCGTCCGTCGCACCATCGAAGCCTGTCATCTAGCCAAGGAAGCCGCAGGTGCCGCAGCCGAAGGCATCGCGACCGGCTCCGCTCCACTGCTTAACTCTCTCCGGCAGCGCGAACGCGAACTCGACACTCTCGACATGGAAATCGACAGCGCCGTCACCACCGTCATCACCGAAGTCGATCCCGCACAAGCCCGCGAACTCCTCGCCTGCATGAAGTTCATGATCAGCCTCGAGCGCATTGGCGACCTGCTGCTCAGCTTCGCCAACAGCGCTCAAGCCGCCGCCGGCCGCATTGATTCCGACGACGCTCGCGATCTCACCCACATGGCCACCATCCTTGAAAAAATGCTCACCGACGTCGGCAACGCCTTCTCGGCCCGAGACGTCGGCAAGGCCGTCGATGTTCTCCGTGCCGACTCCGAGATCGATCGCCTGCGCAATCTCATCTTCCTTCGTCACATCGAGAATCCGGAAAACATCGCCCGCCAGGCCAGTCTGCAAATCATTTTCATGACGCAATCCCTGGAGCGTGCCGGTGATCACGCCAAGAATCTCGCCGAGGAAGTTTGCCACTTCGTGAGCGGTCATACTGTCCGCCATGTTCTTAAGACTTACGACAAGCCCGTCGAACAAATGTTCATCGATTACCTCCGCCGCCGCGAAGGGCATTGAAAAGTAGCGCCGGCGTCCCGCCGGCTTTTCGGACGGCCGAGAACGCTCGTGTCGGAAGGACCCCTCCCTTCGACTCCGCTAAGGGCAGCTCTGTCGGTCTTCTGTCCATGCGCCATCGGTCGCACGCGAAAATCTCTCAAATCCGCGCCGATTCGTATACTATCGCCAGCAGAAAACCTGATCAGCCCTGCATGGACGTCCACTTAATCGACGGAACCTATGAACTATTCCGCCATTTCTACGCCGTGCCTTCTGTCTTGGATGTGAACGGCCAGGAAATCGGCGCAGTGCGTGGCGTCCTCGTTTCCATGCTGTCCATGATCGAGCGCGGCGCAACTCATCTTGGCGTGGCAACCGATCACGTCGTTGAGTCATTCCGCAACGATCTGTATTCCGGATACAAGACTAGCGAAGGAGTACCTCCTGAGTTGCTCTCGCAGTTCCCCGTTCTCGAAGCGGCGCTCGAAGCCATGGGAGTGATCGTGTGGCCCATGGTTTACTACGAGGCGGACGATGCTCTCGCTTCGGCCGCCAGCAAAGCCGCGAAAGATGATCGTGTAGACCATGTGCTGATTTGTACGCCCGACAAAGATCTCGGTCAGTGCGTTGTGGGCACCCGAGTGGTTCAACTGGATCGCAGGCGCGATATCTTGCGCGATGAGGCTGGCGTTGTTGCTAAGTTCGGCGTGAAACCGCAATCGATTCCCGACTACCTGGCCGTGGTCGGCGACAGTGCGGATGGCTTTCCAGGTTTGCCCGGCTGGGGCGTAAAAGCCGCGGCTCTTACCTTTTCTCAGTATCCCCATCTGGAAGATATTCCCAAAGCCTGGCAGGAATGGCATCCCTCGATTCGCAAGGCGCAGTTGCTATCGGAATCGCTGTTCGACGCGTGGAACGATGCACTGTTATTTCGCACGCTAGCCACCCTGCGACTAGATGTGCCTGTTTTTGATACCATCGCGGACCTGAGTTGGGACGGACCGCGCCCGAACTTTGAAGAATATTGCCAGCCTATGAAGGCGCCCGACTTACTCCGCCGTGCGACATCGGCAAAGTCGAAAAGATAGTAAGATGCCCGTGCTGTAGGTGAGTCTAAAGCACCGTGCACGCATCCACGGAGGCATTGCAAGCATGATGGAATTCAGAATGGCCGAGGCCATCGCAGTGCTCACTCGCACTCCGGCAACCGTATCTGCGTTGTTGCGCGGCCTGCCTGACGCGTGGGTGCGCTGCAATGAAGGACGCAGTAAAGACGGAAAAGATACCTGGAGCGCGTTGGACATCGTAGGCCACCTGATCGTCGGAGAGCGCACCGACTGGATGCCGCGGGTGCGGATCCTTCTGGAAAACGGCGAAGCGCGGCCCTTTGATCCCTTTGATCGCTTTGCGCAGTTGAAAGAGAGTCGAGACAAGTCGCTGGAGCAGCTCTTGGACGATTTCGCCCGCCTGCGCAAGGAAAATCTAGCCGCGCTGCAAGCACTGAATTTGCAGCCAGAAGACTTCACCCGGCGGGGAAGGCACCCAGCCCTGGGCGTCGTGACCCTATCGGAACTTCTGGCGACGTGGGCCGTTCACGACCTCACCCATGTGCATCAACTTTCCCGCGTGATGGCCTATCAGTATCGTGACGTAGTCGGTCCATGGAGCGGCTATCTGGGCGTGCTGCAGTGCACCGGGCATAGCGCTCCGTAGGCAATCGAGCTTAGCCGATGCTTGCGCCGAGGTTGCGAAAAAAGGGCGAGCCCCAAGGCTCGCCCAAGTTTCCTCAAATCTAAACGCTTCGCTCAGAGGGTACAACCCTCTCCCTCGATCACGAAAGGTGGATTATGACGCGCTCTTCTATGACGCGCTCGGCAAGGCCCTCTGATCCTTCGCGACGATTGGATCTCTTTGCGGCGCTTTCGCCGCCGGCAGACGCTCGCCCCTTCGTACCAGCACGATAGCGCCCAGAATCGAAACAGATGCCAGCACCACACGCATCGTCAAAGGCTCGTGCGCCAGAAACCATCCCAATAGAACCGCGACCACAGGGTTCGCATACGTGTGCGTCGCTACCAGCGTCGGCGGAACGCGCTGCAACAGCCACGTGTAGGAAGTGAACGCCACCACGGACCCGAACGTGATTAGATATCCCAAGCCAAACACGGACCGCAACGAAACGCTTGCCCAGTGGGTCTGCTGGAACTCGCCCGATACTCCTGCCGCGATCAGCAACATCGCCGCACCGCAGATCGTCGGTAGCGCCGTGCGCCCCAGAGCGTCAGACGGCAGCTTGAGCCGCGGTGAAACCACGACGCCGAATGACCACGACAAAGAACCCAGCAATACCGCCAGCAACCCCAACAGGCTGGAACCTTTCACTGTCAATTCCGCTCCGGTTAACAGGGCTACGCCAGCAACCCCTAACCCCAATCCCATGGCGCTCATTCGACTGATCCTCTGCCGTCCCATCATCCAGCCAAGAACTAGAATGAACATTGGCTCCGTCGCAAGCAGCAGCGCCGCCAGGCCCGAGCCTACATACTGCTCCGCCCAATGCAGCGTGCCGTGACCAATTAAAAAGAAGAATGTTCCCAAAAAAAATCCCGCCACCCACTGCTGCCGGGTCGGGCGAAACCCACGCAGCCAGGCCCAAGTCAACATAATCCCACCCGCAATCGAGTGCCGGATTCCCGCCGCCACTAGCGGGGGAATTGTTTCCACGGTATAGCGGATCGCGAGGTAGGTTGATCCCCAAATGACGTAGATCGCCACGAAAGCCAGCGCCAGTTTGATGGCGAGCCCCCGGTCGCGTTCGTTAGCGGGTTTGCGCGGCGTGGAAACGATCACAGGTCTACCTCCAATGTTTTTCAATTTGCTATTGCGAATGAGCGCCATAATCTGTGCCGGTTGGTCGAGAAACATGGGAACTGACCTCCGAATGTGATAACCTTCAAACATAAGTTAGAAGGTTAGGTTAATCTTATGGGTTCTTACCTAACTTGTCAAGGTAGTTTTAGTGGTTATATGATTGGGGCGGAGATTGCAGCACCCCAATGACGCCCACTGAATCGGACACGCGGCCGCTTCAATTTGAACTGATCGCGGGGAATCTCTGCCTCGATTTCGTCAACACGCTCGACGACCGTCCCAGCGGCAAACCGAACGACTTGCTGAAGGGCTACGACGACTTGGCGCGCTTTGCCTCCGAGACCGGCATTCTCACCCCAGCTCAGGCGGATTATTTGCTCGAGAAAGTTCCCCCGCGAAGCGACGAGGCCGAGGACGCTCTGCGCCACGCTCGCAACCTGCGCGAAACGCTGTACGCCATATTTTCAGCAGTCGTAAAAGGACAAAAGGTCCCGCAGATAGCGATGGACAGACTTAATGCAAGCGTCCACGAAGCGGCGCTGCATTCGCGGCTGGTGCAAAACGACGAACGCTGCGAGTGGCGCTTCGACGACCCAGGCTCGTCTTTTTCTTCGATCCTGTGGCCAATCGCGCGCGCGGCCGCCGACCTGCTCGCATCCGACCAGCTGCCCTTCGTCCACGCTTGCTCGTCGCCCACCTGCCAATGGTTCTTTCTCGATACCAGCAAAAATCACCACCGCCGCTGGTGCAGCATGAAACTTTGCGGCAACCGCACCAAAGTGCAAAAATTCTATGCCAGGAAGAAAACGGGGCCTTCGAAAAAAATGTCCGCCGCTGCGCCGCTCAAACGTCTTTAGCTCAGAAGCAAAAATCTGAAGGAGGATTTAACATGAGCGAGTTCGTATATCTTTATCGCGGTGGTGAGGCCGGACGATCACCTGAGGCAGCGCAGCAGGTAATGCAGAAATGGATGACCTGGTTGAAGGACCTGGGCGAGAAAGGTCATATCAAAGACCAAGGTCAGCCGCTCGAGTCCACTGGCAAACTGGTGAAGGGCAAGCAGAAAACCGTGACAGACGGGCCGTTTGCAGAGACAAAGGACGTCATAGGCGGCTACACTCTGATCGAGGCCCGTGATCTTGACCAGGCGGTGCAACTTTCGAAGGGCTGCCCGATTTTTGAAGTTGATGGTGCAGTGGAAGTACGCCCAGTCATGAAGATGAACATGTGATGGATCCCAGCGACCATCTCTTCCGGCGCGAAGCGGGGCGCATGGTCGCCACGTTGACCCGCATCTTTGGAGTCCACAACCTCGCACTGGCAGAAGACGTCGTCCAGGACGCCTTCTGCCGGGCGCTTGAAGTGTGGAAATTCCGCGGTGTCCCGGAAAACCCCTCAGCGTGGCTCATGGCCACGGCAAAGAACCGCGCCCTCGACGTCCTGCGGCGTGAGCGCACTGCGCGCACCTTCGCGCCAGAATTGGGGAGGCTGCTCCAAAGCGAATGGACACTCGCCCCCGTTGTCGAGGAGATGTTTGGCGCAAATGCAATCAAAGACGATCAGCTTCGGATGATGTTTTCCTGCTGCCATCCGCGGCTTCCGGAGGAAGCGCAGGTCGCGCTCGTGCTCCACATCTTGTGCGGCTTCAGCGTAAATGAGATCGCAAGCGCGTTCGTCAGCTCCGACGCGGCGATCGAGAAGCGTATCTCGCGCGCCAAAAAAGTTCTGGCGGGATCGAAAAGGTTGTTCGACGTCACCGGTGCCGACGACTTCTCCGGACGCCTTCCGGCAGTCCAGCGCGCACTCTACCTGCTCTTCAACGAAGGCTATCATGGCGCGTCCCCTGAGTCGGCAGTGCGTGCCGAGCTCTGCCAGGAAGCCATGCGCCTCACGGGCCTCTTGCTCGATTACCCGCTCGCGGCAATGCCGGCTACGTTTGCTCTTTCCGCGCTCATGTGTCTTCACGCCGCGCGCTCGCCGGCCCGCGTCGACGCGTGGGGCAACTTGACCTCGCTCTTCGACCAGGATCGAACCCGATGGGATTCACGGCTGGTGGCCGAGGGGCAAAGACTCCTCGATCTCTCAGCTACAGGAAAAGAACTGACGGAATATCACGTGGAGGCCGCGATCGCGTCGGTTCACGTGACCGCGCACCGCACCGAGGAGACGGACTGGGGCAGAATCGTTTCACTCTACGACACGCTGATGGCGATTCGCCCTTCGCCGGTCGTCGCCCTCAACCGCGCCATCGCGATCGCGCAGCACGAAGGTCCCAAACGTGGGCTCGAAGAGATTCACTCCATTGCCAGGTCGGATCGACTGGCCACCTATCCGTTTTACTTCGCCGCGCTAGGCGATCTCGAGCTTCGCAGCGGTCGACACGAAGCCGCGAATGAGCATTTCCGAGCAGCGCTAGCCGTCGCGCGCAATCCCATGGAGCGTCGGTTCCTCGAGCGGCGCGTGGCCGTTTCCGCAAGCCATGTTCCGCAGCAGCAATAAATTTCAGCGGGCCGGAGAATGTACGAGCCTTTAGTGCGGTAGCCGAACTCCGATGAGTAGAGCCGAGAGATGAGGGCGGCCCTCGATTTTTTCCTTCATCACCCCTCCGGAATCAGCGCTTACCGGCTACAATCGCTGATCGACAATCGAACACTGTCGCGGAGGTTCCCTGTGATCGCTCGTCTCGGTGCTGTCATACTTCTGGCGGGCACGATCTACGCCCAAAATACCGTTCACTACACCACCACCAGCGCGAACGTAAAGTATTTATTCGCGACCGCCGAGCCGGTTGCGCATTTGAAATCCGGCGACATTCTCGATACCAACACGCTCGATTGCTTTGGCAACGTGCTCAAAAAGCCCGGCGACACCCTCAGCCTGGTGAAAGGCGATAACCCGCTTGCCGGACCATTTTTCGTCGAAGGTGCCGAACCCGGAGATACGCTTGCCGTCAAGATTCTCGATCTCCAAGTCGATGGCGACACCGGCGTGGGCGCGTTCTCTCCCGGATTTGGTGCGCTCAACGAGACCAACTACACGCCCATGCTGCATCCCCCTGTGCCGGAGCGCATCTGGTTCTATCACATCGATCACGCCGCGAACACGGCCACGTTCACGGCCCACGATAACGATTTCTCGGTGAAGATCCCCTTGCATCCGTTCTTCGGTTGCATCGGAGTTGCGCCCGCGGAGGGTGAGGCGCGCAGTTCGGTGGTCCCCGCCGAATTCGGCGGCAACATGGATTCCCCCGAGGCCAGCGTCGGCAACACAGTTTATTTTCCGGTAAACGTGAAAGGCGGCCTGTTCTATATCGGCGACGGCCACGCTGCCATGGGCGACGGAGAAATCGCAGGCAGCGCCATCGAAGTTCCACTGAAAGCGCGCGTGCAGTTGAGCGTAATCAAAGGCCGTACCATCGCCTGGCCGCAGTTCGAGAACGATGACGCCATCATGACCGTCGGCGCCTACCGCCCGCTCGACGACGCGCTGCGCATAGCTTTCACCGAACTCGTCCACTGGATCCACAAAGACTACGGCTTGTCAGAGCTCGACGCTTATGAGCTCCTCTCCCAGGTAGGAAAGATTCATCTGAATGAGATGGTGGATCCTAATTATGTGATCGTGGCCTCGGTCCAGAAAAAATACCTGCCACCAAGAAAATAGCCGCCTACTTCTGGAGCGTTCCGTTCCAGAGTTCACGGATCGTTTTTCTGTCTGACCGCGTCTAATGAAACCGAATGATCTGCGCGAACAAGAGCGCGTCATCGTCCCCAGCTTGAGGTTTTCCATGAAGTCCGCAGCTGACAGTTCGAAGCAAGCCGCGTGGCCCGAGTTGCCGCTTGCGGCTTGGCAGGAGACTTACGCCACTCTCCACATGTGGACCCAGATCGTTGGCAAGGTGCGACTCGTGCTAACTCCTCTCGTCAATCACTGGTGGGAAGTTCCGTTTTACGTAAGCGCACGCGGACTTACAACCTCAGCGATTCCTTATCGCGACGGTATTTTCGAAGTCGAGTTCGATTTCATCGACCATAAACTGACCATTGAGACCAGTTGGGGTTCTTCAAAGACTCTACCGCTGCAGCCGCAAACCGTCGCCGATTTCTACGCTAACTTCATGTCCGCGTTGCGCTCGCTGGGCATCGAGGTGAAAATTTGGACGATGCCCTGCGAGGTGCCGAATCCTGTGCGATTCGAGAGGGATAAACAACACTCGTCCTACGATCCCGAATACGCGCACCGGCTATGGCAAATATTGATTCTGTCCGACACCGTCTTCAAGGAATTTCGCTCGCGTTTCATTGGCAAAGATAGTCCAGTACATTTCTTCTGGGGAAGCTTCGACCTGTGCGTGACGCGCTTCTCCGGTCGCCGCGCCCCCGAAAGACCGGCCGCCGATCCCATTACGCGCGAAGCCTATTCCCATGAAGTAATCAGTGCGGGATTCTGGCCGGGCGGAGGCGACGTTCAAGGCGCAGCATTTTATGTTTATGCAGCGCCCGAGCCGCCGGGCTTCGCCGAGCAAAAAGTGCAACCTGCGGCAGCCTTCTACCATCCACAGATGAAGGAGTTTTTGCTGATGTACGACGACGTACGCCAATCCGCTTCTCCTCGCGAAGCGCTGCTCAGCTTTCTACAGAGTACCTACGACGCTGGAGCTTCACTCGCGCATTGGGATCGCAAGGAACTCGAACGACTCTGAACCCCTAAGTTGTTGGAGAAAATAATGTCAGACAAATGCAAGCACCTCGACCAAATCAAAATCACAACTACAGACACGAACGTCTGTGAAGACTGCATCAAGACCGGCGACACCTGGGTTCATCTCCGAATGTGCATGTCGTGCGGCCACGTGGGTTGCTGTGATTCGTCCAAGAATAAGCACGCCACCAAACATTTTCGTCATGACCATCATCCCGTAATGCGCTCCATTGAGCCCGGAGAAGATTGGATCTGGTGCTACGTGGACGAATCGATTGTCGGGGAAGTGGCTGCTTGAGATTTGTGCTTGAAAGAAATAAGGCGGGAAAAAATTGAAAGGGCCGTGACATTGGTTATGCTCTAGCTGTCGACTCCTGCGAGGGAGTCAACCGCGTGGACGCATGTACCGTCACAGCCCCTTGATG
>OBLW0100000219.1_pt1 | contig 48532 bp, 45 predicted proteins | sample 1520161 | NCBI WGS metagenome assembly OBLW01 (sample SAMEA3539309, study PRJEB22396) | soil metagenome | biome: tundra; feature: field; material: soil | place: USA | collected 2010-05 | depth 0.15 m
TCTTCCGATCTGCAATGGTCTGGATTCCGCCCAGAATGCTGATCCCAATGTGATGTGCGGCGAGGTACTGTTTCAGCGTCAATGCGCATGAGAAGCGGCTCTCTTTCGCCACAACACAAACAAAGTCAACCTCGAAGATGACCTCCTTCACGAAGTGCGTCGGAGCGTAGCCGTCATCCGCGACCAGCACCAAGTCGAGTCTGCCCTTTTCCATCGCTTCAAACTGCCCATCGTGCAGCGGGAGGAACTCGAAGGGGACCCTGACTCCGGGTGCAAGCACAGTCCGGCATAACAACGGACAAACTACATGACAAGCATGATCGGTCGCGGCAATCCGGAACGAGGTTTCTTCCTCGGCTGGATCGAAGTCGCTACCACTGAGCAGACGATCCAAATGCGGCAAGGACGTTTCGAGTTCGTGCAAAAGACGTTGTCCCTTGGGAGTGGGTTCATATCCCGATGAACTCCTGATGAGCAGGTCGTCGTGGAACATGTCCCGCAACCGTTGCAACGCGCGGCTCACGGCCGGCTGACTGAGCAACAGGCGGGCTGCAGTTCGTGTGACATTCCGTTCTTCCGCAAGAACTGTGAACACGACCAACAGATTAAGGTCAGCCTGGCGTAAATGCGTTGTACGCGTAACGTATATAAACATTGTGCATCGGAATTATCCTTTGGCAAGAACGATATTGTTTTCTGTCGGCGCTGCCGGACGGAGAGGGCGCGCGGAATAAAGGAGGAACATTATGAAAAAGATAGCGATCGTAACAGGGGCGTCGCGTGGAATCGGCCGCGCCGTCGCCAAGCGACTGGCACAGGACGGCTTCGCCGTGGTAGTGAACTACCTGAGCAACGCCAGCGAGGCTGAAGAAGTCGTGGCCGAAATCAAGGTGATTGGCGGAGAGGCAATTGCGGTCAAAGCAGATGTCGCCAACCAGACTGACGTTGAGCGGCTATTCGAAGAAACCATGAAGAAGTTCGGCAGCGTTGATGTGGTCGTCCACAACTCGGGAATCATGCCGCTTTCGCCTATCGGCAAGAGCGACGTAGAACTGTTCGACAAGGTCATTTCTACAAACCTGCGGGGGGCGTTCCTGGTCTTGGCGCAAGCGGCCCAACACATCGCCGTCGGTGGCAGGATCATCGCCTTTTCCAGCAGTGTGCTGGCCAAGTCTTTTCCTTCTTATACGGTCCATACATTGCGTCGAAGGCGGCCGTCGAAGGCTTGGTGCATGTGCTGGCGAACGAACTCCGCGGACGCAATATTAGCGTCAATGCCATCGCGCCCGGCCCAGTTGCAACCGAACTCTTTCTGAAGGGCAAGAGTGAGGAACAAATCGCCGAAATCAGCAAGATGGCGCCGCTGGAACGCATAGATCAGCCAGTTGACATTGCCAACGTTGTGTCCTTCCTGGCTGGCCCAGATGGCGGCTGGGTGAACTCTCAAGTTCCGCGTACTAACGGCGGGTTCGCCTAAATCGTGGACGCCTCTGAAGACCGAAAATAATCAAACAGTGAATAAATCGAGAAAAGGAGAATAGTCATGAAGAAGGTAATCGTAATCACTGGAGCTTCGAGCGGCTTTGGCCGTTTGTCGGCCAATGCCCTCGCGAAGGCCGGCCACACTGTCTACGCCACGATGCGGGATACCGCCGGCCGCAACGCGCCGCAAGTTGCGAACGTGAAAAAGTTTGCGCACGACAATAAGGTTGACTTGCGTCCCATTGAACTGGACGTGTCTTCGGAGAAATCCATCGAAGCGGCGATCCGCCAGATTGTCGCCGAACAGGGCAGGCTCGATGTCCTCATGCACAATGCCGGGCACATGGTCTTCGGACCGGCGGAAGCGTTCACGCCGGAGCAACTGGCTGAACTCTACGACATCAACGTGCTCAGCACCCAAAGGGCAAACCGCGTAGCGCTGCCCCAAATGAGAAAACAGCGCCAGGGACTGGTCATCTGGGTGTCCAGCAGCAGTTCGGCGGGTGGAACGCCCCCGTATCTCGCGCCCTACTTTGCCTCGAAGGCGGGCACGGACGCGATGGCGGTACAGTATGCCCGCGAACTGGCGCTGTGGGGCATCGAAACCTCGATCATCGTTCCCGGCGCATTCACCGGCGGCACCAATCACTTCGCGCATTCCGGCACGCCCGCCGACAAGGAGCGCGCAGCCGAGTATGAAGCAGGTCCATACAAAGGCTATGGAAAGAAAATACAGGAAGCCTTTGCCGCCATTGTTCCGCCCGACGCGGATGCGGGCTCGGTGGCGGACGCGATCGTTAAAGTCGTGGACGCGCCGTTTGGCAAACGCCCGTTCCGCGTTCATATAGATCCAACGCAGGACGGGGCGGACGTTGCATTTGCTGTAATGGACCGCGTGCGGACGGAAATGCTGCATCGCGTGGGCCTTAGCGAATTGCTGACGCCTGCGGGCGCGGAGTCAAGAACCGCAAGCAACGCCTGAGTGAAGGCTCAAAGGTGTTAGCGAGCATGGGAATTTCAGGAGTAAACGAAGAACCTAACGGGAAACACGATTTTTATCACGGGCGGAGGTTCAGGCATCGGGCGCGGTTGAAAGAGTATCAGTCGGGATCGACTGCTAGTCTGGCAAAGGAGATCATGAAAGGACTTGAGTTGACAGCGGCGCCGGACGCAGATGTGTTGGACGTTGCGAAGGCTATCGTGAAGATCGTTGATATGCCTTCGATACACGCCCGTTCCGAGTACATATCGACCCCGCCCAGGACGGAGCCGAGATCGTCAATGGTGTTGCCGACCGTGTCCGTGCGGAACTGCTACGGAACATGCAGCTCGCGGATCTACTCAGGCCATCGTCAACTAAAGTCCCGACTCAGAAAGCTTCGTAAAGCTCGAACTGAAGTCCGATTTTGGCGTATCCCGACGAACAGAGACTGACCTTCAATCTTTTCCCGGTTCCCGCCGCACCAGGTTCAGGCACGCCACTCTACGGCGCACCACGCCAACGATTCCGAGCAGGCCAGTTCCCATCATCGCGAGTGTGCCTGGCTCAGGCGTGGAACTTATGCTTAAGTTTCCGATGCCAACGTTGCCGTAGGTCAAGGCCCCGGAAGCGATGCCATTGGGGAAACTCAAGCTTTCGACGAAGATTCCATGAATTTTGACGGAGCTTAATAGGGAACCGTTAGGGTTGAGCATCTTTTCATATCCCGCGAATGCTCCTTTCAACAGGCCGCTCTTGACATCGAAGACGCTGTGATAAAGCGTGCCAAGGTAGATGGTGGTGCCTGCGGCTGTGCCCAGCGCATCATAGAATGAACCCTTGGCAAAATGTATGCCGTCGGTGCTGTCACCGACGCCAAAAGAATAGTTGTAGCCATGGTCTACCGGCACTGCTTCGCCGAAAATCATCCAGTGACTCCCCGGATCGGGCCCACCCGTCACGATGTAATTGTTAATCCAAACGAAGCCTGCCTGGTTTGGTAAGTGGACGATCGAGTTGCCGAACGCTGGAGAGGCCGCCAGCGCCAGGAACAGAGAGATCAGCAAAGCTGTAGTTTTCATCCGCGATTTCCTTCCGAGCGCGAGAGCGGCCCATTGTACGCTGTCGTTCTCGGTACTAGGAATCATTTTTAATGTGGCGGTGGCTCCTGGGGATCTCGGGCTGCGGTAGAAGGGCGAGCTAGCACAGTCATTTAAAACTCGGGGGATATCTCAGAGCGTTTCGGTAATATTTTACTTAGCGCGGGGTCGAGCGACGCGGTTGTAAGCGATGGAAAGCGAAGGGCGTTCGTGATATCGCCGAAGTCAGCGTCCTTTTACCGCAAGAGACTGAGTTTCCTCCGCGGTGAGGCGAGAGGGATCACAGTAACCGTAGCCTTTGAAGCAAGCTGTGTAATTGCGCTTGTGCTCAGCGTCGGCCAGCGTTTTGGATTCGGTGGAGGAAAGTTTTGCGTAGTCACAGGTCTCCCTGCCGTCCTTACATGCGGTCAGGTTGCGTTGATGTTCTGCGTTGGATGTTCGGGCCGTTTCTGAGGGCGTGAGTTGGGAGCGGTCGCACTCGGCCCAACCGCTTTCACAATTCTGCGCATTGCGTTGGTGTTCCGCGGTGCTGACCAGCTTGGTTTCGGAAGGCGTCAGCTGGGAATGATCGCACACACCCACGCCGCCCTTGCAATCAGAAACATTGAGCTGACGCCTGGCGGTGGCCACTGCCCCTGCTTCAGGTTCACTCAGTTTGGCGTGGTCGCAGGAGCCCACACCGTCCTTACAGTCGGTGATATTTCGCTGGTGGTCGGAGAGGTATGAATCGCGCGCTTCTGATGGCGTGAGTTTCGACTGGTCGCAGGTGTGCATGCCGTCAGCGCAAGCGGATACATTGTTCTGATGGTCCGCGACGGCCAAGGCGATGATTTCGGGCTTGCTCAGTTTCGAGCGGTCACAGGAGGCGTAGCCGTTTCTGCAATTTGCAACATTGCGAGAGTGGAGGGCCAAGGCTAGTTCCTTCGATTCCGACGGGCTTAGCCGCGGGATATCGCAGGTTTCCCGTCCAGCCTTGCACGCCTCAAAATTGGCGGCAGCATCGGGCGATTGCGCCCAGGCAAGAATAGGCCACAAACTTAGGCAGATTATTTGCGCAAAGAAATACTTATTTAAACCGACCTTCATCGTGTGACCGCCTTTGATCGTGCCGTAAGAAATTCTGTGACAGGAAGATTTGTTAGGCTGACCGAACCTCGCCTGCAGTTGCGGTCAGCCACCGACGCGACTATCGCTTGTCTTCTCTGGCCTCAGCGGTGTGCGCCTGGTGTCCGGCTTCCGACACAGCCTTCACGAACGCATCCGCGCTGCGGGGAGTCGCCGCTTTGCCCGAAAGAATGTTGCGGAAGATCATGTGCTTGCCATAGATGGCGCGAGTTGAGTCGTTATCCTGCTCCACCACCGCACCTTCCAGGGTCAAACCAGCGAACACGCCTTTCGAGCGCGAGTAGGTCAGAACTTCAGTGTTCAAGGTCCAGTCAGTTCCGGCGGATGCGTGCCTGCCTACCGGGCCTGCTGCAACCGAACTTTCGCCAGTGAGCTCGAACTTGCTGGAAAGCAGATGTTGTAAACCGCTGTCATTCATGACTAACATCACCAAGTCAACGCCCTCAACGCCGATCTGTAGCCCCCAGCTTCCGCCACCAACCGAAACGAATGCGGGAGCGCTCCAGCCTTCAGAAGTGCGGCACGTAGCTACCCCCCGTCCGTGCTTGGCGCCAACGATGAAGCCACCTTTAATCAAGTTAGGTACAACAACGATGCACTTTGCACTGCTCAGCACTTCCTCGGGGATACCTTTATCGGGCGTCGACATGATGGATTGGAGGACATCCACGGATTTTTGCATGCGCTCGACGGTTTCCTCACGGTCTGAACCGGCAAACGCATAAGTTCCAATCAGGCCTAGCAAGCTGATCAACAGCAGAGAAATTGTCTTTTTCATGAGTTGTTTCCTTTGCGAGTTGCGAACATATAGAGAAGGAAGACTTCAGATGGCTGACTTAGTTCAGAGGACCTGAAAGAGGGAGAGGTGGTGCTCGTCTCCATGATAATGATCTCCGATATGGATAAAGAATAGCTGGTCTGAATTGCTCACCTTGCGGTTGCAACCGATATGCCGTCGTCGAGCTCTTTAAGAGGCGAAAAGGTTTTCGGGCAATGTGAGCAATCTGGCACAGCGTGGTTCGCTTCGACCTGTCAAGATTGATTTGTGGGATCTTAGAGTCGGGAGAGATGCCAGGCGCGAAGAGCAATGCTGGATCAACACATCGCGAGAAGGAACGTTGGAAGATCAATGCCTCGTACCCTACGCAATCGTTTGGCCCTGATCCTGGATTCATTCACCAAGTTGTTCAGGATACTGAAGCCCGGCGCTCAGGAATTGGGATCACAAAGGATGTGTCCTTCCTGCGGATTGATCACTCCGCGAGCTCAGCCATTTTGTTTGGAGTGCGGGAAGCCGCTCAGAATAGTTCAACTGAGCGGAAAGACGTAAGGCAGTGATATTGAGGCAAGGAACAACCGGCATATCCGCTTTCGCTCCAGGAGTGGCTTAGGAGTTGTTTCGGCTCGGGGCGAGCAGTACTAACGCTCAATCGTTCAGAACTACATTGAGTAGGGAGCTGTGAACCTGCAAGGCGCCTTCTGTGCCACCGGCGTAGTGAATGAAGCCCAACTTTCGGAAGCGATTCATGAAGAAGCTGACGCGTGATCGAGTGGTTCCAACCATTTCTGCCAAGGTTTCCTGACTGATTTTGGGGACGACGGTCTCCGGAACACCTTCTTTGCCGAAATGAGCCAGCAACAGAAGCACGCGTGCCAATCTCTTTTCGCTCGAGTTGAACAGTTGGTCGACCAGGTCTTCTTCATAACGAATATTGCGCGCCAACAGGTACGCGACGAACATCTCAGAAAACGCGGGCTCGCGGTGCAGGGCATCGATCATGGCTTTTTTATCGATGCGAAGAATCTCGCAATCTGTCATGGCCGCTGCGGAGCCCATCCGAAGCAGCTGACCTGCCAGTGAGCCCTCGCCAAAAAAATTCCCTTCAGCTACGATCGCGATGGTTGCTTCCTTCCCCGCCTGGGATACGACAGTGAGCCTCACCTTACCCTTTTGAACGTAGAAGATGGCATCCGCGCCGTCTCCTTGGGCGAAGATCATTTCTTTTCTCGAAAAGGACAAGATCTTCCTGCCATCGCCAATGGTTGCCAGAAAGGTGTCGGAGTCGAATTCGCGATTCTTCCTCAGGGCTCCAGGGGGGCTCATGCTGAACAATTATATTCCTGAGAGCGAGACCAATTCTATAAAAGTGACGGATTGGGGGTTTTGGCAAGTGAGCAATTTTGCACAGTATTCGAACCAAAGATCAGGGAGTCTGGGAGGCTGCTTCGAAGAGCACGGGCATCCGCACAAGGATGGTTCCAATACCTCTGAGCACTTTCTTTCTTCTAGGGGCCCCAGAAAAAGATTAGCAATAGAAGTAGTTTTAGGAGGATTCATGCCGGCAACCGTACAGGTTGGATCTATTCTCATGAAGAAGTGGCCGGTAACCATGCAGTCCTTGGGGCTGGAAAGCGAACCCTGCTCGGGAAGTTGGAGTCTGGTCAAGGTGCCGGATGGCTTCGTCCTCGATCGCAGGATCCATGCCGCGGGCTGGAACTTTTTTTTCATGGCGGGTGAAGTTAAAGGGATGTTCTTCGGTGCTCTTGGAGCGAAGAAAATCCAGAGAGCATTGCGGCGGATCTTGGAAAAAGTAAGAAAGCAAAACTTCAACAGCCTCGAAGTCACTGCGATCGTAGCGAAGCGCTTTCTGGGAGTGCGCTATACCGTTGTTACAGCACACTCTCGGCATCTGCAGAGGAGTTGCTACTTAGACGACACTACGGTGCGGCGGGCATCGCAGCACAGTTAATCAGACTCACCGTTTTTGTCCGAAGATGCTAAGCGCCGATCTCGATGCGGCGCGGTGCGCGGTTGCCCACTAGTGAGTTCGCACTTCTCTCCCGGCTTGGCGCCGCAGGTGGGGCAACGGACGGACATGGCTTGGTCCTTCTTGGCCTTCACAGCCAACTATGCTGAACCATCGCTGGGAAATAGGCTGATCAATTTTGATCAGTCCACAAGTCCACTTTCATAGAATACTCACAAGAGACAAACTTCAATCCAATCCTCAGCGCCTGCTTGCGGCCCGCCTTGACGAGGACCTCTTGCGGTAATTGATCTCACCACGATTAGGGCAAATGGCAATATCAAACACGATGTTTCCAAATCGCGCGTTGGAAGTTATCAGTCCCCGACCGAAGGTGCGGGTTGGTACTTCCGCGGCGCGCGCCCGATGGCAAGCGAAACCGTCGCTGCCTAGTCGCATCGCGGTGATCGGGAACTATCTTCCGCGACATTGTGGCATCGCCACGTTCACCACTGACCTGTGCGACGCTATTTCCTCAGAGTACGGAACGGCTCGACTGATGGCGCTTCCCGTAAATGATACGGAACAAGGGTACGACTATCCGGAACGGGTGCGCTGGTCAATAGCGCAGGAGGACGTGAAGTCCTATCAAGATGCGGCCGCCTTCCTGAACTTCAACAATATTGACATGGTGTGTCTGCAACACGAGTATGGGATCTTCGGCGGTGAGGCCGGAAGCCATATCCTGCACCTGCTACGCGGCCTTAAGATGCCGGTGGTGACCACCCTGCACACGGTGTTGCGCGAGCCAAATCCTGACCAACTGGCGGTCATGGAAGAAATCGCAGAGTTGTCGGATCGTCTCGTTGTAATGAGCCAGCTCTCATCCCAAATTTTGCAAGAAGTTTTTCGGATTCCTGGCAGCAAGATCGACATGGTTCCGCATGGAGTGCCGGATCTGCCGTTCCTCGATCCCAATTTCTTTAAGGACAGATTCGGCGTCGAAGGGAAGGCAGTTCTGCTGACCTTCGGTCTGCTCTCGCCGAACAAGGGGATCGAGAACGTCATAAAAGCGCTGCCGCAAATTTTGTCCAAGCACAAGAATGTCGTCTACTTGGTCGCGGGCGCCACCCATCCTCACATTCTTCGTCGCGAGGGTGATCAGTATCGAGCGTATCTGCAGGCGCTGGCCAAGGAAGTGGGAGTGGAATCGCAGGTCATTTTTCACGACCGGTTTGTCAGTCCGGAAGAGATGGTCGAGTTTATTGGCGCCGCAGACATTTACATTACTCCCTACCGGCATGAGGCGCAGGTGGTTTCCGGAACGCTTGCTTTTGCCTTGGGAGCGGGCAAGGCCATCATTTCGACTCCATATTGGCACGCGATCGAATTGTTGGACGATCGTAGGGGCGCGCTGGTTCCATTTCAAAATTCCGATGCTATTGCACAAAAGACGGTCGAACTCCTGGACACGCCCGCGATACGCCACGCCATGCGGAAGCGAGCTTATTTGTTTTCGCGGGAGACGATCTGGAAAAGAGTAGCGCAAGGATACATGGAAAGTTTCTCTCGCGTTCGCAGCGACCGTATGGCGAGTCCACGAGTTCAGTTCTCCTCTCACGTGATTCCTAAATCGCCGAATCAGTTGCCTACCTTGAACCTTGAACATTTGACTCGGATGACCGATGACACGGGAATGTTTCAGCATGCGATCTTCACCGTGCCGAACCGAGGGGAAGGATATACGTCCGACGACAATGCTCGCGCGCTCACGTTCACAGTGTGGCTGGAGCAGATGGAAACAGAACAGCCTGCGACAACAGAAGCAGTTAGCTCTAATTTGCTACCACGGGATTCGTCTTCGTCTTTGTCTTTACGTTATCTGTCCTTTATCGAGCACGCGTTCAATCCTGAGAAGGGTAAATTCAGAAATTTTCTCGGCTATGATCGCCGATGGAACGAGTCTGAAGGTTCTGAAGATTGTCACGGGCGCGCTGTGTGGGCACTGGGCACGGTCCTGGGGCGGTCCGCCAATCCGGGGTTGCGGTCTGCGGCGGGCCGTTTGTTCGAATTCTCTTTGCCCGCGGTTCTCGGATTTCGCAGTCCTCGAGCCTGCGCCTATGCGCTGTTGGGAATTCAGGAATATCTTGACTCGTATCCTGGCGACCGCGATGCGCAGCAGATAAGGTTCGCGCTGGCCGGACGGTTGCTTGCCATGTATGAGTCAGTCCGACGCACGGATTGGAAGTGGTTCGAAAATATTCTGGCCTATGGCAACGCGAGATTGCCCCAGGCCCTATTGTTAGCCGGTTCGGCATGCGCGGATGACCGCATGGTTTCCGCTGGTCTCGAAGCCCTGGACTGGCTTACGGAGACTCAGCGTTGCGAAATCCGCGGCCACTTTGTACCGATTGGCTCACAAGGCTTCTACCGCCAAAGTGGCGAAAGGGCTCGATTCGATCAACAGCCACTGGAGGCCGCCGGGACGGTTTCGGCGTGCCTGCAAGCCTACCGTGGAACCGGTGATAGTCGGTGGCGCAAAGAGGCCTGGTCGGCTTTTAACTGGTTCCTGGGCGACAACGATCTTCAGCTCCCTCTTTATGATGGCGTCACCGGTGGCTGTCGCGATGGGCTTCATCCCGAACGTGCCAATGAAAATCAGGGGGCGGAATCGACGCTGTCGTTCCTGATGGCGCTGCTGGAAATGCGCTCGCTGCAAACTTCTGAAGAAATGCAAAGGTTGCCATGACGATCATCACACAAGGACCTATGAGTTCCTCGAGCACGCGTTACGAACCGTTACTTCTCCGGCATCCCGCTAATCCAATCCTGACAAGTAAGGATTGGCCCTACTCCATCAATAGCGTGTTCAACGCCGGTGCGACGCTGCTGGCGGATGGAACTACCTTGTTGCTTTGCCGGGTTGAAGATCGGCGAGGATTGTCGCATCTCTGTGCCGCCCGATCTGTGAATGGGGTCGATGGATGGCAAATTGACAGCGAGCCGACATTGATGCCCAGCCCGAAAGAGCATCCAGAGGAACTATGGGGCATCGAAGACCCGCGCATCACTTTTGTTCCTGAATTGCAGCAATACGTTGTGACTTACACCTCGTATTCGCGCGGTGGCCCCGGAGTGTCTCTAGCTCTGACCAAGGATTTCCGCAGCTTTGAACGCTACGGCGTAATTATGCCGCCGGACGATAAAGACTCGGCGCTTCTGCCGCGCAGAATTGATGGATACTGGGCATTGATTCACCGGCCAATGACGACGCTTGGCTCGCACATGTGGATTTCCTACTCGCCTGACCTGCGGCATTGGGGAAGGCACCGGCTGATGCTAGAAGCGCGGCGCGGCGCCTGGTGGGATGCGAATAAGATCGGGATGTCGCCGCCGCCCATTGAGACGGCCAGAGGATGGCTTGTCCTCTATCACGGAGTGCGGCACACGCCTTCGGGCTGCCTGTATCGGTTAGGAGTGGCTTTGTTCGAGCTGGAGAATCCTGAAAAATGCTTGCTGCGAGGAGACTCGTGGATATTTGGTCCGGAAGCCGAGTACGAGCGTCATGGCGACGTCGACGATGTGGTATTTCCCTGCGGGTATACGCTCGACGCCGATGGCGACACTCTCAACATTTATTACGGAGCCGCAGATTGTGCAATTGCTTTGGCCCGTGCCAGTGTTCACTCACTGCTGGATTGGCTGGATGCCAACGCAAGTTACGAACGCCGTCAGCGAGCCCAAGACTGATAAGGTCAGTAGCCCAGGCTTCTTAATTCTTTTACCTCGGGCCTCGCGTTTTTGCCCGGCGTGAGTTTGTGAGCTATCTTGCTCAGACGCGAAAGCTTACGTCTGTCATTGTTTACTCTACTGAGTGTGTCGAAGAGTGAAGAGTAACGATTGCTGATTCGTAAACTCTCGTCCTTAGCTCGCTGCGGGTTGGCTCTGATCAAGTCACGCGAAGCGGCCACATCCAGCCTATCAGCGGTTCTTTATCCGCGTATAAGCCGAGAAACCTTCGGCGAATAGACCTGACCCAAAGACTTTCGAACTTCAAATTAGGGCGATACCTCCTGCGAAAGAGAGGTCATACGCCCTGTAAGACAAGAAAGGTGTAAAGCTAATGCCTTTAATTCAACTCGTGGAAGTTCTCATCGTGGTGGGTGTCCTGCTGTGGCTGGTGAATCGGTTCATTCCGATGCAGGGTTCCATCAAATCAATTCTGAACGGTGTCGTGGTTATCGCGGTCGTGTTATGGCTGCTGAACGTTTTTGGGCTATTTCACTCGCTTTCGCACGTTCGCATTGGATCTTAGAGCAAGCCAGCCATAGGTCGGAATAGATCAAGATCGACGCGAAGCAAAACGGCAGACTATCTGCCCCAAGGAGACAGTGTGAAGAAAACGCTTCTGTTCGTCGCTGCAATCGTGCTGAGTGTGCCTGCTACAGCTCAAACCAATTCTCAAAATCTGACCGTAGAGCGGATGAGTCCGACGCCCACGTTTCGCGTGGTGGTCATCAGCCGCAGTGTGCAGGCCGTCAATTATAAGCATCGGAGCGGGTCTTCGAAGCTTGATTTTGCCGGTACAGAACTGATGCCCGCAGCGAATGGGGAAGCGCAGGTAAACAGCAAGCGCGGATCGATTGACATTGAAGCAGAGTTTGGAAATCTGCAGAAGCCAACGACTTTCGGCAATGAATACCTGACGTATGTATTGTGGGCGATCTCACCTGAGGGCCGGGCAGTAAATCTGGGCGAAGTGTTGCTTGGTGGCAATCATCGAAGCAAACTCCACGTAACCACGGACCTGCAGGCGTTTGCGCTGATCGTGACAGCGGAACCCTATTACGCTGTGCGTCAGCCGAGCAATGCAGTAATCCTGGAAAATGTGGTTCGCGACGACACCAAGGGAACGACCGAGGCGGTGAACGCCAAGTACGAATTGATGGAACGGGGTGGCTACATTCCTACCGGCTACAAATTTGATCCTGTAGTGCTCAATGCGAAGCTGCCGTTGGAGTTTTTCGAAGCACGTAATGCGCTGCGCATTGCCGAATCCGAGGGGGCCGAAACCTATGCCGGGGACAGCTATAAGCACGCGGTTCAATTGATGAACAGTGCCGACGGCTACGCCACCAACAAACACATCGATCGTAAACCTCTGATCGCAGTCGCCCGCGAGGCGGTGCAGACGGCGGAAGATGCGCGCGCTGTTGCAGTCAAGAAAATGGACGACGTGCGTTTGGCGAACGAACGTCAGGATTCAGCGGATGCGCAGGCGAAGACGCAAGAACAGGCGGATGACGCTCGTCGCCAGAAAGAGCAGGCCGAGTCCGACACGGTGCGGGCGCAGGCTGCCAGGGCTCAGGCAGATGCTGACGCCGCCCGGGCACGGAACGCCGCCGCTGATGCCCAGGCTGTATCGGCGAATGCACTGTCCGCGGCGCAGGCTGATGCAGAGCGATCCCGCTTAGCGGCCCAGCAGGCGGAGACCGACAAGGCGGCCATGCGCACGAAATTATCCGAACAATTGAATTCCATTCTTCAGACTCGAGATAGTGCGCGCGGGCTGATCGTCAGCATGTCCGACGTTCTGTTTGATACCGGACAGTACTCGTTGAAGCCGGGCGCAAGGGAGAAACTCGCGAAAGTTGCGGGGATCCTGCTTGCTTATCCTGGACTCAACATTGCAGTTGGCGGCTACACGGACAACGTGGGCGGAGATAGCATGAACCAAACCTTATCCGAGCATCGTGCGGGGTCGGTGCGCGATTATCTAGTGCAACAAGGTGTAGCAGGAAATTCGGTGTCAGCCAGGGGATTCGGCAACACTTTGCCGGTATCTTCGAACGACAATTCCGCGGGGCGGCAACAGAACCGCAGAGTCGAACTTCTCGTCTCGGGCGACGCCATCGGCACTCCAGTAAACCCAAGCACAGGGAACCTGCGCTAGAAGAGTTCAAGGCGCGGGCGGAGTCACGCCCGCGCCAATACTCAGCAGGAATGAAAACAACACGGGTGGCGCTGGTCACCGCGACCGCGGTTCGGTTCGCGACGAGTAGTTTGAATCGAGCTCCACGTCAACACTGAACGATAAGGAGCAAAACATGCTTGGAACTGTATTGATCGTGATCCTGATCTTAGCGTTGCTAGGCGCTCTACCGAGATGGCCGCATAGTCGAGAGTGGGGATATTATCCAACGGGAGGAGTTGGACTTATTCTCTTCGTCGTTGTCGTTCTCCTCGTCCTGGGGCGCATTTAAATCCAAGCCAGCTTTGTACTTTCTGACAAAGAGCGGCTGAGGAAATCAATGACGTTTGTTCAACTGCTTTGCGGTTGATGGTGTCAGTCGACTGCTGGTGCGCGGTTTCCAGCTTCATCCCATATGCGCACTCCCTTAGTTTCGCGAAGCAGGAGACTTCCTACAATAAAAGTCATGCCCGCCACGATCATCGGATAGTAAAGCCCGGCATAGATATTGCCCGTGGCTGCGACTGAGGAGAGACCGATCAGTGGCAGCAATCCGCCAAAGACACCATTGCCGATGTGATAGGGCAGGGAAAGCGAAGTGTAACGAATCTTCGCCGGGAAAGCCTCAATTAGATAGGCAGCGATAGGACCGTAAACAAGGCAGACGTAGAGAACCTGAACAAACACCAGGAGTACCAGCATAGTGAAGTTGGGGTCGGGGGCTTCTTTGGCAGGCACCAAGAAGGCGCCAGTCGCGTCGGTGGTCATGGCGGTGAGCGAGATCGCCCCCGTCACTTTGTTGCGAGCGGATTCTACTGTGACCACATTATTCCCCGCAGCGCGTTCCATCGCTTTGTAAATAGGAATATAGGTGAGCACTCCGAGAAGGCAGCCGGCCATCATAAGCTTCTTACGTCCGATTCGGTCGGAAAGCGCACCCACCACCGTGAAGAACGGCATGCCGATGAGCAGCGCGACTGCAACTACAATGTTTGCGATCTTCACATTCACTTTCAGAATGGTCTGCATGTAAAACAGGGCATAGAACTGCCCGGTGTACCAGACCACGCCCTGTCCCGCAGTGGCTCGAGCGAAATGAGAACATTCCTTAAATTCGGCCATTTCGTGAAGGCGTCCTTGAGCGGTTGTGCCGACGTCATGCCTGTGGCCTTCAGTTCGGCGAAGATGGGCGACTCCTTCATCTTCAAGCGGATGTAGAGTGAGATGATCACCAGGATGATCGAGATGAGGAAAGGAATTCGCCAGCCGTAAGCGGCGAAGTCTTCTTTCGACATCGCGTTTTGCGTAATTAGGATAACGACCAGCGAGACGAAGAGGCCAAGAGTAGCCGTGATCTGGATGAAGCTGGTATAGAAGCCGCGCTTGTTGTCGGGAACATGTTCACCCACGTAAACTGCGGCGCCGCCGTATTCGCCGCCCAAGGCCAATCCCTGTAAGACGCAGATCAAAAGCAAAACGATGGGACCGGCGAGTGAACTCGACTCTGCCGCGAAAACCGATTTTCCCTCTGGAATGCGATAGACTCTCTAGCAAGGCCGCGGGGACGGCCTCCAATGAAAACGGCCAAACTGGAAAAATCCTACCGCGTTGACGACGGAAAACATTTCCGTTTGAAAGAATTTGATCCTGCTGACACTGGGCACTGGGATTCCGTGGGGGAAGCCAAGGAACAGTTGCAGAAGGACATCAAACGCATGGAGGAGTTGCAAGACAAGCTTTATGCGCAGGATCGGTGGTCAGTGCTTCTGATCTTCCAGGCGATGGACGCCGCCGGTAAGGACGGTACAATCAAGCACGTCATGTCAGGAGTAAATCCTGAGGGTTGCCAGGTGCACTCGTTCAAAGCGCCGTCGCAGGCTGAACTGCAGCACGATTTCTTGTGGCGCACGACGCAGGCTCTGCCGGAGCGGGGACACATTGGAATTTTCAATCGATCTTATTATGAGGAGGTCCTGGTGGTGCGAGTGCATCCTCCAGTACTCGAGAGCCAGTTAGTTCCGCCATCATTGATAACGAAGGATATTTGGAAAGAACGCTTCGAAGATATTAACTGCTTTGAGCGGCACATGGGGCGCAACGGCACGGTAATCCGCAAATTCTTTCTACATCTTTCGAAGAAAGAGCAGAAGCGGCGGTTCCTGGCGCGGCTCGACGAACCGGAGAAACATTGGAAATTCTCCGCAGCGGATATTCAAGAGCGTGAGTGTTGGGACGATTATCAGGAAGCTTACGAAGACATGATCCGCCACACCGCCAGTAAACAGGCTCCCTGGTATGTCGTTCCTGCGGACAACAAATGGTTTACACATCTGGTGGTTGCGGCGGCGATTGTCCAAACGCTCGAAGAACTTGACTTGTGCTATCCGAAGGTCGATGGGGAAAAACTGAAGGAAATCGCGGCCGCACGTCGAATACTCCTGAAAAACTGACTGCTCTACGAGCTGCGGTGTGGTGGACTTTTTGTTGCATTTAACTTGTGCGTCATTTACGACATCTGCGGTCCATCTATACCTGGGGAGTAATTCGAACATGGCAAGTGAAGAAACGTTTCGTGGAAACAAGTCCGCAAAATCTGCAATAGCCTGGTGGTTGCCGTTTGCGTTCGCCATCGTTGTAGGTTGCGCGCAGAGTGTAGCGTTCGCGCAGACCAAACCCGAGCGGCAATCGAAGGCTGTTAAGCCGACGCAATCTGCGCCGTCGTCAACCGAAAACGGGTCGAGCGAGAATTCGCCGTCCGACAAAGAATCCGGCAAGCCGGAAGACAAGCTATTCAAGGGGATGAAGTATCGCATGATCGGCCCGTTCCGCGGGGGAAGATCGCTTACGGCGGCGGGAATTCCGGGTGACCCCACCACCTATTATTTCGGCGCGACCGGAGGCGGAGTGTGGAAGTCGACGGATGGAGCGATGACTTGGTCGCCAGTGTTTGACAAAGAAGGAAGTGGATCGATTGGCAGCCTGGCGGTCGCCAATTCGGATCACAATACTATTTATGTAGGCACCGGCGAGGCCTGCATTCGCGGGAACATTTCTCACGGCGACGGGGTTTACAAAACTCTCGATGGCGGCAAGACCTGGAAGAACATTGGACTGCACGATTCCCGTGCTATTGGCAAGGTGATCGTAAATCCGAATAATCCCGACATCGTTTTCGTGGCGGCGCTAGGGCATCCTTATGGACCGAACACCGAACGTGGCATTTTCCGAACGACCGACGGTGGCAAGAACTGGGAAAAAGTTCTTTATAAGGATGAGAACACCGGCGGCATCGATGTGGCTTTCGATCCCCACAATCCCAATATTCTGTTCGCCGCATTGTGGCAGGCGCGCCGCACTTCCTGGAATCTGGCCAGCGGCGGGGCGGGCAGCGGACTGTACCGTTCGAATGACGGGGGGGCGACCTGGAAGCGATTGGAAGAACATGGGCTGCCCAAAGGCCCGTACGGACGAATCGGGATTGCCGTGGCTGCCAACTCGGATCGAATTTACGCGCTAATTGAGGCGCACAATCCCGATGGCGGGTTGTATCGGTCCGATGATGGCGGTGAGACTTGGGACTTCGTCAATCCAAGCCACAGCCTTTGGCAGCGGCCATGGTATTACATGCACATCATCGCCGACCCGCGAGATGAAAACGTGGTCTACATCATGGATGTCGAGGCGTATGAATCGACGGACGGCGGGCACCTGTTCAATAGGATTCGAGTTCCGCACGGCGACAATCACGGACTGTGGATCGATCCTAAAGATACGCGGCGCATGATCGCGGCTAACGATGGCGGAGTCACCGTCACTTTGGACGGTGGCAAGAACTGGACGCGCGAAGACAATCAACCGACGGCACAGTTCTACCACGTGACCACGGACACGGCCTCGCCGTATCGCGTATACGGTGCGCAACAGGATAGCGGGACGGTGGCCATCGCCAGTCGCAGCGACGACGGCGCTATTGATCGCAGCGATTGGTACGACGTTGGTGGAGGCGAGGCGGGCTACATTGCGCCGTATCCCCCTGATCCGAATATTGTTTATGCTGCAGATTATCAGGGAAACATCACACGCTTCGATAAGCATATCGGACAGGTGAAATCGATTACCGAGCAGCCCGAGCTTTCCGATGCTCACGGAGCCGGCAACCTGGAACATCGATTTCAGTGGACCGCGCCGGTGCTGATTTCATCGCACGATCCCAATACGCTGTATCACGCGGGCGAGCGTCTGTTCAAAACTACCGACGGCGGAGTGCATTGGCAGGCGATCAGTCCGGACCTCACGCGCAATGACAAAAGCAAACAGAATGTCTCCGGCGGCGAAATCACTCTCGACGATTCCGGTACTGAGTACTATGACACGATCTTTGCATTAGCCGAGTCGCCAATCACAAAAGGGCTGCTCTGGGTTGGTACCGATGACGGACTAATTCAGATTACGCGCGATGAAGGAAAGAATTGGTCCAACATTTCGCCGAAGGACTTGCCGGAATGGAGCCGCATCAGTCAGATAGAAGCCTCCCCGCACGATGCTGCCACGGCGTATGTTGCAGTGGATCGGCATCAAAACGACGATCTTAAGCCATACATTTATAAGACCGGCGATTACGGCCGGAGTTGGACGAAACTGACTAACGGGATTGCTGACGGTTCGTTTGTCAGGGTTGTCCGCGAAGATCCCAAGAAACGCGGGTTGCTTTACGCGGGAACCGAGAATGGAGTCTACGTTTCATTCAACGATGGTGCGGAGTGGAAATCGCTCAAACTGAATCTGCCCACCACCCCGGTGCACGATTTGGTAGTCAAAGATAATGATCTGGTGGTCGCCACGCATGGACGGGCATTCTGGATTCTGGATGACATCAGTCCATTGCGACAGTTCACCGACGATATGGCGAAGAAGGATGTACATCTCTACACTCCGGATGCTGCTTACCGCATTCAAGCGGGTGAACCCGGCGAGCATCACCCATCGAAACGGACGGGGCTGAATCCGCCGGCGGGAGCGGTGATTTATTACTACCTGAAAGATGCGCCTAAGGCCGGCACAGAAACAAAGCTGGAAATTCTAGACTCGTCGGGAAAGCTGATTCGTAGGTATTCAAGTGCCGAAACGGAATTACTGGACGAGCCTCTGGGTCCAGACGACAAGAAGCCGGAAAAGGAAATTAAGCCGGATGCCGGTTTGAATCGTTTCGTATGGGATCTACGCTATGAAGAAGCGCATCGTATTCCCGGTTATTATCTTTGGGAGTACAACGTCGGGGCCAAGGGACCCGTGGCCGCTCCCGGCCAGTATCAAGTGCGACTGACGGTGGGTACCGACAGCCAGGTTGTGCCGTTGGAGGTTAAGTTGGATCCGCGGGTGAAGGTGGACCAAGCGGATCTGGCGCAGCAATTCAGCCTGCTGGCTCAGACGCATGAGGAATTGAACCGGGTCTATGACGCGGTCAACCAGATCCAGGATGTGCGCTCGCAGGTCGCTGGCCTGAAGCGTCGGTTGCCGCAGAACGCCAGTACGAAAACCATCTCTGCATCGGCTGACGATCTGGAGAAAAAGCTGGTAGCCGTCCGCGACCAACTCGTCAATCTCACGATCAGCGCCAACGAGGATTCCCTGGCTTACCCGCCACAGATTGATGCAAAACTGGCGTTCCTGGCAATCGGCGTAGGCAGCGCTGACTCGGCGCCCACCGAGGCAGAACAGGTTGAGTTCGAGAAGCTGAAGCGGGAGAGCGGAGAGTTGCTCAGCCGCTGGGACGATTTACAACGTCGCGATCTGGCCGCTTTCCAGAAGCTCACCGCTGAGGGCAGTCTTTCCACGGTAGTAGTTCCCCCGGCGGGTCGAATTGCGGATGCGGAAAGCATAGACGCTCACTGACCGGGCCGCGATAGGCGCAAATAGTGCTCGGTGGTATTACTTCCGTGCCACGCCGATGGCACGGTTGTGCCTTGTGCGGTGTGCTGTCCGCTGTTATTTTTCCGATAGTGATGCTGATCCTCCCCTGAGGTGATGGCCGATAAGACGCGGGGGTGTCCATGAGGTTGATGCATCTTTGTTACGCAGCGGTGGGTTTCGCGGTGGCTCGCTGGATATTTCGTCGCCAGCCAGTGGTTGATCCTGTAACGCGGTTACGTTCTTCGGGCCTGTTGTAAAGGCTTGGTTCGAGGTTTGGGCGCGCGCGCCCCGTTGCGCTTCCATTTCGTCAGCGCGCGCTCATTTCCTTTTCTGTCTGCCCGCAAGTGCTAGCACTAAGGTTTGCCTGAGTTATCTCTGTTTCACCCGCCATTCTCACTACAATCCTGGTAGGTCGTCTGCGGTTCGTGGTGCCTCACCGCGTTTTCGCAGCTCGCGCCAGATAGCGAGCGGTACCTGGAAAACATAGTGCGAACGCCGATGACAATGCGCTTGATCATTCTCCTGCTGCTCGCGGGAATGTCCGGGCTCGCCTTGCCTCAACGGGCTAGCGCCCAAGAGGACGCCAACGATGCTCCGCTAGGTGATATTGCACGCAGTTTTAGAAAGAAGATTGCTCCATCCGAAGTGATTATCGATAACGATAATTTTTCCAAAGTAGTGGAAGACGCCGAGAGCCGGAGAGCAGCGGGTTCTACCATGGTGTTTTCGCTCGATCCCGGAGAGAAGAACTTTCACGTTTCCTCGCCTGACGTCAGTTGCAGCTTTTCATTTAGCGCCAAAACTAGTTCCCTCCTGTCCGATCCGATCGTTTTGGACGAGTTGCCAAGGAGCGAATTGGCCAAGTTGGACGGACCGGCAGCGATCGATGGAGATTCACTGCAGGTCTCGATGCACAACGGAAGCTCATGGGAACTGCGCGAGGTGGTGATTGGCCTAACAATCCTGCGTCGTCCTGAGGACGTTGATGCGGTCTACTCTTATGGCCCAGCGCGAATCGTGCCCGCCGTGGCCGGCGCCTCCGCGCCCCAGGTGCAAGACTCTGTGCAGAAGCAGCCCGATGTCACCGTGCTATTGCGAGTGAAAGGTTCAGCTCCTCCGTCCGCGACGGCGCTGTTTCGGACGCAGCTAAACTTTGCTCTGTTTCCCGATCAGGAGTGGCATTGGGCGATTGTGAGAGCCAAGGGCGTTCCGCCTCAGATTCCACCGGACGCGGCCACGATGCAACTGGTGCAAGGGGCAGGACAGCTTCCGCCGGCACCGCCCGACGCTGGCGTGCCGGTAGCGCCGCCGATTTCGTCGTCCAATCTATCGTCATCGAATCCGAATGCCACGGTACACTAACTGGTTCTCACCACCAGAGCCGCCTCACCTCGCGTGTTAAACTGACCACAAATTCCGCGTCAAGGACAGGCGATGAAATTTGGAGTCATCATCTTCCCCGGTTCCAACTGTGACCACGATGCTTTCTGGACGATTCAGCAGGTTGCCAAGCAACCCGTGACGTTTCTATGGCACGAGTCGCGCGATCTGGAGAATTGCGACGCTATCATCGTCCCTGGCGGATTCGCGTTTGGAGACTATCTGAGGACGGGCGCCATTGCGAAATTTTCTCCGGTGATGGAATCAGTGCGTCGATTTGCGGACGGTGGAGGACTGGTGTTGGGAATTTGCAATGGCTTCCAGATCTTATGCGAATCAGGACTGCTGCCGGGCGCACTGATGCGCAACGCAGGTCTGAAATATGTTTGCAAGCCGGTGCAGGTGCGGGTGGAGAATGCTCTCACTCCCTTTACCAACGCCTGTTCGCAAGGAGAAGTGTTGACCATCCCGATCGGCCACATGGAAGGGAATTATTTCTGCGATCAGGAAACGTTGGATGAATTGTTGCACCGCAATCGAATCGTGTTTCGTTATTCCACCGCTGACGGGGAGATCTCACAATCGGCCAATCCCAACGGTTCTTTGGAAAATATCGCGGGCATTTGCAGCGTAGGTGGCAATGTCGTGGGAATGATGCCGCATCCCGAAAGATCTGCCGAACCCGAACTGGGTTGCAGCGATGGACTGAAGATCTTCCAATCCGTGGTGGGCGCCATGGCGAGCAGATAAGATCGTCCACGGGAACCGAACGGCGTCCGCATCTAAAATCTGTTTGATAATCGAGACATTTCCTGCTACTGTCTCCGCGAAGGCGCTTCCCATTCGCCCAGGAACTAACAAGATCCGAAACGTTTGGGAGGAGTGTGCCTGATGACTTCGAAGCAAATTCTTGACGCTTTTTCTGAGACTCTAATGCGAGATGAGCGCATTCTGAGCGCTCGTGAGAGGGAACTGCTGATGAGCCTCGTGCAAAATGCGAGGAACGAATCCAGCAGCAATCCAGAGATTCAATCGGCCGTAAACTCTACCATTGCGCGCTCCGTGGGTGAGACGGTAGCGCAACGTGCTTTTGCGTTATTGGGTAGCAGCATCGTAGAGCAGATCGTGGCGCAAAACGGGGTGTCTGCAGGTGCGCTACAGTCTGGTCTGCCCGCTGTGAACCGATCGCCAGGACCGCGTCCCCCAGGCGGACCTCAGCCGCCTTCTGGACCTCAGGATCAACCTGCAGGACCCCACCCTCCGCCGGGACCCCAGCCACCGGGTATAAGCCAGCGCCGCGAAAGCATGCCTATGCGCCAAGCGACGATGTTGAGCCAGCCTGCCTCTGGAAACGGCATTGCTGTTCTCGATTCAGCGACCATTCCTGCCGAGTGTGTCGTGTTGGACGAATTCCTGGCTCCGCAGGAAATGCAGGAGCTTATTTGCTATGCGCTGGGTCGCGAAGATCAGTTCGTCGCCAGCGAAGTAATTTCGCCCAGCGGCGAACCGGGAGTGACCGATTACAACCATCGGCGTTCGCGAGTGCTGATGGATCTCGGACCGCATGAGGAAGTAATCCTTGATCGTATTCGGTTGGTACTTCCCAGCGTACTGCAGCAACTGGGGATGGAAGAGTTTCATATTACGAGGACCGAAGTGCAGATTACGGCCAGCAATGAGGGAGACTTCTTCCGCGCGCACTGCGACGATGCGCAGGAGCGGATCGCATCGCGGCGGATGACGTTCGTATATTTTTTCCATCGTGAACCGAGCCAGTTCGAGGGAGGGGATCTGCGTCTCCACGACTCTAGAAAGAGCGGCGATCCTCCGGTTGGCACAGGCAGCTATCAGACGATTGTTCCGGAGCAGAACCAGATCGTATTCTTCCCGTGTTCGACCCTGCACGAAATCATGCCAGTGCACTGTCGGTCGCGGGCCTTTGCGGATAGCCGCTTTACGGTAAACGGATGGCTACATCAGTAAAAGAAATGGTATGGCTTGAGTGGATCGCAGGCCTGATGGGGGCAGCATCGCGGCGACGACACAGCGCTGTGCTGCCTCCGCAGCAGTTTCATTGCCTGCTGGACGAGTTGCCTCTGCACTTGATTCCTCGCCGCAACTTTAATCGCAAACGTTGTCGGCAAGACCTGTCTCAGGCACTCTTCCTCAACCCGGAATGTCAGGTGCTGCCCGCTGGGGAACTCCCGCCGGACCTGCAAGCAGCTCGCGATTTGCTCGAAAGATTCAATTTGCACGCCACCACGGCTTGGGTGCGCGATCCTGCCACTGGCTCAATAGATCCGTTCTGGTTGGGTCCCCAGCTCGAAGCGGTGGTTGCGAATCTTCAGACAGGACAACCGGTGCCAGCGTCAGTACCAGAAGCGCAGCGGCTCTTGCTTGCGGCGGCTGGCATAGTGACGCCGGCGGACCGCACTCAGCGTCGTCTCGCAGAGTGGTCTGAACTCGTCAACACCCGGAGTCAAACGTTTCGAGAAAAGAATTACGTTCCCCTCTGCAACTTAATTCACCCGTTCAACCTTGCTGCTTTACGCCGCTATTATCGCTATGCAATACGGCAAGGGTTGATTAGGCTTGGGGACGAGCAGAGCTCCCTGCGCTATGTTGCCCACAACGAATGTGTCGCACGCTATTTCCATCATCAGATGACGAGGGCGGTCGCGGCCATCGTAGGGCAACCCATCAAGCCTTCGTACGTTTATCTGGCATCCTACTTAGGCGGTGCAGAGCTGAAGAAGCACAGGGACCGAGAACAGTGTGAGTTCAGCGTTACTTTGTGTCTGGATTATTCCCCTGAACCTAAGCTGGCAACCCCGTGGCCGATTCGTTTAGATACTTCAGAAGGTACGGTCACTGCTTATCAGGCGCTGGGAGACGGCTTAGTTTATCGAGGCACAAAGGTTCCACACTACCGCGATGCGCTGGCAGAAGGCCACACTTCGACATCGATTTTCTTCCATTACGTGGCAGAGGATTTTTCCGGGCCTCTCAATTAGGCAACGCGGACGTGTCATCGCAATCCGGAAATTAAATACAGCACTGAGAAAACCTGATAGTAGCTGTATGCGAAGCGCGAACCGTCGCGGGTTGCAACCACCGGCGAAATGGAAACCAAACCTGCAGTTGTTTCGGGTTGCAACTTCTGTACTACAGTTTTTTCGCCCGTTAGTAAATTGAGTTTATACACCTGCAGCGGAATTTCACTCGACAGGTATCCATAAATGGCGGAATTATCCTCAGACCATTGAACCGGAAGAAAGTCGGGATCGAGGCCCGGAATAGGATGCGGAGCACCACCAGCGATCGGATACACGGCAACTACAGGACCGTTATGGGCCAGAATTTTTTGACCATCGGGCGAAACCAGACCACCAGTGACTCCTTCCGGTGTGAGGGGTGTCAACTTCCCGTCAGCTAAATCGACGAGATAGCAGCGTACTCCGTGACCGGGCTCGTTACCGTTGACGGTGATTCGTTTTCCATCTGCCAGGAAATGAGAGGAACCGCTGTGTATGCGTTCCAATCCGGGCACAGGTATCGCGCGAGGTTGGCCGGCGCCGACCGGATAGAGAGTGATTCGCCCTGGACTACCAGCGAGAATTCCGATCGCCCATTTTCCGTCCGGCGAAAGCCCGCCTGCGCTACCCTCTCCCAGTCGTATGGGCGGGGTGCCGTCGATTTTGCGAATGGCCACTACATAGTCGGCTGGCGCAGCCTCACTTGCGTCCTCGAACAAAACGGACTGCCCGTCACGAGAAATGTCCTTAGCAATATCCCAATCGTGCCAGGAAATATCCAGCGACCTACCAGCTCGTGTAGAAGTTGCCATTGCGAGACGTTGTGCATCCAGGCTCACCAAGACTCGGCCGTCAGGAGCCATATCCTGCAAGGTCATCCCGGCCGGGATGGTTAGAATGGTCCGGATATTCTTGGCGGCATTTACGGCCAGCAAGCTCCGGGTATAACCACTTTCGGCGGCCGTGAACCATATTTCTTTTCCGTCGAAACTCCAGGCGAGACCGTCTGCAGAGTCGTACCGCGGAGATAAGACCTGAATGCGTCCGCTGTTATCCGTAACGCAAATCGACCCCCGATCGTCCCACAGCGTAGGATGATTGATGAAAGCGATTTTATCTCCCTGAGGAGAGAGCCGAAGGTGACTGATCCAGCTATCGCTCTGGTACAAAACATGACCGAGCGGATACTCAATCTGGTCGCGGCCATCAGTGTGATGGACAACGGCTAGTTCGCCGTCGGACCCCCAGTCGGCCCACCGGACATCGTCGAGAATCTCTCTCGGCGAACCTCCAGCCAGCGGCGCGCGGGCGAGCGTGCCTTTTTCTAAGCCCAAATGGGAGCCATGCGCGCCGTGGAGCGTCAGGGCCAGTTCACCGCTCTTGGAGATCGCCAGCAGACTTGCGTCCGTAACGTTTAGCGGCTGAGTTAGCAGAGAATCCCCGACAGTGGAGAAAAGCTGCAGAGGCCTCTGGTTCCAAGCGGCTCCATAGACGATAGAGTGGAAGTCAGGCGTAAAGCGCGCCGAGTAGACGGTGCCCTGTTCAAACGTCAGGCGCTGGTAAGCGGGCTTGGGTAGCTTATTCTCACGCCATTGATTGCCCAACACAGCGAGTATCGCAACCAGAAGCAGTGCGGCCAATGCCCATGGGAGGGAACTCGGGCTCGGGCGAAGCCCGGTTGACCGAAATTGTGCTGATTGGATGGCGGATGGATTCGCGAGCGTCTCGAGCGCGAATACCAGGTCCCGCGCCGATTGAAAACGATTCTCGGGCTCTTTCTCGAGACAGTGATGGACAATTTGCTGAAAGGGTAAGGGAATTCCGCTCTGCTCCCGATCGATCGGGGGAGGATTTTCTCGCAGAACGGCCGTGATCGTGTCGACTTCGGTCTCGCCGCGAAAAGCTCGGCGTCCAGTCAGCATTTCGTAAAGAATCGCACCCACACTGAAAATATCGCTACGATGGTCGACCGACTTTCCGCGGAGTTGCTCGGGAGCCATATAAGCAACGGTGCCGAGGACCATGCCACTTTTGGTTATTGTGGTTAAGTCTTCCACCGTACGGCCGGATTCGTCGGGCGACGATTGTAGTTTGGCCACACCGAAATCCAGAATTTTGATGAGGCCATCGCTGGTCACAAATAAATTCTCAGGCTTGAGGTCGCGATGGATGATACGGCGATGGTGAGCCGCAATGAGACCTCTTACAATCTGCAGCGAGTACTCAACCGACAGGGGAACCGGCAGAGGTCCTTCCAACAGCCGCTTCCGAAGGGTTGTACCCTCCAGCAACTCACAAACAATGTAAGGAGTTTTATCGTCGATACCAATGTCGTAAATTGCGACGATGTTGGGGTGATTGAGAGCGCCCGCGGCGCGGGCCTCTAACTCGAACCGTCGTATATGATCGGGATTGGTGCTCGAGCCTGGACGAATGAGTTTAACAGCTACGTCGCGCTGCAGCCTTTCGTCTCGCGCCCGGAAAACCTCACCCATGGCTCCGGCCCCGATTTTCTCAAGAACTCGATAGTGACCTATGATCCGGCCATTCATGCGCAACGCTCCGCAGGCATGTTAGGGTGCGTGTCGTTTGCAGTCAATAACCGAATGCAGTCAGCCACCGAATACGGTACTCTGCGGACGACGAGACGAAGCTTGCCCTCGTCGGCATCGCTGTTTATTATCAAGCCGTGGGGCGAACGGAAGGAACCGTGTCGTGCTATAATTTTGTTTCGCCTGCGGATTATCAGGCAGCTTGTGATTCCCTCTACCGGGCGAATCTCGCGCCAATCAAGATATAGATACGAGGTCTAGCCATGTCTGGCCATTCAAAATGGGCCACAATCAAGCACAAGAAGGGCGCGCTCGACGCCAAGCGCGGCAAGATTTTTACCCGTCTTATCAAGGAAATCAGCATTGCTGCGAAGAATGGCGGCGGCGACCCTGACGCCAATCCCCGCCTGCGGGGCGCCATTGTCGCCGCTAAGGCTGAGAATATGCCTGCCGATAATATCAAGCGCGCGATACAACGCGGAACAGGCGAACTGCCGGGCGCTACTTACGAAGAGTTCTCTCTGGAAGGGTATGGTCCCGGCGGTGTGGCGATTCTGCTGGAAATTAATACCGACAACCGCAACCGCACGGTTAGCGAAATCCGCCACTGCTTTGGCAAGAACGGCGGCAACATGGCCGAAGCCGGCGCAGTCTCCTGGATGTTTCACAAGAAGGGCGACATCGTTATTCCGAAGAGTGCGGCGAAAGAGGACGACTTGATGAACATCGTCCTTGAAGCCGGAGGCGAAGATCTGAACGACGATGGAGAGAATTGGGAGATACTGACCGAGCCCTCCGCCTATGAAGCTGTGCTTGAGGCCGTGAAGAAGGCTGGGATTGAGCCGGCATCTTCCAGCGTCGCCATGATTCCGCAAAATTACATCAGGCTCGAAGGTCAAGCGGCCAACACGATGATCCGGTTGATGGAAGCGTTGGAAGATCAGGATGATGTGCAGAACGTCCATTCCAACTTCGATATTGATCAGAAGTTACTGGAAGAAGTCGCCGGCTAGTTGCGGGCGAGGAATTTTTAAGGGCCGCCATTAGCGCGGCTCTTTTTTATTTTTTGAATTCATTTCCAAGAGTTTTCAACACAGCCGTGGATAACGCTGTGGAAAAGCACGGAACTATCTTTGTAAGTGATTCAGCGAGTGATGGTTCAGCTCTTTGCACCGCAGCGTGGGCTGGCACTTTCGTGGTACCGCTGCTTATCGGTGCGGTATCCGTTAGGAGACTGTGACACTCATCCAACCTTGAAACTGAGACTTGACAAACTTCTGGTTGATAGTGGACTCGCCGCTTCACGCGAGCGAGCTCAGGCTCTGATTATCGCGGGGAAAGTGTTGGTTAACGATCAGAAACTCGACAAAGCCGGCGCGCAGGTGGGTGCGGACTCCGAAATTCGTCTGCTTGGCGACGATCTGAAATATGTGAGCCGCGGCGGAGTGAAGCTGGAGCGAGCGCTGGAACATTGGCACGTCGAAGTAAGGGGCAAGGTCGGCATTGATGTCGGCGCCTCCACTGGAGGTTTCACCGACTGCCTGCTCCAACATGGCGCGAGCCGTGTGATTGCGGTAGACACGGGTTACGGGCAGATGGATTTCAGGCTGCGTCAGGACTCTCGCGTGCGACTCCTGGAAAAAACTAACGCCCGTTACCTGACGAGGGATGGCATCGGTGAGATGGCAGATCTGATCGTGATCGACGTGGCGTTTATTTCCGCAACTCTGGTTCTGCCTTCAGTAGTGAACGCTGTCTTTCCTCAGTCTCAAAGCGAGCGTAGCGGGCGGCAGGTGATTGTCCTGGTCAAACCTCAATTTGAAGCGGGAAGGGAATTTGTCGGAAAAGGAGGCATCGTGCGCGATGAATCCGCTCAACTGGCCTCTGTTGAAAAGGTGAAAAAAGCTTTGCAAGACCTCGGGTGTTCGAGCCTCCAGGTAATCGAGTCTCCTATCCTCGGAGCGGAGGGGAACAGGGAATTCCTGCTACGAGGTGTCTTCTAGCTCTTTGTTTGGGACAATCTTTCGCGTTTGCGGTTAAGGGTTTTCCCCTTGGATTCTGTACAATCTTTCTTTCTCCCGTTCACCATGGCAATCTTGTCGTCATCCTCCCACTCCAAAGTTGCGGCCATCATATCGCGTCCGGCAAGGTCGGAAGTGGCTCGCACAGTTCCCGAACTACTGGCATGGCTGCATGCGCATGGCTACGAAGTCATCGTCGATCCAGAGACCGCTAAATATTCCAACGGCGAAGAGGAAGTGTCGCGCTCGCAGATGTCCTCGCGATCTTTGGATCTGGTCGTCGTGTTGGGCGGCGACGGCACTCTGCTTTCCGCGGCTCGAGCCACAGCGGCAATTGATGTGCCGCTTCTGGGCGTAAACCTCGGTTCGCTCGGCTTCCTCACGGACGTGCCGCTATCTTCGCTTTTCTCCATGCTTGACGCGATCACCAAGGGTGAGGCCGCGGTGGAGCAACGTTCGCTCATGCAGTGCGACTTGCTGCGCGCTGAAGAGGTTCTGGGAAGTTATTTGGTGTTCAACGACGCGGTTGTGAACAAGACAGCGATAGCTCGGCTGAATAATTACGACTTGTTCATCGATAAAATGTTCGTCTCCAGCTATCGGGCCGACGGAATGATTGTGGCCACGCCTACGGGATCAACTGCTTACTCCCTCTCTGCCGGCGGGCCCGTGTTGATGCCCACTGTGAATGCTTTTGTGATTACTCCCGTGGCACCGCATTCTCTAACGCACCGACCGTTGGTTGTCCCAGATTCGACAGTAGTTGAGCTTGTGTTGCGCAGCGAGGAAGAAGTGGCTTACCTCAGCCTCGATGGCCAGCCTGGGCTCGATCTCTGTGACGGAGATCGAGTCCGTTGCCGGCGTTCCGAGCACAGAGTAAGTTTGTTTCGAACGGATCATGATTTCTTTCACGTGCTGCGTACCAAGTTGAAGTGGGGAGAGAAATAATGCTCTGGCGCAGAAAGCTCAGAGATTGGTTATCACAATTCCCCGGCATATAGTTCGTGAACTGTTTCCCGACGTTTTATAAGCTTGACGGACTTTCCACGAACCAGGATTTCCGGAGGCCGTGGACGCGTATTGTAGTTCGACGCCAGCGCCATTCCGTAAGCTCCAGCATCGAGGATCGCCAGCAAATCGCGCTCTTCGACGCGGGGCAATTCGCGATCGCGAGCGAAGAAGTCGCCAGACTCGCAAACCGGACCCACCACGTCGACGGTTTCCAGCTTAGCGGTGGCGGAAGCCCTGGACTGAATTACGGGAACAATCTCGTGATACGCCCCATAGAGCGCGGGGCGGATCAGATCGTTCATGGCTGCATCCACCACGAGAAAATGTTTGCCGCCATTTTCCTTTCGATAAATAACGGACGTCAGTAGCGCGCCCCCCGGCCCCACGATAGAGCGCCCCGGTTCCAGCAGCAGATGCACTTTTAGGCCGCGCAAGGGATTGGTTATGGCTCGTGCGTAGCGCGCAAGACAATCAGAAAAGGCCGAGAGGGGCTCGTGATAATCGATGCCGAGCCCACCACCCGTATCGATGTAATCAATCCTGTGCCCATCCGCGCGTAACTCGCGAACCAGGGCGGCGACTCGATCTACAGCATCCGCGAAAGGGCGAGCATCAGTGATCTGCGATCCGATATGAACGCTGACCCCCGCAACCTTCAAGTAACGCGCTGCGGAGGCCTTGGCGTAGAGCTCGCGCGCGCTTCCGATAGGCACTCCAAACTTGTGCTTACGCAGGCCGGTAGAAATATACGGATGAGTCTCGGCTGCGACATCGGGATTCACCCGCAGAGCTATTCGCGCCATCGTCCGAGATCGTATTGCGCACTCCGCCAAAGCCCATAGCTCCGACTCACTTTCCACATTGAATAACAGGATTCCGGCTTTCAAGGCAGCAGTCATTTCTTCCCGGGACTTTCCCACGCCCGAGAACACGATTTTCTTGGCCGCGCGCTGGTTTGCCACCAATACCCGTTCCAGTTCTCCGCCGGAGACGACGTCGAAGCCGCACCCCTCGCGGGCGAGCAGGCGCAGAATGCTGATGTTGGAATTAGCTTTTACGGAATAGCAAATAGTGTGGGGAACGTGATGGAACGCATGGTTGAAATCGGCGAGCCGGGCAAGGATCGACGTTGCTGAATAGACGTAGAGAGGCGTGCCATAGCGCTCCGCGAGGTTGGTGACTGGAACATCGTCGCAGTGGAGAGCGAGGGTCCCGCTGCGGCGAAATAATCCTTTACGACTCTCGCGCAGAACAAACCCTGGTGGCCGAAGTATCTTCGGTGCTTCGCTAGGCCGAATCATTTTCGCTTGGAAGAATCCGAGCCGGGAACGTCCTTGACCTTGATCGCCACCACGGTTTGGTCATCGAACGATTCGACTCCCGCGGAATGCTCGGCCGCAGCTTTGAACAGGGAGTTCACCACACAGTCGGCCGACTTGCCGGCGCATTCAGCCACCAGTTGCTCCACGCGTCCTCTGCCAAACAATTCTCCGCGGCGGTTGCGCGCATCCAGAATGCCGTCGCTGAAGAAGACAAACATATCGCCGGACTTCATCTTGAACGTGAACTCATCGTAGTTGGCATCGTCGAAAAGGCCAAGCGGCAGGCCGGTCGCTTCGATCACATGATTCTTCCCGGCATGCACATGAATCGGGCGCGGCAGGCCTGAGTTAGCTACCTGCAAGGTTTGATGTTCATCATCCCAGACTGCGTAGATGATGGAGACGAATTGCGCTTCGATGCGGCGCTCGGCCAGCGAGAGGTTAACGGCTCTGAGCATCTCGGCGGGGCCGGGTTCGATGGGCGCATGCGAGCGCAGGATGCCACTCACCAGTGCCGCGTAGATGGCAGCAGGGGCTCCTTTGCCGCTCACATCGCCAATGACAATTCCCAGGCGCGAAAGCGAATAAGGGATGAAGTCATAGAGATCTCCGCCGATAGCGCGCGCGGGCACAAACTTGGCCGCCAGTTCCAGATTCGCCAATAAGGGGAGCGCCTGTGGCAGCAACCGCATTTGCAACTCGCGCGCGAGGGCCAAATCTCGCTCCAGCCGGCGTTCCTGGCGTGCAATCTCTTCATACAGACGCGCATTTTCGATGGCGATTGCAACCTGGGCCGCGAGTGTCATCATGGTGCGGCGATGGTCGTCGGTAAAAAACCCGCGTCGCGTGTGTTCCAAATCGAGTACTCCGATTACTTTGTCTTTGTAGATTAGCGGCACGGCCAATTCAGACTGAGTTTCTGGATTGGCCGCTACGTAGCGGGAATCTTTGTTGACGTCGGGCACCAGAATCGCCTGCCCGGTTTGGGCGGCGTGACCGACGATGCCCTGTCCTAGCGGGACCTCGCGCTTGAGAGGGGTATTTTCGTGGAAGCGCAGGGAGAAACGGTGTTGTAGTGTCTCGCCGGAAGAATCCAGCAGAAGGATACTGAAGATCTGGTAGTCGATCAGCTTGCGCAGCAGTTCTGCAACCCGGCTGAGTAGTTCGTCCACATTCAGGATGGACGACAATTCCCGGGCAATTTCATTGAGCAAGAGCAGAATGCGCGCCTGTCGCGTGGTGCGAGTGTAGAGTTGCGCATTTTCGATTACGCTCGCGATTCGGGAAGCCACCAGAGTCAGCAGGCGGCTATGCTCCTCATTGAAGTATCCTGGGTCTCGCGCTTCCAAATCAATCACGCCAATAACTCTGTTCTTGGTGATAAGCGGCACAGCTAATTCCGAACGCACGTTGGGTACGGCGGAGATATACGCGGGATCCTGCGTGACATCATCGATCAGGACCGCCTGCCTCGACTGTGCGGCCTGCCCGGTCACTCCTTCGCCGAGCTTCACTCGGGCGCCTTCCGTGAAGTCAGGAGGGTAGCCGACCTGGAAGCGAAAGCGCAATTCCTGAGTCTTGTCGTTTAAAAGCAGGATAGCGAAGATTTCGTAATCGATGACTTTGCGCACAACTTCGGCAACGCGCCGCAGCGTGGTATCCAAGTCGAGCGAGGTTGCCAGTACATCAGCAACTTCCAGCAACAGCGGCTCAACTTGCAGCTGACTTCCAGTCGTATTGAGAGCAGACCCCATGTTTTTCTATGATAGCAGCCGCGTTCCGGCGTACCGGTAATGGGAACCGAGAGCGAATTAAGAATTGTTTTTATTCCCGCGGCACGATGCAAATATCGGCCAGATTGCGGTAGCGTTCGGCGTAATCGAGACCGTAGCCGACCACAAACTCATCTGGAATTGTGAAGCCGACATAGTCACCGTGCAGAGGCAGTTTGCGGCGGGAGGGCTTGTCGAGGAGCGCAGCGATCTTCAGCGATCGAGGCTCGTGTGCCAGCAGTAATTTCTTCAAGACGGTGAGCGTCAACCCGGTATCCAAAATGTCTTCCACAACGATCACGTTCTTGTCCTTCATGGACTGGTCCACGTCTTTGGTGAGTCTGACCTCGCCGGTGGAATCCCATCCGCTCTTGAGTTCCTGGCTGGGGCTGGGACGGTTTCCGTAACTGGAGACGCCGATGAAATCGAAGGTGGCGTCGAGATTTATCTGTCGCGCCAGGTCAGCGAGAAAAATCGCCGAGCCCTTCAACACGCCGACGAGGATCACGGGCTGGCCTGCGAAGTCACGCGTAATGTCCGCACCCAGTTCGGCGACTCGTTTTGTAATCCGATCCCGGGAAATTAACACCTTGAGTTCCGTCATGGCGTTTTATATTAAACTATCTAGTCGCGACCCTTCCCGGCGTCGACCTTGGCCGGTAGTTTACCGTAAGAAGGGTAGCGTTAGGAGCTATCATCCATGAATTTGAAAGGCATTCAGCTTACCTGGCTGGGCCATGCAACATTTCGCATCGAAACGCCCGGCGGACAGACCGTCATCATCGATCCGTGGATCATGAATAATCCAGTGTGCCCACCTTCCGAAAAAAAGGTTAAGAAAGTGGACACGGTTTTAATCACACACGGCCATGGGGACCATATTGGCGACGCTGTGGAGATCATTAAGGAACACGGCCCGCAAGTGGTCGGTATTCCTGAAATGTGCGGCTGGCTGGAAAAAAAGGGCGCCAAGAAAACCTCCATGATGAATAAGGGCGGCACGCAAGAAATTGGCGATGTCAAAATCACGATGGTGCACGCAGATCACTCCTGTGGTATTCAGGATGGGGATCAGCTCGTCTATGGCGGCGAAGCTTGCGGGTACGTGGTGGAGTTCGAGAATGGCGTCAAGTTTTATCACGCCGGTGACACCAACGTTTTCGGAGACATGGCGATCATCCGCGAGCTTTACGCGCCTGAAATCGTCATGCTACCGATTGGTGATCACTTCACCATGGGACCGCGCGAAGCGGCTTACGCCTGCAATCTGCTCAAGCCCAAAACCGTGATTCCCATGCATTTCGGTACCTTTCCAGTGCTGACGGGAAGTCCGGCAGAGTTGAAGAAGTTGGCGCCGAACGTTGAAATCCTAACGCTGAAGCCGGGCGTAACCGTACGCGAGTGAGAACCGGCAACCGACAACGAGAATCAGAAGATCGAAGGAGACCTGTGGCCGCGAATAAACCGAAGAAGAAAACCAAACCCAGCTGGCGGCATTTTAGCTTCGTCACCTCCGGTCCGGTCGACGACTATCTGTATTCCATGCTGCCGAAGCGCGACGAGGTGCTGGCTGAGATGGAAGATTATGCCAGCAAGCATGACATCCCCATCGTTGGCCCCGCGGTGGCACGCGTACTTCAGCAACTGGCCTTGCTGATCGATGCCAAAACGGTTTTCGAGTTGGGCTCGGCGATCGGCTATTCGACTATCTGGTGGGCGCGGGCGGTCGGCGAGCAAGGCCGGGTTATCTACACGGACGGCGACCCCAAGAATGCCGAGCGGGCTCGCGGTTACTTCGATCGAGCGGGAATCTCGAAGCGGGTAAGGTTGCACACGGGCGACGCTCTGGAAGTTCTCTCCGAACAGACGCAGCAGTTTGATGTCATCTTCAACGACGTCGACAAGGAGGATTATCCGCGCGTGCTGCGCCTGGTTGCGCCGCGTCTGCGCAAGGGCGGGTTATTCATCACCGACAATGTCTTGTGGAGCGGGCGGATTACGGAGAAAAATCCTAAGACAGCGCAGACCAAGGCGATCCTTGAGTTCAATCGTGAACTTTACAAGTCTGCCGATTTCTTCACCACGATCCTGCCCATTCGAGACGGCCTGGCGGTAGCCTGGAAGAAATAACGTAACGTTAAATCGATTTCACGGGAATCGCCAGCAGGTCTTCGACCAACGCGACTTCCTTTTGCAGGAAAGGTTCGCCGTAGGTCACCCCACCGAGGGCGCCGTAATATCGCGCCATGGACTCCACGCGCGCGTGAATTTCATCGTGGGCAGGAAAGAGGTCTTTGCCCGCTTCCTGATCGCTGAACTGCGACTTGTAAGCGAGGATGGAAGCGAACTTTTGCTCGAACTGCGGGCTGATATCAACCACAAACGTCGGGCGCACGTCATAGTAGAGCGTGGCGTAGATGATCTTGAACGGACGATGCGGCTTGAGTTTCGTAGAGCCGGCATCCTGCGAACTGACTGCTGCGAGCTGATTGCTGAGAGCTGCGTGCGGGTCGAGTTTCGACAACCCCGCGAGAAAGCACGCCTCGTAGCCCAGCACAGAACAAGTGTAATGATCCGGATGGCGTCCCTTCCAGTAAGGCAGAATTACTACGCGCGGCCGAGTCTCGCGGATGACGCTCGCCACCTTGAGGCGATTGTCCCAGGTATTTTCCACGCGGCCATCGGGAATATCGAGTGCTCTGCGCCAGCTGACACCGAGAATCCTTGCCGCGTCGGAAGCCTCTCTCGCGCGATCTTCGGCGGTACCGCGCGTGCCCATTTCCCCCTGCGTGAGATCGAGGATGCCGGTCCGCTGCCCGCGCTGCGCCATCTTCAGGAGGGTACCGCCGCAAGTCTGCTCGACGTCGTCTCGGTGCGCGGCTATGGCAAGAATTTCGAGTGAAGTTGCCGACATGTCAGTCCAGATTGCCTTGTTCGAGCACGACATTCTCGCGCACGATCAGTCGATGCGCCGCCATTTCTTTCAGCGTAGGCAGGACGCGGTTCACGTGATCGTCAGTGTCCACAAAGGTGATGATTACGGGCAACTTGCCGCCAGCCTCGACCATGTGGGCGGTCTTGACGCGATGACGTCCGAGAAAACCGGCGACTGCATGCAACGCAGTAGCGGCATACACGTTCTCTTTGCGCAGGTAGCTCAGAATCTCCATGTGCAAGGGCCGGTGGTGCCATTGATCAGCTTCATTCAGATAGATTGTGACCTGCACTGCCATGGCGTTCGCCATTTTACAGCACTCGCCCCAAGGACATGCCGGCCAAAGCCGCGCCCAGGCACAGTAAATTATTGCTGAGAATGTTGACCACCATCAGGCCCCACTGTCCCTGCTCGAAATAAGCCATAGTCTCGAACGCGAAGCTTGAAAACGTGGTGAACGAACCGCAGAAGCCAATCACCACCAGCAGTCGCCAACGGGGATCGATCAACACTCGCTCAGTTGTCCAGATGATGAAAAAGCCTACGATGAAGCTGCCCACGATGTTGATGAACAGCGTGCCATAAGGAAAGACTGGCCCGAGTTGTCTGGCGGCGATTCGACTCAGCAGATAACGCAGATTGGCGCCGACGATGGCGGCTGAAGAGATAGCAAGAAAGTTCTTGAGCACGGATCTTCTCCTACAAACCAGTCTTGGATGTTGTAGGAGTTATCAGCCTCAGCGATTAGTAACTGCGGGCGGTTATGGCGAACTCCATCGCCGTGAAAATAGTAAATCATAAATGACACTGTACGATCGAATAAGGACAAGCTCCGGTTCACAAGGGAACTACCAGAACTTTACTTCTTGCGTTCCACCAGATACCTTGCGAGCTCCTTGAGTCTCTCGGCGCGTTCCCCGAAGCCCTCCAATTCTGTAAACGCGGTGCTCACTAGCGCATCCGCCTTGCGTACGGACTCTTCAACGCCGAACAGCGCGGGGTAGGTTACTTTCTGCGCGGCTGTATCCTTGCCGGCAGTTTTTCCCAGCTGCTCGGAGGTCTGGGTCACGTCGAGCACGTCGTCTACAATTTGAAAGGCTAGGCCGATCGACTTCCCAAAACCCCGGAGCCTTCTAACTTCGCGGTCCTTCGCCCCGGCGTAAAGCCCACCGCTAACCAAGCTAGCCGTGATGAGCGCTGCAGTCTTCGCGCGATGGATGTATTCCAGCATCTCCGCCGTGGGCTGAGTGTGCTCGGCTTCCAGATCTACGACCTGACCGCCGATCATCCCTTCGAGCGTGCCGGTGCCGTGCGCGATCTCTTCGATGATCCGAACCCTCGACTCCGCCGGACATTCCAGTCGCGCTAGAGTTTCATAAGCCAGAGTCTGCAAGGCGTCTCCAGCCAGGATTGCAATCGCGTCACCGAAGACCTTGTGGCAGGTGGGGCGCCCCCGTCGCAGATCATCATTGTCGAGGGCGGGAAGGTCGTCGTGAATCAGCGAATAGGTGTGGAGCATTTCCAGCGCCGCGCCCAGTTCTTCAACTTTCGGGGGCACCGATCCTGCAACCATGCGGCCAGCCTCTATGCACAGCACGGGCCGCAGCCGTTTGCCGCCCGCGAACACGCTGTGGCGCATAGCCTTGTGAATGGATACGGGATGCTGGGTTTCCTGCGGAATCAGACGGTCCAGCGCCGCGTCGGTTCGCGCCTGCCCTTGCTCGAGAGTCTCCTGCAACATTGAGCAGTGAGTATAACAAGCGGCCGGGGTGGAGGGATTTATGCGATGCACGAAAGGAGTCGATGAGTGAAACGGGCGCGTTACATCCACGACCAGGTTTGTGGCGTGATTAATTGAGGAGCGGGTCGCTATGCTCTATGGCGCGTTCAGGTTCCTTGCCGTGATGTTGTCTATTTGTGTGATCTTCGCCGGTGCTTTCTTACACGCCATCTGCCCGGTTGACGAAATCGTCGTGAGCGGTCGAGTCGAAAATGCGCCTGTCAAAGGCCGTGTTCGGGTGCAGCTTCTCTATCCGAATCATAAAGCAGGTGACTCGGCCGAAGTGACCTTGGAGCGCGGGTCCTTCCGGCTTGAGATTCCCGATTCTTACGCAGAGTCACGCAGCTGTACTGATTGGTACGTTCCGGGAAAAGTGCGACCGCAAACCAAAAACTGTGGTCGTGACCCTAATCGAGGCTGATCGGGAGTACGATCGCGTTTCCCTGGATTTGGCGAAGGATTTCAAAAAATGGCCGATTCCAGCGCTTACGCTTTGCGCTCTGAGATTCTGCTGCACGGTCCTCCTCCGATTCGGTGAGGGCATAGACTGGAGTCGGCTAGACATATTTGACTCTGCAGAGACATAGACATTCCCATCGCGCCGTACCGGCATGAGGACGGTCGACTGATTGCTTGCAATGCAGAAGAAACTGGGACGTCAAATGGCGTCCTACTGCTGACGTTTCCGCATTGATTCTTAGGCCGCGGCGCTTTTTGCTACCGCTACACTCCGTAAGACAGAAGTCAGAACATCTTGTACGTCACTGGACTGGCAGACGTCGCTGGCTCCAGCCTCCAGCGCGGCGATCCAGAGCTGCTCATCGGGAAGGCGATGTGTGCACACGATGGGTAGCGACGGAAAATCGTCGTGCAAACGTCGCACATCGTTGAGACGAGATTGTTCCATGTCGAGGACCACAGCTTCCGGACGGTTCTTGGCCACGCGCTCGCGAACTTCGTCACCCGTACGCGTCAAGTGGACTGCGTGGAAGTGTAAGGAAAGTTTACCGGCCAGGGATTGCGCGACCCTCGGATCGGTTTCCAAAACTACGACACTAAAGCCCATAGATCCTCCTGACTTGACACCGTCAGAAACGGCGGACTAGGGCTGCGGGGGAGGGTTCGGAACCGCTACTCCACAGACATTCAGATTAAATTAAGTAGCCGCAACGGCGCGAGCTGCTTATTTGTGCGCACTCGCCTTTTCCGCTACCGACTCAAAAGGCTCTGCCTGGAGCTTCCCGTTTTTCTTCAGCAAAATTTCTACTTTGCCTTCCGCCTGCTCCAGCTCCTTGCGACAGGCTGAGGATAGATTCATGCCCTCTTCAAAAAGGGTGAGAGATTTTTCTAAAGGCACGTCGCCCTTTTCCAGTTCCTGGACAATTTTTTCCAATCGCTGCAGGCACTCTTCAAATTTAGGCAACGGGATTTTCGCTCCGTCTCTATTGTAATGCTACTAAGCGCGCAGAATGTCCAGAGTTTTATTGTTAATAGTTCGAGAACAAACACCTTCGTGTCCCTGAGGGGGAATCTTAGGCGGTAGCGGAAGCCTCGCCTCCTAGAGCCTCAAGAACGTCCACCGCCGAGCTGTAGCGTCCCTGCGGCGCGCTGATCTGCGCTCCCTGCACCGTATGCCGAACGGCGACCAGCATTTCGCGCGCGATAGCCACACCCTCGGCTCTTGCGGCCTCCGGCGTTTGGGCTCGCGCCATGCGTTCCAGGATCGAATCCGGCACTGAGACCCGGAGTTCGTTCTTCATAAACTCGGCGTTGCGCACACTGACCAAAGGCCAGATTCCTGCCACTACGGGAATGCGGCAGTGCTCAATACGGCGGAGAAAGTTCTCCAGAAGCCGGATATCGAAAACCGGCTGAGTCACCGCATATTCGGCGCCGGCGGCCACTTTGTATTCAAAGCGGCGGACTTCTTCATCCAAGTCTGTGAGTCCCGGATTCGCGCCCACGCCAATCACAAATCCCGTGCCGGGGCCGATAGGATTTCCGCCGAGGTCCAACCCGCGATTCAAGTTGTGAACTATATTTACCAGGCCGATGGCATCCACATCGAACACGGCCGTGGCGTCGGGATAATTACCCATTTTCGGGGGATCACCGGTGATGCAGATCAGGTTCTTAATCCCGACGGCGGCCGCTCCTAGCAGGTCACTCTGAATGCACAGCACATTGCGGTCGCGGCAAGTGTAATGGAGAATGGCGTCGATTCCCGCTTCGCGCTGCACCAACAGCGAAAGCGCCTGATTGCTCATGCGAGCCGACGCCCGCGGACTGTCTGGAATATTGACCGCATCCACGCCTACAGATTTCAAGAAGCGTGAGCCTTCCAACTCCTTGCGAATATCGGTTCCTTTGGGAGGAACCACCTCCACCATCGTCACGAACTCGCCTCGGGCGAGCTTAGCGCCCAGAACCGATCTTTCTTCCAAGGGCTGGGCCGGGATGGCCCTTGGTGCGCCCGCGCTCGCAACCTGAGCCGATCCCGATTTTCCCCGAGCTTCCCCGGCCCGTAGTGCAGATTTCATTACTCGGATATGGTCTGGAGTCGTCCCGCAGCACCCTCCCACGATTCGCGCTCCCGCCGCAACGAACTTGCGCGCATAACTCGCCATGTACTCCGGCGAGCAGAGATAAATGTTCCTCCCCTCCACAGAACGCGGAATACCCGCATTCGGCTGGGCGGCCAGGGGCAGGGAAGTGAGAGCTCGCACGCGCTCGATGGCGTCGAGCATGGCCACTGGACCCACGCTGCAGTTACAGCCGATTACATCTGCACCCCAATCCTCGAGGCGCGGTGTGAAAGTTGCCGGGTCGGAACCATCCAGGCAGTTGCCGTCTTCGTCGATTGTAACCTGCACGACCAAGGGTAGTTTTGCTCCCACATCCTTGGCTGCGAGCATGGCTTGATGGAGTTCCTCGAGGTATCCAAAAGTCTCCAGCATCAGCAGATCGACGCCGCCTTCCGCGAGTGCTTCGATCTGCTCGCGGAATGCCCCGCGAGCTTCTTCAAACGAAGTTTTTCCCAAGGGCTCGATTCTTGTTCCCAGTGGGCCAACCGATCCCGCGACCCACACATCGAAACTCTTGGCGGCCTCACGGGCGAGCCGCGCACCCATCCGATTCATGTCAGGCACTTTGTCGGCTAGGCTATGCCGAGCGAGGCGGAAAGCGTTCGCTCCGAAAGTATTGGTTTCAATGATTTCCGCCCCAGCCTGCAGGTAGTCGTGGTGAATAGCACGAATAAGATCGGGTTGGGAGAGATTCAACTCGTCATAGCAGCGATTGATGAAAATACCTTTTGCGTAGAGCAGCGTTCCCATGGCGCCGTCGCAGAGAACCGGGGACCGCTTGAGCCGAGCCAGAATGTCATCCGCCATATGGGGAGCATACAAGATGAGCGTAGATTCTTGCATCTCAAGAAGAAACATGAAAGGTAAACGGATTCAGTACGGGCGCGCGGCGAGTGATCTAGCCGAGGCTCTGCTATAATCCGCTATTTCGCACCTAAATCTCTGCTTTCCCTATAGTTAGGAGCCTTACGTTTGAAGAAATCCGCTCTCTTGTACGCTGTGTTGGTGATCGCCCTTTTAGGTCTCGTCTCCTGCAATACTGGAGCACATATAACCAAGCCTCCCAGCGGATTGACCGAACGTGTTCTGGCTTCGCAGAGCGCCTCAACCCCCTTAGCATCGCCCGGTCTCATCATCGTTAACGGCTTCAACGACACCGTAGGCAGGGGCGGGATCAGCGCGGGTAGTTCTCCCACCTTGATGGAGACATCTCCGGAACGAGCAACTTTGCTGGCGTTCGATTCGGCAACCAACAAAGTAGAGGTAGTCAGCACGACAAAAGAGACCACGACCGGCAGCATTCAACTGCCAGGCCCTACCACCAGCATCGCTGTGCCGCAGTCCGGAGTCGGTTATGCGGCGGTGCCTAGCGCGCCGCTCAACGGTTCCTCGCCGGGGGCCGTGGTGGAGATGAATCTTACGTTTGGGGGCATTACGGCCACAATCAGCGTGCCCAACGCGCAGACCGTGATATCAAATTCAAGCGCGACCCAGCTTCTGGTTTTCAGCAATGCCTCGGATGCTGTCACCATCGTGTCGCCCCTTCTACTGAATACCGGTAGCCCAGTCACGGTTTCAGTACCGGGATTCGACCGTCCGGTTTACGGGTTTTACAGTGGAAGCAGTGCCTATATCCTGAATTGCGGCGCCGAGTGCGGAGGGACGCAGGCCAGCGTGCAGATTCTGAACCTTGCGACCACGCCGCCGACTGCTGGAGCTCTGGTTCCGGTGGATGGCGCGACGATTGGATTTCTAAACGGCTCAAGTCTCTACGTGGCCGGCAATTCGCCGGCCAACAGTCTGTGCACCGGTGAGACCACGGCGGCCAAAACTTGCGGACGACTCGATACCGTCGATCTCGGTTCGATGACGGTTACCAGCAGCGCAGTTATCACGGACGGTTATCATGACCGCATCGACATGGGCCTGAATAGCCAGTTGTTTATCGGCTCGCATACCTGCACCAATGTCGGCAATGTTAATAATGTCACGGGGGAAGTGCGCGGCTGTCTCTCGATTTACAACGTAAATAACGGAAGTGTCGTCATCCCTCCGGATAACGGAGACGTAACTGGCCTGCAAAGTTTCACGACGCGCTACGTGGAGTATGTTGCCGAAGGCGGGAATCTGCGCGTCTACGACACGATCACGGATGTATTACTGGAGAACAGTTTTATTTCCACTGGAACGATAACTATTACTGGTGTGATCACAGACGTCAAAGCGGTCGACTTTTTCTGAGCACGAAATCCGATCGCGAGCTTGAGGATCTTATCGTGCAGGTTGCAGCACCAAACGGTGCACTCGGCTGGCTTCCACTGCTTGCTGTGTGAAAGGCAACGCAAACGTCGAGCCTTCGTACCACGCCTTCCATTGATCCATGTAGTAGGGACTGAGGAAATTACCGTCCTGGCCTGTCACCGTATTCAATGTGGACTGGTCGAGGTCGGCTAGGTTCGCAGTGAACCGTTCGGACGGTCCGTGATGGCGTGTCACGGCTTTCACCGTGTAGCCGCTACCAGACTGTTCCTTGATCCCCGGCGCAGTCCAACGCTGCAGGCCAGGGATTTTTCCCAGAACCGGATGCTCAATTGCAATGGCGTTGACGCGGCCCCAGCGCCAGGCTCCCAAACCCTTTGGCGCATCCGGACCGTTCACGGCGGCCTCAACCGCCGCCGTCAGAAGCTCATCATAGTTGGAATATTTTTCCGGCAACCAGCGCTTGGGTTGATGCAGCATGACATTCTGCAGCCACACCGTTTCCATTTGCCAATGGTAGGTCTTCCAACTCAAGGTTGTTTCCGGCTGATTGGGATCCTCCGGAGCAGATCCGAGCTTGGGTTCGAGCAGCAGTCGCGTCAACTCCTGACCAGATCGTACGGCAACCGTAGCTGCCGTCGATGACGCCAGCATGCGTCCATCCCAGTTCCGCATCATGTCAGCTGCCTGCTTCGCCCGAGCCGAGGGCTTTGCCGCATGGTCGACGCTATACACAAAACGTTCGGCCGCGAAGAGATCGTTTTCGGACTGAACGTCGTTTTCGAGAGCGAGCATGTCCGAGCCGGCGAATTTTCGGCCAGACTCCAGCACGTGATAAATCCGAGCGGTGCGCCACGGTGCTTCCCACTCCGCGCTGATGGAGTAGGGATAGTTATCGGGCGTGATGCGCCCGTTCGCGGTGGCGATGATTCCGGAAGACGGATTGTAGATGCGGGGCAGTTTGTCGAACGGAATATAACTTTTCCATTCGTGGGCATCGTCGGCGCCGCTGACTGGTAGGCTGCCGTCGCCGGCTGTGCGGATCGGAATGTGACCAGTCGTCTGATAGCCGATGTTGCCGTCCACGTCGGCATAAACAACATTTTGCCCCGGAGCATCCAATTGCGAGAACGCCTTGCGGAAGTCGTCCCAGTTCTGCGCCGTATCGACATCGAAAAACGGCATGTGCAGCCCATCATAAAGCGTCCAACGTAGCGCCACTGGCCTCGACTCACCTGGACTCAGTTCAGAAATGATCGGCCCGTGCCGCGTGATCTTCACATCCACCGTAACATCGGGTTTCCCTTTTACATGGATCACTTCTTCCCGATGTTCCGGCTGCTGCCATCCCTGCGGCGTCTGGTATGCGCCCTGCGCATCGAAGGTCTCGACGAAAGCATCTGCCACGGTGGGCCCAACATTGGTAAATCCCCAGGCGACGCGCTGATTGTGCCCGACAATCACATAGGGCATTCCCGGTAACGTCACTCCCGCGACATCGAGGCTACCTGACTTCAGATGCGCTTCATACCACAGGTTCGGCATCTGATGGCCGAGATGCATGTCGTTCGATAGCAGCGGCTTGCCTGTAACTGTGTGCGCTCCTGAGACCACCCAGTCATTCGATCCGTTGGCTGCTTCCGGGATGTGTTGGTCCCAGATGCTGATGCCTCCGGCCTGCCGCGTCACCGCATTGTCCGGTCCGGAATCGTCATCGAAATCGTCATCATCCTTATCCTGATCCTGATCCTTGTCATCTCTTTCGCCGGCGTCGCTCTGATTTTGCTGATCGCTGAGGTCTTCGCGCATCACCGTCGGAGGACGATCGTGCCAAGACCGGTTCACGTATAGATCTGCAGTCAGCTCGGGCCCCAGCTTGGCCAGGATCTTCTCCCGTGCGAGCGTATCCCCGAAGGTGTAGAAGTTGAGGTCTTTTACCATCTGATTCGCGATAACAATGGAATCCTCTGCTTGCCAGGGCTTCGGCTGATACTTCAAAATGTGGAACTCGATAGGAAGACTTTTCCTGTGGTCTTCTATGAATGCGTTGACGCCTCGCGCGTAGGCGTCAAAGTAAGAGCGATCGCGAGGGCTCGCTGTGCCCAGGGATTTCTTCGCCGCCGCGCGCAGTCCGAGGATGCGATGCTCACGATCGATCTTGAGCGTATCTTCGCCCAGAATCTCGGATAGTTCGCCGGCTCCGAAGCGTCGCATGACGTCCATCTGCCAGAGCCGGTCCTGCGCCGTAACGTAGCCTTGGGCGAGAAATAAATCTTCCAAACTGGCGGCTTCGATTGACGGAACTCCATGCCCGTCCCGCGTAACCTTCACCGGCGCCGACAAACCTCTTACGGAAAGGTTTCCGTCAAGCTGGGGCAGCGCTGCGCGGGCGATGATATAGGCGTAGGCGACCACGCCAACGATCAACAGAATCAGGATGAAGATCAACCAGGAAAAAATGCGTAGCCCGATCGAGCGCCGTGAGGCCGGGACGTCAGTTGCAGTGAAAGTGCTCATGAGCAAGTTGATTCTAGGGTGAGATAGGCATGTGGCACAAATAGAGTGACAAGCTGTGTTATTGGACGACGCTCATGAAAATGAATTTCATTTTCAAGATGGGCGATGCTATCCTGACCCTTCATGCTGCAGAAGCGCATCGATGACCAGCCGTCCATCTCGCGGGAGATGGTTCGGGAGGCCCAGGAAATTCTCCACCGGCATCTCAAGCGGGTTGGTCTGAAGCAGACGGCGCAACGCGACACGATCCTGCGCTCATTCTTGGAAACCCGTGACCATCTCTCCACCGATGAACTGCACCGTCTGGTGCAGAAAAAAGACGCTGGCATCGGGTACACCACGGTTTATCGTACCCTCAAACTGCTGTCCGAGTGCGGGTTGGCCAGCGAAGTCGCCTTCCACGACGGCATCGCCCGCTACGAGCACCAGTATAATCGGCGCAGCCATCACCACATGGTCTGCACCGAATGTGGCAGTTCAGTGGAATTTTTTTCCCGCGAAGTGGAACAGTTGGAACAGGAAATCGGACGCCGTCACAATTACTCTACGACGCGCCATACTTTTCAGATTTACGGTATTTGTGAAGATTGCCGCAAGGATTAACGCTGTCGCCAGCCTTCTCGGCTTCGATTTTCCTGCCCAGATCCCATTTTCTTAGTGATGGATTACCGCCGCTGGCGCCAGCAAGTCAAAAGGATGGAACGGAATATTCCTCGCGATACCAAACAGAATAATCACGGCACAGAGCGCACGGATCGAAACCGCCGGCAAGAAGAGCCTGGGTAAATGTCTCCCGCGAATTTCGAAGACCGCATAAGAAGCAATCCCATACGCCAAGAACGGCAACAAGATAACGGTCAGCGGATTTAGCGCCCAGGCCTCACCCAAATTTCCATGCAGCAACTGATGAAGGGCTCGCAGGGAACCGCAGCCGGGACAGTACCACCCGGTCAGATACCGGAGAGGGCAGGGCGGGAACAGGCCGGATGTGGCTGGATCAAAAAAATCCAGCATCAGGGTTGCTACCCCAGTAGCGGCGCCGATTCCGGCCAACAGTCGTTTTTTGGGGGAGGATGGCATCAACGAAGTCATTGGTGCTAACGGTTCATGTGACGCATGATTCCCTTGGCCACTATGATCCCATAGATAAAGCAGAAGGCCAGCCCGAGGCCAAACGAAATCCAGCACCACATCTTCGCGTTCTGGGAAGCGACCTGCGCTCCCGCGATATCCCCAACCTGCAACTTGCCGTTGACTTGCGCGGCATAGACGATGGCCGGAATGCCCGCGGGTAGACAACAGAGGACAGTGCTAAGAATCGCGAACACGAGATAGTTCGGCACGTACACGGTCGGCGCTTGAATTATTCCAGGAGGTTGCGCCGAGAGCGAGGGAGCCGTCTGTAAAGTTCGTCCACATTGTAGGCAAACAGTTGCGCTGTCGGCGTTATAAGCCCCGCATTGCGTGCAAAACATTCCATTCCTCCGCTGTATGTCATTGCTGCTTACTGCAAGTCGAGCCATTCGTTAGTCTGCGCGGGAAAATCGTTCCCCTCAGCAGGTGGTCCAAATGCGGGTGCTGGCGCCGAGGCGGCAGAAGCTTCTTTCCCGCGGACTGCGCAGAATCTTTCGCCGACTGACACATCGTTTCCGCAACCAGAACAAAACACGACCATCAGTCCTCCCGAAACTCAGGCTAATCGGCGACGCATTGCCGAAATTGTCAGAAACAGTACTCCTCGGATTGTCGCTGGTCAATCTGTTAGCTTGGGTTACTCACCACGACTTGCCGGTCGGCAATTCGGCAATCTAGATCCCCCAACGCTCCTTTGCCAAAGCAGCAAAGTACGAGGCAACAGGCGGATCGAGAATCTGTATGACGTCGTGGTCGTCGAGTCGCAGCGTTGTGAACGAAGCCGAAGTCAGGAAGTTGCGGAAAACGTAGCCAACTTCAATGGCTTAGACGATGCCGAAAACCGGCCATATCTGTTAATGGGAGTAAGTTGCAGGGGATCGAACGACCCCTGGCTAACAGCTCGCTTTGGAGCACAGCTGTAGCGGGACCTCGCTAATCACCGGACCGGGGCCCCATCAGCCTTCTTGTGCGTCAACTTGCGATGGATATCGGGCCAGAATTCCTTGACTACGATGGTGAGGGTGTCGTATCCCACCTGGGTTCCCCAGACGCTGAGAGTATTCGGCAAAGTACGATCGGACTCGTTATGAATATAGGTCAGCATGCCCGTCGTCGGGTCGTAACGACTGGTGATAAAGGCCCGGGGATGATAGCTGTTAGTGGAAATTGCAGCCGACAAGGCGCTGCCTACGATTTCAGAGTAGTTGAACTGAGATTTGCCGGAATCGGTCCGGGTGACGAAGATCCGGCTGACGGCATATTCAGTCCGTCGGCTGAATCCACCTTTGCCGGATTGAAAATAGCGGGGATCCTGATGCAGCATCGACGGGAAGACCGCGCCGGTGAGGAAGTTTTCGATGGTTCCATCAGCAAATGCTGCCGCGTAGCGCTTTCCGTAGCCTTCCCAACCTTGCCCATAACCAGGCTCACTGTTTTCTGCCTGACTGATGGCCGATAAGAAACCATACCATGGATAGAGCACGTAATCGAACGAACCCCGAGCCACCACTTTGTACTTCTGTTTGGTAGTGAGTGGCGGCACCTGGCCGGCGTTCTCCAGGGTCAGGAAGTTGGGCAGCGTGAAGAAGAGCCGGTCGTTCGACGTTCCCGCATTCTTGTCCTGCGGGTTCGTATCGGTGTTGGCTGGAACGGGAGTCCCCAGGGCCTTGGGTTCAGTATCCTTTGGCTTCTCAGTCGTCTGCGCGGGGGTGCTTTGCGCTTGCGGCTTCTGGTCATCCGGTGGTTGAGCTTGCTGGGCAGAAGCAATAATCCGAAGAGAGCTGGCGAGCAATAGAAACACAAAAAACCTTGCCGTACGCTGAATGAACAATTATTTCTCCTGAAAATTGGTCACTGCAATGCAGTCGCGGTTCCATTATTCTAACAGTGTGTGTCCTACTTGCTGGGGCGAGCGCGTCGGCTTTACATAGCTTTACAAGCTACAGAATTTCCCCCACTGGGCTAGATTCAGATTTCGGTTGTTCGGGTTGCACGAGGCGGGGAACGAGCAAGTTACTATAAGGTATGACAAAAACTCATCATCGAGGAAACGCATGACAGAACCGACCTATGAAGAACTGAAAGCCCGATTGTCACAGTTGGAAAAGGAAGTGGAGACGAAGAAGCGCAGCGGAGATTTGATTTTCAAAGTGGGCGAAAAAGGTGGAGTCAGCGTCTACGGTTTGGGACGCTTCCCAGTCACGTTGTATTACGAGCAATGGAACCGCCTTCTCGGGGCAGCGGAGGACTTGAAGCAGTTTATGGAGGAGAACAAGGCCCGGCTAAAACTGAAGGAGTAAGGGGGGTGGTCCGCACAGACGTCTTCGGACGTCTTTTCCGCTCCAAGGGCCGCTAGAGACCTTTTGGAATCTCCGGCTACTTTTAGTTATTTTTTGGGAGGAATCGATAGTTGATCGGTGGAAGTTCACGCTATAATTGAAGGACTGTGCCGAAATACTCCATCGTTGTCCCGCTGCACAATGAGCAAGAGAATGTCACCGATCTCTACGACCGCCTGAAGGCTGTCATGGAAACCGCCGGCGAGACGTTTGAAATCGTGCTGGTAGACGACGGGTCAGACGACCACACATTCGCTATGTTGCGCGAGATTGCGGCCGTGGATAGCCGCGTCACCGTGGTGAAACTGCGTCGTAATTTCGGCCAGACTGCTGGACTAGCCGCGGGTTTCGATCACGCGCGCGGCGAATACATCATCGCCATGGACGGCGATTTGCAACACGATCCTGCCGACATTCCGATTTTTCTGGAGAAGATTGCCGCCGGGTACGATATCGTTAGCGGCTGGCGCAAAGTGCGCGTAGATAATTTCTGGATGCGCCGCTTCCCCTCGCGCATGGCGAACTGGCTGATGGCCAAGCTGAGCGGCGTCGATATTCACGACTTCGGCACCACCT
>OBLW0100000220.1_pt1 | contig 48477 bp, 40 predicted proteins | sample 1520161 | NCBI WGS metagenome assembly OBLW01 (sample SAMEA3539309, study PRJEB22396) | soil metagenome | biome: tundra; feature: field; material: soil | place: USA | collected 2010-05 | depth 0.15 m
GTCAGTGGTCTCCCACCCTTTGCGCAAAGAACGCACAAAGGATGGGGCACCCGAAGTTGTGTTAACACTCAACTCGAAAATGCTGTAACCGGTTAACCGCGTTAAATCGTGCTGTGAAGTTCTTTGCTATCCCACCCATTCCGCAAAGGGCGCGGAATGGATGGGGCACCCAGCACAAAGGATGGGGCACCCGAAGTTGTGCTAACACTCAACTCGAAAATGCTGAAATAGGCCGTTACTACGAGGCCATCTTGAGCAGTTCCTGCTCGGCACGCAGCCAGTCCTGCTCCGCATAGCCATCCTGGTAGCCGCGCTGCTCCCAATAGGCTCTGGCGAGTTTTTCTATCTGCTCACGAGGCGGCATGGACGTTTTTGCTGGTTGGCTGACTTTTTCTTTCTTTGCAGCGGTTTTGCGCGGTTTTGCGGGGGCTTTTGCTTTCTTGATTGTATCTGCCATGGGAAGAATCCTCCGTTGGTTTTGAGTGGAACCAGGGTTACGGTGCCTTGCTGAGCCTAATGCGGGGGTCGCCGCTCCCTGCTGGTCGCGTCGACGTGAGTGCAATGGGCTCTGGACACACCATCCCTGCTTCCGCTGGAGCCACCAAATCGCGGGGCATCTCCTTAATGATACAGGATGCCGTCGTTTACTCGATCAGAATGCGGCATGGCGTATCTTCCTGCTCAATACGGAGCTTTGATTGCGCAACCCTGGCAAGTGTTGCCTGGCCTGGTGGACGCCCGCCGCAGCCGTCTCCTTGCCGTTGAGCAGGCAAGCGTGTTTGACTGTGTTCCGAAGGTGGACGAAACAAATGGGATACATTCTTGCACTGGACCAGGGGACTACCAGTTCCCGCGCGATTCTGTTTGATGAGAGCGGAACGATTGCCGCGACGGCGCAGCACGAGTTTGAACAGTTCTACCCGCAGGCGGGATGGGTGGAGCACGATCCCACCGAAATCCTGACCAGCCAGCTCTCTTGCGCGGTGGAGGCGCTGGGCAAGATTGGCGCGCGGCCGCGGGATGTGGCGGCGATCGGGATTACCAACCAGCGCGAGACGGTGGTTGTGTGGGAGCGCGCGACAGGCAAGGCGATTCATCCGGCGATTGTTTGGCAGGACAGGCGGACGGCTGCGCGGTGCAGCGACCTTGAGGCGACTGGGGCCGGGGAGACAGTTTCCGCAAAGACCGGGCTGGTGCTTGATCCGTATTTTTCGGCGACCAAGGTGGCGTGGATTCTGGACCATGTGCAGGGCGCGCGGGCGCGCGCCGACAAAGGCGAGCTGGCGTTTGGCACCATCGACAGCTGGCTGATCTGGCACCTGACCAGTGGGCAAAGGCATGTGACGGACGTGACCAATGCTTCAAGAACGCTGCTCTACAACATTGTGAAGGGCGAGTGGGATGCGGAGATGCTGCGCCTCTTCAGCGTTCCGGAGAGCATGTTGCCGGAGGTGGTCTGGTCGAGCGAAAAGGTGGGCGAGGTGACAACAACGCTGGGCCTTGGCGGCGTGCCGATCGCGGGCATTGCCGGGGATCAGCAGGCAGCGCTGTTCGGCCAGTTGTGCTGGAGTGCGGGCGAGGCCAAGAACACCTATGGGACCGGTTGTTTCCTATTGCAGAACGTGGGGACGGAGTTCGTGCGCTCTCGCCATCGCCTGATTACAACGCTGGCGGCGAGTGCCGGAAGGCGGCGGGAATATGCGCTGGAGGGAAGTATTTTTATCGGCGGCGCGGTGGTGCAGTGGCTGCGCGACAACCTGAAGCTGATTAGTTCGTCGGGGGATGTGGAGGCACTTGCGGCCTCTATGCCGGACACCGGAGGCGTGGTGTTTGTGCCGGCGTTTGTAGGGCTTGGCGCGCCGCACTGGGATGCGCATGCGGCCGGAATGCTGATCGGGCTGCGGAGGGATACCAAGCCGGGACACATTGCGCGGGCGGCTCTGGAGGCGATCGCGTTTCAGGTGGCCGACGTGCTGGAAGCGGTGCATAGCGAAACAGGGACGCCGCTGGCCGCGTTGCGCGTGGATGGCGGCGCTTCAGTGAACGATCTGTTGATGCAGTTCCAGGCCGATGTGTTGGGCGTGCCGGTGGTGCGGCCGCAGGTTACGGAAACGACTGCGCTGGGTGCGGCATATCTGGCGGGGTTGGCGACGGGATTCTGGGCAGGGCCGGAGGAGTTGCGTGCCAAGCGGCAGGGCGACAAGCGGTTTGAGCCGCGCATGGATCCAGCCGATCGTGCAGAACGGCGCGGGCGCTGGCAGAAGGCCGTGGAGCGCGCGAAAGGCTGGAGCGTGTAAGAGATTGCGGCCCGATGAGGGTTGCGGACGCTTGTTGAATCTTGCGCTGGTGGATCTTCACCAGGTGGTTTAAGAAGCTCGCTTCTGTGGTTTCCCACCTTTGCGCCAGAAAAAAGGCGCAAAGATGGGGCACGAGAAGTATTTGATCGGGCAAAATTGTAAGAGCAGGTTGTTTGGAGGTTAGGATGGCGGCTACGGTTTGCAGTCATGTTGCGGAACACCTGAAGAGCGTGAAGCCGCAGACGAAGGGGTGCGAGGAGTGCCTCAAACTGGGCACCAAGTGGCTGCATTTGCGCATGTGCCTTGAGTGCGGGCATGTAGGCTGCTGCGACTCGTCACCGGGCCGTCATGCGCGGGCGCATTTCCACGAAACGCAGCATCCGCTGATTCAATCCGCCGAGCGCGGTGAGAATTGGCGGTGGTGCTTTATCGATGAGGTGTATCTGTGAGGAGCTAGCGCGTTTTCGGCCTGAATGTTTACGGTCGAGATGGGCTTCTGTGGTCTCCCACCCTTTGCGCAAAAAACGCACAAAGGATGGGGCACCCGAATTTCTGTTATTGCTTGAATCGAAAATGCTCTAAGCCAATTCCACTTCAATCTTCTTCGCATCCGCATCCACCTTTGTGATTCTGAAGCTGCGGATCTGGCCCTCGGTTAATGGCTCGGGTGTGGATGAAGCAGCGGGGGCATTGCCTTGCCAGCGGCCCTTGAGCTTCGACGACAGGCTGGATAGATCGAGCTTGCCCGTGCTCTTTGCTTCCGTCGCAATGGCCGGCGCCGCAGGCGTTTTGCCCGCACTGCAAACGGCGCGAATGCCTTCGCCCAGCTCAACGACAGTGCGCGTGGGCGACTGCTCGACTACGCGGCCGGAGACTTCGTCGCCCACTTTGTGCTCGGCGATGTACTCGTCGATGCTGGTGGGGACCAGCTGCTTCATGGAGAGCTTGATCTGGCGCTTTATCGGGTCGATGGCCAGAATCTGGGCTTTGACGACCTGGCCGGTGCGGAGCACATCCTGCGGATGATTGATGCGCTTGTCGGCGCTGATCTCGCTGACGTGGATCAGGCCTTCAACGCCCTCTTCGAGTTGCACGAAGGCGCCGAAGTTCATGAGCTTGGTGATAGGGCCCTCGATCTGCGAGCCTGCGGGAAACTTTTGCTCGATGTTGGACCAGGGGTCGGTGAGGGTCTGCTTGAGGCCGAGGGCGATGCGCCGCTCCTCCGGCTTGATGGAGAGGATCACTGCATCGACACGGTCGCCCTGCTTGAGAATGTCGCTGGGGTGGCGGAGCTTTTTGCCGTAGGACATCTCCGAAATATGAATGAGGCCTTCGACGCCCGGCTCGATTTCGACAAATGCTCCGAAGTCGGCGAGGCGGGTGATGGTGCCGGTGATGCGCTGGCCGGCGACGAGGTGCTCCGGGGCCTTTTCCCAGGGCTCGGCCTGCAGTTGCTTGAGGCCGAGGGAGATTTTTTTCGTTTCCGGATCGATTTTGAGGATGCGGACCTGGAGTTCCTGGCCGACGGTGAGCACGTCTTCGGGCTTGGCGACGCGGCTGTGCGCGATGTCGCTGATGTGGAGCAGCCCGTCGATGCCGCCGAGATCGAGAAACGCACCGTAAGGCATGAGGGTGCGGACGGTGGCGGTGACGGTGTCGCCTTCCTTCAAGGCCGCCTGGCGGGTGGCGCTTTCGGCGCGGGCTTGCTCTTCGAGGACAACGCGGCGGTCGACGACTACATTTTCGTCGGTGACTTCGAGCTTGGTGATGCGGCAGTTGATCTGGGTGCCGACGAGCTTTTCGATCTCGGCTGCGTCGCGGGCGCCGCTGCGGCTGGCGGGCATGAAGGCGCGGACGCCGATGTCGACCGAGAGACCGCCCTTGATGACTTCAGTGACGGTGCCGACGACGGCGAGCTTTTCGGCAAACGCAGCTTCGAGCGCGGTCCAGTCGCGGGGCTGCGCGACTTTGAAGCGCGAGAGCTCGTAGTAGTGCTCCTCGTTGCGGCCGGTGACGGAGACCGGGACCGTGTCGCCGGGCTTGACGGCTTCGGCATTGTTCTCGAAGGCGGAGCGGGGCAGAACGCCCTCGGTCTTGTAGCCGATGTCGAGGAAGACCTGGTCGGCTGAGAGGGAGATGACAGTTCCCTGCAGCTGCTTTGCGCCGGGCTCCGATTTGTGCGAGTGGCTGCGTTCAAAGTCGCGGAGAAGATCGGCGAAGGACTCTGTGGGTTCTTCTTCGACGGGCTCGGGAGCAGGCTCGGCGACGGCCTTGGGCTTAGGGGTGGGAACCGGCTCGGCGATGACTGCAGCGGCGGGTTCGGCGATCGGCTCTGGAACTGGCTCGGGCGCGATTTCCGTGGTGGGCAGAGATTCGGTGATGTTTTCTTCGGTCATGACGGGTTAGTGTCCATTCTCCCATGATTGGGCGGGAGGGGTTTGCGGGCGGCGGGCAAGGGCTTGTGGTTTCCCACCCTTGGTGCGATGAAACTGCACCAAGGATGGGGCACCAGGCTTGTGTGTGAATCCTGAATCAGCCGCACAGATGCAAAGTGGGTTGGTCTGACGGACATTTGATTGGACAACGATTGGGACCGGGAGCGAGAATGGTCGAAACGCGGGGGAAATGTGAAGAAATCGTATTGTATGACAAGACGGGATTTTGTGCGCCTGGGAGCCGGCGCAGCGGCGGTGGGAGTGGCTGCGAAATCCTCACTGCTGGACCCACCGGTACTTGCGGCGCAGGCAGCGGCGGATGGCCGCAGAATTCGCTTTGCAATTGTGGGCACGGGGATTCGCGGCTGCGATCTGCTGCGCTCGGCGCGCAAGGTGCCCACCGGCGTCTGCGTTGGCGCGGCGGACCTGTACGCGACGCGGCACAAGGCTGGGATAGAGGCATATGGCTCTGACTTCCCCACCACGGGCGACTACCGCACGCTGCTTGACCGCAAAGATGTGGACGCGGTGCTGGTGGCGACTTCCGACCATCATCACCGGCGGGTAACGCTGGATGCGGTTGCGGCGGGCAAGGACGTGTACTGCGAAAAGCCGATGTCGCACAGCGTGGAAGACGGACTCGCCATGCTGGAAGGGGTCCAGGCGCACAAGCGCATCTTTCAGGCCGGCAGCCAGCGGGTGAGCTCGATTCTCTACGAGAAGGCGCGGGAGATTTTTGCGTCGGGGCGGCTGGGCGATGTGCACCAGATCGATGCGCAGTGGAACCGGAACTCGCCGGGAGGCGCGTGGGTGTATCCGATTCCGCCGGACGCCAGCCCGGAGACTGTCGATTGGAAGGGGTTTCTGGTGGATGCGCCGGATCATACGTTCGATCCAAAACGGTTCTTCCGCTGGCGCTGCTTCAGGGATTACGGTTCGGGGTTAGGCGGGGATTTGTTTGTGCACCTGCTGAGCGGCATCCAGGTGATTACCGGAATCAACTCGCCGGCCAACCGCGCCTACTCGACTGGCGGCATTTACCACTACAAGGATGGCCGCGAGTTTCCTGATCTGCTGCAGACGCTGTTCGACTTTCCTGCAGCCAACGGAGTTGTGCAGGTGCATCTGCACTGCAATCAATCCAACAACGACGGCGATGAGGGACTCAAGTTTTACGGTTCGACCGGAACGATGGTGATGACCGGCAAGACGGTGACGTTTACGCCGCAGGATGTGAGGCCGAAGTTTGAAGCCTATGGATGGGGCGGGATGACCGAAGCGCAGCGCCAGCAGGGCCGGGAGGATTTCAAGGCGGCGCATCCTGAGACGCTTCCGGCGCCGGGCGATGCGGAGACCTTCACGCTTCCGCAGGGCTATGATGATACCGCGGTCCACATCGGCAACTTCTTCAACGCCGTAGTGACGCGGGAGCATGTGGTGGAGGATGAGGTCTTCGGCCACAATGCCGCCATCGGCTGCCACATGGCCAATCAATCGTTTTTCCATCGCACCGTGGTCACGTGGGACGCGGCGACAAAGTCAATCAAGGTTTAGGTTTTGGAAATTCCAGGAGAATCAGCAGATGAGCAATTCCTCGCGTAGAACGTTCTTGAAGGCATCGGGCGCTGTTGCGGCCGTGGCCGTTACAGGCGCCGGACGGCTGGCTGCCAAACCGCTTCGTCAGCCGCTGGGGCTGCAGCTCTATTCAGTGCGCGCCCTGCTGGCGAAGGACTTTGAAGGGACGCTTGCCAAGGTGCGGGCGGATGGTTACACGGTGGTGGAGGCGGCGGGCTACTTCGACCGCACTGCGCCGGACTTTCACAAGGCGCTGGACAATGCCGGCATGCGCTGCGTGAGCACCCACCATGCACTCGGCGTGCTGGAGACGCAGCTCGACCAGTGGCTTGAATACGCGCATGCGCTGGGCCTTGAGTATTTTGTGTGCTCGTCGTCGGGCGGGATGCACCGCGACCCGGCTGCGAAGGGTGCGCCGACGCTTGACGACTGGCGCTGGATTGCCGGCGAGTTCAACCGTATCGGCGAAAAGGTAAAGGCCGCAGGGATGACTTTCGGAATTCACAACCATACGCCGGAGTTCGCCGTGATTGATGGCGTAACGGTGTATGACGAGCTGCTGCGGCTCACAGATCCCAAACTCGTGGTGTTCGAGATGGACGCCGGCTGGGTGCATGCTTCCGGCCATGACCCGGTGGCCTATCTCACCAAGGCGCCGGAGCGGTTCCCGCTGATGCACGTCAAAGACATGATTCCCCAGCCGGATGGCAAGGAACTGATGACCGTGCTAGGCAAGGGCAGCATCGACTTTGGTCCGATCATCCACGCGGCCACAGGGCTCAAGTACTACTTTGTGGAGCAGGAAGCGTTTGAGATGGAGCCGATCGAAGAGCTCAGGCTGAACGCCGAGTATATGCGCAAGCTGAGCGTTTAAGCAGGCCGTCGCTCCCAATTACGCTCCTTCAGACTGGAATTATGATCAAGGCTGAGGGAGCGTGAGTCTTGGGAAAAACTGTGGCTGTGATCACTGGAGCGTCCAGCGGACTTGGCGTCGTGTTCGCGCGAAAACTTGCCGCCGAACACGATCTTTTGCTGATTGCGCGGCGCAAGGAGAGGCTTGAGGCACTGGCGGCGGAATTGACCGCTCAATATGGCTGCAAAGTCGATGTGCTCGCTGCCGACCTGACCGATGAGAAGGACCTGGCCGCTGTTGCGGGTCGCATCGCTGCCGAACAAAATCTGGGGCTGCTGGTAAACAATGCCGGCTTCGGATCACGGGGTCTCTTCTGGGAGTCGGATATTGAAGTGCAGGAACAGATGCATCGCCTGCACGTTATGGCGACAGTCCGTTTGAGCCATGCAGCTCTCCGGAATATGGTGAAACAGAATTCCGGCGGCATCATCAATGTGGCATCCGTGGCTTCGTTTGTGCTGCGCGCGGGCAGTGTAAGCTATGGAGCCACCAAGCGCTGGGTGGCGGCGTTTACCGAAGGGCTCTACCTTGAGTTGAAGGGCATCGGATCCGCGGTCAAAGTCCAGGCACTGTGTCCCGGTTTTACCTTTACGGAGTTCCACCCAACGCTGGGGTTGGAGCGGCCGAGCGTGGCACCCTCCTCGCTATGGCTGCAGCCGGACTTCGTGGTGGGGGAGTCGTTGAAAGCATTGAAACGAGGGAAGCTTCTGGTTGTGCCGGGATGGAAGTATAAAGCGATTGTGGCCCTGGTTTCGAAGCTGCCAACTCCCCTGCGCCTCGCATTCGAGGCGGCTGGATCCACGAAGAAGTCTCGATGGCAATAGATACGGATCCGGGTGTGCGACGTCTTGAAAACTCACCGGTTTGCGCTTTTCGGGTAGGCTGGAAGCATGAGTGTCTTCGACGAGAAGCGGGTAGAACTGGAGCGGCACGAGTTCATGATGGGCGTGGAGCGAGGCCGGCTGGCTGTGGCGCTGGACTTGCTGACCGACTCCCTGATTCTGGTGGGGCAACACGGAGTGTATTGCGCGTCGACCCGCAACCCGTCCAAACCGGCACTCGATCTGCAGGCGGTTCTGGGCGGCATGGACGCAGCCAAGGAGCTGATCCAGTCGGTGATGGAGGAGCTGCGGAAGGGCAGGGATCGAGAACAAGGGATAGAAAGCCCAGCTGGTTGAGGATTGTGGTATCCCACCCTTGCGACAAAAACAAAGACGCCGCAAGGATGGGGCACCCAGCCAAGGAGCTGATCCAGTCGGTGATGGAGGAGCTGCGGAAGGGCAGGGATCGAGAACAAGGGATAGAAAGCCCAGCTGGTTGAGGATTGTGGTATCCCACCCTTGCGACAAAAACAAAGACGCCGCAAGGATGGGGCACCCAGCCAAGGAGCTGATCCAGTCGGTGATGGAGGAGCTGCGGAAGGGCAGGGATCGAGAACAAGGGATAGAAAGCCCAGCTGGTTGAGGATCGTGCTATCCCACCCTTGCGACAAAGCTTCAAGAAGCAGGTCCTTCGGCTCCGCTTCGCTATGCTCCTGATGAGCGGGCTGATTGAGTGACGTGGTATCCCACCCTTCGCCAGTAACCACCCCACGGATGAAGACCTATCCGTGGGGACCCCGGGCAGGCGAAAGGATGGGGCACGGGAGCTTTGGGGGAGAATCGGCGCCGCTTCATCCCGGGACGTAACTCGCGGCGGCGAGTCAGGGTGCTCAGGATGACAGCAAGGATGGGGCACCCAGCCTGCTTGGTGCTGAAGGCCGTCGGCGACCCGGCAATCTAAAGTGCGGTATGCTTAAAGAGCGCGCCCGTAGCTCAGCTGGATAGAGCGAACGCCTCCGGAGCGTTAGGTCGGGAGTTCGAATCTCTCCGGGCGCACCATACATCAATTTTCCATCCCCCTCAACCAAATTCGAGGATGTACGATGACAATCCGCGCCGCGCTGCGGCTTATTCTTCTCAGCTTTGTTTGTCTTTCAACCTGCAGCGCAGTGGTTGTGGCGCAGAATGCTGAAACCTCTCCAGCTGACCAGAAGGCAAAGCTGCAATTTGTTGTGGCGCTGAGCCGGCACGGCGTTCGCTCGCCGATCGGCGGCAATGATCTGATCAACAAGTACTCCGCCGCGCCGTGGCCCAAGTGGGATGTGCCGCCCAGTTATCTCACTCCGCATGGCTACGAGTTGATGAAGATCTTTGGAGCATGGGATCGCGTAAAGCTGTCGGGGCAGGGCTTGTTTGCGCCCTCCGGCTGCGATGATGCCGCACATATCGCGATTCTTGCCGATTCCGATGAGCGCACGCGCGAGACCGGCAAGGCGCTCGCCGAGGGAATGTTTCCCGGCTGCACCATCGAAGTTCACGCAAAGGCAGAAGGCACGGTCGATCCGCTCTATCGCGTCGTTGGTGGCCTTCATCCAGGCGACTCCGCGCTGGCCGCCGCCGCCATCGGCGGCCGCATAGGCAAAGATCCAAACCACTTGACAGAGGCCTTCCGGCCGCAGTTGGCCGCACTCGACAATGTGTTGGCTGGTTGCGGACACACGGCGCCTTCGGCAGCAAAGCGTACATCCATCTTTGACGTTCCTGTTGCTCTTGGCTCCGGCTCGAGCTATTCGTCCGGATATACCGGTCCGCTGAGTGTGGCCTCAACCATGGCCGAGAATCTGCTTCTGGAATACACCACGGGAATGAGCGACGCGAACACCGGATGGGGCTGCGTGGACGGCGCAACGCTGCGCGCGCTGATGCAGTTGGACACCGCGGGCTGGGACTACGGCTATCGCACGCCGACGGTTGCCCGCATCTATGGATCGAATCTGCTCGACCACATCGAGCGCAGCCTGGAACAGAACATCAGCGGCAAGCCGGTTGCCGGCGCGCTCTCAAAGCCGGAGGACCGGCTGTTGATCATCGTGGGACACGACACCAACATCGTTACAGTTGCCGGTGCCCTGGGTGTCGACTGGATTATCGACGGCCGTGTGGACGATACGCCTCCCGGAGGTGTACTGCTCTTTGAGGTTTGGCGCCCAAGCGACGGCGGGCAGCCGTTTGTGCGCATGGAGTACACCGCGCAGACGCTGGAACAAATGCGCCAGTCGCAGGCGCTCACTCCAGCCAATCCTCCGGCGCTGGCTCCGATCTTCGTGCCCGGGTGCAGCGGGCAGGATCTGTCCTGCACGTGGGATGGTTTTTCGGCCGCTATGCATGCCGCGATTAATCCCGCGTACGTTAGCGCGCAGGAGTAACCCGGCGCCGGAGCCGCCCCGCGTTTTCGAGTATTGTGCCGGCCGTCCTTGCATTTCTGCGGCGGCCGGCATTTAATTTCCAATCTGTGAAAGCGATCGAACAGAACGCGGCGCTGGTGCTGACGGGATTCAGCGCTGTTGTCGGGCAGATCGTTCTGATGCGGGAGCTGATTGTTGTCTTTAACGGCAACGAGATCTCACTGGGCATCATGCTGGCTACGTGGCTGTTCTGGACCGCTGTGGGTAGCAGCCTTTGCAGTGGCTTGCGACTGGGTGCGAACAACCCTCGGCGGACGACGGCTGCACTCGAATGTCTGTTGGCCGCGAGCTTGCCCCTGACGATCTGGGCACTAAGAGCTTCGAAAGCGATTGTTCAAACGGTGCCGGGCGAGCTGGTTGGGCCGCTGCCGATGCTGCTGACGACGCTCGTGTGCCTGAGCATGTTTTGTGCGGTTTCCGGGGCGCTGTTTGTGGTTGCGGCGCGAATGTACGAAAGCGAACGTGAAATTACAGCGCGCGTGGCCGCAAGCTCGGCTTATTTGCTTGAGGCGGTTGGTTCGGCTGCTGGTGGAATCCTAGCCAGCACTGTGCTGCTGCGATTTTTTGGATCCTTCCAGATTGCATTTGTCGTAGGGATGCTTAATCTCTGCATGGGTGCGGTGCTGCTGCTGCGAATAAGGCGCAGAGGTTCTGCTGTGTTGGCGGGCGCGGCGGCGTTGGCTGTGATTCCGCTGCTGTTGCTGGCTGCGCCGCGACTGGACCGCGCTACCCAGGAGCAGCTGTGGCGCGGCTTCAATCTGGTGGGAGCGCGCGACACGATTTACGGCAACCTGGCGGTTACGGAGACCGGCGCGATCCGCAGCATTTATTCCGACGGAGTAATTCTCGCCAATGCGCCCGATCCCAGTGCCGCCGAAGAAGCGGTGGACTACGCGCTACTGGAGCATACCGCGCCGCAGCGGGTTCTTCTGATCGGCGGCGGCGTAAAGGGCTCGGTCGGCGAGGCGCTGAAGCATCCAAGCGTCCTGCGGGTCGATTATGTGGAACTGGATCCGGCGCTGATTGAGATGGCACACCAGTTCTTTCCGGCGCAGGCGGCTGTCCTGGCTGATGCGCGCGTACACATTCATCTTGTGGATGGGCGGCGGTACCTGAAGACCACGAGCGACAGATACGACGCGATCATTCTCAATGTGCCCGATCCGGAGACTGCGCAGTTGAACCGTTTTTACACGGCGGAGTTCTTTCGCTCAGCACGCGAGCATCTGGCGCCGCGCGGACTGCTGGCCATTGAGTTGCGTTCATCTGAGGAGACGCTCAGTCCCGACCTCAAGGAGTTTCTGCGCTGCATCCGGCGCACGCTTGAGGAAGTATTTCCACATGTGGTGGCAATTCCGGGCGAAACGATTCACTTCTTCGCGGCGGCGGAGTCTGGAGTTGTGACGGGCGATCCAAATGTGCTGCTGGCGCGTTTGCGGGAGCGGCGGCTGAGCACACAGTATGTGAGCCAATATTTTATTCCCTACCGCATGATGCCGGACCGCATGCAACAGGTTGAAGAACAACTGCGGCCACTCGCAACGACGCCGGTCAATCGTGATTTTGCGCCGATTGCATTTTCATTCGATGTTGTGTTGTGGAGCGCTCAGTTTGGAAGTGTGTACTCCGATTTGTTTCGTGCCGCGGCGCGATTCCCTTTCCGTTATGTGTTTGGCGTGGTGGTGAGTCTTGTGCTAGTTGTTGCCGGGATCGCGGCGTTTGTGCCGGGCCGCGAGAGACGCGCGCGCTCCGCTGCTGCCTGTTGCACGGCGGCGACGGGCTTCACGCTGATGGCTTTGCAGATTTTTCTGCTGCTTGGATTCGAGTCAGTGTACGGCTATGTCTACCACCAGCTGGCGATTCTTATCGGGCTTTGCATGGGAGGGATTGCGCTGGGAAGTTGGCTGGGGATGCGGCGCGCTGTGAGACACGATAGTTCGCCGTGCCGCGCGATGATGGTTACACAGTTTCTGCTTGCGGCGTCAGGACCGGTGCTGCTGCTGGTGGTGAGCCTGCTTGGAGATTTGTCCGGCACAGCGGCAACGTGGGCCGCAGCGCAGTTGGCCTTCCCTGCTCTCGCGGCGCTCTCAGGAAGCTTGGGCGGCTATCAGTTTGTGATTGCGGCGCAGATATTTCTCCAGGATGGCAAACGACGGCCGGGGCTGGGCGCGCTTTATGCCATCGATCTGCTAGGCGGATGCGCGGGCGCGCTGGTGCTGAGCGGCTACCTGATTCCGGTGTTTGGATTCTGGAAGACGGCGTGGCTGGGCGTGGTGGTCAATCTGGGGGCCGCGCTGCTGGCGGCATGGGCAACAACGGAAACGAAGATGCGTGGTCTCCCACCCTGCTGTAAGGAACATTCGATTCGAGAGGGGCTCTCCCTCAGGGGCTAAAGCCCTCGTTCATTATTTGGCAGTTACGGCACGACTGAAGTCGTGCCCTTTCAAAACAGCGGCTGAACTAGACAGCAGCTGAACTAGAGTTTTTCCGCAGCCTGTAAAGCCCAACACCTCTTTTCGATTTCTGATGGCACGGCTAAAGCCGCTCTCTTTCAAAGCTTCCCACGCCGTCACAGATGAGTATTTTGAGAGAGAGCAGGCGTGCTCGCGCCTACTACTTGTGCTCGCCAAACACTACGGCTGTGAACTTGAAGATGTCGGTGTTTTCGTCTTTCCAGCAATCCGGGTGCATGCCCGCCTTGACGCAGGTCTGCTCAAGAAATGTTTGCCGGTTCCATTTCTGTTCCAACGGGACCTGCGGGAGCAGCAGGCCTTCGGAGTTGCCATTCTTCATCAACAGGCCGTCGCGGCCAACCCTGATCTGTTCAATATCAGTGACGCGGCGCAGGGGCGAGAGCACGGAGATTTCGTATTCAAGCTGCGACAACTCTGAGGCAGACACGGGATGGAAGCGTGGATCGCGTAGGGCTGCGTAGGCCGCGGTGTCGCGCACGGTGATGTAGAGCGGCTTAATGGGCGAGGTGTAGCCGATGCAGCCGCGCAGCAATCCAGCTTCGGTGAGCGTAACGAAAGCTCCGTACTCCTGATTGAGCATTTCGCTTGCACTTGCAGGTGGATCGTAGGGCTTATTCGTCTGCACTGAGTATTCCGCGGACTTGCGGGCCAGGGCGAGCAATTCGCTTTTTTCCTTATCGGTGAGCGAGAACGGCGCGTCTTCCGCAGTTCCCTGCGGCGCCTTCACGAAGAGGTCGGCGCTGTATCCAACTACGCGCGAATGATCGCCGGAGGTATCGCCGGAGTTGGCGTAGTGCAGCACCTCGGCTTTATTGGCGCCCATGCGTTCGGCGGCGATCATGGCGGCTACGATGGGCGCTCCGCCGCAGGCTTCCCAGGTGCGCGTCTCAAAGTTGCGCGACATGCTGAAGTAGTCCCATGACGCAAGTGCATGGAGAGTCTTGTGGTCGATGGTCTCGGCCTGGTCGTAGGGATGATAGTGGGAGAGATCGGAGCTGGCGAGGATGAGCGTGTCGCCGCCCTTCTTTTCGTTTCCGATCATTTTTGCCAGCGCCACTCCCAGCGCGCGGCTGTTCTCGTAGCTCTGGTTGCCCATGACGATGGGGACAAGCTCGAAGTTGCCAAACACTTTCTGCAGCCATGGCAGCTCGACTTCGATGGCATGCTCGCCGCCTGCGGACGTGGGCGTGTGGCCCTGCTCGGAGAGACGAATGGTGGAACTCATCTTCGTCAACTGGTGGGCGAACTCCTTGTCGACAGGAATGGTTCCGAGTGGCGTCTCGTAGGCGTCGCCATCGTAGACCGAGGTGAAATCGAAGCCCACGTAGTGCGAAGGAGCGATGACGACGATGCGCGAATATTTATGTCCCTTCAACGCGGCGTAGGTCCAGGCGGCCACGGGGCCGGAGTAGGGATATCCTGCGTGCGGCGCAACGGCGGCGAGGATGGGACCGTCGACGGGCGCGGGCGTTGCGTGCGCCAGCATGTCGTCTATCATGGCCGAAAGCTCTTTTGGGTCGGCGGGATAGAAGGAGCCCGCGACCGCGGCCTTCCGAACCTTTTCCGATCCAGCGCCGTCGACATGCCTGATGGGAGCAGTGATCAGAAACGCAGCGAGTGGAGCCATTAGCCAAGCCATTTTCGTACTCCTCATAATTTTCATTTGCAGTATCTCCAGAACAGCCTCACCGGAACAGGCTAATCCCGACGCGCTTATGCGTGCCAGATACCGGGGATTAGATGCCGGCAGAATGGACAGGTGCCGTCCTTGCGAATGAGCACGCTGTTGGCCGTAAAGCCAGCGCGTTCCACCACCATTTTGCGGCACTGCGGGCAATATGTGTTTTGCGCGGGATGCCCCGGCACGTTACCGATGTAAACGTAGTGAAGACCCTCGGCGTCTGCAATCGCCTTGGCGCGCTCCAGCGTGGGCACCGGCGTAATGGGGAGATTTTTCAACAGGTACTCAGGATGAAACTGCGTGAAGTGCAGCGGCACGTCGGGACCCAGGTTGGCCTTGATCCATTGCGCCAGGCCGCGAAACTCCGTCTCGCTGTCGTTGAGCGTGGGCACCACCAGGTAGACAATCTCCGTCCACTTGTCCATTTTGCGCAGCGTGACGAGCGTATCGAGCACCGGCTTCAACTGGCCGGTCACCACCTTTGCGTAGTAAGACTCATTGAAGGACTTGACGTCGATTTTGACCGCGTCCATTTTGCCGTAGGCCTGCTTGAGCGCGTCCTGCTGCATGTAGCCGTTGGATACGACGATGCTGCGGATGCCTGCCTGGTGCCCGGCATCGGCTGTGTCCATGAGGTATTCGGCGAAGACGACCGGCTCACTGTAGGTGTAGGCGATGGTGGGGCAGTTGTATTGCCGAGCCATGGCTGCGACGCGCTGCGGGGGTACGTAGTCGGCGGGAATCTGCTCGGGACGCGACTGCGAGATCTCCCAGTTCTGGCAGAATTTGCAGTTGACGTTGCAGCCGGCGGTGGCGATGGAGAAGGCGACGGTTCCGGGCAGATAGTGAAACAGGGGTTTCTTCTCGATGGGATCGACGTGGGCGGCGCAGACGCGCGAGTGCACCAGCGTGTAGTAGATTCCGCCGCGATTCTCGCGCACGCCGCAGTAGCCGCGCTCCTTGTCGCCTACGTTGCATTCGCGCGGGCAGAGCTTGCATTTGATCTTGCGATTCGGGAGCTTCTCGTAGAACCTGGCTTCGACAGCGAATTGCGCGTCGTTCTGCGTTTGCTGGCCGGACTGCGAGGAAACTGCGGAAGGGCTTGCGGCAGCGGGCGATGCGAGCTCGCCGGCGCCTAGAGCCGCACCCGAAGCGAGCGCGCACATCAGGAACGAACGGCGGTCGAGCGGGGCACGCGCGGCCTGGCTTGTCTTCGCCATCCCACCTTGCTTTGCAACGAGTTCACACAACATGATGCACCTTCCGTTTTCGAGCGGGTTACACGGCGACTCCGCCAATTTCGACTGTCTGAATGCGGCTGGGATCGCAATTGCCCAGGCGATGCTCGTGGTCGGCTGCTGTCAAAATGTAGCGCGGCGCTCTCTTCTCGGCCTCAAGTGTCATCAGGCCCTTTTCACCGCGTTTGCGCTCGATCATTCGCCAGCCGGTTGCGTCCAGCGCGACGGGATCCTGCGAAACAAGCAGTGCATTGCACTTCCAACTGTGTTCTGGCTTGAAACCAGGGCCGCCTTCATACATTGCTGTCGTCGCGTCGCAGATGGTCAATCGCATGCGGGACCGGATCTCAGGCAGCATATTCAGGTCCGCGATGTAGGGGTCGCAGCCATTGGGGTGATACTTGTTGGGGTTGTGAATGACGCCGTACATGTTTTTGAGAGCCATGGTGACGCCGGCGCCGTCGTGGTCCTTAAGTACTGGAACATTGATGAGGACGTTTGTGTATCGTGTGAGAATTTTCGACAAGCGGCTTCCCACGCTGCCGTACGCGGCCAGATCCTCTTCGTAGTCGACGCGGTCGGTGCCGTAGTATTGCACGCGGTTTCCGCCGATCGAAAGCTTGAATCCCGCGTGTTCCATCTCCTGGCTGTCACGATCCCAGACCACAATGTCCCCGGGCCTGATTCCGGCCTGCTGCAGCCGCTCGCAAATGGCCAGGACGAGTTCGAGGTTCGAGGCGATGCCGCGTCCTCCCAGCGTGTTCACTTTCAGACTGACGCGGTCACCGGGGTTTACCAGCCGCCGCCATGCGGCGGACGCTTGATCGCGGTCGAAGAGTGCCTGCATCGCGTGGTCAAGAAGGGCCTGAACGCGGAGCGCGTCCACGGTCGAACCAGTGCCGCGCAACTGGGAATCGTGCGCAACGACAACCTTTGATTTTGCCGCGGGCGGTGCCTGCTGGGCCGATGCCATCAGACTCGGGCCTGCGCTAAGAGCCGCGGCGCTTGCGAGGCAATCCTTAAGAAAATCGCGGCGGCTGGCACTGCGCATGGCAGTCATAACATTACCCACGAGACGCGGCGGCCGGGGAGCGGCCTTCAGGGGCGAACGGCATTTGCCGGTAAAGTCAGGCCCCCCAGACACGGCGGCCATCTTCGCAGCCGATCCCGATCCATCCAGATCTTCGCCGCACGCCACAAGCTATATCGGAATCCAATCCATGTGGGTTTTCAGTGACGCGCGGCACGGCTGGAGATCCATCGGCATCGGCGCGAATTCCCGCATTCGGAAGGACAGACCATTTGGGTTCTCAGATCGCTGATTTCAAGAGAGGTTGCCGGCTGCTGGCTGGGGGGGGCGGGTTTAAATCGTCGAGTTGTCTAGGCGGTTGCCGCCAAGCATCCAGGCCCAGGTGGCGAATGAACGGGCCGCTACTTCCCTGGGCAATCGCATGAACAAAAAAGACGGAGCGACAATCGGGGTTTGCATCGCCCTTACGGGGCTCAATGGCTATTGTTGACAGCATTCCCACGCCAGTACTGCGGTCGTGTGGATTCGTACTCTCCCAGGTCCCAGAATCGGGACCTGGGGCACCCGAAGTTGTGTTAACACTCAACTCGAAAATGCCGTAAAGCGCGGGTCTAACGACCGCTGCGCCTGCGGCGCGATAGAAATCGCAATCAGCCTGGTTAACAAAATGGATTCATGCGATTGCCATGCGCTACTTCCCTGCCGCTGGGCCGTCGGTGTTATGGATGTAACACTCGTGGATGGCATAGAGCGGGGCGAGGGGCCATCTGTGCTGCACGAGGTCGTCTTCAGAGAGCTGGTGCAATGCAAACGCAATGGAGCCGTCGGCGTTGACCGTTCCCTGCATGTAGCCGTAGATGGTGGTCAGGGAGCCCTTGCCGGAATTCTCGGGCAGCTTGTATCGATGGGCGCCGGCAATACCGATGATCCAGCCGGGAATCACCTTGTCCTGCCGGCGCCAATAAGGCGTTTCGTAGACGTTCGGCGCGTAGTAGTGAGAGTGGCTGGCGATCAGATACACGTGCTTGCCGGCCGCCTGGGCTGCGTAAAACCAGTTGTAGACCTGCTCGCCGGTGGTGTCGCCTCGACTCCATACGTCCATGGCGTGGTCCGAACCGGTGGAGTGGGGCAGCGCCTCGTGCATGCCGACCACGATGGCTCGGACGTCGGAATTCGCCGCGAGATCGCGGTCGAGCACTGCGCGCAGCCATGCCAACTGAGCGTCAGAAAACTCTCCTGGGCTGGCGTTGTCGAGGGTGATGAAGTCGACGCCATCGCGAGTCCAGTGATACCAGGGGCCAATCGGAGCAGCAGCCGCGCCGTCAGCCTGGCGCTGGGCTGCAATCTCAGGCCGGTTGAGATACCCGGAAAATTTTGCGATGTAGCCATCGCGCGTCATGGGCGCGACGGTGTCGTGATTGCCCCGGCTCAGAAAAACCGGAATCGAGCCGAAAGCCGCCAGTTGGTGGACCAGGAAGTCGTCCCATGCCTGTTGCCGGTAGTCGGCAATATTGACGGACAGCCAGAGCCGGGTGCTGAGGGGCTCCATCGACAGGAAATCCTCGTCAGGCATTGTGATCCAGCGGAAATCGCCCAGGTGCCAGTAAAAGACGTCATTCTCCGCCTTGACCTTGGCTGCGATGGCGGGCATGACGAAATCGCCGCAGTTGCGGCTGTCGCCGGAGATTGCGAAGCTCCACGGAGGAGTGGCGGCTTTTGGGGCGGCGCCTGCGGGCGCGAGAACCGGCATGAAAAGCAGAACTGCAGTCAAAGAAGCAAGAAGCCTGGACATGCATTCAGAATATCGTTCGCCGGCGGCTGAAAATCTGGCCCGGAACAACGGAGCCGCAGTCTGCATCCGCGCGGATTCGCAGTTCTTGCGTGACTCCGGTCACGGTAACGCGGCGGACGGCTCGATAGCCTCAGAATCGAGGGTTGCGTCGCAGATGCAATGCATCCCAAAAGAAAGCAAGGAGCAATTTCTTAATGGCTTACGTAGTTACTGATGCTTGTACGAAGGATTTTGTCTGTGTAGAGGAGTGTTCCACCGCGGCGATTGCGCCCATGGCTGCCGATGAGGCTGCCGGAACAGTGTCCCAGGTGTTCATCAACCCCGACGAGTGCATCGATTGCGGCAATTGCGCATCTGTGTGCGCTCAGAACGCGATCTTTGCGCTGGACGAACTGCCTGCGGACAAAGCTCATTTTGCCGAGATGAACAAGGCCTACTTCAACTAGAGTGCGTTTTCAAATTCCGCCTCGCACTAGCGCGTTTTCGGCCTGAATCTTTACGGTCGAGATGGGCTTCTGTGAACTCGCACCCTTTCCGCAAAGAGCGCGGAAAGGATGGGGCACCCGCCTGGATTTGATCAGAACCCACAAGAAGCCTCCCTCCGGTGCTAAAGCCCGCGCTGATTATGCTGGCTTTATGCGGGGGTTGAAACCCCCGCCTCCCTCCGGTTCGAGTTTTTCCGCAGGCTTTTCAGCCGGGCCGATTCAGAGCTTGCTGGGCGATGCATCCTTCGATGGTGCGGGCGCTGAGTCCTGGGCGGTCGGCGGATTTGCTGGTTCGGTTGCGGCCGGAGTCGCAGCAGGCGGTGGAGCAGCGGTCGGCGTGGCCGGAGGAATGGCAGCCGGCTGAGCCTGCGCCGTTGCTGCCTTCGAATCTGCCGCGCTGGCAGGCGTTACCGGCAGCGTGAGTGTCTGCACTGTAGCCGGATCATCGCGCAGCCTCAGATAGAGCATCCCGTTGGCCGGGTGGGGCACAGTCAGCTGGGTTCCCGTAAAATCCGCCGGAACCTCGGTGGAGTTCTCGAATTCCGTGGTGGCAGAGATTGAAGCGGCCAGAAACAGGTTGCTTCCGGTCAGCGTGCAGGGTTTGGCCACGGCGCGCGGACAGCGCAACTCCTTGAATCCGGGGAGCCGAACCAATGTTCCCAGCGGCAGCCAGTCGCTGGTTGCCCCGTTCGCCGCGGAGACGCGTACGCGGACCGGTCCGAAGGCGGAGGCTCCGAAGCGCGTCAATGGTTCGACGCTGCCCATTGCAGTCTTTGCGTCCTCCAACATCAGGCTGCCGTCGGCCAGAGACAGCACAGTATTGAAGCTGCCGTCGTCCGCTGCCAGCTCTACCTTCTGATTGCGGGGAAACTTAACCGGCACGGTGGACTTGAGAAAGAAGACCAGGCGCCCCTCGAGCGGCAAGTCGTCCGGGCTTCCCAGTTGAACAGGGGAAGGCGAAGCGGAGGTTTCCGGCTGAACGCCCTTGCTGAGCAAGGCAACCTGCGGTCGCGGCGGTTCTACTGTGACGGGCGCTTTGAGCAGGCGGCCGTCTTTCAATTCCACGCGCGCAAGGTATTGCTTTCCAGGCTCGAGGCGGGCGGTGGAAGCGGCGGCTTTCATGATGAGCTGGTCGTGGTCTTCAACCCGGCTGAGAGTGGACGGCGTGAGCGGAATGCCATCCAGGTCGGCCTTCGCCACTTCGTCCAGCCGGGTGCCTTTCAGCAGCGCTACCGGGTCGCCGGTGCTCAGCGTCAGGCGATCCAGCGAGGCCGCGTCGGCAAAGGCGGTCATGGCGATTGCTTCCGGTTTCTCGACACCAAATTGGTAGATGGACACAGTAACCGGCCCTGGAGCGGCCTCCTTCATGGGGACTGACACATCCAGCGCCTCCGGCTTTGGAGACTTCCAGTTCAGCTTCTTCGGGATTCCGTTTCCGGCCTGTGCTTCGACTTTGTCGACACAGAGCGTGTTTTGTCCTTCAAAATGCAGGGTGTCTTCGCGGCCTACCACCAGCGCGGACTGGTCGGCTGCGGTCAGGGTCCAACCGCCCGGCTGGGAGGAAAGCAGGTGGAACTGCGGGCCATTCCAGTTGTCAAAGCCCCATTTGCCGCGGATGACGCCGATCAGCTCGCCGGGGGGCAGCGGAGGGGCCGGCTGCTTGAGGACGAGGCCGCCTTTGGAGGGGTCGGCGGTCACCGGCAGATCGATAGGGCCGGTTGCAGGCGAGCCTTTTGAGCCGGTCCTGGCTTCGATGTGCAAGGTGAGATCGTGAGCCAACTGGGAGGCGAAAACCATCGGCGCTCCTTCGGCGGGCAGCACCAGGCCGGGTTTCTGAGCGCAAAAGCTATCCGCAGGAACGACAGGGTGAAGAGGCTCCGGTTTGGCCGGACCGAGAGGGGGCAGACCGACCACCACAACCGATTTGGGATTGCGGAATGAAGGCGGCATGTTCAGCCGCAGGTTAAGCGTTTCGTCAGACGGCAATGCCAGCGCAGGAATGTACTGAAAATGCGCCGTGTGCAGCGAGGAGAGGATCTTCGCAGTGTCCACGATCGCGCCGATATAAGGACTGTAGGCGCCCCCACCGGCCATGCTCGAATAGCTGATCTGGTTCATCAGGTCCGTTGTGCTGCCGCTGGTTAGTTGCGCCACCAGCGATTGCGCATTGGAGTCGTCCAGCACCAACCCCGCCGAATTCAGCGACAGGCAGGATACCTGCTGCTCGGGGGGCTTTTCAAAGCAATCCTGGTTGATCTTGATCGCCAGGCTGCGAGCGGCCATTTCGGCGTGTTCTTTGAGGGACTTGGGGTCGGACTGGGATGTGACCTTCACCTGCGCCAGGAAGGATTCCACCCTCATCCTGTCCCAACTTGCAGCCTGCAGGTCCTGGGCGGCACGGATGAAGGTGCCGGGCCGATCATGCACGGCTTTTCGCAGGGTGTTGAAGTCGCCGCCGGTCTCTGGAGCAAGAAACATCAGGGCCTGCTGCGCTTCAGATGGAACGGTGACAAACACACCTTCTTCGCGCGCTTCGCGGGTCCAGGTCTCGACGCGGGTAAACCACCCCGGCGGGGGCGGATTGGTAGCTCCGCGGAGAAAGGCGACCACCAGCACAAAGTGCGTAGACTGGCTTTCAGGGAGGTCGGGATGAATCCATAGCCGGTCTCCCGGCAGCAGGTTGGGGGTCTCTGAGATCGGCAGGGTGAGATCGCCGCGCTTGACGTGCACATCGACCTTGGGTCCGGCGAGGTCGAATGCCTGGGCCAAGGCGTGCGGTCCGGTTGAAGCCAGGCAGCCGAGGAACAGGAACAGCAAACAACGGCGCATAACTTCCATTGTACGAACTCTGGCGTCGCAGGTGTATGCGGGGCGGGCGTAACTTCAGGGCAATCGCATGAACAGCGTTTGAGATCAGATGGGGTTCGCTCCGCCCCGACGGGGCGGATTACTCCTTTTTGGACACCTTCCCCGGATTGCGTCCGCTGTGGCGGACTTCATCCGGGGCTATTTTCGATCCCTCCCTACGGGATAAAGGGCCGCTTTCGACCCCTCGATGCGTCAAGCCGAATCAAGCGTGCCAATAAAGTACGTTCATGCGATTGCCCTGAGCGTAACTTTTTATCGGGGATGGAGTTGCGGGGAAGATAACTATATGATTTTGCAGTGCGCTTTGAGGAGAATTCGGGTACACTGTCCCATGTATAGCTTTGAACTTTATTGAGGGCCCGGCAATCTTAACAGGCCCTAGAGTATTTCTCAAGACTATCTGAAGCAAAAAAAAGAAAGACGAAAGACGGCTTTTTTACGTAAAGGCCTTATGCAGAATCAGTACCTCCCACATTGATTTCGAGAAATGCCGTGGGCCCATTTTACTGGCCGGATATTGCCATAAGTCCACCGAACCAGCATCAAACGCACAAAGAGTCACCCAAGCGAGGGCGGCCGTGACCATCACTTCGGCGGACTGAACAGCGCTGAGTCGGACGCAATTGTTACAGCTTTAGAAGAAAGTCTGTTGTCTTTCGCGCGCTGGGGCGCGACACAGCTCCAATTTGGGCCGAAAAAGGGCAGGACGGAGCAGCCGCCGGTTTCTGGGGCGGGAGACGCACATACGGAGAGAAGAGATGAAATCGACGAAAGCTGCAGCCAGCAGCATAGATGGCGCCAACTTGAGCATTCCCGCTGCGGAAGAGATTATTGAAGAAGCATTGAACGAACTTGCATTTTCGCAAGACCCGGGCCTGGTGCGAGCGCTGCGCTTTCTTGCGCCTCCGGGATATCAGGCCATTGTTGAGTTGTGCAGCGAGAGCGGGCGCAGCAAACGGCGCAATGCCTCTGCGGATACCTGGTCGCCGGAAGATGACGAGGTGCGCATCTACTTTGAGCGCACTGAGGACAGCGAACCTTCTCCTCGCGCAGCGCGTTCGCCACGGACGTTTGCCGTCCACGTTCCCGAGGAGGAAGACGACACCCAGGAGGCAGTGCTTCCGGCCGATATGGATGCGCGCGTGAAGGAACTGTGCGCGGCGCTGGCCGAGGCCGAGCGCGGCGGTCACGCCTTCATTGCGCTCAAGTGGTTTCGCGATTCGTTTCTGCCGCGCAAAACCTACCGCTGGAACCAGCACCCCGAGACACGCCAGATGGTGCTCGCTGAGGCCATTCAGCGCGGCGTGGTAATGACCAGCAAGATTGCCAATCCCAAGACACCGGCTTACCCCACCACGACCATTCGCCTGAATCGTGCAGAAGCCGGCATTCCCGAGGAAGCACAGCGCTTCCATCCCGTTGCCATCCATGGTGAGCCTCTCACCGAAACCGTAGAACAAGAACGGGGTGACTTGTGAGCTTCTATTTTCTTGAAGCCACTGCCTTCATCAAGCTGTTTGTGCAGGAGCCGGGAACCGATGCGCTGATCGGCATGATGGAAGCGACGGAAGATAATCGCAAGCTGATTTCTGCCTCGACTCCGTTAGAGGTTTATGCCGCCCTTCGGCGCCGCGAGCGGGCCGGTGATATCGCTCCGGAAGATGCTACGTCGGCGCTCGCGGTTCTGCGGATGGAATCGGCGCGGATGGTGCAGCAGCCGCTGAATCCGGCCGTGCTTGAAGCTGCGCGCGAGCTTCTGGATCGCTCCAAGCTGCGCTGGACCGACGCCCTGCAACTGGGTGCTGCGCTTGCGGCGCGCGATATGTTTCAGGGCACCGAGATCATGTTTGTGTCGGCTTCTGCAAAGTTGCTTGAAGCGGCCGCAAGCGAAGGGTTCCCAGTGCTGGACCCCGCCAAGGATGCTTTCGAGGCGGTCAAGGAAGCAGAGTAAAGCGCGGCCATTCTGCACAAATTCAAAAAAGAGTATAGCGATCCTGGAAATGCCGTAAGCTTCCCAATGTAAGGGGACGAGACGCGCATGAACCGCAGAACCTTTCTTCAAGCCTCCGCTGCAACGGCGATTTCAGTTTCGATTCCATCCACGCATGCCGCTATCGCGCTTCTGGTTGGGACGGAGTCGCAGAATGCAGGGCCCGGATGGTGGATGACTGAACCCATTCGCTGGCTGCAAACCAATCTTCGCGAAACCGATGCCGCACTCGTCCCAACACAATTTATCGCGGACGTAGCGAATTTCAACGCCAATGTTCTCATGATGTCGGCGGGTGGAATTACTTCGCATTATCCGAGCAGTGTGCAGTTTGAATACGTCAGCTCGTACCTGCCGAAGGGACAGGACACATTTGGCGAAGTGGTTCGCGAGGCGCATGCCCACAAGATCCGCGTGGTGAGCCGCTGGGATTTCAGCAAGGCCCACAAGGACGTTTACGATGCCCATCCGGACTGGTTTTTCAAGCGGGCGGATGGCCAGCCGGCAACCTACAACGGGCTCTACCAGGCCTGCATCAACGGCGGATGGTACAAGCAGAAGTCACTCGAAATTCTCGGCGAGGCTCTGGACCGATACGATGTCGACGGCTGCTTCTTTAACGCCTTCAGCAATCCTGCCGCGGATTACAGCGGGAATCCGCTCGGACTCTGCCACTGCGACAATTGCGAGCGTCTGTATCGCGCGCGCTTTGGCCGCGATGTGCCTGATGTCCCCGACGACGACTATCACGTTTTTCTGCACGACGCCGGCGTGACTGTTTCCGTTGCCATCCGCGCGCTGGTAAAGAGCAAGCGTCCCGGCTGCGCGGTGCTCGGCATGGCGCCTGAGATTTCAGATATTACTTACGGTGAGGCGAACACGGCGGTCCGGCGCCCATTACCGCTGTGGCCTTACTCGGCCAGCGACAACACCAATCAGTGGAAGAACAGCTACCCGGACAAGGGCGTTGTCTGCCAGGGAATGTCGTTTATCGACTACCCGTGGAGATTTGCGACCGTGCCGCAGGCGGAGATTCGCACGCGCATCTGGCAGGACGTCGCCAATGGTGGAGCTGCCGCATTCAACGTGCACGGAACCCTCGCCGAGCAACAGGACAGGGCTGCGATCGACGTTGCGATTCCAGCTTACGCATGGCTCAAAGAACACGAACAGTACTTTGCCGGACAAACGAGCGAAGCGCGCGTCTTGCTTCTAGCTCCAAGAGGCGGTGGGGTTGGTTTTCGCATTGCGCAGGATTCGTATCGAGGCTTCTTCCGCTTGCTGACCGAGCTGCACATTCCGTTTGCGGCGGTCGAGAATCTTGACTGGCTAGGAAAACGTGACGCGGATCTTGTGATTTCGCCGGGACAAACGCCAAAGGCTCTCGAAGAATATGTGCAAGGCGGGGGACGGCTCATCATCGCCAGCTCTGCCGCGCCGGAGTTTGAAGTTGCGCCGACGGTGAAGGTTTGGAAAGACCCGGACGGCGCCTACTTCCGCATTCGCAACAAAGCACTGTTCCCATCGTTGAAAGATACGGATGTCGTCTTCATGTATGGAGATTATCTCCAGGTGAAGGCAGAGGCCGACAGCGCCATTACGTTCATCCCGCCTTCGATGTATGGCCCACCGGAATTCGTGCATATCGACTGGAAAGATACCAGTGATCCAGGTCTGGTGATGAAGAGCATCGGAAGCGGACGGGTCGCGTGGCTGCCCTGGGATCTCGGTGGCCTCTATTACAGGCACAGCTCTGAAGCCCACTCAAAGCTTATGAGCGACCTGATCGACAGCATGCTTCCCAACGGACGCCAGCTCACGACCAACGCGCATCCCCTCGTCGAGATCACGCTGATGCGGCAGAACGATCGGCATCTGCTGCACCTGGTTAATCTCTCTGGACATTCCGATACTGCGTACTTCGATCCCATTCGCATGACCGGCATTCGCATCGGTGTAAAAGGAAGCTTCCGTTCAGCCCATGCAGTAAGGTCCGGCGAAACCATGGCTGTCGCAAACGGCACGGGGTACGCCCGATTCGAGCTTGCTGCGTTAGACGAATACGAACTTGTCGAGCTGAGATGAGCTGTACAAAGAAAAAAGGAAGCCGTCAGAGTTGACGGCTTCCTTTTTGGAATCAGATTTGAATCCGGTGCTCAAGCCCGGGTCGAAACGCAGCTGCGACTACTTCTTCCCCACCACAACGATCATGAAAGTATCCGGTTTTGCCTTCGGGCGCTGCGAAGCTGCTCCCGGCGCAGGCGCCTCAAACTCCGCTGTCGGCAGATAGAGCGAATTCGTGGAGTCTTCCACGCCCATGGTCCGCGCTCCGTTGGGCGTCTTTACTACCTGCTCCACTTCATACTTCCCTGCCTTCTCGCTGACCACGGTCAACGTGCCGTCGCCGCAACTCGCAAAGGCATGGCCGTCGTGGAACTTGGTTGCATCCACGCCCGCGCCGATGGGCAGGTCGGCCAGCACCTTGCCGTCTTCCGCACTCATTACGATCAGCTTCTGAGGGTTGCGGCAGCCGATGAACAAGCGGTGCGTCTTCCTGTCAATCGCCATTCCCACTGGGCGGCCGCCGGGTGCAACAGGCCAGCGCGCAATCACCTTCCGCGTCTTCAGGTCCACCACTGCTACCAGGTTCTTGTCTTCCAGGTTGACGTAAGCCTTGCCCATTCCATCGACGGCCAGAAACTCGGGCGCGCCACCCAGCGCGATCGGCGGATCGATCTTGCCCTTCACCGGATCGACACTTGGCTTGAAGGTCATCAGCGCGTTACCGTCGCCGGAAACAGTCAGAACCAGATCCTGCGACTTGTCATAGATAATGCCGTCTGCATCGGGCATCGCTGCCAGCGTTCCCAACACGGCGTAAGTCTTAAGGTCGAAGACCACAATGGCGCCGGTTCCACCGCCGTCGGAGATGAACCCGCGCCCTATCTCCGGGACAATCGCCGTGCCATGCGACCGCTTCTGCCCCGGAATATCGCCCAAAGTCTTTCCTGTGACGGAGTCGATCACCATGGTGTGAGTGCTTCGCGTGACGAACAGTCTGTGCGACTGTTGATCGACAGTCACGTAGTCCCACGCGCCTTCTCCACCGATATGCATTGTCTTCGTCACATCCCACTGCATCTGCGCTAAAGCCGGCAGGCAACCGGCGAGCGCAAGCGCCGCCGTCATCGACATCACAACCATCCGCATGTTTCTCATATGTATTTCTCCCAAATCCGCTTCAATGTTTCGGAGAACAATCTAGACACATTGAATCGACAGCGTTGACGATACCATATGCGTGAACTGCCGTTCCTGAAGATTTCCTTAATTCTCTCAGCGCAAATCCTTCGCTTGCGCGGCTTCCGCGGCAGCCCTTAAGCAGGCGTAGACTGGGCCTACAGGGCGGCAGAGCTCTAAGAAACAAGGAAACGCATCGCCAAGGGCGTGGGACCCGCTCCTGTGAAAGGCAATTATGTTGTCCAGGCTTCTTTCGATCTTTGCTTCGATCCTTCTGTTTCCACTCCTACCGTCTGGCCTCGCTGCTGCGCAAACAGTTGGTCCAACTTCACAGCTGAACTCTCCAGCCGGCCGCTGGAAGACCATCGATGACGAGACCGGCAAGGTAAAGTCGATCGTCGCTATCCGCGAAGAGAACGGCAGGCTTTACGGCAAAATCGAGAAAGTCCTCGATTCCGATCAGCCTGGTCCCAATCCCCTTTGCCTCAAATGTGAGGGCGATCTGAAGAACAAGCCTGAGAATGGCCTGCAGATCCTGTGGGATCTGAAGAAAGATGGCAATGAGTGGTCCGGCGGCCAAATCCTCGACCCGCATAACGGCAAAGTCTATCGCTGCTATATTTCGCTCGAAGACGGCGGCAAGAAGCTGAAGGTGCGTGGGTACATCGGGTTCGCGCTGCTGGGGCGCACGGAATATTGGGTGCGGATGGAGTAGAGGGTAGGCGTGGGATATGCCGGAGGAAAGAGAGAATGAGCAGGTGGACCAAAGGCATTTTGTACTGTCTGAGGAGCAATGGTGCGCTTTCACCGAAGCTCTATAGATCCGGCAAATAAATACTGTCTTCGTGCTACCCCACCCTAGCCACAAAAACAAAGACGTGGTGCCCAGAGGGCGCCCAGATGGGGCACCCAAAGGTTGTTGGTATTTATTTGCCGAAGCAATAGCGGGCTGCCCGAGGCATTCCTCCACTGGAAGAGTTGTTGCGGGAGCCCTGCATCCTTGATCGAGGACGATCAATATTCAGCGAGTCCAAAACCCCTGAGTAGAATCATGGCATGAACTACGAGACTGTAGTTACAGATCTGTTCAAGCGGTTTCCGGGGCTCCAGACGGTCTGGAAGACACGATTCGATTACATGGGTGATGAATCCTCTATTCAATACTTAGTCTTCGGATCTGTACTCATGCCGGCACTTGAGGAAGCGCTATCCCGCGGTAACTTAGGCTTAATTTTGCCAATCTGCGCTTTTCTCGAAGATGTTGCCGACGCTTCGCAGCAGGATAGCGGCTTAGAATGCCTTCTCCGAGTTGAAGTTGGAGAATGGCTCGGAGGAGCGGCCAATGAATCGCTCCTCGCGCCTTGGTTGGGAAAAGAAACCAAGCGAATTTGTGGATACGTACCAGGACTTGCAACGCAGCGGCGCGTCTTGCGCGAAGAGCAGAAAAGGCGCAGTCTTGGAGGGCGTTTCTCCGCATTCTTGAAGTGGTTTCGCGAGAAGTGAGTTTACCTGGCCGCTGCGGAATCTCTGAAAGAGTCCATCTATTACTCCGACATTCCCGCAGGGGCTAAAGCCCACAAACGATGTGCTGAATTTACGGCGCGGCGACCCAGGGGGTACCCCGGCCGCGCCCTTTCAAAACATCGACCTGATCAGAGGTTCCCTAAACGCGCTACTCGCGGCGGAAGCGGTTTGCCTGATCGAACTCGTCGCGGAGTTCCGGCGTGCGCAGGTTTTCGCGCAGATGGGCGATCCGCTGCTCCAGCGCTTCAAGAGCGGCCTGGACTGCTTCAGTGTTTGTATAAGCGATGTCGCGCCACATGGAGAAGGGGCTTGCGCCGAGCCGCGTCATCTCGCGAAGAGCGCGCCCGCCAACGTCTTTCAGCTCCGGCGCGTCGCCTACTTCTTTCTCCAGCAGCGCACTTAGCGCAGTGGCAACAAACTGGGGCAGATGGCTGACCCATGCAACCAGTTCATCATGACGCACGGGGTCGAGGTCTAGAGTCTTTGAGCCCATGGCGGCAACCCACTCGCGCCAACCTTTCACTAGAGCAGCGGAGTGAGGCGAGCGCTGCGCCGCCGGATCGTCGGTGAAAAGCCAGACAGCTCCGCGAAAAAGATTTGCATCGCCCAGCGCGGCGCCGCCGCGCTCCTTGCCTGCCATGGGATGGCCGGGAAGAAATGCGGCACGCTCCGGTGTGTTGTAAAGCCGCGCGCCGGCCTCCGAGATGATCCGCTTGGTGCTGCCCACGTCGGTGACCAGGTGTTCGGAGCCGAGGACGGGAGCCAACTTCTCCATAAAATCGAGCGTGGCGTAGATGGGGACGGAGAGCAGCACGACCTGGCTGGCTCGCGCGGCTTCGATCGGGTCTGCTGCAATCGAGTCGATCGCACCCATCGTAAGCGCCGCTTGCGCCCCTTCCGCGCTCCGATTCCAGCCTACGATCGTGCCGCGATAATTTGCCGCGCGCAACGCCAGGCCTACTGACGTGCCCAGCAGGCCTGTGCCCAAAATTGCGATGCGCTCGATCATGCGGCCTTTCGTTGCTCCGTCAAATTACAACGATCTTCCCACGGCGGTGGCAATCACGCGCAGCTCGCCCATCAGCTTTTCAAACTGTTCCAGATAGAGCGTCTGAGCAGCATCGGAGGCGGCCTTGTCGGCGTTGGGGTGAACCTCGACCAGGATTGCGTCCGCGCCCGCTGCCAAAGCGGCTTTCGCCATGGGAGCGACCATGTCGCGGCGGCCGGTGCCGTGCGATGGATCGGCGACAACCGGAGAATGCGAGAGCTTCTTCAATACCGGAATGGCCGAGATGTCCATGGTGTTGCGCGTCGAGGTCTCGTAAGTGCGTATGCCGCGCTCGCAGAGGATCACGTCGTAGTTGCCGCCGGACATGATGTACTCGCTCGACAACAACAGCTCCTCGATAGTGGCGGCGATGCCGCGCTTGAGCAGCACCGGCTTGCGCACCTGGCCGAGCTCGCGCAGCAGGTTGAAGTTCTGCATATTGCGCGCGCCCACCTGGAAGCAGTCGACGTAAGGCAACATGGGTTCAATCTGCGCGATCTCCATGACCTCGCTTACGGTGAGCAAGCCGTGGGCATCGGCGGCCTCGCGCATCAACTCGAGTCCCGGGATGCCAAGGCCCTGGAAGGCGTACGGAGAGCTGCGCGGCTTGTAGGCGCCTCCGCGCAGAAAGCTGCCGCCTGCGGCCTTAACGCGCTTGGCCGTTTCGAACATCTGCTCGCGGGTTTCAATGGAGCACGGTCCCGCCATTACATGCACCTGGTCGCCGCCTACCTTGACGCCGTTGGCGAACTCCACTTGTGTGCCTTCGGGACGAAAGGCGCGGCCGGCCAGTTTGTAAGGCGCCGTAATTCTGTGCACGTAAAGCACGCCCGGCAACAGTTCGAATTTTCTAAGTTCGACGTTGGCTGTTGGTCCCACGCCCGCCAGAATGGTCTGGTAGGCGCCCGTGGTTCGATGAACATTGACTCCGGCATCCACCATGGCGTCGATAACTGCATCGATCTGCTCTTCGGTGGCTTTCTCCTGCATGGCTACGATCATTGCTTCTTCCCTGTCTCAGGCGCCTGTGCGCCTGCGGCATGGCCAGACGCGGCGGCCTGGGCGTTTCTTTCCGATGCCAACTCGTCCCTCTGCAGGGATCGCATCACGTCGATGATGCGCTCGTAGATATGCGTCAGCTCGATGTCCGGCAGCGGCCCCTTGTTGGCCGCGCGCACGTTGGCATAGACCACCTTTTCGCGCGCCGGTTCGTAAACCGGCAGCGAAGTGGCAGCCTTCAGGTGACCCACCATTTGTGCAGCGCGGGCCCGCTCGCTGAGCAGCTCAACGAGCTGGCGGTCCAGTGCATCAATTCGAAGTCGCAATTCTTCCAGCGTCATTTCATCCTCGTGTTGCGTCCCGCCCCGGTTCACTGAATCGTGCCGAGTGCATGGGAGCTGAAGCTGAATCGTAAGGCAGTTCTCCTGATGGTATAGAGGCAAAAACGTCCCTCAGGGGCTAAAGCCCGACTAAAACATTAGCATTTTCGGCACGGCTAAAGCCGTGCCCTTTCAAAGCCCCTCTACACCAATTTGAAAACTGACCTAATGTAGCGGCGCAAGCGCCGCCTGCGTGGGATTTGTTCTACCGGGCCAGCGCCGCCTCTGGCAGGTGCAGGCCCTTGATAAATCGAGCCACTGCGCCGGGCGCTGTTTCGGCTCCATGCTCCGAGGTTGCCCGTTCAATCAGCTCGACGATAGCGCTGCCAATCACCGCGGCATCTGCGAACTCCGCCACTTGCGCGACGTGTTCCGCGTTCGAAATGCCGAAACCGACGGCCACCGGCAGCGTGGTCCATCGCCGAATGCGGGCCACCAGAGCCGCGGCATCGGAGGTGAGAGTCTGCTGCGTGCCGGTAATGCCGGTGCGCGAGATGGCGTAAACAAAACCTTTGGAGTGCGTGGCGATGGCTTCAAGGCGATCGTCGGGACTGGTGGGCGCGGCCAGAAAAATTGGCGCGAGGCCTACGCGTGCCAGCTCAGACAAATAGTCGCCAGCCTCTTCGACAATCATGTCGGTGGCCAGCACTCCATCCACGCCGGCGGCTGCCGCATCATCGGCAAAACGTTTGAGACCGTAGCGCAGGATGGGATTGAGGTAACTGAAAATGATGAGGCCTGCAGCTGGTCGCTCGGCGCGAATTTCGCGGGCCAGTTGCAGCACGTCTGCCAGGCGGACGCCGCGGGCCACTGCGCGCTCCATGGCGCGCTGGATCACCGGGCCGTCTGCCAGCGGATCGCTGAAGGGCACACCCAATTCGATCACTGCCGCCCCGGCGTCGATGGCCGCAAGCGCAATGGCGCGTGTGGCGTCCAGGCTTGGGTCGCCGGCCGTCAGATAAACGACCAGTCCGGGTTTGCGATCAAAGCGAATCGGCATCGGAGTCTGCGGTTACGCTCCCTGAATCTTCAACTCGTGGGCCAAGATGCCCATATCCTTGTCGCCGCGTCCAGAGAGGTTCACCACCAGTATGTCACGGGCAGGGAGCGTGGGAGCAAGGCGCAGAGCCTCGGCCACGGCGTGCGCGCTTTCCAGAGCCGGCAAGATTCCTTCCGTCCGCGCCAGCTTCACTACAGCATCGAGGGCGGCGGCATCGTCCTGCGAAACGTACTCGGCGCGGCCTGAATCGTGCAGCGCGGCATGCTCGGGACCAATGGAGGCATAATCGAGGCCCGCAGAGACGGAGTGGGTGAGGGCGATCTGGCCGTCCGCATCCTGCAGCACGTAAGAGAATGTTCCCTGCAGCACGCCCGGCGCACCGCCTTGAAAGCGGGCCGCGTGCTCGCCCAGTGCAGTGCCGCGACCGCCGGCTTCCACGCCGATAAGGCGCACTTGGCGGTCGGGAATGAATTCGTAGAATGCGCCGATGGCGTTCGATCCGCCGCCTACGCAGGCGATGACGACCGATGGCAACCGGCCTTCCTTCTCCAGAATCTGCTGCTTCATCTCGATGCTGATGCAGCGATGGAAGTCGCGCACCATGGTGGGATAGGGGTGCGCGCCGAGAGCGCTGCCGAGCAGGTAGTAAGTGGTACGGACGTTGGTGACCCAGTCGCGCATGGCCTCGCTGATGGCGTCTTTCAGCGTCTTCGAGCCCGAAGAGACGCCGCGCACTTCCGCGCCAAGCAGGCGCATGCGTAGCACGTTCAGCTGCTGGCGAGCCATGTCCACGTCACCCATGTAGATGACGCATTCGAGGCCCAGCAGTGCGCACACAGTGGCGGTCGCCACTCCGTGCTGGCCCGCGCCGGTCTCGGCGATGATGCGCTTCTTGCCCATGCGCTTGGCTAAAAGGCCCTGGCCCAGCGCGTTGTTGATCTTGTGCGCGCCGGTGTGGAGCAGGTCTTCGCGCTTCAGGTAGATTTTGGCCCCGCCCAGTTGTTCGGTGAGGCGCTTGCAAAAGTAGAGCGGCGTGGGGCGTCCGGCATAGTCGTGGAGCAGGTTGGCCAGCTCGGCCTGGAAGACGGCGTCAGCCTTGGCGGCGTCGTACTCGTGCTCCAGTTCGAGCAGCGCGGCCATCAGCGTCTCGGGAACGTAGCGTCCGCCGTAGATGCCGAAGCGGCCGGGGCGCGACTCGGAAGGTGCGGATGGAAGAATAATCGATGCCATTTGTAGGGGCCTCCTGCTCGTTTGGCCGGAATTGGGGAACATTTCAGTTTACTAGGGCGATGGAGTTGGCGTTGGAATTACCGAGCTGATACTTAAATAAGATCAACTTGTGAAGCACCGATGAGCTAGCTAATCAATCATTTCGTCCGGCCATTGCTGCGCGCCATGAAGCACGCGCAATATTCGAACGGAGTTGTCGGCAATGCGATAAGCAGCGATGTAGGGTGTGTTGGAAATGACTAACTCGCGCGTTCCATCAATCCGGCCAGGATGGCCCATCTCGGGGAATCGCACTAAACCCTCAACAGATGTCCGGATGCGTTCGTCTACGGCAATCGCCGCTCGTGGGCTGTCTGCCTCAATGTAATCGAAGATCGCTTCACGATCGGCAAGTGCAAAGGCCGACCATTGCAGAAGTATGAATTACCTCTTTTCTTTGCGAAGTGCGGCGGCACGACGTTTGGCAAAGTGAGCCTCAACTTGCTCGTGGGAAATCGCGGGGCGAGGATCGTCCAGAGCCTGCTGAACCTTTGCGCGAAACCAGGCGTCATGTTCTGCGGCATTCTGAGCTAGTGCAAAAGGAAGCGCGCCTTCATTCGCCGTGCGCGTCAGAAGTATGCGGACCGCATCTGACACCGTGATCCCCATTGCGCCCAGGACGGCTGCCGCACGTTCTTTCACGGCAGGATCGATCCGTGTCTGTACCAATGCATTTGCGGGCATAAACAAGAACCTCAAGCATCAGTGTAATTCAATTGAATGACACATGCAAACTAGTACCTGCTAGAGTAGAGCGCTTTCGGCCGGGGTGTTTACAGTTGCGATGGATGTCAGAGGTCTCCCACCCTTTGCGCAAAGAACGCACAAAGGATGGGGCACCCGAAGTTGTGTTAACACTCAACTCGAAAATGCTGTAGTTTAGGTTCTCCCTGAACTCCTCAACGTCGCTACTTCTTCCTGCTGACGTCGCACAGCATATATTCAGGCCGATGCTGGTCATGTTGTAGAAGTGCTCGCTGGCCGGGTGCCCCACATCTCGATAGAGATGTGGGATCGAACAACCCTCACGCAGCTTTCTTCACCTGCAAAGTCACGCGCAGGCCTGCGGCAGCGAGCATGTTTACCAGCATGTCGATGCCGAAAAGATCGATCTTGCCGCGCATCAGGTTGGAGATACGCGGCTGGGTTACGCCGAACACTTTTGCCGCTTCAGTCTGGCTCAATCCTTCGCGTTCAATGTGACGCCTGAGTGCAAGCATGAGCGAGGACCGCAACTTCAGGTTCTCGGCCTGCGCCGGAGTCTTTTCGATTGCGTCCCATACGCTGGAATAGCGGTTACTTTTCATCGGTTCAAGTATACAAGTATTTATATAATCGGCAAGCTTTCTCTTGGGGTCAGTGTACCTTGTCGCGATGCGCCGCCTTTGCATTGGCGATAAAGGCGCGCACTTTGGCAGGGTCTTTGCGGCCAGGAGCGGCTTCGACGCCGGAGACGACGTCAATGCCCCAGGGGCGCAGGGTGGCGATGGCCTGGGCTACGTTTTCCGGATTCAGGCCGCCGGCGACCACGAGATGGCGCTCGCGCGCTTGCGCACCTTCGAACAGGGTATTGCTGGCCGCGAGCCAGTCGAAGGATTGGCCGGAGCCTCCGACTGCCGTGGCGGTGCGCGAGTCCACCATCACCGCGTCCACGTAGGGATCCTGCACGATGGCCTCGGCCTCAGCTGCGGATTCAGCGCCGAAGTGAATCACGCGCAGGATTTGAAGTGCCGGGCCGAAGCGCTCGCGAAGTCTTGCCGGCAGATCCGGCGCGGCGTTGAAGTGGAGTTGAACGCCGGAGAGAGCCGCGGCGCGGACCGTGGCCTCGATCTCTTCAAACGGCGCATCGACGAAGACGCCAATCTTTTCCAGCGTTGCCGGCAGATGGGGCACGATAGCGGCAACCTCCGCTGGCGTTACGCGACGCGGGCTGGGCGCGAGGACAAAGCCGACAGCGTCTGCACCGGCTTCGGCGACGAGCATCGCATCCTCCAGCGAGGTGTTGCCGCAGATTTTGATCCAGAGGCTCATCGCTTGGCCGCAACTCCGGCTAACAACTCAGCCAGCGCCGCGCCGGGGTCGGGCTGGCGCATCAGGCTTTCGCCGATCAGAAATGCGTCAAATCCGGCTTTGCGCAGCCGCGCAATATCCGCTGGCGTGAAGATTCCGCTCTCGGTAACGCGCACGACACTCGCAGGGATTTGTTCAACCAGAGCGAGCGAGGTTTCAAGACTCACCTCGAAGGTACGAAGGTCGCGGTTGTTCACGCCGATGGCGAGTGCGCCGGTTTCACCCAGCGCGGCAAGTCCCGTGTCCAGCACGCGGCTGAGCTCATCCGTCGTGTGCACCTCGACTAGTACGTCGAGTGAGAATCCACAAGCAACGTCGGCCAGATGTTTCAGTTCCGCGTTGGTGAGTGCGGCAGCGATGAGCAAGATGGCGTCGGCGCGATGGGCGCGGGCTTCGACGATCTGGTATTCGTCGACCATGAAATCTTTGCGCAGGCAGGGCAGAGGAGCGGCGGCCGAGGCCAACTCGAGATTGCGCAAGCTGCCCTGAAAGTAAGGCTCGTCGGTGAGCACCGAGAGCGCTGCTGCACCACCAATACGGTAGCGCGCGGCCAGCCAGGCTGGATCGAAGTCGGCACGAATCAGGCCCTTTGAGGGCGAGGCTTTCTTGATCTCGGCGATAACCGCAGTGCCGACCAATGCTTGACGACGCAAGGCACCTGCCCAGCCACGCGGCCGATGGGTTATCTTTCGCTCCAAATCAGCCAGCGGCACACTCTTTTTGGCCGCGGCTACGGTGGCTCGCGTCTTGGCCAGAATCGTGGTCAGAATGGTGTCAGTGCGCGTGGACATACTCTGGGTTGAGTATACTGGGGCTGCTGCAATCTCAAAGGCCTCAAAATCGAGGCCTGGCCCCCCAGCATTATGGCTGGCCGATCGGCAGGACCCCTATAATCGATGCGACCTTAAGAAGACGGGGACGAAACCTCCATGCTGAAGCAGACTCTTTGCCTTGTCGTGTTTGCCTCCACGTTGTTGCCGGGTACTGTTGCCTGGACCCAGACCGCCTCCGACGTAATTGTCGAGCGGAATGTCGCCATGAAGACGCGCGATGGCGTGACACTTTTTGCCGACGTTTACCGGCCGGTTGGTGACGAAGCGCTTCCGGTATTACTCACGCGCACTCCGTACGACAAGAGCAACAGCGCGGCCTTTGGGCGTATGGGCGCTCTGCGCGGCTATATTGTGGTCATCCAGGATGTGCGTGGGCGGTATACCTCGGAGGGCGAGTGGTACACCTTCAAGCACGAGACCGAGGACGGTTACGACACGGTGGAGTGGGCTGCTGCGCTGCCCCACGCGAGCGGCAAGGTAGGCATGTTCAGCGGCTCGTATGTGGGGGCCACGCAGATGCTGGCAGCCATTGGTCATCCGCCGCATTTGGCCGGAATTTGCCCAGTGGTGACGGCCAGCAACTACCACGAAAACTGGACTTACCAGGGCGGCGCTTTCGAGCAATGGTTCAATGAGTCATGGACCTCGGCGCTGGCCCAGGACAGTGCGAATCGCGAGCTCAGGAGAGCCACCAACGCGATGGTGGGCAGCACGGTTCTGCCGCTGACGCAGTACCCGGTCTTCAACGTGAAGGCGGCGGATGGCGCGGCGCTCACGAAGGAGCTGGCACCTTACTTTCTTGATTGGCTGGCGCATCCGAACTACGACAGCTACTGGAAGCAATGGTCCATTGAGGAGAATTTCGGCTCGATCCAGGTTCCCGCGCTGATGATTGCGGCCTGGTACGACATTTTTCAGGGCGGTTCGATCCGCAATTATCTTGGCATCAAATCGTACGGGGGTACTGAGGCAGCGCGCAACGGCACGCAACTTGTGATCGCCATTGGCGGACACTCGGGCTGGAGCCGCAAGGTCGGCGATGTTGATTTCGGCCCGGACGCGCCCTTTGACGAGAACGCCATCACGCTTGATTGGTATGACTACCTCTTCAAGGGCAAGCAGAACCAATTTGCCAACGGGAAGCCGGTGAAGATCTTCGTGATGGGCGAAAACAAGTGGCGCGATGAGGCGAGCTGGCCGCTGGAGCGGGCCAAGGAGACGCGCTACTACCTGCACTCGGACGGCAAAGCAAACAGCGCCGCGGGCGGCGGATCGCTTACGACCACCGCCGAGAGCAAGGAATCGGCGGACAGCTATGTCTACGACCCGGCAGATCCGGCGCCGACAGTGGGCGGGCCGTTATGCTGCGATTCTGCTCATCTTCCGGGGGGACCGAGGGACCAGAAGGAAGTAGAGAGCCGGCAGGATGTACTGGTCTACTCCACTCCGCCGCTCGATGAGGACACCGAGGTGACAGGCCCGATTACGCTCGATCTCTTTGCGAAGTCCTCGGCCGTGGATACGGACTTTACCGGCAAGCTGGTGGACGTGGGCCCGGATGGCTTTGCGCAAAATCTCACGGAAGGAATCTTGCGTGCGCGATACAGGGAGTCAACGAGTGAAGCCACGCCGATCGTACCCGGCAAGGTTTATGAGTACAAGGTCGATTTGTGGTCGACGAGCAATGTCTTTCTGAAGGGACATAGGATCCGCGTGGAAGTGAGCAGCAGCAATTTTCCGCGTTTCGATCGCAACTTGAATACAGGCAAAAGCGCGGCGGAGAGCTCGGAGTTGGTGAAGGCGACCAACACGATTCTCCACGACAGCCAACACCCCAGCGCACTGGTGTTGCCGGTGGTGGCGCGATAGAGATTATAGATCCGGCAAATAAATACTGTCTTTGTGCTACCCCACCCTAGCCACAAAAACAAAGACGTGGCGAGGATGGGGCACCCGAAGTTGTGTTAACACTCAACTCGAAAATGCTGTAACCGGTTAACCGCGTTAAATCGTGCTGTGAAGTTCTTTGCTATCCCACCCATTCCGCAAAGGGCGCGGAATGGATGGGGCACCCGAATTTCTGTTAATGCTTGAATCGAAAATGCTCTAAGAGCCAGAGGCAGAAACTGAAGAGCTGATCGCGGTCAACTCCCGCGCAGCCTGGCGTCCGAGGCGAATGCAGTCGGGGATTCCGATGCCGTCGTATGCGTTGCCCACGAGGCGGAGGCCGGGAAGGACGGCAACGCGCGCTGCGATGCGGGCGGTGCGTTCCTGGTGGCCGACGGCGTACTGTGCCATGGCGCGGCGCCAACGCGCAACCTGCGCATGATCCGGTTCGATCGCGAGGCTGATGGTCTTGTCGCCGAGGATTTCGCTGAGCTCGCGGCGGACGATTGCCACCAGCGCTTCGTCGGTGTCGGCCAGGAGGGCTTCGTTTCTGATTCCACCGAGGAAGGCGCGGAAAACTGCTTTGCCCGGCGGCGTGCGGCCCAGGAACTTGCGATGAACAAAGGTGCAGGCCAGCATGGCGCGACCCTCGACCGCGGGGACGAGGAAGCCGAATCCGTCAGGCAACGGGCCAAGTTTATTTTCATCGTAGACCAGGTTGACGGTGATCGATGATGAGTAGGGGATGGCACTCAGTTCCGCGCCCAGCGCGGCATCCACCGGTGCGAGCAGTGTGCCTGCGGCCCATGCAGGCGAGGCGACAATCAACGCATCGTAAGACTCTGCAGCGCCAGCGGCTGTGATGGTCCAGCCGTCAGCGGTCTTTGCAATCGCGCTGACGGGAGTGGCCAGGCGCACGGAATCCGGACGAAGCCGCGTTACAAGAGCGTCGATCAACTGCTGCATTCCACCGCGCAGCGCAGTGAAGATGGGCCGCGGAGCGGGAGGGGCGGCAGATTTTGAGTGGCCGTTGTTCTTGGCGGCGGCTTTTGCCCTTGCACGCATTTGGCGGTGCGCCGCCAACATGCCTCGTGTGAGCGAGCCGTATTGGGTTTCCATTTCTACAAGCCGAGGCAGCACTGTACGCGCACTTAATGCGGCAGAATCGCCGCCGTAGATGCCGGAGAGGAGCGGATCGGCGAGCCGGTCTACTGCCTCGGCGCCAAAGTGCCGCTCGACAAGGGCGGCGACGGCTTCGTCAGGCAGGCCGCTGGGGCGAGGTGGGTGGAGCAGTTCCAGCGCCATGCGAATCTTGGTGGAAAAACTGAACAGACGCGTCAGTGCAGTGGGAATCAGCTTGGTGGGCACCAGGAACATGAGCCCGTCGGGCAATGCGATGAGGCGGTTGTGCACCACAATATAAGTCTTGCGGGCTGCATCGTTGGAAGGAAGCAGATCCTCGCCCAGTCCTAGCTCGCGGCATAGTTCGGCTGCAGCGGGTTTCTCGGTCAGGAAGGAGTCTGGCCCCCGCTCGATTACTGCTCCATTTACGATTTCCGATGCAAGCGAACCTCCGAGGCGTTCGCGCCCTTCAAAGAGCGTGTACTCTATCGGCGCACCCGCTGCCCGCGCCTTTTCCAACTCATAGGCGGCAGACAGCCCCGCTATGCCACCGCCAATGATCGCAATCCGCATCGTTGACATTATCCCATCATTGCAGCAATTTACGGTTTGTCGCAGACGTAGGGGAAGGGGAAACTTTCGACCTCGCCAGGAAAGCGTCTTGACAGGGTTAGAATCAGGGCTAAGACCTTCTATCGCATGTGATTTAAATCACATGAAGAGCAAAGAGAAGTCAGCGAGCCGTTTTATCTTGTAGAAATTGCAAATGGGCCCGATCTGACTTTCGTACCCCGACCGAGTCTCAGGCGCCAATTGCCGAGCGGCCATTTTGTCGTTGCCCAGGGCACTTCCGCACAGGGTGAACAGGCCCTGAAGGAGACACTGCATGAGCAGTGAATTGATCCACCGGTTGCACTTTGCCTTCACCATCACATTCCACTACTTGTTTCCCCAACTCACCATGGGGCTTGGCCTACTGATTGTGGTGCTCAAGTCGGTTGCGCTCAAGACTGGCGGCGGACAGTGGGACCGGGCAGCGCGATTCTGGGGACGCATCTTCGCCATCAACTTTGTCTTCGGCGTGGTGACCGGGATTCCGATGGAGTTTGAGTTCGGCACTAACTGGGCGCGATTCTCGCAGGTTTCGGGAGGCGTGATCGGGCAGCCGCTGGCCATGGAAGGCGTCTTCAGCTTCTTTCTGGAGTCAGCATTTCTGGGACTGTTTCTTTACGGCGAGAAGCGGATTTCGAAGCTGATGCACTGGTTTGCGGCTTTCATGGTGTTTCTGGGATCGTGGATCTCGGGGTTCTTCATTATCGTGACGGACGCCTGGATGCAGCATCCGGTGGCCTTCGATCGGATGCCGAACGGGCAGTTTGAGGTGCTCAGCTTTTGGCAACTATTGCTGAATCCGTGGGCGCTGCTGCAGTACGCGCACAACATGACTGGCGCGGTGGTAACTGGATCGTTTGTGATGAGCGCCGTGGGTGCGTTTTATCTACTGGAGAAGCGGCGTGAAGAATATGGACGCATCTTTCTGAAGGTAGGCGTAATTGCCGGCGTGATTGCTTCAATCGCGATTATCTTTCCAACCGGCGACATGCACGGCAAATATGTGGCACAGAATCAGCCGGCGGCCATGGCGGGGATGGAAGGGCTGTTCAAGACCGAGACCGGCGCCGGCATGGTGCTGATGGGCCAGCCGAACGAAGAAACGGGCGAGATTGACAACCCCATCGTCGTGAACGACGCGTTGAGCTTTCTGATCTACGGAACAACCAAGGCCGAGGTGAAGGGCCTGGATCAGATTCCGCGCGACCAGTGGCCCACGGTGCTGCCGCTGCTCTTCTACGCGTATCACATCATGGCCGGGCTGGGGACGTGGTTTGCGCTGCTGATGATTGTGGCGTCATTCCTGCTGTGGCGCGGGCGGCTTTACACGGCACGCTGGGCGCTGTGGGCGCTGCTGCTGAGCTTCCCGCTGCCCTACATAGCCAACACCGCGGGCTGGATGACGGCGGAACTGGGCCGGCAGCCATGGCTAATCTATGGACTGATGCGCACCAGCGAGGGCTACTCGAACACCGTCTCGGCCAGCAATGGGCTGTTCACGCTCATCGGATTCATGGGGCTTTACTCGCTTCTGTGCCTGCTGTTCACGGTGCTCATTTACCGCGAAATCGAACACGGGCCGGAACCGAAGGTTCACGGCGCCGATGGGATTCCTGCCGATTGACGATGGCTTTGGTTAGTCGAAACCGAAAAGGCTGAACGAGAGGGAGCCTGGGGATGATGGGATTTATCTGGTTCTGGCTGGTTGCCGTGATGATCGTGGGCTACGTGGTGCTCGACGGCTTCGATCTTGGGGTGGGCGTGCTGCACTTGTTCCTGGTGCGCACGGAGGCGGAGCGGCGGGCCACGCTGGGCAGCATCGGGCCGGTATGGGACGGCAACGAAGTGTGGTTGCTGGCTGGCGGAGGCACGCTCTACTTTGCGTTTCCTCTGCTTTATGCATCGGCCTTCAGCGGATTCTATCTGCCGCTGATGATCGTGCTTTGGCTTCTGATCCTGCGCGGTGTGAGCCTGGAGTTGCGCAACCACATCGACGTGGGCGTGTGGCGTTCGCTGCTGGACGGGGTCTTCGGAGTTTCGAGCGCGTTGCTCACCATCTTCTTCGGCGCCGCGCTGGCCAACGTGCTTCGCGGAGTCCCGTTGCAGGCCGATGGCTACTTCTTTCTGCCGCTTTGGACCAACTGGCAGCCCGGCGTTCATCCAGGAATCCTGGATTGGTACACGGTGATCGGCGGGCTGGTGGCGCTGGTTGCGCTTACGATGCATGGAGCGTTGTGGCTAACCATCAAGACCTCGAGCGAACTGGGCCGGCGCGCTCACCACGTCGTCACTCCACTTTGCATCACGCTTGCAGCGCTCACACTTGTCAGCCTGGCGGCCACCATCGAGGTGCGTCCGGACAGTTTGAACAATTACTACAGTTATCCCATTACATTTATCGTGCCCGTGGGGGTGGTGGCGGCCCTGGCCGGTGTCTGGCTTTTGAATCGCAAGGCGCACGCGGTAAGAGCGTTCCTCTGTTCCTGTCTGTACCTGTTCTTCATGCTGGCCGGAGCCTGTTGGGGTCTTTATCCCACGCTGTTGCCGGCGACGACAGGAGCAGACCGCGACATCACGGTGAGCCGCGCAATCTCCGGGCCGCACACGCTGGCAGTGGGTCTGGCTTGGTGGATTTTCGGAATGGCGCTGGCCGTGGGGTATGTGGTTTTTGTCTACAGCAAATTCCGCGGCAAGGTGGATTTGCAGCCAAATAGGCACTGAGGGGCTCGGGCCAGCACCGGTTTGGGCTCGCGAGCTTGACGTTATTTCCAGGCTCCGAGCAGACGGCGCAAGAGCACCAATTGGCCGATATGGTACGCATTGTGGTCGGCGGTGAGGAGCGCTTGCCGGAGGATGGTTTGCCCGTCCCCGTGTGGAATTTTTGCGAACAGATCGGTCGACTCTGAGGCCACCAGATCGCACAATCTCTTGAGATCCTTGCGAAAGGTTTGCACGCTTTTTCCCCAGGCAGCGGCGCTTGCGGGGACCTTGGTTTTGGGCCAATACCCTCCAGGCCACTCGGGAGATTTGTGTTTCGGGTTCACGGAGAATTCCAGGATGTCCCACTGGGCGATTCGCATGTGTTCCAGCAATTGCCAGGGTGAGTGTTCAGCGCCCTTTGGTCTGCGGCCGCGCAGGTTGGCGGGTAGGCCTTTGATCGCCGCTTCAAAATCCGCATGGGCGTGTTTGCTGGTGAGGAGATCGACTACTTGCTGGCGAAAAGCTGAATCATTTTTCATTGTCTGGATTTCCTTTCCCTTTTGTTGCCGGGTCGCTTCTAGTTGATGCCGAAGGCGGCGGCTGGGAGCGGAAATCTTGTGAAGAAATGTGGTGGCGGGTGAGCGCGAAAACCATACCTCAGGGCCTGAAGGCCATATTCAATCCGTTTCACTCGTACCGGGGTTAAAACCCCGGCCTACCGCGCGGACAAGTTTTCCCGGAGCCTGTGAAGCCCGCACCCTTCACCCGGTGGAGTATTTCGGTGCATCAGGCTGATGCCGTCTTTCGCAGGTCCGTGCGGCCCTACGGGACGCAGACGATTCGAGGGGATGCTAACCCAGGGCTGCGCTTCGCTTACCCTGGGCTATTCTCCTGTTCTCGCTAACGGGAGACAAAATAAAGAGCCACTACAGCACGACGAGCGTTTCGGCTGGGGTTATCGCGCGGAAGGCGTCAGCCTTTTGTTCTAGCTCGGGGTCCCAGTTTTTGGGCTGGTAGATGCAGCAGGGTTCCTGGGCCAGCGGGTCGCCGGTTACGGCATAGGCGCGGGCGCGCGAACCGCCGCAAATCTCTTTGTACTCGCAGGCGCCGCACTTGCCTTCAAGCTTGCTGGTGTCGCGGAGGGATTTGAAGATCGGTGCGTTGCGATAGATGTCGGCCAGCGGTGTCTCGCGAACATTGCCGGCGTGGATGGGCAGGAAACCGCTGGGATAGACGTTGCCCACGTGCGAGATGAACATGAACCCCTTTCCGTCGTTGACACGGCGGGTGGCCCAGCTTGCGGTGCGGGTTTTGGCATCTGAGGTGGGTGCGCCGGGCTCGTACTTCAGCGAGGCTGCTCCTCCCGGATGTCCGTGGCCGTGGGCGATTTTCCGCTCTTCAAGGTTGTGCTGTAGCAGGTAGCGGCGGTAGTGCATTGCTTCTGTGGTCTTGATCTGGAAGCTGACGCGGTGGGACAGTTCGTAAATCTTGCCGAAAACCTGCTCAAATTCTTCGCCGGAGAGCAGGTCGTTCAACTGGCCGCGGCCCACCGGAACCAGGAAAAAGACGTTCCACATGACGATGGCGAGCTTTTCAAACAAGTTGCAGAGGTTGTCGAGATCGTGGGCGTTGTGGCGGCTGATGGTGGTGTGCACCTGGATGGGGATGCCGGCTTCGTTGGCCCACTCGATGGCCTGGATGGTGCGCGCCCAAGCGCCGGGCAAGCCGCGGAAGGTGTCGTGAATCTCGGGGCTTGAGCCGTCGAGCGAGATGCCGAGGCGGACCAGGCCGGCCTCTTTCAATTTGAAGATGGCTTCGCGGGTCAGCAGAGGCGTGGCGCTGGGGGTGAGCGCGACCTGGACGCCCTTATCGGCGGCATAGCGGATGAGCTCGAAGACGTCCTTACGCTTCATCGGGTCGCCGCCGGTAAAGACGAAGATGGGAATGTGCATGTCGGCGATCTGGTCGATAAGCGCTTTGCCTTCAGCGTTGGAGAGCTCGTCGGGATGAGCGATGGGCTGGGCGGCGGCGCGGCAGTGCTTGCAGGCAAGGTCGCAGGACTGTGTGACTTCCCAGATGGCAAGGAAAGGGGTTTCGTCGAAGTTGAGCCCGCCACGTGCGGGAATGTTGTGCATCGGTTCCATAAGACCTCCTGCGGAATCGCGGCAAAATCGAACTTGCCCGGACGGGGAATACGGGTCCTGCACCGGGGATGGAGTGGCTTGGCTTCCTAAAGAAAACCTGGGCACTGCCGAAGAAATCTGGCAGTGCCTCGGAACAGGAAAGCCGGTCAAAGTCAATCAAGACCGTTCCATGGCGCCACGATTCGGGATTAGAAGAACAGGTTTCGTGCTGGGCGGGCTGTGATCTATATCACTTTAGCTTGCAAAGGCTAATGACTTTGGCCTGGGATGGCTGGACAAAATCTTTCAGTGGGAGGCACAATTTTGTTCTCAATTTGCGATTCTGTTGAAATCTGGGACTATAGTAGCCGTAACACAATAACTGGAGCACTGGACGCGTCATCTCCAGATGAAGTGAGTCAAATCACGTTCTCATGTGCGGCCGGGCACTGCGGGCCTGTTGTCCAGTCAGCGATAGTTTGAGCGCACCATCAGGAGGTTCCCATGGCACCCGTCATGAAGCCCGGTTGGAGCAAACCCTCCACCATTCTTTTCGCCTCCGAGATTCCCACCAACCAGAAAGCCCTCGAGTTTGCGCTTGCGCAGGCCAGGGAGTTTGGCGCGAATCTGATTTTGTTTCACGCCTATGACACGCTGGTGGTGGCCGCATCGGAGACCTCGAGTATCCGCTACTACGACTATGCCGCTGCCGCGCGCAGCGAAAAACATCATCTCGAGCCGATAGCCCAGCGGGTGAGGGATGCTGGCGTTCAATGCGAAGTGGTAGTGCGGCCGGGACTGGCTGCGGACCAGATTCTTGCCTTCGCGCGCGAACGGGAGATCGACCGCATTGTTATGGGTACGCACTCTCCCGGTCCTATTGGCAAGCTACTGGTTGGATCGGTGGCCGAGGCTGTGTTGCGCACTGCCAAGGTGCCTGTATTTATCGTTGGTCCCGACGTCGTGGACGGCAGTTATCGCAACTTTGCCACCCACACTATTCTTTGCGCTGTAAGGATGCACGAGGCCAGTAGTCTGGTAGCTGCCTTTGCCGCGGAACTGGCGGTAGAGCACAATGCTCGCTTGATTCTGCAGCATGTAATCCGGCCCCAGGACCGCGCGGAGGTTCTCGCCGGCCGCTCACTGGACCAGATTGAAAAAGATCTGTTGATGCTGGTTCCGCCGAAACTGCATCACAAGATCGCAATTCAAACGATTGTGGTTCCCGGCGACCCGACCGAGGAACTGCTTTACCAGAGCAAGGCCCAGCAGGCGGACCTTATCGTGCTGGGCGCGCAAGGCGCATCGGCTTTTGCCGCCATCACCCGAAACGGTGTGGTCTACAAGGTGCTGGCCCACGCGCACTGCCCGGTGATTACGCTGTCGCCGGTGGTTCTGGCCGGGTGCGGATCGAAATCCGAAAAGACGCAAGCTGCTGAAGTCTATATGGCCGGCGTTTTCTAGAACTGCAAATTCGGGGGCGGATCTTTCCCAACATTAGGATCCACCCCTGACAAAACACCTTACATTTTGGACTGGCCCATCGCCGGGTGCTCTGCGTCTGCCACAGGGCAATCGCATGAACTTCGTTTGAGATCATGGATGGGGTTCGCTCCGCCCCGCCGGGGCGGATTACTCCTTTTTGGACGCCTTCCCCGGATTGCGTCCGCTGCGGCGGACTTCATCCGGGGCTATTTTCGATCCCTCCCTACGGGAGGAAGGGCCGCTTTCGACCCGTCGATGCGTCAAGCCGAATCAAGCGTGCCAATGAAGTACGTTCATGCGATCGCCCTGGCATCTGCCAACCTCTGTGGGCCGCGCGGCACTTGAGAAGTCGCTTTCCTTGAGCGCGGAACATCGAGAATCCTTAGCAGCGCACCGCAACTTGTTGCAATTGATGCTGCCGACGTCGAGGATGGCATCGTGTTCCCGATGCGACAGACGGTCTTAACGCGTAGGCGTATGGTCAGCTCAGCAGCGAAACTATGGAGGCTCGATAGATGAATAATCCGACAATCGAGGGCCGGACCGTGCACGACCACTTCGGCAGATTTGCCGCGTTGGCTTCGGGATGGCTGGGGTCAACTTGGGCGTTTGTGGCAGCAGGCCTGGTGGTGGTCTTGTGGGCCGCCACCGGTCCTGTGTTTCACTTCTCAAACAAATGGGCGATGATCATCGGCACGGGAACCTCCATTGCAACATTCCTGATGGTCTTCCTTATCCAGAACACGCAGAATCGCGATTCGCGCGCGATCAATCTCAAGCTGAATGAGTTGATTCGCGCCATGGACAATGCTCGCAATCAGATGATTGATATCGAGAGGTTGAGCGATTTGGAACTGGATGAGATGCAGGCGACCTACGAAAAGATAAAGACTAGTTGGACCAGCCGCCAGGCGCGAACCCCGAACGTTTCGGTGGAGAAGTGAAGCGGAGAATCGAGCCGGGATGCACCGCCGCATCGCTGTGCCGATTCGATTTCAAAGCCCAATCGAGATACGTTTCCGAAAGAAGGGCAGCTTTCCGGGCGAAAGTACGCTCTTGATGCGGTGTGTTCCTTTTTATACTGCGGCCTGATGGCTAAACGTGAGCCACTGTCTCCTAGAGGTGGAATGATGAACAAGGAAAAAGTGAAAGGCGCGATCGACGAAGTGGCGGGAAGTGCCAAACGCCAATTTGGCAACATGACTGGCAACACCGGAACCCAGGTGCGAGGTGCGGTTCAACAGGTTAAAGGCAAAGCGGAGATGGCTGTGGGCAAACTGAAGGATGCGGCGCATGTTGCCAAAGAGAACGCCGCTGCCCTGAACAAGAGATAAGAAGAAGCTCAATTCAAGCAACGCGAAGTCACTGTTGTGAAAGATCGCCCCATCTTCTAGAGCGCTTTCGGCAGGGGTATTTACAGTTGCGATGGATGTCAGAGGTCTCCCACCCATTCCGCAAAAGGCGCGGAATGGGTGGGGCACCCGGAATTGTGTTAACACTCAACTCGAAAATGCTGTAGAACGCAAGAGCTGGATGAATTCCGCAGGTCTCCGCGATCTTCTTCCGGTGTCTGGGGCGGGTGATCTTCTCCCCATGCGCAACCACCGAGTGCCTGCGCGATTGCCGCGTGCGCAAGCGTTTTTAGAGAATTAGGATCCAGTTATGAAGATCACCGGAGTAGTTCTGCTGATTGCCGGGTTGGTTGCGCTAATTTATGGCGGAATCAAGTACACGACCCAAAAGCGTGAAGTGGATATGGGTCCAATTCAAATCAACAAGACGGAGCACCATAATATTCCGATTCCGCCGCTGGTTGGAATTGCGTGCATTGCGGCAGGCGGCGCACTGCTTTTTGTGGGTGGCCGCCCGGGCCGTTAAGGTAAGTTTTTTCAATACGTTCTCTGATTGGCCCTCCTGTTAGCATCGGCCAAATCATGGCTTGCCTTAGAGCCTCAAAGGCATCGCGTGTGACAATGCACCGAGCTCTCACAGGCTTGCTATACAAATGTCATTGGGGTATAGATAGGGGTAAGGCAGCGCTTGACGCTTCCGCGCTTCCTTAAAGAGAGGTGCGTCTTCCGCAGGGACTCCGGTTCACTGACGTTCGACGTTCCGCCATCG
>OBLW0100000222.1_pt1 | contig 48428 bp, 41 predicted proteins | sample 1520161 | NCBI WGS metagenome assembly OBLW01 (sample SAMEA3539309, study PRJEB22396) | soil metagenome | biome: tundra; feature: field; material: soil | place: USA | collected 2010-05 | depth 0.15 m
TCCAAGGAGCGGCAGATTTACAGTCTGCTGCCATTAACCGCTCGGCCACCTGTGCCCATACACCTAACGAACGAAACCCCGCCCGCGAGGACCAAACTCACCCACACCCAACACATCAATTCCCTACGGCACAAAGCCGCGTCTACGCATACTGCCCCACCCGGAGAACATCCGGCATTGCGGAGCATGCACCTCAGTGGGATCGCCGCGGAGGACAGGTCCGGCACTCAAAAAATCACGCACCGGTCCAAACTTTCTGCCGTTTCCAGCACCGGTTTCAAGTCTCTAAGTGGAGCTGGCGAAGGGATTTGAACCCCCGACCCTCTGATTACAAATCAGATGCTCTACCAGCTGAGCTACGCCAGCCCAAAGACGGCTTCCCACACCCTCTGAAACCGCTTCGCCACCAGGAAATCTACCCCGGAAACCGGTGATCGACGCGGGCACACTCCTGCTCCGCGCATACCACGGCACAGTCTCCAAGGTTAGCACACCAGAAAGGTCGCGGCAAACCGGGAAGAGGGTGCTTCAACTTCCGGTTGACACCGCACTGATCGTGCATTTAGCTTACGTTCCACCCGGTCTCATTTCCAATTCTCAACTACTGGAATCGTCCATGGAACAGCTTCGAAGGTTTCGTCCGTTCGGATTGGCGGCGGTGGCTGCGATCCTCGTTTTAGGGCCTCAGGCCGTCCGTCTGGAAGCCCAGGTGGGCGATCCGGCAACGTTGGATCAGGAAAAGCTCGCTGCTCAGATCAAGCTGACAAAAGCCGCTGCGGATCACTCGGATGTTGTCACGCCAGGCGACATTGTCATGTTGCATAAAGACGGACTGATGATGTGCAGCTCGGCGTCGTCCTACGCATTCTCAAACACGTATAGCAACGGCGTTCTGACCGCGAACTACAACAACCGCGCCAAGGATGCGGCGAAGTCTTTCCTCAAGGGACGCCTTCCCTTTGGTGGTGGCGGAAGCGCCGCCGACGCTGCCAACAACGGGTGTGCCTCGCGAAAGTTCGTCGCCGGAGAAAAATTCTGGATCACCGGCGTTGCCGTGCAAAAGGACGGGATCCTCGTAAGCACAATCAGCGACCCCTACAACGACGTCCGCTTCTACGGTGATATCAAGTTTCTGTTCGCAAAAGGCAGCGTGCCTCCGCCGGACGACTTCGTGAAGACCGTTGCAGAAGTGATCACGGTCCAACCCCCCGATGACCAGGCCCAGGGGGGCCAAAACAATCAGAGCCAGCCTGCCCAAGCTGCTGGATCAGCTGCGGCACCAGCTCCGCCACCGGCGCCAATGGCAGCGATTCCGCCACCTCCGCCTCCAACCGATGCTCCTCCGCCGACAATCGCCATCGGCCAAACCGAGGACCAGGTAACTGCTGCCTTCGGGCAACCTCTGCGGGCAGCCAAGTTAGGAGCGAAGAAAATTCTCTACTACAAGGACATGAAAGTGACCCTTACCAACGGAAAAGTCAGTAACGTGGAATAAGGCGTTCGCGCATTCGAGTTGGTACGCGGCTCTGCAGCAGGAATGAGGAACTAAAATGACGATGCGACTTCTTCGCAAGACAATTAGGCATGGCTCCGTAGCGATTGTTCTTGCCGGTCTGCTCGGTGCAGTCGGCATCGCGAGTTCGGCCGCGGAAGAAAAAAAGACGGCTCCCGCAAAATCGGCTCCGGCCAAACCCGCGGCAAAAACTGCCGGAGGCGCCACCGGCACAGCGCACGGAGCAACCACCGGTGCATCCACCTCGCATGGGCCCACCGCCAACGGCACGCATACCACCACTGGCTCACACATCACGACCACGGGCTCGCACACCACAACCACCGGAGGCGGATTCCACGCCGGCGGTGCCGCGGGCGCAGGCGGGCACGGCGGTGTGGGAGCGGGTGGCCACCCCACCGCGTTCCACGGCCCTGCGCCGCGCGGAGTCAACGAGCACGTCACCAGATCCGGAAGTGCGATCCGCACCCGTCCCGGTGGCAGGGTGAGCGACATCCACGATGCCCGCAGAGGAATGGATGTCCATCACGGTCTGGCTGGTGGACGCCGCGTCTCGATGGAGCGCGCCGACCACAGCCGCGTCTACGCCGAGCGCGGACGCCGCGGATTTGTCGAGCGGCCGTATGGTTATCACGGTCACGACTTCGCCCGGCGCAGCTACTTCTACCATGGCCGCGCCTACGACCGCTATTACCGCGGCTACGGCTATCGCGGACTTTATTTGAACGTCTATGCGCCGGGATTTTACTACGCACCGGGCTTCTACGGATGGGCCTACAATCCCTGGGCAGCGCCGATCGCCTATGGATGGGGATGGGGTGGCAATCCCTGGTTCGGTTTCTACGGCGGCTACTTTGCTCCCTATCCGGTGTATCCCTCGGCCGCGTTCTGGCTGACGGATTACATCATCTCGCAGGATCTGCAGGCAGCGTACGCGGCGCGCCAGGAACAGGCCGCCGAAGCTGCAGCCGCTGGTGCTCCACCGGCTGGTGGACCGCCCGCACTCACTCCCGAAGTCAAGCAGATGATCTCCGACGAAGTCCGCGCGCAGTTGGCTCTGGAGAATCAGGAAGCAGGCCAGAACGCCCAGCAGCAGGACGTCGACCCCGCGTCCAGCGGCATCGCCCGCATGTTGAGCGACGGTCGCCCACATGTGTTCGTAGCCGGCGGCAGCGTGGACGTCGTGGACGCATCCTCCGGCCAGGAGTGCGCTATCACTGACGGCGACGCATTGCAGTTGCAGGCCCCGCCGCCTCCCGCCGCGACCTCGGCAAATCTTGTCGTGCTGGCCAGCAAGGGCGGAGTCGAGTGCGCGAAATCCAGCACCGTCACCGTCCAGTTGACCGACTTGCAGGAGATGCAGAACCACATGCGCGAGACCATCGATCAGGGTCTCCAGGACCTGCAGGCCAAGCAGGGTAAGGGCGGATTGCCGCAAGCCCCGCCGTCCGCGCAGGCGCAACCAGCCTCTGCTGCTTACGCTGCGGCTGCTCCTCCGCCTGAGGCCAACGTCGGCACGGAAATTTCGCAGGTCGACCAGCAGAGCGATCAGGCTGAAAAAGATGTCGCCGCCGAAGCGGCGCAGCAGGATAGCGGCGCGCCCTCGCCTGTCGCTGCCGCAGCGGCTGCAGCTCCCCCAGCACCCGCAGCGCCAACGGCAACCGTGGAGCTAGGTCAGACGCCGGATCAGGTGAAATCGGCGCTCGGTGCGCCCACCAGAATCGCGAACCTTGGGCCGAAGGTCATCTACTACTACAACGGCATGAAGGTCACCTTCAAAGAAGGTAAAGTGAGTGACGTCGAGTAGCCAAGCCCCGTTGGGAACTGAAACAAAGCAGGACGCCGAGGCAAACGCTTACTTCGTGCGGGTCTTCAAAACTCGAAATGATTTCTTGCGCCAAATGGGGTTTGGAGGGATGATTTCTGTGCCTCCCCTACAGGAATTGCGTTGGGCCGCAACGCAAGGAGATGTGGTATGCGCAGGAGCTTTTTAGCAGTTGTCCTGTTGGTTTCCTCTCCCCTCTTGATTGCGCAACAGGCGATGAACAATGATTCGGTCATCAAGCTGGTGAAGGCCGGCCTGTCGGACGATTTGATCGTCACCACCATCAACGCATCGCCGGCGAACTACGATACGTCGGCGAACGGCCTCATCGCCTTGAAAGGCGCTGGCGTGAGTGACAAAGTCCTGTCGGCAATCGTGGTGAAATCCTCGGGAGGCGCGCCGGCCTCATCCCCTGCTCCAACCGCTCCGGCGAGCAATGGATTTCCGGCGGGGATCGACGAAATTGGTGTCTATTACAAGAACAAGAGCGGGGCCTGGGTTGCACTGATGCCGGAGGTAGTGAATTTCAAGACCGGAGGCGTCATGAAAAGCATCGCCTCCGCCGGCATCGTCAAAGGCGATGTGAACGGCCACATCGTTGGCCCGAAAGCAAAGATGGTCTTGACCTTCCCTGTCGTGCTAGCGGTCTATGCACCCGAGGGTGTTGCCATTACCGAATATCAATTGCTCCGGCTTCACCCAAATTCAGACTCGCGCGAGTTTCGGTCGGTGACGGGTGGGGTGATGCACGTTTCAGGGGGAGCGACACGGGACCTGATCGATTTTCAAAGTGACAAGCTCGCTCCGCGCGTCTATCAGATCACCATGCAATCGACGCTGGGAAAAGGAGAGTTCGGTTTGCTCCCACCTGGCGCCTACGGCAGCTCAAATATGGGCAGCAGTGGCAAAATCTACTCCATGAGCGTGCCCGAATAGTCGGACCGCGGAAACCCACAGCCTCAGCATTCCCTGCGACGTAGCACTCCGCTCAAGGAGCAAAACGAACCTGGTCCGCTATGCTTGTAAGGGGGCACTCGCCCGCAATGGACAGGCTCCCCCGCACCTATGCATAGACGCACGCGACGAACGCTCTTAATAGTGGCCGGGGTCGTGGTCCTGCTGGCAGTCGCCGTCTTTCTGCGCTCCAAGGCACCCCCCGAAGCCGCGCGCCTCCTGCCCGAGTCCGACGGCATCATTTACATCCACCTCAGCCCCTTCCGCGCCTTTTTTCATAAAGACCTGAAGCCGCCCGCACGCGTGCCCGAGTATCAGCAGTTCGTCGATGCCACTGGCATTGATTGGGAGCGCGATCTCGACCAGGTGGCCATCGCCTTGCATCGCATGCCCAATCCCAACGGCCCCAACGGCCCGGTTGCGTATTCCCTTGTCCTGGTCGGCAAGCTCACAGGCAAGCGGCTGAACACGTGGCTCGAGGCGCACGCAGCCTCGAGCGAGAACTATGCAGGCCACATCATCTATTCCGTCCCGTCGGACGGTCGCACCGTGCGCGTCGCCCAAATCGGCTACGACATGATCGCCGTCAGCAACACTCCTACGCCGGAGCAGATTCACTCCATGATCGACCGCCATCGCACCGCCGCGCTGCCCTTCGCCGGGTCGTCGCTGCTGTCGCATCACTTCCATGAGGTGCCACTGCTTTCGTTGGCGTGGGGCGTCGGCCAGATCGGCCTGCCGTTCTCTGAAAGCGGTGCGATCAGCGTCTTTGGTGTTGCGCTGCCCCTCCAGGATGGGGCCACCATCGTCGCCAGCGTAACGCCGACTCTGCCGCTGGCCGGTTCGCTGCGCATGCGCGTGGAGGAGATCGCTCCGAACGAAGAGGATGCCGAAAGCCAGGCCGCATCGCTCAACCTGCTCCTCTCCATGGCTCGGCGTGTGACTGTTCCGCTGGCCGCGAATGGCGCCAACAACGGATTGCGAGAAGTGCTCAAGACTGCCCAGGTCGCGCAGAAGCACGATCGCGTCGTCGTAACTGCAACATTGACGCCTTCGATTCTCAACGGAATCGCCGCGGGAATGAATTCCGCACAGTCGCCGGAAACAGAGGCCATCCAGGGTGCATCGAAGTAAGCAGGCACATGCGTGAGCCAGGACTTCTGCAGCACAAGGAATAATGTTCAACCCCGCGCAAACTCCAATTCACTTTCATCGTGCAGCACAAAATCCCTGCATAAACCGAATCGAATCGCTCGTAACTGCGTCCCTTTGATGAAAGCATTTTCACCCTTCTCGTGTAGAGTTGTTACGCCGAATTTTTCGCTGCATCCCACAGCCATTTCCGATGAGAGGTCTCATGCACCTGCCCTTCCGTATGCCCCCGTCGCTCGCCGCTCTGCTGCTTCTGCCTTGCCTCTCCGCCGCCGCTGCCGATTCGCCGAATCACCCCGTCCTCACCGGCCAATCGGCATTCACTGACGCGCTTCACGAGTCGCCGGGCACCCGCCGCCACGTCACAGTCGGCGATCTGCCTGCACCCGCCCCCGAGCAATCGGTGGACAACGGACCGACCGTGGTCGCGCGCCCCGCCAACGCTTGGCCCATCTCTCCCAAAGGCTTCAAGGTCGACATGTACGCCACCAACCTCGACAATCCGCGCCTACTGCGTGTCGCGCCCAACGGAGACCTGTTTCTCGCTGAAAGCGAAAGTGGCAAGATCAAGGTCTTTCGCGGCGTAGGCCCCGACGGCAAGCCGCAACAAACCTCCGTCTTCGCCACCGGCCTCCATCAGCCCTTCGGCATCGCGTTTTATCCCGCGGGGCCAAACCCTCAATGGATCTACATCGGCGACACTGACGCCATCGTGCGCTTCCCCTACAAAAACGGCGATCTGAAAGCGACCGCCGGCCCAACGCAGTTAGCCGACCTCCCTGGCGGCGGACGCCTTCGTGGCGGCGGCCACTGGACCCGCGACGTGATCTTCTCCAAGGACGGAACGAAGCTCTTCGCGTCGGTCGGCTCGCACTCCAATGTCGATGACAGCGACACCCACCCCGAAGAATTTCACCGCGCCGACGTGCTCGAGTTCACGCCTGAAGGCAAGTTCATCAAGGTGTACGCATGGGGCATCCGTAACTGCGTCGGTGAAGCCATTAATCCCCTCACCGGCGAGCTCTGGTGCTCCACCAATGAACGCGATGGCCTGGGCAACAACCTTGTCCCGGACTACGTGACCCACGTGCAGGAAGGCGGCTTCTACGGCTGGCCCTGGTACTACATGGGCGGACCAAGCGGTGGCAGGCAGGACCCGCGTCACCAGGGCAAGCATCCCGAGTTGCAGGCGAAGGTCCTCACGCCCGACATCCTTCTCAACCCGCACTTCGCATCTCTCGAGATGATGTTCTACACCGGCTCGCAGTTCCCTGCCGAGTTCAAGGGCGACGGTTTCGCCTGCGAACACGGCTCATGGAACCGCGCCCAACGCTCCGGCTACGAGTGCATCCGCTTGCCCATGCACAACGGCCACGCGACTGGAGAGTATGAAGACTTTCTCACCGGCTTCGTCCTGCCCGATGGCTCCGTCTGGGGCCGCCCCGTGGGCATAGCGCAAGCTCCAGATGGCTCTCTCTTCGTGTCCGACGATGGCTCTCGCACCATCTGGCACGTCAGCTACGTCGGACACTAGCCGTGCCGGCAACTGCGCTCCGCGCGCGACTGGATCGTGTCATCGACTTTAGCGCTCCCCCAAGCGCCAATCCGCGCGAAAATGGGTGCCCCAGGTCTCGATGCCGGGGTCCCCAGCGACAGGTCCTCGTCGTTGGGGTGGTCTTAGACCTGGGAAAGCACGCACCAAAACCTGCCTCTGTCATCCTATGAAGGTCGTCCGCCATCGCGGACGACTCCAGTCGAAGGACCTGCGGTTCCCTCTGCCGAAAGAGTAGAAGACAGCCCAATCCCCGAAGAGAGCCCTGCGCGCAAAATCCTGCCGGGACCGCTCGTAATTCAGAAACTGCGCAAGAGAAAATCTCGTGCACTCGCGAGCACTTTCTCTCGCATCGCGGGCTCTGGCAGCATGCGCGCGATTTCAATTGCCCCAATCATCGTGGAAAAGATCGAAAAGAAAGCACGCTCTTTGTCGGCAGTTCGCTGGCCCGGCATAAAGGGAAGCATTCGATCCTTGTAGTTCACAAGCTCGGCAAAGATCCGGCCTCTCATCCTCTTGTCGACCCGCGCCATTTCTGGGGCAAGTGCTGGCAGCGGGCAGCCGCGCTCAACGTGATCGCAGTATTCCGGGCTTAGATAGGCTTTCACAATCGCCTTCCACGGTGTCTCAGTGGGCGACTGTTCGGCGGCATGAGCTAGGTTGTCGGCGATCTCTCGGAAAGCCTCGCGGAGCGACTCCAAGAGCAACTCGTCCTTGCTCCCGAAGTGTTTGTAAAAGCCTCCGTGCGTCAGACCGGTGTCGCACATAACCGCCGCAACCCCCGCGCCATTCAGGCCCTCGGCGCGTACGCGTCGCGAGGCGTCTTTCACAATCTTCTGATGGACTTCCGCTTTATGTTCAGGTCGGTAACGCATGGCTCATTTTAGGATGCTCGGGATCATCCCACGATGCTACCGGCCCGGGGCCAGCAAAAGAAAGTTCGAATCCATAGGATTATATACATCATCCTATGCAGCGAAAGGAGAATTTCCAATGTCTCAACCGATTCTGATCACCGGCGCAGCCGGCGGTTCACAGGGATCAACTGGACGCCTAGTCGCGGGTCTCCTGCGCAAGCAGGGCATTCCCGTTCGCGCCTTCGTCCACAAGCTCGATGCCCGGTCCGACGAACTCCGTCTACAAGGTGCGGAAATCGTCGAAGGGGATCTCCTCGACCCAGCCTCGGTCCAGGTGGCAATGAAAGAAGTGAAGCGCGCTTACTTCACCTACCCGGTGGCCGATGGGCTGCTTGAGGCAGCCACCATCTTTGCTGCAACGGCTCGCGACGCCGGCCTGGAATTGGTGGTGAACAATTCGCAGTTCCAGGGCACGCCCGATGATCCCGCGTTTCGCGATCTCCAACGCGCTCCCTCATTCCGGAATCTGCAGCATCGACTGGCCGACCGTATCTTCGACTGGGCGCAGGTCGGCGCAGTTCATCTTCAGACGCCCCCCTATTACGAAAATGTACGTGCTCTTGTCAGCCGGAGCGTGGCCGACCAAAATGCCGTCTTCCTGCCGTGGGGTGATGGCAACGCCGTTATTCCACTCGCTGGTGCAGAGGATGTATCCCGCGCAGCCGCAACTCTTCTCGCTGGCTCCGGTATGCCGTCCGAGAAGATATACCCTCTGGTGAGCGAAACACCAACAGTGCGGGAAATCGTCGCAACTCTGGGTAGGGCAATCGGGCGGGAGATTCGCTATGTGCCAATCACAGACGAGCAGTGGGCAGATGCAGTAAAAGAGCGACTCAATCCTCACGCGCTCGATCATCTGACCCACCTTTGGCAATACTTCCGGAATAGTAAGGAACACCGCCAGGCTACCAATGCGATTCGTGAGGTCACTGGCCGGAATCCACAGTCGCTGGAAGAGTTCTTCCAAGCGAACGCCAAATCTCTCGGCGCCGCAGGTCAATGAAACAGCCTTTCGGCGCGATTCGAAGAAAATCTGAGCCTATGGGATGATCTATATCATCCCATTCCACAGGAGGTCCCAATGTCACCGCAAACACTCTTCCTACTGCAACTCGTTTTAGGTTATGTCGCGTGCCTGCTTTGGTTCGGCACGTACATTCTGCCCAAGGTCAGGTCGATGGACCGATTTGAAGCGCACCGCGTCATCGCGACGCTGCACAGTTTCCGCTTCTTCGCACTCGTCTTTATCCTTCCAGGCGTCATCGGCCCAAATCTGCCCGCGAGCTTCGCCGTGTTCGCCGCCTATGGCGACTTTGCGACCGGGTTGCTCGCCATCCTGGCGCTTCTCACGGTAAGGATTCGTCCCCTATTTTGGCTGTTCGTCGTCGCCTTCAATCTCGTGGGCGCGGCCGACATCATCCTCGACTATTACCACGCGATCCGGGCCGGGCTTCCCGCGCTAGCGGGGCAGCTGGGTGCCGCCTACGCGGTCCCGATCATCTACGTACCCTTGCTGACGATCACGCACTTCGTCGCTTTCTATTGGTTGGTGCGTCCTCAACCCAAGGCGGCACGGGCCCTTGACGTCGGTACGGGCCGCATCCCAGATTGAACCTCGCCGAGGTCTTCCTCGGCGAGGTCGGCAGCGCCGGCATCAAGTAAATCTGAACTGCCTGAACGATTCTCATTCCCTCCCACGCGCCGCATCGCGTAGTCCATTTCTGGAATTATCCGCCTACTTCCCCTTCAGTCCCAGCGCCTCCACCGTAGCCGGATCGACAACCGATTTCTCGTTCGCATCCTTCACGGCCACGCCAAAGCCGTTGTGATAATCCCACATCGCCCACCCAATGCCATCGGCCTCGAGCGCAGTGCGCACATCGCGCAGCCACGCCAACCGCGACGTAGGTGCCGTCACCTCGCGATATGCGCCGAATTCATTGCAGATGAGCGGCACGTTGTTGTCGTGTGCCCATGAGTTTGCTTCGTCAATCATGAGGCGAATGCGGTGCGCGTCCCAGTGATCGAGCCAGTAATTTTCCAGCTTGTACCGATCGGCGGGATCGGGAACCTGCTTCACTAGCTCTGCCATTGAACTTTCCGTCGGTGGATACGGAATGTCGTGCTCATAGATCCAATACGTCGCGCCCCAGCTCGCACCCTGGTGTGTAAACTCGTGCGGATCGTAGAAGTGGAAGTTGTAAATCACGTTGCCATCGGGCAGCGGATGTTGCGTGAGCAGGTCCACAATGTCTGAATAATTCGGCCCGGTGGCGATGATCGTGTGCCGCGGCGCCGCTTCACGAATGGCAGCAGCCACGCGCGCTTGGATGCCCGCCCAACGATAAGGATCGTTCTCTTCCGGCTCATTCATGATTTCGAAAAACACGCGCTCCGGATCGCGATTGGCATAATGCGCAGCGAGCCTTCGCCAGAGTTGAACAAACCGATCCACGGATGCGTTGTTTGTGCGAAAGCCCTGCTTGTACGGTTCTTCGGGATGCAGATCGACCTGCACGGCCATGCCGTCGGCAAGGATGGTATCGAGCGCGCGATCGAGACGCGCCATGAATTCCGCATTCAAGCCATCGGCACCGCGCGGATACTGCTCGAGCGGTGTTGCGTCAACGCTGAGGCGCACGTTGTCAAAGCCCAGCTTCGCGATGGTCGCGATGTCTTCGGATGTTGTCTCGGTGTCCGTGTGGTGCGCAGAGTAGTCGGGCGCGTTTTGCGAAAACCAGTGCGAAACGTTGATGCCCCGCTTCAAGTGCTGCGCGCGAGCGATGGCTGTTCGCAGATCCGCAGCACGATCGGGAGCGCGGTCCTGCGCGACCGCAGCAAGAGAGAACGCAAGAAGGGCGATGAGGCAACAAATGTGAACGCGCACGGCGGAGTCTCCTTACAAAGGGCAAAAAATGCCCGAGGTAACGATATCACCAACCGACCGGGGAAGGCTGCTGGACCAGTGAACAGAATCGTGGAAAACAAAAGCGGCCCGCTGAGGAGCCGCTTCTGGTTTTCAGAAGATTGCCGCTTATTTGCTCGAGATGGGGTTCGAGACGCTGCTCAGTTCCGCTTGCGCGTAGGTAGTGCGCAGATACTTATGCGGATTCACAGGCACGTTGTGTACGCGCACCTCGTAATGGAGGTGGGGGCCAGTAGCCCGGCCAGACTGTCCGACATAGCCAATCACCTGGCCGCGCGTTACGTGTTGTCCAGGCACTACAGCAATTTCGGAAAGGTGACCATATATAGTGCTCAAGTCATGGCCATGGTCGAGGACAATCTCTTTGCCATAGCCTGAAGCGGTCGAGGCCCCGGTTACGTCACCATCGGCGGCTGCCCGCACCGGCGTGCCATACGGCGCGTCAATGTCGATGCCTGTATGGAAGGCGCCTTCTCCGTTGAATGGATCCTCGCGCTCACCGAAGCTCGAAGCAACACGGCCCTCAATCGGCCAGAGCGATGGGGCGTCGGCGAGTTGCGTCCAGTCTCCGGTAAAGGAGGGCGTCAAGCCGCCTTCGAGGGCGCGCGTGACACGCCCGGACATTGCCTGTTCCCGCAACGCGTAGAACTGGTCAATGGAGAGCTTGACTGCCTGCTGGTTGACCTCGTCGCTGAGGGCGAGGCTCTGTGGTGTGGGCGCGGTAATAGGATTGGCTGCCTGCTGTTCTGCATTGAGCTTGTTTTGCCGCAGGCCATAAAGCGTGGTCACTTCGCTTGCCAACGCGCCGAGCGAGGCGACCTGCACATCTCGATCGTGCGCGATCTGCGCCATCTGCTTGTAATTTTTGCGAAGGGTTTCGCGCTCCTGGCGCACCTGGTTGTAGCTCTCCGTCTTGAGCAGCATGCGCGTGTACGATCCAGCCAGCCCGACGATAGTGAATGCACCCACAAGCGCGGCCGCGACGAACCCGTACACGTAGTGAAGAGGCAGCGGAATCTTCCGCACCCTGCCATCTTCATCCCTGGCAACAAAAAGAATGTAATAGCGTTTCCGCAGCATAATCTTCTCTCATTCCCGCATCTGGGAAGGCTGCAATTCGCCACAAACCAATCGAACAGCGAAAGGCTATAGGGGGCTCTTGGGGGAGTCCGCGAAAACCGATGAAAGGCCCCTGCGTGGGTGCTCTTTCTAGGAGGTTCGGATTAGGCTAACAAACGCCATTCCGCAGGGTCAACGAGATTAACCTGAAATTCTATTGTCTCATGCGCCAAGAGTCCCTTATCCCAGCCCTCCTTTGGTTTCTTTTCGCAGCGACCGGTGGCCAGTTGCCCTATTCTCATAGGGATGCGCAATGATCAGGAACCTTTTGCCGCGAAAGGCGCACCCGGTGAACGGGCGCTCATTCAGCGAATTCGTAGCCTCACAGGCCGTAAATCCTTCGCTGGGCTCGCCTTAGGAATCGGGGATGACTGCGCATTGCTAGTGCCGAAACCCGGTGAGCAAATCGCCATAACGACCGATCTCTCCATCGCCGGCCGCCATTTCAAGTTAGAGTGGCATCCGCCGGAAGTGGTTGGTTATCGGACGCTGGCACGCGGCCTGAGCGACCTGGCAGCCATGGGCGCAAGACCGCTAGCAGCCTTTCTTTCCTTAGGGTTACCGTGCGATCTGACAAAACGAAAAGGACGAAGAAAAGCCTGGATTGACGGGTTTTTCGAGGGCTTGCTGGCACTGGCCGAGGAGCACAAGACCCCGCTGGCAGGCGGCGACCTGGCGGAAGCACCCACCGCCACGGCGGACATCGTGCTGGTCGGGGCTGTTCCCCGCGGACGGGCTTTGCTTCGTTCCGGCGCACGGGCGGGAGACCTGCTCTACGTGACGGGCGCGCTCGGTGGTGCGGCAGCCGGTCTGGCAGAGTTGGGCAAGCTCGCGGCAGGATCGGGAGGAAAGGCGGGACCACTCCATGTGCCAAAGCAATATCGGGAACTGCTTGTCGCACATTTCCATCCGCAGCCTCGCATCGCGCAGGGATTGTGGCTGCAGCGCCGAGGACTGGCGAGTGCGGCAATTGATTTGAGCGATGGGCTTTCGACAGACCTGACTCACCTCTGCGAGGAATCGGGAGTGGCTGCCGAGATCGATGCAGGTGCTGTCCCTGTTTATCGGGGCGCTACATTCGAACAGGCTCTCCATGGCGGAGAGGATTATGAACTCCTGTTTGCCGCGCCGGCAAAGGCACGCATTCCGAGAGAAATTGCCGGGGTTGCAGTGACCCGCATCGGACGGCTCTTGCGGCGTCGCTCTGGCCGGGCACCTATTACGCTGGTAAGCGATCGAGGAAACCAGCCGCTCGAACCTCAGGGTTGGCAGTATTTCTCCTGAAGTCGAACGCCCTTAACTCGGAGCGGCCGCTCTAAAATCCGCCAGGCCCTTTCACTGGCGGCCCCGAATAGTGAACGTGCACCAGACGCCAACCCTTGCCGGCGAGATTCACGTACACCTGGCTTTCTCGTCCGGTGGTGTGGACCAAGGTCTTGCCGTCGCTGCGAAGGGTCGCTACAAAATCCCAGTCGAACTCCACCACCGCTGCGTCACCATAAAGGTGAATGCTTACATCGCTCACATTCTTTAACGTCCGCTTTGAAAATGTCTGGCCCATCAGCTTGTCATAGACCACGGAAGCGATCTGATCCCAGCCACGTTCATGCCCTTGCGGCTCGATGAATGTCGCATCCGGTGTTGGTGACCAGACCGTTGCACCTAGCGACGTATCGGCATCGTCGATCGACTGCATATAGTTTTCGACCTGATGCCGGATCTCCGCCATCGCCGCGGAATCTTGCGCCGTTTTGGTTTCCTGGGCCTGCATAGCGAGGCCGGAGGCGCAAACGCACACACCAGCCGCAAATGCTGCAACAAAGATCTTCCTTATGGTCATGACTTCCTCTTGGCGCGTTCTGTTGCAGTCAGTATGCCACTGTGAATTGCTGAAGCAGGTGCGCAGGAAACTCCAGTTCATCGACCAAGGCAACAGAAAAATCCTCTGCCGAGATGCGGCTCTCGCCCTTTTCATCGGTCACAAGGCTCGTGCCGCCCAGGCGAAACTTTCCTGTGCGTTCTCCTGGCTGAATGAAAGCTGCCGGGCTCAGGTAGGTCCAATCGAGGTTTGATTCCTTCAGCACCGGCAGCACGTCGCGATGTGCAAGGGCAATGCCCTTCCATTGCTCCGGAAAGTTTGGAGCATCGACCAATTGAACTCCGGGTGCCACCTCCAGGCTGCCTGCACCGCCCACCACGATCAAGCGCTTCACGCCGGCTTTGGCAAGGCCCGCCAACAGCGCGCGGGTTGCCGACACCACAGATTGCGGATCGTCTTGCGGAGGCGCATACGCGCTGATGACCGCACCGGCGCCTTTGGCGATTGCCGCGACGCTCCCCTCATCGGTTACATCGCCCTTTACGGCCTTCGCGCCTGGCGCAGTGATCTTCTCCGGATGGCGGGCCACGGCCGTGACCTGGTGCCCCCGCCGCAACAATTCCTGCAGAACCCGCGAGCCGATCATGCCCGACGCACCAAAAAGAACCACGTTCATGTATTTGTGTCTCCTGCCGGATGAGATGTTCGCGCGAAGAGAAAGAACCAGAATGTGCGCTCGACTAGGGCAGATAGGAACATTCTGTCGGCAGTGCCTCCAGCCTCTCAAGCCAAGTATTGAAATGGGGGCATTGGAGGCGCATTGAATGTAATCCAATTTCAATCGCAGCGATCACGCCGAAGAGTGGCTTTTCATATTCCGGAAACAGACGAATGATCCTTTTCGAAGGGGCGGTTTCAGTCGAATCGTTAATATCCTCTGGGCTTTCAAATTCCCGCCGAATCGCCTGTATTTCCCGCGCCAGCTCACCCTTTCCAATCCCATGAGCAAACCGATCAGGGTCGCTGAATAACAGTGCCTCGAACTCGTGCATCATGACCAGCGGAACGAATCCCCGCGGATCAAAGCGCTCTCCGAGCTCACGCCAGACGTCCTCGAAGAGCGCAGTCTCCACACATTGAGCCTTCTCCGAAGTTGATCGCTTTTCCTGAGCGTCTCCGCGCCCAGGCCAGTCGTGCGGCATACCGTAATAATCCACCAGGGTTGAGGCAACCGCACCTGCGTCCTACTTGAGGTGCCGCAGAATGTCGTTCCGAGTCGACTGCCAGCTGCGAATACCGCCGCGTCTGCTGCGAAGGCGCGGATTCCCGACTAAGCGAGCACTGACGGAGCCGTAACCAGCCTGAACCAAATGATCTCGCAGGACGTTTCGAACAAAAGTCTCTTCCGTCTGGCCCTCTACATGGATGAGTAGCCGTGGCATCGTTATTCTTTCACCGGTCTTCCAGCGAGCTCACCCTTCTCCCAAAGCTGCCCCAGGCTGTAATCCCGGAGCCATTCTGAGAGTGGTTCAGGTTCCAATCGCCTGATTTCCGTGGCTCCGTTCACGCGATCGGCGACCAGGATATCTTCCGGCTCGAAGTAATCCAGCAAAAGCGGTGACTGGGTAGCAGCAATCACCTGCGTCTCCCGCGATGCTTGCCGTATCAGGGAAGCAAGCAATTCGATTGCATACGGGTGCAGCCCCAATTCCGGTTCGTCGACAAGAATCACAGCAGGGCGCAATTCAGCTGGCTGCAAGAACAGCGTCGCGAGCGCGATGAAACGCAACGTTCCGTCCGAAAGCGACGAGGTATCGAAGTAATCGTCCGCGCCGACATGCCGCCATTCAAGCTTGATGGTGCTGGAATTCTGCGCGAGAGGTGCGAGTTGAAAGTCATCAAAGAACGGCGCAACATTCTGGACAGTCTTGCGAATGAGTTCGTACGATTCCCGGTACTGTTGACTCAGCCGATAAAGGAACGCCACAAGATTGCTTCCGTGCTCTCGCAGACTGCGGTTGTCGTCAACCTGGTTGGTCCTTCTTAGCGGCGAACTATCGCCAGTGTCGCGAAATTGATAACGTCCGTAGGACGGGCTAGCCAGCTCCTGTCCTTCCCACGCGCCTCCCTTAGAAGAAACTCCAGATAATGTTGCCATTCGGGGTAAGTTATATTCACTCTTTGCTAATTCGTCGTTGGCAGAATATAGGTAGTGCGCAACGAGGATTAGACCATTGCCGACGAACAACTCGAAGTCAATGCGGCTTGTAGTCTTTGACCCAAAATGCAGAATTCGGTCGGCGCCGCCCCTGCGCGCCACATAGTCCTTCAGTCGTCCAGCTTCGGCCTCACTCAGAAATACGAATGATTCGAGAAAATTCGACTTCCCGGAACCGTTCGAGCCAATGAGCAGATGACCGGACGCAGATCGAGATTCTTGATGGAACGAATGCTCCTGAAGCCCTTGATCGTGATCGAACGGAACGCATCGGAGGCCATCGTATTTCACCCTTGTCGCTTTCGATTAGGATAGCGCGGCGTGCGGGGAGGCGGTCGGATCAGACTCCGCATGGAGCACAGCTAGTTACATGAGAGGAACGGGCACTGCGCAACTGTAGGTACGTTCACACGCTTTGAGCGGCTATGATCAGAACGTCATGGAAAACGAAAAGGTTCGCGTGCGGTTTGCTCCCTCTCCCACGGGGCTGCTGCACGTGGGCAACGCGCGGACGGCGCTCTACAACTGGCTCTTTGCGCGCCGCTCCGGAGGAGACTTCATCCTCCGCATCGAGGATACTGACACCGAGCGCTCCCACCCGCGCTTTGAGAAACAGCTGATTGAGGACCTGCGCTGGTTGGGTTTGGATTGGGACGAAGGCCCGAACGAGCCCGGCACGAGGGGCATAGGGAAAGGGGAATTCGCTCCCTATCGCCAATCCGACCGGCTGGACATCTACGCAAAACACGCGGCAAAGCTGTTGGAGGATGGAAAAGCCTATCGCTGCTTCTGCTCAATTGAAGAGCTGGAGGCGGAACGCAAGTCGCTTTCGGAAAGGCAAATGCCCCAGGTCTACTCCGGCCGCTGCCGGAACCTGAGCGAGAAAGTGATCAAGAGAAATGTTGCGGCGGCCTTGCCTTTTTCGATCCGGCTGAAGATCGGCGAAGAGCCGCTGCGCTTTCAAGACATGGTGCGTGGGCCTGTTGAGTTTCAGGCGGAAGCGCTCAGCGATCCTATTCTCGTACGTTCCGGTACAGAGAAGGGCCCAGGAATCCCGGTTTACAACTTCGTCGTCACGGTAGACGACGCTCTGATGAAAATCACCCACGTGATTCGCGGCGACGACCACATTTCGAATACGCCTAAGCAGGTTGCGATTTACGAGGCCTTCGGCTGGCAGGTGCCGATGTTTGCGCATCTCTCCACCATTCTCGGCGCAGACCGCGAGCGGCTTTCGAAGCGGCATGGCGCAACATCGATCGCGACGTTTCGCGAGATGGGTTACCTGCCGGAGGCGATGGTGAACTATCTTGCGCTGTTAGGCTGGGGCGCTGAAGATGGCAAAACCGAAACCTTCACTCTGCCCGAGCTAGTCAAAACTTTTACTCTCGAACGCGTTACGCCTTCGCCCGCCATCTTCGACTTTGACAAGCTGAATTGGCTGAACCGCCACTACATCAAGCTCGCTTCGCCGGTGCGTATCGCAGCGCTGGCGTGGGAGTACTTCGGCGGACTCCTTCCTGAAAAGGATGACGCAAGCGACGAAGTCCTGGTGTGGTTTGTGCGACTGATTGGGCTGTTTTCTCCCAGCGTCGATCATCTCGATCGGCTCACAGCGAAGGCGCTCTTCATCTTCGGATTCGATCCGGAAGTGACGCGCTCCAAGCAGGAGAATGCGGAGATTCTTGCCGCTGATTCGGCGCGTATGGTGCTCGCCGAACTGGCCGATCGTGTCCGAGCGCATAGCCTGCCCGTCACGCCGGAGATTTTCAAGCAGTGGCTGGAAGAGGTTAAGCAGGCAACCGGAGTCAAAGGCCAGGAACTCTTTCATCCCATCCGCATCGCGATCACCGGCTCGCATTCCGGTCCCGAGTTCGACAAACTGATCCCCGTAATCGAGCAGGGCTCGACACTTGGCTTGAGCGTGCCCAGCATCCGGCAACGGGTGGAGCGGTTTGTTGGAGTCTAGCTCCGTGTCCCCAATTGCAATGGATTTGAGCTTTCCTCATCGATGGGAAGCGGAGGTGCTCGCGGCGCGTCCGATGATTCTGCCGACGCGTCATTTTTTTTATCCGCGCGATGCGGAAGAGGTGGAACGCGGCGCGCTAGAAGTGCTGGTTCGCCCCGATGCGGCTCCCGCGCAACGTCCGCCGGACGCGCAGTCCTCGCCCTGCGCGCAGCAGTCGCGGGGTGCGGAACCCTTTCTGGCAACGTGCGCGCTTGGATTCCGCGATCCGACGGTGCCCACCGGTCTCTGGTCTTCTCCAAAACCGGAAGAACTTTGCGCCGTGTCAGGCGGATATGCCTACTTGATTGACACGATTGCGCCGGAGCGGTTCACCATGATTCCGTATCGGCCCGTGCTTGCGGTGCGTGCGGTTCCAGATCACGGCTTGCTGCTGTTTGCCGGCCACCACAGCATTCTGGCGTGGGGCGCTGCGGGCCAAGCGTGGGAATCCGGCAAGCTCTCTGACGAAGGCGTAACGATCGCCCTAGTTGAGGGCGGCGTGTTGCACGGCATGGGCTGGGAGATGTTGACGGATAAAGAAACGATGTTTGCGCTAGACGTGCGCACGGGATTACCAGTCGATCGCTAGAGCTCTTCCCCGTTCTCAAATCTCGGCGTTTTGGGCTCAGGGTCATCCCGCAGCCACAACTCTTCTATTTGCAGGCAATATGCTCTCGTACGCCGCGTACACGCCTTCGAATACAGAATCCCAGCTGGCCGTGAGCGCGTAGGCCCGCGCGGCTTCGCGCAAGGCAGCATGCTTTGCGGGATCGCCGAGAATGCCGGAAACTGCCGTGGCGAACTCCGCGTCGGGCACGATACGGCCGGTTTCGCCGTCGCGCACAATCGTCTTCGGCCCGCCGTCGGGCGTCACGACCGCGGGAACGCCGCTGGCCAGCGCCTCCAGCACCACGTTGCCGAAGGTGTCAGTGTGCGACGGGAAAACGAAGAGGTCCATGTTGGCGTAAGCCTCAGAGAGCGCTTCCCCGCGCAGGACGCCGGTGAACTCCGCGTGACGCAGCCGCTCGCGCAACCACGCTTCGTCGCCGCCGTGACCAACAACGAGAAAACGAAAGCTCTTGTGCCCCATACGCTCCAGCTCATCCTGCACTTGCACCAGGCCGGCAATGTTCTTTTCGACGGAGAGGCGACCCACGAAACCAAGCACCTGGTCCCGGTCGTCGGGCCGGCGGTTGCGCTTTCCAGGATGAAAGAGTTCCGCATCGACGCCGCGCGGCATCAGGTAGCAAGGACGCTGTGTCATCTCCTCCAGCCGCCGGCAGAGCTCGAGATTGGGCGCGAACAGCACTTGCGCAATCGAATAGAACTTGGCGGCAGCCGCCATCGCAAGGTCTTCGATCGTCTGACCGGTTGCGGCGGATTGGCGCGGCGGGAGCAGCCGCAGGAACCACTCGGAGCGGCGCGCTGCGTATTCATGGATATTGGTGTGCCAGCTTGCGGCGAGAGGCAAATTCAGATGGTGGGCAAGACCCGCGCCGAGCATGCCGACTTCGCTCGGCCCCGTGATGTGAATCAGGTCAGGCTTGAAACGCTCGAGAACTTCTTCAATGAATGGAATGTGGCGTAGAAACGCGGGATCGAAGAAAAGATCCTTTTCGAGAGCAATGGAAAGGAAGCCGCGCGGTAGTTCCAGTGTCCAAACATTGCCCTCTTCGATGATGGCCTGGGTGCGGTCGCCGGCGCGCACGCAGAGAAAGAGCAGGTTGCGGCGGCGGGCGAATGCTTCGAAGTGGCGACTGGTGTGGGCGACTCCATTCACTTCGTGGAAGGAGTCAGGAAAATAGGCCACGCGCGGCACATTTGCGATCATACCCTGCTTGCCCTTGGAGAAAAAATCAGTCCCGCTCAGAATTTCAAGCCTATTCTCCCAAGGCTAGGCGCAGTTTTTGTGCATCGCTCCACGCAATCCGAAGGCCGCCGGAGACGGGCCCCATGCCCAGCATCGCCACCATGGCAATGGTCCAGCCAATCGCGCGAGGTGCTCGGCCTTTGGGCCAGATCTCTGTCAATGGGCGAACGACACCTTGCGCGTCTGGATGGTAGACGCGCTCATCCCAGGTCCGGGAGCCCTGCGGGAACTCCGGATAGCTGCGGATCGCGTCCATTGTCGACTGCAGAATGCGATGCTTCCACGGCTCCGCGTATTGGGGCATGAAGAGCACGTTGCTCTTCTTCTCCCGGCGGATCTCGTGGACAAACTCGGTAAAGCTGGTGGCATCGGTCAGGTTGATGTTCGCGTTCGGCTCCACACCGTGCCGATCACCACCGCTGATCAGCAGCATGTTCCATTGCGCAGCCAGTTGCCGCACGGCACGATTTTCATCCCAGTGGCGCAGGCCGTTCAGTTCCAGCGCGTGCAGCCATGTCCCATTTTTCTGGATGAATTCATTAACCAGGAACTCGTGCTTTTCCTGGCCAACCAGGTAGAGATCCCACATCGGGTGATTGAAGACCACCAGGACATTGGGCTCCTGGTGCAGCGCTGCCAGAATCTGTGTGAGTTCTCCATCGCTTGGATTGGCGGTGAAGTCTTCCAGCACGCGCATCCAGTCTGCGGCCCGGGCGCTGGGCAGGTTATGAATGCCGAGATGGAAGGACTGCACGCCGCCGTACGGTGTACTCCATTCAACCGAAACCGGAATGGCACGGGCGCTGGGCACAGTCCGCAGGAGCATCGGAGCATTGATGTTGTCGTGATCTGTAATTGACACCATGGAAGCCACATCGAGATTCTCGATTTGCCGGCTCTCCAGGTCGAAGGCCAGCTTGGGCGTCATAGGCGGCGTCCAATAGCTGTTCGCGTAATCGAGGCGGACACCGTGGGCTGCCTTCGATCGGCGCTCGAGCCGCGAAATAAACGGCCGGATCAGCGGGTACTGGTTCCCCAGATTGGCCAGAAAATCCAGAGTCTCTTTGGACTGGTTGGTATGGCTGTGCAAGGAGACACCGGAACGGAATCCCTTTGGAGCCTTCTGGTCGCGCCACAGGTAGTTGATGGTGGAGTTGGCCATGTCCCCTCCCTTAATCCGCGATCTGGCTTGAGTTTCCAGGATCAGTATCCCCCGGATGCCGTCAATATCGCGTTAAGAGAGTGCGAATGGGCCTTCAATTGGGGCAAGAATCAATTCAGTAACCAGAAATACCGGTAAAACCCGGGGAAATCCCCGCAAATCCCGGAGTTTGCTGCACTCCAAAGTGTGCATTCTGGATCTCGGACAGTGTCAGCACTTGCGATTTCGCTGCATCATCTGCTGTGCAAATGAGCGCTTGAGAGGTTTGGAATAGCTAGTCGTTCGCCTTGGCCATCTCCGGTCCCAGGAAGTCTTCGAGGGTCGCCCCCTGCATCACTTCCTGGGCTGGGTGCTCCGCGGCCGCCTCAGGGATCAGGTAGTTCTCGGTCAATCCCTTGCGCAGCATCTCGAAAGCCTCCTCCGGCGTGTCGGCAAATTGGAAGAGCTCCATGTCCTTGGGAGAGATGGCTCCGGTATCCACGAGCACGTCGAGATCAAAGACTCGCCGCCAATATTCCGGTCCGTAGATGACGACGGTGATTTTCTTCGCCAGCTTCTGCGTTTGCGCCAGGGTAAGAATCTCGAACATCTCGTCGAGGGTGCCAAAGCCGCCAGGGAAAACGACTAGCGCCTTGGACAGGTACGCAAACCAGAGCTTCCGCATGAAAAAGTAGTGGAACTCGAAGTTGAGCGACGGGGTGATGTAGGGGTTCGGCGACTGCTCGAAAGGCAGCTTGATATTCATTCCCACCGTTTTGCCGCCTGCCTCATGGGCGCCGCGATTGGCGGCTTCCATGATGCCGGGTCCGCCGCCGGAGGTGACAACGAAGCGATGGCGGCGCGAGGGAATCGTTTTGGCCCACGTTGTGAGCATGTGGGAGAGACGGCGTGCATCTTCGTAGTAGCGCGCCATTTCCACGGCAGCCACGGCGCGCTTGCGCTGCAGATCGGTGGCCTTGCCTGCGGCAATGTCGGGCGGCTTGGCTGGCTGCTCCTCACTCGGTGCGGGACGCGTGGAACCGGTGTTATCGAGCAGCTCCAGTTCGTGGTCAGCTTCTTCTTTGCCGCGAAAGCGAGCGGATCCGAAAAACACAACGGTGTCCTGAATGCGCTCGCGGCGAAAACGCGCCAGCGGCTCCATGAACTCAGCCACGATACGGATCAACCGGCCGTCGGCGCTGTTGAGAAAGGTGGGATTCTCATAGGCCAGCGGGGCGGAGGCGAGAGGCGGAGGTGTTCCGTTTCCGGGCAACCTCGCAACGTTTTCGGGGGCCGGCCCGGAATCGGGTGCTACCGTATCAGCCGGGAATTCTGCCGTCTGCGCTTTGGGTGCTGCTGGGCTGCTGCTTTCGCCTTGCGACGAAAGATCGAAGGTCGCGGAAGAGACTTTTTTCTTGCCCTGGTCGTTATTTAGGTCGCTCATGCCTTACCTGTTTCTGTTGCCGATGGCGTCTTTGAGCGCTATCCACAAATTCAACAATCCCAATCCGGATATGATGCCACGGACCGCGCCATTGGCCGCATAGATAGAGAGCGTCGGAAACTGGACGAAGAGTGGATTCTGGTCCCAGAAGAGCGGCGACCACGGCGCATAACAGACTGCCAGGCCGATGTAGATACGCAGCATCACGCGCAAGAAAAGTTCCGCGCGAATGAGCCATCGGGGAATCCGTTGTGGAGAGTGGGAAGCCGCCGATGCGGATGGGCCGTTCGACAGGGAACCCGGTTCAGGAGCCGGGCTCGCGGGCAACGGAGGCGATATCAATTCCGGCTGCTGAGACATTCGTCAATAAAACTTCCGGCATCCGGCCCATCAAGACTTGACTGGAACGGGGTGGCCGTATTGAAACGGTATCACAGCGGCGGCACCGGCAAAGGCCGATCCGCCGCGCTGGCCAAAACGTTAGTTCTGTGGTGGGATTGCCGGTCCATTCCGGGCGGCGTATTTTATTTGTGTGCGCGGATTCCTTTCCAAAGGAGACTCCCAATGAAGCGTACCGTCCTCGTTGGATCGACCCTTCTTCTTCCCGTCGCAATGTTAGCTGCACAGACCAGCACCACTCCGGCCACGAGCCTGGAGAACACTCAGCGCGCATCCAATTTCGTCATCTATCCGCCCGCGTCAACCTGCCCGGTGAGCATGCATGCACTGCAGGGGTCCGGGACCGGTTTGGTTGCCGTGCGCGGAGAACAACCCGTCGCGGTTTTCTCGCAACGGATCCATCTCATCCTTACTAATCCGAAATCTTCTAAGATTACCGGCGCGAAGGTAATGGTTTTTGGACTTTCCGGAAAGAATCGCATCGAACATGCATCGAGCGATCAACTTGACCTCACGAATCGGGACAGCGCGTCCGACCTGACAAGAACTCTTGACGTTACGTTTGCGCCGGAAGGCGAGAAGGATGTCGCAACAGACTTGGTCCTACCCGGCTTTACATCGGTCAACTCCATTCATCTGGAATCGATTCGCTATCAAGATGGCTCAACCTGGACCGTCGCAGGGCGGCAGGCCTGCCATGTTGCGCCCGACCCGCTGATGCTCGTCGCCGACCGGTAAAGTACACCTCACTTCTAGGAAATCTATGCAGACCGACGTGTACGAACTCCACGGCAAGCGCATTCTCGATTTGCCTGCCAAGGGGCCGCTCTTCTGCACCGCTCAAGACGCGGTCGATCTGATCGGCGAGGCGAAGTCGGCCGGAGCGAACGTAGTCGTCTTGCCCATCACCCGGCTTGACCCGGCATTTTTCCAATTGCGCACCGGAATCGCCGGCGAGATGGTGCAGAAATTTGTCACCTACCAGTTCGCCGCCGCAATTGTCGGAGACACAAGTCAACTCGAATCCGAAAGCAAATCTCTTCGCGATTTCATTCGCGAATCGAATCAACGAGGCTCGATCTGGTTCCTCGCCAACAAGGATGAGTTGCAGGCAAGGCTTGGAACGGCTACAGCAGATTAGGAAATGGTGTGGCCGGAGGGATTTGTTCTCAAGTTGACGCGACCAGCAGGGAGCGGCGACCCTGTACGATCTCAAAACGGACACAGTTTCCTAATCTGCTCTAATCGCACGTCTTGAGTCGCAGACGCTCTTCCGTTCGCCGGGCGACTTCTAAAAGCGCAGGTATGCGCCGATCATCGGTTCGGCCGTATGCGTGAACGCATCGGTGGATGTGTAGAGACGTGTGAGATCGGGCGCCTTGTAGAGATTGCGCGATATTGCAAACGTAGGCCCAGATGCGGCACTAAACCCCAGTCGAGCCCCGCCCCATAAATAAAGACGGGCTTGGTCGTGGTGTCGGTCGAACTTTGGTTGCCGCTGGGCACATCCAAAAGAAGACCAACGCCCGCAAGCGCGAAAGGCCTGAGATTCGCCAGCCGCACGGACGCCACCCAGTCACCCGAAATTTCGTGCGCGTTGGCCGAGACCGGCACCGGCGCAGGCGGGTTGCACGGCGGAAGCGTCCCAACGGGGCACACGACGCACCTCGCGGAATACACCTGGTTGGCCCGATTGAAGGAGTACGTTGCCTCGTAGCCGACCAACGGATTCGAGATATGACGCAGCTCGATCAGACCGCCAGCGGAATTCGATGGGCTTTGCGCTGTGCCATTGCCGTTGGTGGTCCCTGTGAAGGCGCCGTAGACACTCAATGCCACGTCCGTCTGTGCATTGGCGACTGGGCTGCCGAGCACGCCTAGCGCGAAGAATAGGCAAGCTGATTGAATCCATGATAATCCGCATATGGTCTCCTAAGAAGTGATCGGTTGCATTCAGTCGTGACCTTGCGGTGGTGACGGGAACGAACTCTCTTCCTGCAAATGATTGGACGCATTCTGCCGAGCATTGGTTTTCATCTCGCAAGCAGGTGTCCCGGTCTGATCCGGCCCGATCCCGGCTCGGAACTTTGCCGGGTTATTCTGTGAAGACCCTATGGACCGATGGCTCTATGGCACATTCTTAGCTATACTCACCGGCTCTTCGTTCTTCCTCTCGACCTACTTCACCGGCCAGGAGGGCTCGACGCAGGGGCTTGCCTACAAGGAGGAGCAGCCCGTGCGCGCCCTGCACGGCATGGTGGTGAGCGTGCATCATCTGGCTTCGGACGCAGGGGTTGAGGTTCTGCGCGAGGGCGGCAATGCCGTCGATGCGGCTGTTGCAACGGGATTCGCGCTCGCCGTTGTGCATCCTGCAGCGGGCAATCTCGGCGGCGGCGGATTTCTGCTGCTGCGCATGCACGACGGCAAGTCCACCTTCATCGACTACCGCGAAAAGGCGCCCTTGGCCGCCACCGAAACCATGTATCAAGACGCGCAGGGCAACGTGTTGCCCGCAACAAGCCCGCAATCGAGCGTGATCGGCTACCGCTCCATTGCAACGCCGGGTTCCGTGGCAGGGTTGGTGTATGCCGAGCGCAAATACGGCAAGCTAGGGCTGGCGCGCGTGATGGCTCCCGCCACCAAACTGGCCCGCGAGGGATTCGAGCTTTGCGCGGAAGAGGCAAACGAACTCGCCGATACGGATCTGGCGAAGTTTGCCGATTCGAAGCGCATCTTTCAGCGCGACGGGCAGCTTTATAAAGTGGGTGAAATCTTCAAGCAGCCCCAGCTGGCGCAGACTCTCGAACGCATCGCCGCAAACCCCGACGATTTTTATCACGGGAAAATGGCGCAGCAACTGATCGACGATCTGAAGCCGGGCGGTGCGCTGCTTACGCTCGAAGATCTGGCGCAATACAAGGTCGTGGAGCGCACACCAGTCACAGGCACATTCCACAACTACACCGTCCTCAGCGCTCCGCCGCCCTCTTCAGGGGGTGTAGTGCTGGTCAGCGCGTTGAACATACTCGAAGGTTACGATCTTGCATCGCTCGGCGACCGCACCGCTGCATCAATGCATCTGATCACCGAAGCCTATCGTCGCGCCTACATGGATCGCGCGGACTACCTAGGCGATCCCGATTACAACGACATTCCCGTCGCCAACCTCACGTCGAAGAAGTACGCCAATGCCTGGCGTGCCGGGATCGACTTGGAAGCGGCAACGCCCAGCGCATCGCTGCAGCGGCCCGCAGGCTTTTTGCCACCGGCTCCAACTAGTGCCGGCCATCGCCGCGTCGAGTCGCAAGATACCACGCACTATTCCGTTGTCGACGATGAGGGCAACGCAGTTTCCGTAACCACGACCCTGAACGACGGCTTCGGCTCGCATGTCACTGCAGGCTCGCTGGGATTTCTGCTCAACGACGAGATGGACGACTTCGCCTCGAAGATGGGCGTGCCGAATATGTTCGGGCTCATCCAGGGTCCAGCCAATGCGATTGCACCCGGCAAGCGTCCGCTCAGTTCCATGACACCGACGATCGTTTTGGAAGATGGCAAACTCCGCTACGTGCTGGGTTCACCAGGTGGAGCGCGCATCATCACCACTGTTGCGAATATCTTTCTCTCAGCGGCGGAAGGCGGGCTCAATATTCAGCAAGCTGTGGACGCACCACGTTTCCACCATCAATATCAGCCAGACAGACTCTATCTCGAGCCCGGCTTCAGTGAAGGCACTCTGAGGGATCTACGCGCCATGGGATACACACTCAGAATCCATGGCAGCTATTGGTCGAATGGCGAGTGCATCGCTGTTGATCCGAAGACCGGCGAGTTGGAAGGTGGCCAGGATCATCGCAGCCACTATGGCAAGGCAGCGGGCTACTAACTCCCGCGATAGCGCGCTCCGGAAATAGCGCAGCGGAGCAGAAGTAAAAACGCCTCAGTTTTCCATAGAAGAGTCAGTGACGCCTGTCACAGACATGGGCGTATGAAGTACGAAAGTTGTATTTCGTACCCTCGCTCCCGGCGATTCTCCCGACTCCACGATGCGCGGCTTCTTGCGGGCAAGGGCAACAACTAAAGGAAATGAGGGATTGAACCTTCATTTCAGGCATGAGACTGCATCAGGACTCGCGTTCGCTCCGCCAGAACCATGGCGACCGTCGCGAGGGGCTGCTTGAGTGAATCTGCGCATTCCAAACGGACTTCGTTTGGAATCCGAACCCGGCACTCTGAAAACCAGAAGCCTTTCCAGGAGGTTCCCCCAATGGTCCCCCACATCAAGCATGGTTGGATCAAACCTTCCACCATCCTTTTCGCCTCCGAGTATCCGCCCAATGAGAGGGTTTTTGCTTTCGCCCTTGCACAAGCACTGGAATCAGGGGCGGATCTCATCATTTTTCACGCTTACGATAGCCCCGCCTCATCCATGAGCGCGAGTTCCGGGACGAGGCATAGCGCCTATGCCGAAGCTCGAGCCGAGATGCTCCGCTTTGAGCCCCTCGCTCAACGCGCTCGGGATGTCGGGATTCAATGCAGAATCGTGGTCCGGGCTGGATTGGCTGTTGACGAAATTCTCGCCTTCCTCGAAGGGCGAAAGATCGATCGACTGGTGATGGGCGCGCATACTCCCGGCCCAATCGGCAAGCTGCTGGTGGGCTCTGTGACGGAAGCTGTGCTCCGCTCCGCCAGGGTACCGGTCAACATCGTCGGTCCGTTCGTGGTGGAGGACGCTTACCGCAGATTCGGCACGCGCACCATCCTGTGCTCAGTCGGCGCGGATGAGTCAAGCCACATGGTAGCGAGCTTTGCCGCAGAACTGGCCGTAAGGCACGAAGCCCGTCTGATTTTGCAGCAAGTCATCCCACCTCAGGAGTGCGTTGAGGTTCTCGCCGGGCGAAGCGGGGGCCAGCTGAAAGACGACCTCTTCGAGTTGATCCCGCTCCGGCTGCGGGACAAGGTTAGCGTTGAACCAACCTTCGTCATTGGCGATCCAACAGAGGAACTGCTCTACGAGGGTAGAGTCCAGAAAGCCAACCTGATTGTGCTGGGTGCCCAAGGCGCCTCACATTTTGCCGCAGTCACGCGGGCCGGGGTTGTTTACAAGGTGCTGGCCTACGCACGTTGCCCGGTAATGACGCTGTCGCCCCTGTTGCTGGCTCTGTCCCGCGGTACTGAAGGAACGACGCGTCCCGACACGGTCAACTATCTGGCGGGCGTGATTTAGACCGAAACGCGAGTCGCTGTATCGTTTTGGGTTTCGCGCAGCGTCGCAACTCACTCCGCGCGAACGACCCAATGACCAACGCCTTTACGCGATCGAATTCGCTTCCGGCGCTTCGACCGGCACCGCCTGTACAGGGGATGACTCCACGTCCACACCCGCTGCTCCGGAGGCTGGATGCGCGGTGGGTAGAAAGATGGAAAAGACCGTTCCGCTTGCGCCATAGCGCTGCCTGCTCCACACCCTCACATTGCCTCCGTGCCGCTCGACGAGCTGCGCCACCACCCACATGCCCAGGCCGGTTCCAGTCTCGGGTTTGGTGGTGAAGAACGGCTCGAAAATACGCCGCATGGTTGCGCGATCCATCCCCACACCGGAATCGCAGAACGTCACCCGCATTCCATCCACCGCGCGGTCGCGCCAGTTGTGCGATGGACGAAGCCGAATCACCATCTTTCCGCTTTGCGAGATGGCCTCAATTGAGTTGGCTACGAGATTCGCGAAGATCTGCTGCGCCTCGCTGGGCATGCAGGCGATAGCGACTTCGTTTGCTGCACGCACCTCGACCGTGATTCCGCCCGCCGCCAGCCTGGGGCGAAACAGTGCGATAACGCCCTCGACGACTTCCGAAAGCATCGTGATCTTCGGTGTGCCCTGCTGGCGGTGAAACTTCAACGTCGACTGCGTAATGAGCGATACGCGCAGCAGTTCGTCCAGCGCGTTGCGTGCATAGGCATGCGCTTCCTCGGCGGTGCTGCTCAGCGTGATCAGGTAAAGCAGATTCGTGACTGCTTCGAGGGGATTATTGATCTCGTGCGCAACCGACGCCGCCAATCTTCCCGCAACGGCGAGCTTCTCTGCGCGCAGCATCGCCTCTTCGGCGCGCTTGCGGTGCGTCACGTCGGCGACAACTCCCATGAGCCAGGTCGCGCGTCCTTCGTTGTCCCGCACGCATCGGCCTTGCGACTCAACCCAGCGCACAGTGCCGTCGGGCCATACAACCCGATACTGGCGCTGGAATTCGTCAGAATGCTCCATGTCATGGGCAAACGCTGTGCGCATGCCTTCTCCATCATCGGGATGGATTGCATCGAACCAGATCTGATTCCTGGGCTCGAATTCACTCGGCGCGTGGCCAATAATTCGGAACATTTCGTCGGACCACTGCACGGATTCGCGTTGCACATCCCAGGTCCAGAGCCCCATGCCGCTGGCGCGCAAGGCAATCTGCAGCGCCGCATCGCGATCGCGCAACGCCTCGCCCGCGCGTGCCCGTTCCTCTGCCATCTGCCGCTGGGTCTGGGCCAGAATGAGACTCTTCTTCAGTTCCTGCGCTTTCAATTCCGCGCGCTGATCGGCCCAGCGGCGGATCAACACGCCCAGCAGCGTGGACAACACCAGGAACAGCGAGAGCCGCATTTCCTCCCGCGCAAATCCGGTCGAAAACCGGAACTGCGCCTTGGTCAACAACAGGTCAACCAGGGTCACGTCGAGAATGGCGCAACCAAAACTCCCTGCCATCCCAAAAAACCATGCACTCAAAACTACCGTGGGAAATGCGAGTAGCAGAGGAAAGGCGTGCAGGGGCGCGATCACGTCGGTCAGACCAACCGACACGACGGCCGTAAGGCATCCAAGCAACGTGCGAATGGGCCACGAAAGGTGTTCGATTGCGATTGCGCTTGGTATCTTCAACGCTCGCCTCGATTCGCCGAAAAGTCGCGCAGAGTGTCCGAACGGAGCTAAATCCTCTCGCTGAATGGACGAACACACCATGCAAAGCTTGCGAGGCTCGCTGCCGGAATCTCCGGGTCGGTCGTCAGAAAGGGGTCCGGTGGGGGATCGCAGTGTCGGTAGCATAGGAAACTTGGGCTTCTCTGTCCAGTGAAATGACCGCAGAACATTCGTTGAACGGTTACCATACGCACCAACTACTGCAATACCACGTTGCGCGGTAACTTGTTGGAAGAATGCGACAATAGGGACAGGAACCGGTTGCGTCGTAATCAGTCGGGCACAGGGGAACCCCTTTCCATCATGCTTCGAGTCCTATCAACGCACTTATTTTTGAACCAGCGCCTTCACCCCGGATTGCTGGAAGTCGCCTCTCGTGGCGGCGCGCAGGGGGTGGAGGTCTTTGCCGCACGCCAGCATTTCGACTATACGAGCCGCGAACACGTGGGAGAAATTGCTGCCTGGTTCAGCTCGAATTCGCTCGAACCCTTCTCGATGCATGCGCCCATGTTTCCAGATCGCGAGATGGGCCGCGCCGGCGCGCCGGCAGTGAACGTGCTACACCCTGAGAAATCGCGGCGCATTGATGCCATGGACGAGATCAAGCGTGCGCTCGAGGCAGCGGAACGGATTCCCTTCAAGAATCTAGTGGTGCATTTGGGCGAAACGACTGACCTGTGGTCGCCGCGGAGCATTGAATATGGCATGACGGCTCTCGAGCATCTCGGTGCCTTTGCACGCCCCCTCGGCGTCCGGCTGCTGGTCGAGAACCTGTTGAGCGATGCCACCACCCCCGAGCACCTGCTGACGATTCTCGACATGGGCCACTTGCAAAATGTGAATGTTTGCCTCGATCTGGGCCACGCACACATCGATCCGGGCGCCGCGAAGGCGATTGCAACGCTCGGCAGCCGGATTGGCTCCGTTCACGTTCATGACAATCACGGGACGAGAGACGAGCATCTTTGGCCAGGAGACGGGACAATCGACTGGCCCGCGGTTGCAAAGGCTCTCCATGAATTGGAGACGCCCCCTGCGGCGGTCCTCGAAATCGGCTATACGCTCAACGATCCGCCGGCTATCCTTCCCGACCGCATTCAAAAGTCCTTCGAGCTCCTCTAAGAATCTGCCCCCGGGTGCGATGCCCGGTCGCGCGCCTCGCTTAGGAGGCTAGGTCTCTGACCGCTTGTACTTGTTCCATTTCCGTGCCCCATCCTTTCGCCTTTTTTCTGGCGAAAGGGTGGGAAAGCCCGAACCTCAAAGTGCGAATTCACGCGGTCAGAGACCTACTCGCAACGTCACCGAGGTAATGCCGCATCACCCGATTCGCAGCAAATCCACTTGAAGACAGCTGTACCGGCCTGCTCCTCTTAGAGAGGACTCATATTTCGGACCCTGTGTGAAGAAGGGTCCACCTTGCACGCCAATTTTCGGCGGGAACACCCTTCCTCCCTGCTCTGCTCCGCATTTCAAGTATTGGAGCAAGAAACCATGCAAAACCGGACATTCGCCTACATCCTTGGATTTGCGTTCCTTCTGACCGGATGCGGTTCCTTCACCATGAACTCCTCGAAAACCGGTTCGACCGCCAAATTGGCGATTACAACCTCGACGCTTCCCGGTGCGACCGTTGGCGCCGCGTACAGCAGCACGATTGCGGCTTCCGGCGGCACGACCCCTTACACGTTCAGCACAACGGGACTGCCGAGTGGGCTCTCGATCAACAGCACGACCGGAGCGATTACAGGAACACCGGCGCAAAGCACCGTGGGCACAACATCCGTTGTTGTCACCGCCACGGACACAAGTCTGCCGCAGCAATCGGCGAAAGCTACGCTCAGCCTGGTCGTGAGTGCGGCCCAGCAGGCGAACACACTCACCATCACAACAAATTCTCTCCCGAACGGAACGATCGGCGCGCCATACAACGCGACAATCGATGTCACTGGCGGCTCTTCGCCCTTTACCTTCAGTGCGACGGGATTGCCGAGCGGACTCTCGATCAACGCGACAACCGGCACCATCTCCGGCACCCCAACCCAGACGACTCCTGGAACAGCGAACGTAACCATCACGGTGACGGATTTCACGAAGCCGACCGCCCAGACTGCAACGGCGACTCTGAGCCTCACGATCAGTGCGGGACAGTCCGGCACGCTGGCCATCACGACAACGTCGCTGCCGTCGGGAACAGTGGGAGCATCCTACAGCGGCACGGTGACAGCGAGCGGCGGCACGACGCCCTATACATTCAGCGCCACCGGACTGCCAAGTGGATTCACGATCAACGCCACGTCGGGAACGATTACGGGAAATCCCACCCAAGCGGATGTGGGCCCGGCGTCCGTGATGGTCACTGTGATCGATTCGACGACGCCTACAGCGCAAACGGCGACGGCGAATCTGAATCTGAACATCGAAGCAGCAGGGTCGACTTCCGCCTGCAGCCAGATGAGTACCGGAAACAATGCCAGCCTCAACGGGTTTGTTCCCTTCCCTTCGACGAGCGCGTGGAACACGGACATTTCAGAGGCCCCACTCGATCCGAATAATGCTTCGATTACTTCAGCCTCAGGATTTGCGGGAGAGCATTTGCATCATGATTGGTCCTCGGTGGCAGGCGGCAACTATGGCATCCCTTTCGTGGTCGTCGATTCGAGTACCACGCCGCTGGTTCCAATCGACGTGGTCTCCTACGCCAGTGAGAGCGATGTCGCCATGGCTCCGTTCCCCATCACGGCGCCGATTGAAGGGTCGCCGGCAGATTGCACGGGCGGGCCGAATAATTATGTTGGGGACCAGCACGTGCTGGTGCTGGATCGCAACGCGTGCATGCTCTATGAAACCTTCAATACGGTGCGTTGCAAAGGAGCCTGGAGTTCGGACTCGGAAACGATTTGGGACTTGAAGAATTACGAGCAGCGCCCCTGGGGATGGACGTCGGCCGATGCCGCAGGCCTGCCCATTTTTCCAGGGCTGGTGCGGTACGACGAAGTGGCCGCCGGCGCAATCAATCACGCCATCCGCTTCACCTTGCCACACACGAAGAACGATGCCAACGGCGGCTATTTTGTGGAACCGGCAAGCCACGCAGCGGGCACCGACTGGGGCGTGAGCAACGTGATGGGCATGCGCATCCGGCTCAAAGCCAGCTTCGACATCTCCACCTATTCCGCGGCAAACCAGGTCATTCTGACGGCGATGAAGAAGTACGGCATGATCCTCGCCGACAACGGAAGTTATTTCTACTTCCAGGGTGTGCCCGATCCGCGGTGGGACGACAACGACCTGGTCAATCTGGATTCGATCCAGTCTTCCAACTTTGAAGTAGTCCAGATGACGCCGACGTATCCAGGCTACGATGACGCGACTGCGCCCACCGGAGCACCGCCCACAATCGGCCGCTTCGCGGCGTCGTCAACTTCGGTGACGGCGGGGACGCCGGTGACGCTGACCTGGAATACAACGAATGATTCGTACGACTTTATTGACGTGCTTGGCGGCGTCAGCGGCGGTAGTGTGAGCGTGAAGCCGGCGGCAACCACGACCTACACGCTGAACGCCACGAATCAATACGGCCGCTCAACAGCGACGGTCACAGTGACTGTGCACTGAGCGCTGCGAACTGTGAACTCTGAACTAAGAACTAAGAACTAAGAACTAAGAACTAAGAACTAAGAACTAAGAACTAAGAACTGCTTTTAGCATATTCTCGGCAGCTGCTCGCCAATCTGCGTAGGTATCACGCGATTCGCGCCCATCGCTGTCCGAGCCACAAGCATGCGCGGATGCTGCGCAGTGACTTGGCCGATCCGGGCCGCGTCCCGCCCCAACGGATGTGCGCGAAGCACTTGGAGTATTTGATCTGCCGCCTCGGGCGCGACAAAGAACACCGCCTTGCCTTCATTGGCAACATAAACCGGGTCGAGCCCCAACAGTTCGCAGGCAGACTGCACTTCGAGCCGCACGGGCAGGCTCGTCTCATCGATTTCAACGCCAACATTTGACGCTGCCGCAATTTCATTCAACGTGGAAGCGAGCCCGCCGCGCGTCGGATCGCGCATCGCATGCACTGCTTCTCCCGCGGCATCGAGAACTTCGGCAATCATCCCATTCAGCGCCGCGCAGTCGGAGCGAATCTGGCTTTCAAATTCCAGACCCTCCCGCACACTCATGATAGCCATGCCGTGATCGCCAATCGTTCCGGAGATCAGCACAGCATCGCCCGGTTGTGCGTGATGCGGCCCGACGTTGACGCCCGGCCGTAGAACGCCCACACCTGCCGTGTTGATGTAGCAGCCATCGCCATGGCCGCGCTCAACGACCTTTGTGTCACCTGTAACGATGCGCACGCCTGCAGTGGCTGCGGCATCCGCCATGGCATCGATGACCGCCGCTAATTGCGCCAGCGGAAAGCCCTCTTCGAGAATGAAGCTGGCACTGAGATACTTCGGCTCCGCGCCTGAGACCGCCAGATCATTCACGGTTCCATTCACGGCCAGCGCGCCGATCGATCCGCCCGGAAAAAACAGCGGCTGCACGACAAACGAATCTGTACTCATGGCCAGCTTGCCGGGACCCAACTCGAACACCGCTGCGTCGCCGAGATTTTCCAGAGCAGGATTGCGAAACGCTGGCAGAAACAGGTGTTCGACGAGCTCGTTGCCCAGCTTCCCGCCGCCTCCATGGCTCATCACGATGGTGAGATACCCAACCAGCGGCAGCGGACATACCCAGTTCGAAAAATCCGGCGCCCCGCTCTCAGACATGCGCCGCTCCACAAATCCTGGGTGCCCCAGGTCTCCCGGGGTCCCCGGCGACAGGTCCACGTCGCTGGGGTGGAGGTCCAGCTTTTGAGACCTGAGAAAACTGCCAAACCCCGTAGCTGAACCTATCCATGCGCCGCTCCGGACAATGCCGTGCCCGCACTCGCAAGTTCTTCCGCCGAAAGGAATCGTCCGTAGTTGAAGTAGGCCGCGCATGCGCCTTCGCTCGACACCATGGTCGCGCCCAGCGGATGCCGCGGTGTGCATTCCTTGCCAAAGGCCGGGCACTCGGCCGGTTTGATTGCCCCGCGCAGCACATCGCCCGAGTGGCAGAGCGGTGACTCTTCTGTGTGAATGCCCGAAATCTGGAAGCGTTCCTCGGCATCGAAAGCGCGATACGCATCGTTCAGCCGCCAGCCGCTCTTCGGAATGACGCCGATGCCTCGCCAGGCGCGATCCGTTACCTCGAAGACCTCCGCCAGCAACTTCTGCGCCGCACGATTTCCTTCGAAGGTCACGACGCGCGCATACGCATTTTCGACTTCGTGCCGGCCCGTCTCAAGCTGATCCACCGCCCGCCGGATTCCATCGAGGAGATCGAGCGGTTCAAATCCCGTCACCACAATCGGAACGCGATACTTCTCGGCAAGCGGCGGATACTCCCAATAGCCCATCACGCTGCACACATGGCCGGCCGCCAAAAAAGCCTGGACCTTATTCCCCGGCGAACTCATGATGGCTTCAATCGCCGGTGGCACCAGCACGTGCGACACCAGCAGAGAAAAATTCTTGAGACCGCGGCGCTTCGCCAGGTGCACGCTCATGGCGTTCGCAGGCGCGGTGGTCTCAAACCCCACGCCGAAAAACACCACCTGCCTGTCAGGATTCTTTGCCGCCAGTTCAACCGCATCGAGAGGCGAATACACCACGCGCACATCGCCACCCGCGCCCTTTATCTGAAACAGATCTGCATCTGTCCCCGGCACACGAAGCATGTCGCCGAAGCTGCAAAAAATCACGCCCGGCTGAGCCGCAATCGCCAGCCCCTTGTCAATCAGTTCGAGCGGCGTAACGCACACCGGGCAGCCCGGCCCATGCACCATCTCGATCCCGCCCGGCAACATCTGGTCGATTCCGTTGCGAATAATGGAGTGCGTCTGGCCCCCGCACACTTCCATGATCTTCCACGGGCGCGTCGTAATCTGCGCAATCTCCCGCGCCATGCGCTGGGCAATCTCGCCGTTCCGAAACTCGGTGAGGTACTTCATTGAATGCTGTTGCTCCTCACAACGCATCGATCCGCACCAACATGGGTGCCCCAGGTCTCGCGTTTGAGACCTGGGAAAGCAAGAATCTCAACTTTGAATCTTCGAGACCGACTCGACAGAACAGCTTCCGTCAGGGCAACTCGATTGCGGCACCTTCGCGGCCCGCGCAAACTGCTCTTCCTCGTCGGCCAGTTCTTCATCCAGGACGCCTATGGCGCGAAAGTCCGCGAGGGTCTTCTCGGCGGTCTCCTCATCGATCTTTGAGAGCGCAAACCCGACGTGGACGATCGTGTAGTCGCCAACTTCGACTTCCGGCACGTAGTCCAGGCAGACGCGCTTGACTACACCACCAAAATTCACGCGGCCCAGGCGCAGACCGCCCTCATTGGTTATTTCTTCCACTCGTCCTGGAATCGCGAGACACATGGCAACTAGGTTATACGCCTTTGACGCAGGCGTCAGGTGTGATTTAAATCACGCGAAGGCCAGCAGGCTTCCATTCGAAACTTTGGGGCCTATCAAAATCTGTAACTACTGGTATGGTCCGCCGCCTAAGCCCCTGGAGGGTGTAGAGGTGTAGCAGGAGGTGTTCCATGGAGATTCGCACCACGCCTGCAAGGTGAAAGACCGTCTTCCCTAAATCGAAAGTTTACCTCTGATTCTCGAATTGGCGGATTGCTGCCAGCCCGGAAGCTACGGAGTAGCGCACGGGTCACGGCCTCAGAAATAAAGCGTCATCGATGGCAGCCCGACCATGCAACCGAGCGCATCTCGGCGAGAGACCTTCGGTCTGCAATCGCCTTCTAGAGCGCCTTCCTCCCCTCATTCTCCGCCACCCGCGCCTTCACCATCTTCTTCACCAGCGCCGCCGGCAGCGGTTTATCCACGGGAAACTGCAACGTGCCTTTCGAGGTTCGGTAACCCTGCAGTTCCTCTTTCATCTCGTCGATGAGCGAAGCCTGCATGGGAAAAAAGCTGCAATGGTTCTTGAATGCCGCATAGCCCACCAGGGCCCCCTTGTAGCGAAACGCCGGCATGCCGTAACTCAGGCCCTCAGTCGCCTCCGCCGGAACGACCGATCGAATCGTCGCACGAATCTTCTCCAATGTGCCGCGCGCGGGCTCAGGCACCTTCGCCAAATAAACATTCACGGCGGCCTCGCCCTCTGCCGCTGCGCCGTCAAATTTCTTTGAAGCCTTCAACATCCTTCCTTTTTCTCCACGGACGCGCTAACTCCCTGCGTGGCTGACCCTCTGCTCCTTGAGATACTCCAGCCATTCCGTCATGCCCGCGCCGGATTTGGCCGACGTCTCAAAGACGCGAATGCCGGGGCGGATCGCGCGAATATTCTTCAAGGCCGCCTCACGGTCGAATTCGCACGGCTCGGCCAGATCGATCTTGGTAATCACCGCCGCGTCGGCGGAATTGAACAGCGTGGGATACTTCAGGGGCTTGTCTTCGCCCTCGGTCACGCTGAGCAGCGCCACGCGCACCTTTTCGCCCAGGTCGTAGCTCGACGGACACACCAGGTTGCCTACATTCTCAATGAACAGATAATCGAGGCCGGCGAGGTCCCAACCTTCGAGGTGCTTCGAGACCATTTCAGCTTCAAGGTGGCAAATGCCGTGCGTGTTGATCTGACGGACCGGCGCGCCGCTCGCCTCCAGCCGCCGCGCGTCGTTATCCGTTTCGAGATCGCCCACCAGCGCCGCCACACGCGCGCCACCTTCCCGCAGCGCTTTCAAAGTTCGCTCAAGGAAAGCAGTCTTCCCAGTTCCCGGGCTCGACACCAGGTTTAACACCAGGACACCTGCCGAGGCGAACCGCTGCCGGAGACCCGCGGCCAGCTCGTCGTTCTTCTTCAGGATTCCCTTCCGCAGTTCCACAATGCGCGTGGTCATGGCTCAACCGCCTCTTCCGCTTCCTCAATCTCGATGGACTCAATTTCCAATTCACGCCCCTGGCGCAATTCACTCACCGGCTCGCCACAATGCGGACAGCGAAAGCTCTGCAAGCTCGCAATCTCCCCATCGGCGCCGCACGCCCCGCAGTGCATGATCACCGGCAATATCTGGACCACCAGCTTCGAACCCTCCAGCAACGTTCCCTCCGTGGCGATGCCATAGCAGAACTGGAGCGAATCCTCGACGACCGCAGCCAGCGCACCCACCCGCAGGCGAACTTCCGTCACGCGCGCGCCGTGATAGACAGCGAGTGATTCAGTGACGGAGTCCACAATGCTGCCGACGATGGAGAGCTCGTGCATGACAGGAGGATTCTACGCCGTACCCACAAGTCCTTACGTGCCGGACCGCACTTGACCTGCGCGCGTAGCCCGCATTGTAAGATGGCGTTGGAGATCGATTTCCCCATGTCCCGCACCTTCGCGCCCCATCCGCAGACCGCATCGCGGCTCGTGCTGAGCGAGCTGGCGCCCGGCGTCATGCAGTCTGAAATCCGAGCCATGACTACGGAATGCGACCGCATCGGCGGCATCAACCTGGCCCAGGGCGTCTGCGACACGCCGGTACCCGCGCCGGTAGAAGCAGAAGCCCACGCCGCCATCCGGGCCGGCCACAACATCTACACCCGCCTCGACGGCATCACCCGCCTCCGCAATGCAATATCCGCCAAGCAGAAGAAGGACTACGGGCTGGACTACGATCCGGAGACCGAAGTGCTGGTGGCGAGTGGAGCGACCGGCGGCCTGCACGCCGCAGCCATGGCCCTGCTCAATCCCGGCGACGAGGTCCTGCTGTTTGAGCCGTTCTACGGCTACCATGTGGCCACTCTCAAATCGATGCGCGTGAAGCCTGTGCTGGTGCCGTTGGCCGAGCCCGATTGGATACTCGATACCGATGCTCTCCACGCAGCCGTTACGCCGCGCACCCGCGCCATCCTTCTCAATACGCCAGCGAATCCCAGCGGCAAAGTTTTCTCGCGGGTCGAGATCGAAGCCATCGCCGCAGTATGCCGCGAACAGGACCTGTTTCTTTTTACCGACGAGATTTACGAGTACTTCGTCTACGACGGCGCTGAGCACATCTGCCCAGCCACGCTGGACGGAATGCGCGAGCGCACGATTGTCATGTCGGGATTCTCCAAGACGTTCAGTGTGACCGGCTGGCGCCTCGGCTACGTCACCGCGGACGCAAAGTGGATGGCGGCAATGGCCTACTTCCACGACTTGACCTACGTCTGCGCGCCGTCCGCGTTTCAACATGCGGCAGCGGCCGGACTGGAGCAACTGCCGCCGGAGTTCTACACACAACTGGCGAAGGATCATCAATCGAAGCGCGAACGGATTCTATCGGCTCTGCGCGATGCGGGCATGGAGCCAAGCGTGCCGGCCGGAGCCTACTACGTGCTTGCCAAGGCGACGCACCTGCCCGGCGCGACAGCGGCCCAGAAGGCTCGACATCTACTTGCGAAGACGGGCGTTGCGTCGGTAGCGGGATCGGCGTTCTTCCGGCCCGGGCGTGGCGAAGACTTGCTGCGCTTCTGCTTCGCCAAGAAGGATGAGGACCTGAACGACGCGTGCGCGCGGCTGCGGCAGCTGTGAACAGCGGTGCACAGCCTGCCTGACCAATGGCGGTCTTCGGCTTGATTACGCAAGCGCCGGGACAGCTTGTCGATCGTCGTCTCGATTGCGCTTCGGTGATCGCATCTGCAACAATTTTAGTGCCGGACCAATCCCGTGGACTCGTGTCGCTCGTTGAATGCGCTTGAAACCATTCATGATTGACGGTTATCCACACATCGTGCCAGTTACCCAAAGGCGTCCACGGGGAACTAACTGTTACGCTTCAGATTCCTTTTTGTATTGGGAGATGATCCGTGGCTGATTCTGATGAAGACGATTCACTTCGGAAACTGCGTCGAGAGGGGGTCTGCCCGAATTGTGGAAAAGCAATCCCTACGGGCGACGCAGTAGTGCGAGGTTCCGGCACTTTTTGCAGCCTAGAGTGTGTCGCATCTTTTTATGAAGCGGAATTGAGCGCGAGGGCAAAAAGACTCGCAGCAGCAGCGCGGAACTAACTTCCCACTGGAGGGAGAATTGGCATCGAAACCGTTGTTCCCCGAGCGGCAACCAACCCGCGAAGGCATCCTTCCGTCTCAAGAGATCGACGACTTGGTGCAGACCGGTAAGATTTGTTCTTACCAAGCGATCACCGAAGATCAGATTCAGCCGTCAAGTATTGACCTTCGCTTGTCGCACGAAGCATACAGGGTTCGTGCAAGCTTTCTGCCGGGGAAATCGACAACACTGCTCAACAAGGCCAAATCCAACGGGATGCTTGTCGAAACTGTTGACATTTCGAGCGGGGCAGTTCTTGCGCCGGATGAAATCTACATCATCCCATTGATGGAAAGCCTGGACCTTCCCCAAGATGTGTACGGTGTCGCCAATCCAAAGAGCTCGACCGGAAGGCTCGACATCTTCACTCGTCTCATTACTGAGTACGGTGACGAGTTTGATCGGGTTCAAAAGGGGCACGGGGGCGCTTTGTACATTGAGGTAGTCTCCCAGACTTTTCCAATCATCGTGAGGGCCGGTATGAGGCTAAATCAGTTGAGATTTGGGCGGGGACGCCGCGGAACGGTCGGTGAGGAGAGATTGAGAGCTCTGGGTGCAAAGGATTCTCTCATGGATCCAGGCGAAGAAAACGGCCAAGCCAGAATCGACCGCGGCCTTCGATTGACGGTGGACTTGCAAGGAAACGGCTCGGGCATTGTGGGATATCGGGCAAAGAAAGCGACCCAGCCCATCGACCTCGGCCTCATCGATCACTACTCAATCGAAGACTTTTGGACTCCGATATACAAGGGAGCCGAATGCATTCTCGAACCTGGAGAGTTCTATATCCTAGCTTCGAAACAACGAGTACGCATTCCGCCCGACCTCGCGGCAGAGATGCTTCCGTATGATCTATCCACGCAGGAGTTTCGCGTACATTATGCGGGGTTTTTTGATCCGGGATTCGGGTATGGCGAGAACGGCGAAATTCCAGGCACGCGGGCGGTGCTAGAAGTCCGGGCGAATGAAATGCCGATCCTTCTGGAAGACGATCAGTTCGTAGGCAGATTGATCTATTACAAAATGTCGGAAAAGCCGAAAAGGGTTTATGGAGGGTCAATCGGTTCCAACTACCAGCAACAAGGGTTGAAGCTGAGTAAGCATTTCAGGCAAGACTCGCTCGCTTCGGGTTCAATTTCGAATTCATCTGACTCGACAAGCCCCAGCGTTGAGAGCAGACGTCTCGCGGATTCGGATGATGACGCACAGACACGCCGGAGCACCCTCACATTTGGTCCTTCCATGGTCGAACATTCAATCAGCGCTCGAAAGCGTGAAGATTGAATCGGCCCTTATGACAGCTTTCCAGCTGATTCCTTCTTCACCCGGTTCCATTCCTTCTTTAGATAGTTTCCCGTCGCGTTGCGGAGTTCACTCAATACGACGGGAAGCTCTTTCGCGTCCCCTCCTTCTGACAATTCCCGTGCGCGATTTGCAAGCATATTAATTTCTTGATCCTCCGAATCCAGAGGATTGAGGTGAAGGGAAATCTGATGGAGCAAGGTGTCACGCTGCAACATTAACTCTCCAGTCTTCTCCGGTTGTGAGGAATGGTCCGACAAGCACGCCGTCACTGCAATGAACTCCGAAACCTTGTCTCGAAGTGAATCAATCCATTTCAGCCGCGAAGTAGTTACGGTGTTCACGAAAATCGTCCGCTTGTTGTTTCGTAGGCTGTAAATAAGATTCGCGACGCTCACTAAGAACGTGGCCGCAATTCCTACCAACGTAATCTGATCGCTTGCTCCCCTCATTAGCTCCAGGCCAAGAAGTCTACAACCACGGGCCAATAATAGGTGCAACACGATTGGGCCGCGACATTCAGGCCGAATCATTAGGTATTGAAGCCGGGGATGATTGAGTCAGTGCGCTCTCTGGCAACACACTGATGACGCACGGCCCAAGTGGCTAATCGGCGCGTAAAGCTTCGACCGGATCGATGGAGGCCGCGCGTCGCGCAGGCAGATAACTCGCCAGCGCCGCGGAGGCAATCAGCACCAGCGGGATCGCAATGTAAGTGAACGGATCAAGCGGGCTGATGCCAAAGAGCAGAGACTTCATCAACTGCATCAGTCCAGCCGCCGCGCAAACCCCGAGCCCTACGCCGAACCCCGTTAACACCAGCGCAGATCGCACGAACATCCATTTAAGCTCGCTCTTTTGCGCGCCGAGCGCAACGCGAATGCCGATTTCGCGCGTGCGCTGCGCGACGGTGTAGGAGATGACGCCGTAGATGCCGAGGATGCCCAGCGTCAACGCCATCGATCCGGCGATGGCGAGCATGACCAGCGTGAACGACGTGCGCGCCAGAGATTTCGAGTAGATCTCCTGCATGGTGCGGACCGAAGCGAGCGGCAGGCTCGAATTGACTTGCCCGACCGCCTGCTGGAGTTCGGCGAGGAAGCTTTCAGTGCCGGCACGGCTGGTGCGAATGGCAATGGTCACCGAGCGCGGCGCATGAATGGTGTTCTTCATGTAAGGATTCGCGATCATCGACGGCCAGTAGACGATGGCCGGCGGATCCGCGGAGACGCCATTGTGGTGCACATCCTGCACAACACCGACGACCTCCTGCCATGGCATGCCGGCGAATTGCCTGCCGCGTTTGCCTATCGCCCCCGCCGGTGAGCCCCACAGAGAGCGGGCGAAACTTGCCGAGAGGATGATGCCGGGACGCAGGCCGTAGACATCGCTCCATGTGAAGTCACGGCCGGCGACGATGCGCGTGCCCATGGTGTGAAAGTAATTCGGCGAGACGTAGTTGAAGAGGCGCAGCGGCGGATGATCGTGGTTGTCGCTCTTGCCTTCGAAGCGTATCTCGTCCCACATGGGGTCTATGCCTTCCATGGGCACGGCTTCAGCGAAGCCGGCCGACGTGACCCCGGGGATCGCTGCCAGTTTGTCGGCAATGGCATTCTGCAAATGCGTGACGGCGACCTGGTCGGTGACCAGAGAATCGGGGACAGAGATGCGCAGGGTCTGCAGATGCGGCGCGTCGGAGAAACCGGGATCGACGTTGCGGAGTTGCCAGAAGGTGCGGATCATGAGCACTGCGCTGACCAGCAGCACGAGCGCCATCGCCACCTGCGCAACCACGAGAGCGTTGCGCGCGCGTTGGCGTTCGCGGTTTGCGCTTGTCGTGCGCGTCGCGCCAGTCGAGACGGAGCGCAAGCGAGAGCCGGCGTACTTAAGCGCGGGAATGGCGCCGAAGAAGAGTCCGGAGAAGATTGACACCAGCATCGTAAAGATGAGAGACCGCGCGTCGAGGGAGATTTCCGTGAGGCGTGGCAGGTCAGCGGGACCGATAGCTACGAGGAGCCGCAGACCTTCATGAGCGACGCCGATGGCGAAGACGCCGCCAATAAGGCCGAGCGCGAGGCTCTCCACAAGAAGTTCACGGACGATGCGCGCGCGGCCTGCCCCGAGCGCAGCACGGATGGCAAGCTCCTGTTGGCGAGATTCCGCGCGCACCAGAAGCAGATTTGCCACGTTGGTGCAGGCGATGAGCATCACCAGGCCGATGGTGGCCATGACGACCCAGAGCAGCTTGCTCACATCGCCGACGACCTCCTGCTTCAGCGGGCGAAACGCGGGCGTGATGCGCCACTGCTCATACCAGTGCGGATTGGTCCCAGGACCGTTGGTCCAGGAATCCATCCAGACCTTGATGAGGCGCGCGACATCGCCATCAGCTTGTGCGATGGTCACGCCTGGCCTAAGGCGGCCAATGCCTTGAAAGGCGAAGCCGGCGAGCGGCTCGTTGTGAGGATCGAGGCCCATGGGGGTGAGTATGTCGAAGTCCTGATCGACGATGCGGAAGCCACGCGGCATCACGCCGATGATGGTGCGCTGCCGCGAATCGACCATGATGCTGCGGCCAATCACGGAGCGGTCTCCGCCAAAGCGGCGTTGCCAATAGCCATAACTCAGCATGATGTTATTTGCATTTTTTGGATCCTGATCGACAGCCGAGAGCGAGCGGCCAAGAAGCGGAGGAACATTGAGCGTCTCGAGAACGCCGTCGGTCATGTTGGCGGCATGGACTTCCTCGGGCTGCGCAAAGCCGGTCACGTTGGAGGTCCCGGGTCTCCAGACGCCGAGCGATTGAAATGTGCGGTTGTGTTCGGAGAAGGTGAAGTACATCGACCCGGAAAGACGCAGGCCGCTCTCGAAGGACGCCAGGCCTTCGGCGCCAGGGGCATCGAGATTAAGAGAGACGAGCCGATCAGGTTCAGGGTACGGCAGCGGCTTAAGGATGACGCTGTTCAGCACGCTGAAGACAGCGGTATTGGCGCCGATCCCGATAGCCAGCGTGAGCAGCACCGTCGCCGTGAAGCCCGGCGACTTACGCAGCCGGCGAAAGACAAATTTCAAGTCAGCGAGGATCGATTCAAGCGCAGGCCATTGCCAAACTTCGCGGCTGCGCTGCTCCACGAGACCGACATTGCCGAATTCCCGCCGTGCCATCTGCTCAGCATCGATGCGCGACTTGCCCTCGGCGACTAACTCGTCGGCACGCTCGGCGATGTGTTCCTGAATAGAAACCGAAAGATCGTCGTAGCGGCGACGGCGGAAGAGGCCTGCAATCCAATTCATCGGATGACTCCACAACTGAATAAAAGTTGACCTGCGAAAATCGTCGAAAATCAGATCCAGTTCGTCTACTCGTTGCGCAGCGCCGACGTAGGGTCAACGTGCGTGGCGCGCTGCGCCGGACCAAACGTCGCGCAAAAAGCCACAATCAGCATCACCACGACGACGAGCGGATAAACTCCCGGCGCACTTAGGATGAGGCCCTGAAAGAGTGATTCGAAAAGCTTGGGCAGCGGCAGCGCCAGCGCGAAGCCAATCGCCGAACCGATCCCTGCAACCTTCAAGCCTTCACGCAAAATCATGCGCGAGATGTCGGATGCTTTCGCTCCCAGGGCCAGCCGGATCCCGATCTCGTGCGTTCGCTGCCCCACAGAGTACGCGATGAGTCCGTAGATGCCGATGGCGGAAAGGATGAGAGCGAGAACCGCAAACGCGCCCAGGAGCTTCGTGAAGAGAGGGTTCCCATTCCTCTGCACTTCAATCACATCGTCCATGCTCATCACCCGCAGCAACGGCAGCTCAGGGTCAATTCTTGCAATCAGCTGGCGTAGTGATGCCGCAAGGCTCTTTGGCTCGACCGTTGATCGCAGCATGAGAGAGATCGAGGCAACCGGCCGCTGCAGGTAAGCCTCGTAAACCTCCGGCTCAATGCGCGGATCTTCGGAGTAGCTCTTCACGTCGCTGACCACGCCCACAATTTCGCTCCACGCCGCAGGAGACCCCGGCGTGTCGAGCTGGACCTGCTTGCCAAGCGGATCGCGATCCTGAAAATATTTGTGGACGAACTCCTGGTTCACCAGCACCACCCGCGGCGCAGCAGAATCGTCCCGCTCAGTGAACCCGCAGCCATGCAGCAGCGGAACCCCGGCAACCTGAAAATACTCCGGCGTCACCACCGCATCGGCAGTTGTCTTTTGCTCGTTGGCGCGCGCCTCCGGTTGCCCTTTGATGTGGAAGACAACGCTGCTCAATCCAGAGGCCGGCAGATCAGAGGCGACAGCCGTCTGCTCCACTCCCGGAATCTGTCGCGTTTGCTCAACCAGGCCGCGCACAAACTGAATCTGCTTTGGAGAATCCGCGTACCGCGCCTGGTCCAGCACCAGCCCGGCCGTCAAAAGATGGTCGTGATTGAAACCGAGCTTTTGATGATCCAGCAGATAGACTCCCCGAATCAAAAGGCAGCTGCCAATGAGCAGAAAGAGCGCCAACGCAATTTCCCCACCCACAAGAAACACGCGCATCCGATTGTGCGCGCGCCCCGAGCTGGCACCGCGGCCTTCGCTCTTCAGGTCTGTATTGATCTCAGTGCGAGAAGCCTTCAGCGCTGGCGCCACGCTCGACAGAATGGCCGAAACCAGCGAAACCACCGCGGCAAAAATCAAAACATTGCTATCCAGGCTGATCTTCACATCGGCAATCGCGTCATTGAAGCTCAACCCGGCCTGCACAACGCGAATTCCCATGCAGGCGAGAAACAGACCAACACCGCCGCCCAAAAGCGCGATGACCACACCTTCCGTCAGAAGCTGCCGCACCACCCGCACCCGCGTAGCCCCCAGCGACATGCGAATCGCCAGCTCCTTCTGCCGGCCCACTGCGCGCGTCAGCAGCAATCCCGCCACATTCGCGCAAGCGATCAGAAGCACAAACCCAACCACGGTCATCATCACAGCCAGTGCGGTCCGAATGCCGAAGTTGTACTGAAGAAAATCAGGCAGCATGCGCACCGACGCGCCCCAGTGCCCTTCAATCGCGGGAAAATCCTGCTGAGCCTGCTGCGCAAGAAGGTTCATGTGCGCGCGCACCTGCTGCAGCGTGACCCCCGGTGCGAGTCTCGCAAACAGGTCCAGAAAACGATTCTTCCTTGCATCGGCCGTCGCGTCCGCGGCAGTCAACGTCAACGGCGTCCAAAGCTGCGGGGTAAATCCCAGCAGGCGGAAATCCGCAGGCATCACGCCCGCCACAACGTAGTCCTCGCGGTTCAGCCGCACCACCCGCCCCACCACCGAAGGATCCGAACCGAAGCGCCGCTCCCACAAACCGTGACTCAGAATCACCACGTGATCACGCCCCGGCTGATCCTCTCCCCCCAGAAAATCCCGCCCGCGCGCCGGAGAAACACCAAACACCGAAAAGTAATTGGGCGAAACAGCGGCATACGAGATCGCCTCTGGCTGCTGCCCTTTCCCCGACAAGCTGCCGGTCCGATACTCATCCGCTGCCGCCATCGCGGAAAAAACTCGCGTCTGCTTGCCCCAGGCAAAATAGTTGGGCGCGGAGACCGGATTGGCCTCCGGCTGGAACTGTCTGTCGGGATCCACAGACGACACCACCACCATGCTCTGGGGATCGCGGCCCGGCAGATGCGGCAGCAGGAACGCGCTCACCATGCTGAACATGGTCGCGTTCACTGCGATGCCGAGGGAGAGCGTGACAACCGCAGTGACCGTGAAGCCGGGCGACTTGATCAGTTGCCGCAGCGCGAATCGGATATCGGCGACGACGCTCTCTGCCTTAGGCCATTGCCATGCCTCGCGGCTCTTCTGCTCAATTAAAGTGACGTTGCCGAATTCGCGCCGTGCGGTCTGCTCGGCTTCGGCGCGGGGCATGCCATCGGCCATCAACTCATCGGCGCGCTCGGCAATGTGTTCGCGGATCGACACATTCAGGTCGTCATAGCGGCGACGGCGAAACAGCTTGCTGAAGAAGGACATTGTCTATCTCCTACGCCTTGGCTACGGCGAGCACGCGGGTGATCCCGGCAAACATCTTTTCGAAACTGGACACTTCCTGCTCCAGGTGGCTGAGGCCGGGAGCGGTCACGCGATAAATACGCGTTGGCCGACCCTTGGCGGAGGTTCCGGCTTCGGATTCCAGCAGCCCCTCGCGTAGCAGCCGCTGCAGCGCCGGATACAGCGAGCCTTCCTCCACCTGGAGCAGGTCACCGGAGACTTGCTTGATGTGCTTCACCAACGCATACCCATGCATCGGCCGGAAGCGAAGCGATTGCAGGATCATCAGTTCGAGCGCGCCCGGAAACAGGTCGCGGCGATCGGAATCTTTAACCATAGTTCGAGTCTAGGCGCAGGATACCTATTTTGAAAATAGCTATTCGTCACAAATATCGGCGGGGGGTTTTAGAGGAATGACGACCAGCGTAACTCCGCACCCTGCAACTTCATGCGCATGGGCCACTTTGGGACCACGCATAACTTCGGTAGTGCCGCATGCCGCTTTCAGGCGCATGGCCGGCTTTGTAACCGGGCGTGATTCTCTCGGGGTCTCCGGCGAAAGGTCTTGGTCGCCGGGGGTGTGATCTTGTCGCGTCGAATGCCGTTTTCAGGCGCACGGGCCTGCTTTGTAACAGGGCACAACCTCAGTCGTGCCGAATGCCGCCCCCAAAATTGGTCAGGCTTTAGCCCCTGCGGGGGCGTTTGCCTTTCACCAAAAAACGCATTTGCCGCCGGAATCCCAACTGCCGGAACAAGATCAAGGCGGAGACAATTGGGCGCATGCAGAAATGACAAGCCGGGGACAATTGCCTGACAACAGCTACGGCGGGTCGGCCTAAGGTTGTCGATAAGTTGGCGACCCGGAATGGGCATCTCGGGTTCGCCAACGCACTCCTTCCGCGTTTCGACCACTTCTGGGTATCCGCTTAACTTGGGCCAGCGGAACCGCCCGCAAGTGGTCGCTTTTTTTTTGGACTGGCCGTCGAGGCAATGGCTTCGCGCGGCAGGGCCACGCTCTGCGCAAAGCGACGGAATCGATATTCAGGCGGCCTGCTGCCCTTCATGCTCGTCAATTAGAGCGAATTTCGGGAAAGAGAGTAAGCTCTTGCCATGCCTTTACCTACGATAAGTGAGGGAGAGATACGGTCTCTTTTTCCGGAGGTCACGTCGGCC